>Ga0310695_10006412_pt1 | contig 19454 bp, 15 predicted proteins | sample RumenRJG_04DNA_FD_203882 | JGI IMG/M metagenome (GOLD analysis project Ga0310695, IMG submission 203882) | Bovine rumen microbial communities from Lethbridge, Alberta, Canada - RJG_04 (v2) (version 2) | ecosystem: Host-associated > Mammals > Digestive system > Stomach > Rumen | place: Canada...
ACCCTCTTTTTAGAGAAAAATTTAATATTTTTATACCCATGGACATAAATTTTAAAAAAGTGCCTTTGGGTTTGGAATTTTGATATTTTGGCCTTCGTGCTTTTTGGACTTACTGCACCGCACTCATTTATGTAGTAAGTTTAAGAGAGGTGTTTATGACCATAAGCGAACTTAAAAGCCAATTAAACGAAGTATTGGAATTTAAATCAAATACAGAAAGTGCAAAACTTTGCAGAAAACTTCTCTCTAACTGTGTTGAGTTTATTTATAAAAAACAAAATCAATCAATACCAAAAAATGCGTCACTTCTTGAAATGATTGATAGTCCAATTGTTGCCGCATACATTGGAGACTTAGAAATCATACATAATATGCATTATGTACGAATTCTGGGAATGAATGCTGAACACGGTCTAAACATCCGTAAAAAAGAGTTAAAACTTGCTCATGACAATATATCCTATATTGTAGGTTTCCTGGATTCAAAAGATAAAGGAGAAGAATGCAGTTACAAGAAACCTCAGTACATGAGTGAAGCTGCTACACGAAAATTATATATCGATTTATACCTCAAAGAAGCAGGTTGGGATGTTCTTGACACTGAAAATATTAGAATCCCTGCAAAGGCTGGTATTGAGATAAAAGTTGAAGGGATGCCAAATCCCCAAGGTTTTGGTTTTTGTGACTATGTTCTGTACGGAAAAGATGGTAAGCCTTTAGCAATAATAGAGGTCAAGAAAACTTCTGTATCTCCTGAAGTAGGAAGACATCAAGTAGATTTGTATGCTGAATGCATGAAATCTGTATATGGTTATAAGCCAATCATGTATTACACAAATGGATATCATACAAGAATCATTGATGGCATTTATCCGGATCGAGATGTGATGGCATTTCATTCACTAGCTGATCTTGAATTAATGCTCCATAGACGCAATGAAGGAACAATAACCGATTTTTCAATTAACGATGATATTACCAGCCGTCCTTATCAGAAAATCGCTATTACTAAAATTTGTGAATGGTTTAACTCTAATCACCGAAGGGGCCTTTTGGTGATGGCTACAGGAACAGGGAAAACCAGAGTTGCTATTTCTCTTGTCGATATCCTCACTCGAAATAAGAAAATTAAAAATGTTTTGTTTTTGGCGGATAGAACAGCACTTGTTAATCAGGCAAAAAGAAACTTTGCAAAGCTTTTACCTAATATGCCAATTTGTGAACTTTCCTCGTCTGGCGAAAAAGATTATAACGCTCGGTTGATGTTTTGTACCTATCAAACAATGATCAACTACATTGATGCGGAGGATAAGAGATTTACTACCGGGCGGTTTGATTTGATCATCATTGATGAGGCTCACAGAAGCATTTTCAACAGGTACGGTTCAATTTTTAAATACTTTGATAGTTTGCTTGTTGGATTGACCGCCACGCCTAAGGAAGAGGTTGATGCTAATACGTTTCATATTTTTGGGTGTGAAGCTGGAATTCCAAATTACGACTACTCTCTCGAAGACGCAATTCACGATAAATACTTAGTGGGATATACAGTACGTAATCGCAGTTCAAAAATGCTGTCAGAAGGCATTAACTATAAAGTTTTATCTTATGATGAACGTGAACAATTAGAGGAATATTTGGCTGAAACAGAAACTGACTTGCCAACACCTGATTTTAGTATTCCCGGAAATGAAATCTATAAGTACCTTTTTAACAAGGATACTTGTCGCAAGGTTATAGGTGAATTAATGCAATGGGGGCTCCGTGTTGATGGCGGGGAAACAATGGGGAAAACTATTATTTTTGCATACAACCATAAACATGCTCAAATGATAGTAGATGCTTTTCAAGAGTTATATCCAGATTACCCTAGCAATACATGCCAGTTAGTTGATTACCAAACAAAGTATGGAGATGATTTAGTTTTAAAATTTGAAGAAGATCCGGTTTTTAGAATTGCAGTATCTGTTGACATGCTTGATACCGGTGTAGACGTTCCTGCAGTACTCAATCTTGTTTTTTTCAAAAAAATTCGCTCTAAGATAAAATTTGTGCAAATGATCGGCAGAGGAACGAGACTTTGTGAAGATATTTTTGGTCCTGGTAGAAATAAGTCTTCATTCCAAATTTTTGATTACTGCGGAAATTTTGAATTCTTTGATTTGCACCCTGAGGGTAAGCCAGGAAAAGAGATGCTGACGTTATCTCAAAAATTATTTAACATCCGCTTAGATATGCTTTATGAACTTCAACGCCTTGAGTATCAAGAAGACAGAGAAATGCTAGAGTATTATCGTACTATTAGGGATGAACTGCACTCATACGTTGTTACTGTAAAGACCCATTCTACCCGAATTCAGGTTAGGGATGAAATGCAATATGTTGATAAGTATAGTGAAAAAAATAGTTGGATTTCATTATCTCCTGTTATGATTAAAGAAATTAAAAAGCATTTGACTAATTTGATAGACAGCGGATTAGGTGGAGATTTTTTATCAGTAGCTTTTGATATCAGAATTTACTTTATTGAACTTGACATACTTAAAACATATTCAGCAGTTAATTCAACATCGCACATTAAGACACTCAGAAAGTGTGCTCAATTTTTGTTAAATGAAAAGGCTTCGGTGCCTCAAGTTAAGAATAAAGCAGAGGATTTGAAACGACTGTTAGGTGAAAGCCTGTGGGAAAAGCCAACAATTGCAGAACTTGAAAAACTTCGTTTGTCATTGCGTGATTTAATGCAATTCCTAAAAGGTGCTGAGAGAAAGAAACACGATATAGATATCGAGGATTATATTTTTGATTCGGAATATCAGCCAGAAGATACATCAATTGATATTAGAACTTACCGCGAAAAAGTAATTGATTATTTAGAGGCTCACAGTGATAACCCAGTAATTAAAAAGATTCATAATTTGGAACCGATTACAATCGATGATTTGAAGTTGTTAGAAGATGTTTTGTGGCATGAACTAGGATCGCAGGATGATTATGCACAGGTTACGAGTATTCAAAACCTTGCCGCATTTGTGCGTAGTTTGATTGGTTTAAGTCAGGAAGCTGTGAATGAGAAGTTTGGGGAATATCTGAATGACAATACATTCAATTCTCAGCAGCAAGAATTTATTTCAGCTATAATCAACTATGTTCGTGAAAATGGTGATATTGAACTTGAGGATATGGTGAATACGGAGCCGTTTAATAACTATGATTTAAGTGAAATGTTTGGTGAAAGTTTACCTGCTGTAATTGGAATTGTTAATAAACTTCACTTAAGTGTAGTTGCTAAGGCTGCGTAATGCATCGGAGGTTGTTATGTCATTACCTAATTATCAATCGTTTTATGCTCTTTTTTTGAAGGCACTCGGCGATGGAAATATCCACATTTTTAAAGACCTCAAGAAGGATGTTATCCAGCAAATGGGGTTATCAGAAGGAGATCTTGCTGAAAAATTACCAAGTGGTAGACAGTCGATTTTCGAGAACAGAATTGGCTGGGCAAGAACTTATTTAAAAGAAGGCCGGACTAATTGAAAGTCCTGAAAGAGCCAAATTTATTTTGACTGATGAGGGAAAGAAAGCTCTTAAGGATGCTGATATTATCGATGATAAATATCTTTTGAAATATGCTTCATTCAGAGAATTCCAAAATTATAACAAAAGTGAAGGGGCTGAAATTGAAAATCAAGAGGACTTTCCAAGTAAAAAATCTCCTAAAGAAATACTAGAAAACGCTCATGCTGAATTAAATGCTTCACTTGCTGATGAATTGATGACGGAAATTATGAAGCTAGAGCCTACAGATTTTGAACGTTTAGTTGTGAAGTTACTTCTTGCAATGGGTTATGGTAGTGGTATAGATGACGAGGTTTTGTAACACAAGCATCTAACGATGGGGGGATTGACGGCATTATAAAAGAAGATCAGTTGGGTTTTAGTTCCATATACATTCAGGCTAAACGCTGGAATCAAAATTCTTCTGTTCCTCGTCCAGAAATTCAGAAATTTGTGGGAGCTTTACAGGAGAAAAAGGCACAAAAAGGATTATTCATATCTACTGCTTCATTTTCAGAAGGGGCAATAAAATCAGCACAATTAGCAGGCGTTGTTTTAGTCGACGGCAAGCAGCTAACTAAGCTAATGATTAAGTATAACGTGGGAGTATCGGAAGAGGACGTATACGTAGTAAAGCGTCTTGATACAGATTTTTTCTTGGAAGTAGTTTAGCTGGATGGAAGAAAATTATGATTGAGTGGTTATCGAAACATGTAAACGAAGTTGAGATTCTAGTTCTTCTTATATCAGCTGTTTCTGCTTATTTGATTTATCATATAAACAAACTTGATAAAATAAAAAGTGCAGCAATTGCAGTAAAACAACAAATTAAAGATATAGAAAAGCATATTGATATTCTTAAGAGATATTGTGTTGATTCATATGTAATAAATGAACAGGATTTATATATTTCTACTCCGGTCATTAATCAAAATCAGTTTGATAGGTATTTAGAGGAATTAATTCCCCATCTTTCTCAAGATGAATACGAAATGCTATATTCATTTTATGAATTAGCAAATACCATACAAAGATTACAAAATGAGGTAAAACAGTTTAGTTTATACGCACTGCAGTCTAGAGCAAATAATTACTATGCTCAGTCATATGGTTTATGGCAAAAATTACTAAGTGATCATGTCGAGCGGAGCAATCTAGAAGGGAATGGCGACAACAATGCCCAAAATACTGAAATGAATGTAGGGATAAATATTTCAGATAGTGATCGTGTTGTAATACAGAATATGGTGCTGAGATTTTGTGACGAATTTAATAAGAATAATGTTGGACCGTATATACCAGTGCAATATAAAATCTACTTTGATAAATATTTGAGGGAATACAGTAAATTGAGTGGAACTACGCTTTTGAGTAAAATCGAAGTTTTAGCAAATAAGAAAAGATTTTTTATTATATAGACTGAGGGATTATTATCCTTATATTTAGTCGATATTGTAGCGAAGAGATAGATGTATCTTTATTATTAAAGTAACAGGAAATGAATTTAAAATTTCCTATGTTGACATTATGAAGAAAGGTTATTGAAATGGCACAAATAGAAGGTTTTAGAATTCAAAACTACAAAGCTTTGAAGGATATTACACTAGGAAAGTTGTGGAATACTCAATCTGATCCACTCACAAAATTAACGGTGGTAATTGGGAAAAATGGAACAGGAAAGAGTTCAATATTTGACGCTTTTGGGTTTATATCAGATTGTTTAAAAAAGGGGGTCGAAGAAGCCTGTGATGATAGAGGTGGTTTTGAAAAGATTTTTTCAAAAGGTCAAGATACCGCCGAAGGAATTAATTTTGAAATATATTACCGAGAAAGTCCTGATTCTAGCCCTATAACATATGAGTTCTCCATTAAAATTGATGAGAAAAAACGTCCTTTTGTATCTTCAGAAAGATTAAGACAAAGAAGAAAAGGATCACATAAAGTTGGTCGTCCTTTTTCTTTTTTAATTTTAAATAATGGCATTGGTGTTGTTTGGAAAGGAGAAACGGTGGGTAAGCTAAATAATGAGGATGACTGTTCGTTATTTAGTTTTATTGATCAAATTGAATCTGAGCAGAAAAGAGAGGAAACAAATGAAACAGAGGTTGTAAGGTTAGAAGATAATCGACATCTTGCTATTACAACGTTAGGCTCATTAAAGCAGCATCCGAGAGTTATAAAATTTAGGAAATTTATTGAAAGCTGGTATTTGAGTTATTTTTCTCCTGATTTAGCTCGTTCGTTACCAGCTTCTGGCTGTCAAAAACACCTTAATGTACATGGTGATAACCTTGCAAATGTGGTTCAATATATGCAGAGGGAACATGATGACAGATTTAGTAAAGTGCTCAACAAAATTTCAAAAAAAATACCGGGTATTGAAAAGATAGATACAAAAGTATCACCAGACGGTAGGTTGTTACTTGAATTTCATGCCCAAGGGTTTTCTGAACCATTCTTTGCTCAGCAAATGTCAGATGGTACATTAAAATTTTTTACATATATGTTACTCTTAGAAGACCCTGAACCACATTCTTTGGTTTGTATAGAGGAACCAGAGAATGGGCTTTATCATAAATTGTTAGAAGTATTGGGGCAAGAATTTAGAAATTATGCGTCTAATGGAAAAGTAGATTCTCAAGTGTTTATTACTACTCATCAACCATTTTTAGTAAATACTTTAGATGCCAACGAAGTGTGGATTTTAGAAAAACAACCTGATGGTTTTTCTAAAATATCGCGTGTTAGCAATAATGAACTTGCAAGTAAAATGGTTGATGCTGGTTTACCATTGGGTGAGCTGTGGTACAGCAATTATCTTAGTGAGGATTAAATGCATTTTGAATTTTTAGTTGAAGATCGTTCTGGTTATGAAATGGTAGAGTACTTAATTCCAAAGATAATTGGTACTAATTCTACTAATACTTTTAAGATTCATCCTTATAAGGGATGTGGGTCTTTACCAAAAGGATTAAAAGCTAATCAAGCAGCTGAGAAACGTGCATTATTTAATCAGTTACCTAGATTGCTTAAGGGGTACAGTTTGGCTTTTAAAAATTGCCTGGATGATAACGCTGTAATTGTTGTATGTGATTTAGACGATAAAGATAAAAATACTTTTATATCAGAGTTAAATAAAAAGCGTGATGATGTATTAGCATTATCGGGTTGTTCTCTTAATGTATTCTTCTGTTTAGCTATTGAAGAAGGCGAATCTTGGTTATTGGGAGACTGGGATGCAATAAAAAAGGCATATCCTAGAGCCAAAATTAATGTTTTCCGTAAGTATATAAATGATAGTATATGTGGCACTTGGGAAATGCTAGCAGATGTAGTATATCCCGGTGGTTCAAAAAATTTAAAAAAACAAGGCCATGGTGCAGAAGGAACGGCAAAAAGTGAATGGGCTAAAAAAATTAGCCCACACATGAATGTATTCTGTAATAAATCTCCAAGTTTTAATTATTTTAAAGACACTCTGGATAGGCTAAAGGGGTAGCATTAAGAATCCGATATTGTGGATTATTTGTGTATTAAACAGATTATTTGCAAATTCTGCAAACATCTCATATTAACCACAATACTCGCATTTCGTTCTGGCAAAGACCATGGCATCAGTTTTGACCGGCTAAGCATAGACTGTAGGAATCAAAACCAATACGCTTATAAAGTACTAATGTACAATTGGTAAATTTGAGAGAGAATTACAGTTGGTCGGGACTCAAAAAAACATTCATAGCTTTTTCCCGCCCGGACACATGTGAGATATCACTGTATTTCATTATTAACTTCCCGGTTTTCTCCGTAACCTCATAAAGTTGTGATATTTTGAGCCGCCCCAGCTGTTATTCAGAACGCAGGCTTTCATATAAAAAGCAGATGCCTGATAATTTTCATCTCAGCACCATAATCGGATACATTCCCGTTATTTGCCAATGCAATATTTGCTGGAAGCGGTCATCCGGCAACAGTTAAACATAACGGTCTTTGCATGTGCAGTCTCCATGCAGAGTATTCAATGTAAAATTTTATATGGCCAAACCGCACCGCACTATACCCATCACATCATACTGTTTCTGTATAATTATAAAGACAAAGCATCAAATTTAAACAAAGCTGTCTCACAAACAAAAAAAAACAAACGGATTGTTTCCGAATGTCATTAATTTCAATTATGCCACAACCTCAGTTCCGGACTGAAGATCAGGTGCGGCTGCAGGAGGATGGCTGAAGATTTGCTTTCTGATGTCCGCTGATGGAAAACTCGGGGCAGAAGCTTCTGATTGTCGCGAAGAGTAGATGGTCGCTCATTCCAGGAGACTCCGGAAGCATCATCGGCGATCCTGAACAGTAAATTTAATGAGTCCTGATGTCCGCTCCCCGAATATCGGCTGGCCGTTGGAGAAAATCTTGCCGTGAATCCCGGTTTTTGTTTGAGACAAATCAACCTGACTCGGCGCCTCAGCAGCTTTCATCAGTTCAGAACCGCACTGACATTTGGTTCCCGGCATGGAAATCACTCAATAGTAATTTCCTCAAATCAGATTTCGGCACTTCAGGCACACCTCTGGGACTCTGTTTTCAGAGAGAAGTCTTCTGAGGATAAGCAGGTATCGGCTGTTGAAGATGCCGTCGAAGCTGTATTCCCTGACCTCCCGGGGCTGAAAATCCCCGCAGCACGGAAATATTTTCCCGTCAGACAGAATGTTTGTGCAGTACCACGGGAAATTGCAGAAGAGCCCTTCGTTTGCAGGAACGTCAGTGAATTGGAGTCCCTTTGCCCTCAGAAGCTCCGTGTTTTCCGGAGCTGATATGTACGGATCGTATTCCAAGGCAATTCCGTTCCGGACAAACTCCTTATGAAGCTCCTCCAGGTACGGCAGAAGTTCCCTGTCCGGAATGCGATGAAGGCTGTTCTTCCGGGAATAAGGGCATTCCCGGAGCCTCCCGATGACGGTCTTTCCAATACCAAGTTCTCCTGCCAGCTTCGGGTATTTCAGAAATGATGCCATGTTTTCCCGGAACAGAAAGCCGTAAACCAGCCAGGGGATCCCGGATTCGTTCAGAAGCTCTGCGGCGGTGCGGAATTTCCTGAAGGATGCTCCCTTTCGGAAATGTTCATAGCTCTCCGGATCTCCGGCCTCGCAACTCAGAACGATCCGGCAGATCTTAAGGGATTTCAGGTGCTGCAGGATTTCCGGTGTCAGAAGCTGTCCGTTGGTGGTGAGAATGATGCTGTCAGTGTGCCTGGTGATGATTTCCATGCATTCCGAAAACCGGGAGTGACAGAGAGGCTCTCCTTCCAGGGAAACATTGATGCACGCCAGTATCGGAAGAACCTCCAGCATCCGTGCAAGGGTGTCAGGAGGATCCGTTTCCGTGGACGGTGAACACTCTCCGCAGGATGCGGTTTCAGAATCTCCGGTCTCAGAATCTCCGGTCTCGTGGTAATAGCAGAACCGGCAGTTAAGATTGCATTTCCGGGTCAGGGAAAGCCCCAGGGTATAGACATGATCCCTCGGTGCAACACGGAATCCTGATAGATCCTCAGCAGGATTACTTTCCAGCGATTCCGGGGAATACTCGTATTCAGTCCGGTATTTCATTTTTCCGGAGCTCATTTTCTTCCCGGGCGTTTTCCGGCAGATGTTTTTTCTGAAGCTGCTGTTCCGGTATCTCTTTTTCCTGTTTCATAAGCGCCTTCAGTTTTTCGCAGCCCTGAACGGTCATGGCGATGTACTCGTCATATGGCATATCCGAAAAGAACACCTTGTAACCTTCCCGTACATTGCAGATAAGAGGGCGGTTTTCATAAATGCGGCAGAGATTGTTTTCGGGATCAAGATGCCGGCAAATGCCGTCCCCGCGATCCAGCGAAGCATAAGCCTGGCCGAACAGTTTAAGATGGCGGCAGCAGGCACCGCATCTGTCGCATTCAAATACCGCAATTTCGGATATTGGGTTCTCTGCCATTTTAAAATTCCCAGACCTCATCCGAGGCCATCATACTGTCGAATTCGCTCCGGTTCGAGAAGGCGACTTTTCCGCCGAGCTTTTCGGTAATGCTGTTACAGCCTCGGACAAACATCCCGCTGTCGGCAGTATTCAGTGCTGTCTTCATTTGCGAGAGGGCGCCTGTCAGGGAATCCTTCATGTCTTCGAAGTACCTTTCAAAGTACCGGTCCAGCTCCTTCTCGAATTCCCGGAGCCTTCTTATATGATCTTCGCACTCCCGTTCTATCATAATGCGGCGCTGCCTTTCCAGATTTTCCTCCCGGAGGGCGGTTTTCAGGACTCCCAGGGAGGCCGAGGTGATCGCGCATCCAATCATGGAACCAGCCATGGCTCCGGCCACCGGAATCGGAATCAGGATCTGTCCTGCCACGGCAAACAGGGAGGAACCTATCATGTTCGCTCCGGCTTCTCCCAGTTCGGCGGAACATTCCCCGGCGGAAAGCTCTCCCGCAAGACATTTTTTGATGATTTTGGAGGCTTCGATTCCAGCGGTAACCATGGCCGCCGGAAGATTTGACTTTGAAGCCGCCCTTAAAACCGAAGAGGCGCTGTTCTGCATGGATCCTTTTATGAGAGATCCTGCCGCGGCGGTGATATAGCCGGTGGCAGCGGCTGCCGCCGTTGCTGTGGCAATATCCCGGGCGGCTTCTCCGGCATTCTTGTCGCCCCTTATCACGGCCAGGGCGTTCATGGCAGATGAAATGGCAGCTCCGATGACAGCTCCGGTTTTGGCCTGCTCCCATCCGGCCTCATGTGCCACCTTGGTCATGTCTTTTATGGTTGACCATTCGGGATGGTTTCTGGCTTCCAGAGCCTCGGCCTTGCTGATATTGCTGTTTTTGACCAGGCGTTTCAGTTTCTGGCATTTCCGGAGCTGCCTTTCCTTTCCTGCCAGAGTTTCCCTGTCCAGCTTTCCGGAATCTATCTGTTTTTTAAGGCTTGCAATTTTGCTGTCGATTTCGCCGATGATTTCCGGTTTTCCGCTGGCATCGGGCTTAAAGTAATCGCTGGGAAGAGTAATGTCGATGTCGTTGTCCAGGTACTTTTCATAGTCTTTGGAGAGCAACTTTGCATTGAGACACTGCCGGGCATCGTCCCCCACAAACTTCATCTGTTCTTCGCCGATAATCCGGCCGTCCCTGGTAACGAGATGATCCCGGAGCTCGTCATATCTCCCGGAATCGCCGGTGTCAGTGTGGCGGATCCTTACCCGGTCCCCCCTGATGATGTGCGAGGCGTTTTCCCGGGCGGCGTATTTGTTTTCGGCGGCATAACCGGCCTGGGAGCGCAGGTTGGAGTTTTCATAGTCGGGATGAACCTTGCTTTCGGATATGTGGCGGAGACCGCCCCGTTTCAGGGTGACATTGTTTTCGTAATCGGTGCCGGTGTACGCAAAAATATGTTCCTTCTGTGCGGAACCGTAGCGGGACACGGTCTCAAAAGCCGCTCCGGAAAGACCTGCTGCGGTTATTCCTGAAGCGGCGTTCTCTGGAATGCCTTCTCCGGCATTTCTCCGATCGCCTTTCTTATCGTTTTCCGGTTTCTTTTTACCGGTCTCTTTCCAGGAGTTCATGGAGCACCCCCGGATTTCAGTTAAATCGGGCAATCACGTTTTGTGCTTCTGTGGCTACACGGGAGGACTCCTCGGCAAGATTTCCTTCCCTGGTCAGAATCGGCGTGTCCAGGATGGTTTTGATGGTTTTTACCAGGGCGGTACAGCACATCAGGTTTTCCCGGTCCTGATTTCTGAAGGATTTGTAGTCATAATGGTTCCTTTGCATCACTCTGATTATTTCGGAAAGCCGGGAAGCCATGAGCTCCTGGAGTGTCTTCAGGAGCTCCGTGAACATGTCGGCCCGATCTTCGATGTTATTGCAGAGCTTTTCGGCAATTCGCATCTGTTCCTGGTATTCCCGGGCCTGGGCTCTGTTTTCCCGTGCCTCTTCCAGCTTCCTGTTAGCCTTGGAGTTCATGACGCATCCCATTACCGCCAGAACCGGAGCTGCCACCACTCCTCCCAGCACGCACATACCGCCGGTAACTCCCAGTCCGCCGGCAGCAAGGGAACCGCCACCGAGCCAGGCCAGGGTGGCATTGGTAGCCGCAGCGCCGGACAGCGTGCCAATGGCGGTGCCTGTGGACGCCGTTCCCAGCAGCATGACGCCGTTGTAAGCTCCGAAGGCAGCCACGGCCCCCAGGGAACCGCCGGCCAGAGTACCAGATGCCAGGGATGATGCCACGGTGGTAAGTTTCTGAAGCTCTGCAACGTCATTCTTGTCAAGCATCAGCTTGTTTAATTCACTGAGCCCATCCGTGTTCCTGAAGCTGATGTTCCTGACCTTCCTGAATTCTTCAATAAAGGGCTTCACGATATTGTCCAGGGCATTAATCTTGGTTTTGCCGAGAGTTTCGATGGCATCATGCGAACGCTTTCTGGCTGCGTCGGTTTTTCTGGAGGATTCATCGATAATATCCCGGGCCTCTTTATTCACGTTATCGGCGCGGTTGCTGGTTTTAACGGCATCCACAGATTTTTTGACACCGAATGCTGTGGTTGCAACAACGGTACCCCAGACTAAAAGTGCAGGAAACGGCATGGGAATCTCCTATCTTTACAAAAATCTGTTCTGATATCTCAGATATTAGTGCCAGGAGCATAAAAAAAATGTGAACGGCAAAATAATCCGGAAATAAAGGCCGGGTCGGAGTTCATGATTTTTTGATTTGTGTGAACTCCTGCAGAAATCAGAGAAACTGTTTCATAGGGATATTCCGATGCCGTTCAGGTACCCGAGAGCTGTCGGGGCGGAGATGAAAAAAACTCCCGACCGGAAACGGTGTCTGAGCGGGAGGTAATTTTCGGAGACATGTTCGGGAAAGAATGTCATGAGCGGGCCAGGAAAGGTGCGGTATAGGCATGGCCGGAATCCCTTTTCCCGAAAACCCCGGAATCTCAAACCAGCCCGGTATCATGAACCTCAGATATTCCGGGTGCCCCGGCATTTCGGGAAGTTGCTGCAGCCCCAGAACGGTCCCCGTGGTCCCTGACGCTTTTTCATGGGATCCCCGCAGGACGGACATACCGGAACATCCTCTCCGGTATCGGCCGGAGCGGTTTTCCGGACGGCCCCGGTTGCTCCCGGATTTCCCTGTCCGGAACCCCCGGAAGCGCCGCGGGAGGCCGGAGCAGTTGTCTTTCCAGTTCCCTCTCCGGAGGCATCGATGGTACTCCGGCATTCCGGATAACGGGGGCAGCTCCAGAAGCTTCCCCGGATGCCGGTTCTGAGGACCATCACGGTACCGCATTTCGGGCAGGATGGGGGATCCCCGTCAGCAGGAACCGGAGCCGGGCGCTGGTATTTCCCGGAGAACGGGGTTCCTGAAGCGGCAGAAGAATACGGAGCGGAATTTGCAGCACGGCGGGGCTGAGTTCCGGCAGTCATTCCCGGTTCCGGTGCGCGCGGAGCCGGTGCTGCCACGGGAATATCCCGGGCTGTCTCCTGCGGCGGTACAGGCTCTCCGAACTGGGGGCCGAAGCTCATGTCGTTAAAAATGGAATTCATGTCCTCTGCTGACTGGTAGAACTCCGGAGGCAACTGTCCCGGGAATCCTGCCCCGGACTCCGGGAACGGCGGGAACCCTTCCGGAAAATCCCCGGAGGATGCGGTCTGGGCGGTTTTGCCGGTACTCTTTCCGGTTCCGGATTTCCTGCCGGTTCCCGAAGAACGGCCTTTTACTGCCTTGTAGGTATGGGAATACGGATTCTGTTCGGGGTCGTACATAAAACCTCCATGGTCAGGTGAATTCTGAATGCGGTCTTCGGGATATCCGGCGGGGGCGAATAAGTCTTCCGGTGGTGCCGGCGGTACGGACCGGGATTCCGTATAAGGCGGGAAATCCGGAGGATAATCTCCCGGTTCGGAAAATCCCCGGGATGTCCCGGGATAGTATTCCCGGGGCGGTTCCGGCGTATTTCCGGAGAACCGGTATCGGGAGGCCGGGGATTCCGGATGGTTTCTGTTTTCCGGAAAACTGCTGACTCCGGTTCTGGTTCCGGTTCCGGTGCCTGTGCCGGAACTCTTCCTCCTCCCGGATGTTCGGGTTTTGGTCCGGGATGCAGTGCCGGTTTCCGTGCTTTCGGGGGCGGGTTCCGGTGCATTGTCCCGGATCTTTCCTCCGGTTTTCCCGGTTCGCGTCCTTCGGGTTCCGGTGCCGCTTGCGGCAGTGCCGGAGCGTTTTCGGGATCCCCCGGTGTTTCCGGAACCGGAGCGTTCCCGGCGAGGGGAAACAGTCATGGCCGGAGCCTCCGGGAAGGCGCGGTTCATTTCCTTTTCGATAATTTCGGTAACGAAGGCGGCGATGTCCTTCTCAAAACTTTCCTCGCTTTCCCCGGCGTATCCTCCGGCAATCTTTTCCAGTCGCTGCTCCCATTGAGCAGTGAGCCCCGGGGAGGTCAGATCCTCCGAGAGAACGCCGGTCATAAGGTAGCGGCTCTTCGGGGTGGAGAGCAGGGTGTTCCGGCCTTCCCGGACCAGATATTCCCATTTCAGGGCCGAATCGATAATGCCGGCACGGGTGGCCGGGGTGCCCAGACCGTCGGTGTCCTTCAGCATTTTCTTCCAGGAGGGATCGGTAACGAAGCGGGCGATGTTTTCCATGGCGGCCAGCAGGGTGGCTTCCGTGAAGTGCTTTGGCGGGGTGGTTTCCTTTTCCTCCAGGGTGAGATCCCGGATATCGTGAAGGTCGCCGGGCCGGGCGTCCGGCAGCCTTTGCGGGGGAAGTCCCAGGGCTGCGGTATCGTCGTTGTCCCGCCCCTGCTTTTCGGAGACGTTTCGGTTTTCCTGGCTGTCCGGGGATCCCGTGCCGCCGGCACCGTCATTCCGATCCCGGGACTCGCTTTCGTAAAGTACTTTCCAGCCGGGGGTTTTCAGGAGCTTCGAGGCGGCCTTGAACTTTTCTGAAAGGCATTCCAGCACCATGACTGCCGAGTCATAGACGGCGGGAGGATAAAACTGGGCGATAAAGGCCCGGCGGATGGCACCGAAGACGTTTCTTTCCTCCGCGGTCATGGCCGCCGGATTCACGGCGGGGTTTCCGGTGGGTACGATGGCGTTATGGGCGGTAACCTTTGCCGTCTTGTAACAGGCTGGTTTTCGGGAAATGTTTGCCCCCCGGAGGATCTCCGCAATTCCGGGATCCTGAGCCGCCAGGGCCCGAAAAATATCCGGCACCTCCCGGAACTGCTCGTCCGGCAGGTATCTTGTGTCAGTGCGGGGGTAGGTGGTGGCCTTGTGCTTTTCGTAAAGACTCTGTGCCAGGGACAGGGTTTTCTGGGCAGAGTAGCCCCAGCGCTTGCTGCAGTGCTGCTGGAGCGAGGTGAGGTCAAAGGGCAGGGGCGGGTATTCCTTTTTGTCCCGGCGTTCGAAGGAGAGCACCCGGGCCTTTTGTCCCCGGCACTTTGCGATAACCGCCTCCGGGTATTGCCGATCAAGTACATGGCCGTCGGGATCCTGAATGCTTTCCGGAGGGAGCCAGCGGGCCTTGTATGACATGGAACCGGCCGCCATGTCTGCCAGGATTTCATAGAAGGTTACCGGCTGAAAGTTTTCAATGGCGAGATCCCGATCCACCACCAGCTTCACCGTGGGGGAGATTACCCGCCCCACGGAAACGACTCCGAGAGCGGATCCGGATTTCTGCATTTTCAGGGTGTAGAAGCGGGTAAGGTTGAGTCCTACCAGCCAGTCGGCCCGGGAGCGTCCCAGGGCGGCGCGGTAGAGGGGCTCGGTTTCCGATCCGGGAACTATTTTCCGGAGTGCCTTCTGAATGGAGGCGTCGTCCAGGGCGGTGAGGCAGAGACGGCTCAGGGAGCCTTTGAAACCGGTGCGGTTCAGAATGTTGCGGGCAATGGCCTCTCCCTCGCGGTCGAAGTCGGTGGCGATAACCACCTCGGAGGCTCCCTTGACCAGCCCGGAAACCACCCGGTACTGATCCTTTGTTTTGCTCGCCACCTGAAAGCGCCACTTTTCAGGAATGATGGGAAGATCCGAGAGGTTCCACTTTTTGTAGGCCGGATCGTAGTCATCCGGCATGAATTCCGTCAGGAGATGCCCGAGACACCAGGTTACCAGAGTTCCGCCGGTTCCGTCCTGCCAGTAGCCCTGAAGCTTTTTCCGGATTCCGAGGTTTCTGGCCAGATCTCCTGCCTGGGAGGGCTTTTCACAAATAAAAAGGCGATAGCTCATGACTGCTCCTGCGTGTTTTTCTGTCAGTGATTGTACCGCAATCCCGGAAAATGGCAGCCATAATTATGAGACACTGCGGGAATTTTGGGAATAAAAAGACCGCCCCGGTACTGTTCCGGAGCGGTACGGGAGGCGGCACCGGTTATCCGAACACGGAAAGCGGGAATCTGAGTCGGGTGATTCCGGTACCGCCTGTTTGCGAAACCGGATAAAAGACCTCAGAAATCCGCCACCGGCAGAGGAATTGCATCAGGGAGTTTTCCGGGACACGGAAACCCCGGTACATCCGGCCGTCCCGGCGAACCGGTCTCCGGTTCCGGACACCCCGGGTCAGTGCTTCTTCTTTCCGGAAGAATCTTTTTTCCCGCCCCGGGAGTTTTTCGGGAGGGTATTTTCCCGGCGTGTCGTTCCCTTTGACCTCTCACATGCCTGCTGTTCTCTCAGGGCGGCATGCCGGAAATCGGCGATTCGACCGGTGCTGAAGTGGGATGTCGTATCCAAAATGGCGAACTCTGCATCATCGGGTTCTCCGAAATCATCATCGCACTTTTCGAAACCCTCATCGACAATGAATCTGGATAACAACGGCGCCGGGAGCGGTTTCCGCCTTTTTCCGGAGTTCCGGAATGCGGGGTACTCATGCGGCAAAATGTACGGGAGTTTGGTTTCGTCGTCCGGAGAATTCCCGCTGACGCTGATCCCGTTGCTGCTGTTTCCGCAAATATCCTTGCTGATGATGGCTTTAAAGTTTCGGGTGAAGGAGATTTCCGGTTCAGATGTCCCGGGGTTCTCTTTGGGGTTTTCGGAGGCGGATTTTTCTGGAATAATCATGACATTGTTACTCATTATCTGCTGGGGCACCCAGGAATGCGTGAAAAAAAAAGCAGAAATCCGATGCGCAACTGTCAGCCATGTTGAGTAAAACAGCCGTATATGCCCTCAAAAGTTTGAAGTATCGCACCTTTTTGAGCAGCAATATTCCGGGAATCCGGTGTTAAGTAATATAATCCGGTTGTATTCAAGTATGCTTCCGTTCCTTCGGAGCACTACTTCTTTGCTGAAAGGTGTATGGTTTGGTCGCCCCCTTTCAGCTTTCTTTTTTTATCTTCTGATTTTCTCAGGCAGTCTGTCTGACAGTCGTTGCAAATCCTGGTCTGCCGCAGGCGAATCATCCGTAAAGCGGAGCAATTCGGGGATTTCTGCTGTTAGGTCGAATTAAAACGTTTTCACAAAAGCTGTGATTCGCGTCAGTATCCTCAGTGGCCGGAATTATACCCGAAAATACAGGAATTGTGCTAAAAAATTTTATTCCTGACTTCTGTGTCAAGTAAAAAATTATGGGTAATATGATTATTGTGAGAGATATCGATATTATCGGCAAATATATCCTGTTTAACAACCCTGTTACGTTTTTTTGGGAATGATGCCGGATGCTTGACGAGGTATTCTGAACATTTGCAAATTATGATATCAGAATGCCGGAGAAACCCCGGGAAAACTTTCGCAGAGAGTAACCGGAAAGTTTTCGGATACCGTCAATCCGCAAGGGCGAGATTCGGCTCGGAATCAAAGGAGGAAGAGCGGCGGAGGATGCGGGAAGAAACAGGAAAAATAAGGGGGTTCTTTGCCGTGTTTGTTTGTCGCGTTCCGTGCGGTGATCCTTTTGTGGCATTTTATGCGGTGTTTTGTTTGTCACGTTCCGTATCGGGGTGTTTGGCGCATCCTGAGCCCTGCTTTGCAATGATCCGGGCCCGATGCCATTCTGCCGGGGGTAAAGGGGGTGAAACCCCCTTTAATTACTGAACGGAAGACGCCGGAGGCGGCTTCCCTCCTTAATCAATAACTTTCAGTTCCTGAATTTTTCCGGACCCCTTCCTGATGTCGGGGCAGCACGGATTTCAGGAATAACGCCGGGGAATAAAGGCTTTTTTTGCGGAAGGCGGAGATTTTGGTGGCAGACTTCCCCGGCTTATTTGCAATACAGGGAGGATTTATGTTCGGAAGATCCGGGAGAAACGTAAAAATGTCGCAGTGCTGCCTCATGCCGGGAATTCCGGTTTTGGTTCTGGGGATTCTGCTTGCGGGAACTGCGGCAGCGGATCTCAATTCCGAGATCAGTGAGCTTTACGGTTCTCTCAGCAATGCCACCCGGCCCGGAGCATTCGAAACCGAGCGGCGGGGGGTGATTTCCGGCGGCGAGCTTACAGTGCGTACCCCGATTAAGTCCCTGGATCCGGTAACCGTAACCCTGCCTCATGCGGGGGCGGGGTGTTCCGGTATAGATCTTTACGGCGGGAGTTTTTCCTATATCAACCGTGAAGAGTTCATCAGCTTTATGAGAACCGTGGCGGCCAACGCTCAGGGGTATGCCTTTGAAATCGCGCTTTCCGCCATCTGTGAAAAATGCGCCCAGGAGATGGAGGTGCTGCAGCGCAAGGTGCAGGAGCTGAACCAGTATTTCGGCAACAGCTGTCAGCTGGCTCAGGGAGTGGTGAACGATTCCCTGGCGGCCTTCGGCAGGAAGGGGCTTACTGATGCCTCTCTTATCGGACAGTTCGAGGGGATGGGGGATCTTTATGAGCTGAGTTCGGTCCGGGATGCCGGGGAGGTGTATCGAAAGGCCCGGGATTCCGGTTCCGGCGAGGCGAAGCGTCTTACCGGGAATATCATGTGGCAGTCATTGACGGATAACGGTTTCTTTGCAGAAAACCCCGAAACGGCCGAGGCGGTCATGAGCATGACCGGAACCGTGATAGTGTCCCGGGACGGCAAAAAGATTTCCGTGGTGCCGGGAGGCATAATCGGACTTCAGGACATTATCGAGGGCGGAGAGGTGTCAGTCTACAGCTGCGACAGCCATGGCAGGGACGGCTGTCTCACGGTTACCAGAAAAAACGTCCGGATCCGCGGTCTCGGGTACCTGGTGGCACGACAGCTTGTCGGGGATGACGGGCAGGGCGGCATTGTGGAGAAATTTGCCAGGAACCGGGGACAGTTTACGGCCAGGGAAACCGGCATACTGAATTCGCTGAATCCGGGAATTCCGGCCATGATCCGGACACTCTCCGCCAGGAATCAGGGAGCCGCCGCGGAATTCAGCCGGGGCATTGCCTATGCCGCCGCCCTGGATCTGGCCGACCGCTATGTGAATTCCTGGCTGGTGAGCGCCGGGAGCCTTATCCGGGAGAACCCCGCAGCCTTCAGCGGTATTCTCAGGGATCAGCTTTCCGGGGTACAGCGGAAAACATCTTCCGAGAGGCTGACCCTGTTCAGAAAATACGGCACGGATCGGGAAATCCGGGCTCTTTACGGCTATTATCTTCAGGATACCGGCACAGGTCAGTACATGTCGGGACAGTTTGTGTACGGCCGGGAAAAGCCGTGAAACCATAATCCTCATGACGGTCAGAGAAGTTTACCGGAAAGAACAGGTTTCGCCCGGACATTGTCGTAATGATGATACACTGATGTCATCAACCCAAATTCCCTGTAGTTTCTGGTAACTACATCTAGTTCTACATCACCAAAAACCCCTTTCAACCTCTTATTTTACCTGATTTTCCTGTTGGTATAGACGATTTGTTGTGCTATAATGTAGTTACAGGTTTGTAAATGGTAACTACAAATGTCAGAAAG
>Ga0310695_10006413_pt1 | contig 19451 bp, 14 predicted proteins | sample RumenRJG_04DNA_FD_203882 | JGI IMG/M metagenome (GOLD analysis project Ga0310695, IMG submission 203882) | Bovine rumen microbial communities from Lethbridge, Alberta, Canada - RJG_04 (v2) (version 2) | ecosystem: Host-associated > Mammals > Digestive system > Stomach > Rumen | place: Canada...
TGCCATCGTATGGCACGACGGCCGTGGAGACAAGAGCAAGAAACTGGTCATCACCAACTCTCATTTCGATGCCGCCAGTCCCACTCCACTGGGCCGTTACCACCACGACTCCCAGTTCTACTTCGTCTCATGTTCTATGACAAAGAATATCCTCGACAGCAACATCAGTTATGCCTATACCGACAAGGTGCTCGATCCCTGCCCGTGGGGACAGCGTGTCTTCTTCTACAATTGCACACGTGAGGGTGGGCATGGCACATGGATGAACAACAACCTGAACGAGGCTGATGGGGCTCCCGAATATCATACGGTCACTGCCCGATGGACCTTCGACAATAAATGGGACCCCGAGAAGGTGGTGAGAGATTTATGGGATTTTATTTGCTACTGACCTCATAAAATTCCAATTACCGACACAAAAGAATGTCACATTGCTTCGCTCCTGAGCAATAGAACTCGCTCTAATAGCCAAGGTAAAGCCGAAATACATCAAGCAGGGTTTGTTGTAGTAGGTTGTGCAATATAAACCTCAAACCTCAAACCTCAAACCTCAAACCTCAAACCTCAAACCTCAAACCAAAAAAAGACCTCCCCGGTCAAGGGAGGTCTTTTTTAATCTCTATTTCTTTTTCAATTCTGCGAGAGAGGCCTTCAGCGAGGCAATCTTCTCGGTGGCGTCGCTGCGCTTCTTGCGCTCCAAGGCAACCACGGCCTCGGGAGCATTGGCCACGAACCGCTCATTCGAGAGTTTCTTCTCCACACCAGCGAGGAAGCCCTCCAGGTGCTTCAACTGTGCCTCCTGCTTCTCTATCTCGGCGGCCACATCAATCAAGTTGCCGAGCGGAACGGCAAACTCGTCGGTGCCCACCATGAACTGTGCTGCGTCGGCTGGCTTGCTGTCCACCACCTCGAACGACTCCAGGTTGGCCATCTTCGTGATTACCTCCACATACTTCGAGTAGCTCTCGGTCGAAACCACCTGCAGCGGCAGCTTCTCCTTCGGGGCGATGACCTTCTGGTTGCGCACCAGGCGCACGCCCGAAACCACTTGCTTCACCTTCTCAATCTGGTCGATGATGGCGCGGTCGCCCTCGGCGGGAGCCGACACGTTCAGGCATTCCAGCATGATGCTGTCGCCGTCGGCACGGTCGTAGAGATGCTGCCACAACTCCTCGGTGATGAAAGGCATGAAGGGATGCAGCATCTTGAGCAATGTGTCGAAGAAGTCGAGTGTGGCATCCATCGTCTTGCGGTCCATGGGCGAGCCATAGGCGGGCTTCACCATCTCCAGATACCAACTCGAGAACTCGTCCCAGAACAGGCGGTATACAGCCATCAGCGCATCCGAGATGCGGTATTTGCTGAACAGGTCGTTGAGTTCGGCATTGGTCTCGCGAAGCTTGGCGGCAAACCACTCGGTGGCGATGCGGCACTCGGTGGGCTGCTCGATGTCGGCCACCTCGAGACCTTTCACCAGGCGGAAGGCATTCCAGATCTTGTTGTTGAAGTTGCGGCCTTGCTCACAGAGTGCGACGTCGAAGAGAATGTCATTGCCGGCAGGGGCAGAGAGCATCATGCCCATACGCACGCCATCGGCACCGTATTGGTCGATCAGTTCGATGGGGTCGGGCGAGTTGCCCAGGCTCTTCGACATCTTGCGGCCAAGCTTGTCGCGCACGATACCGGTGAAATATACGTTCTTGAACGGGTATTTGCCCATATATTCCTCACCGGCCATGATCATGCGGGCCACCCAGAAGAAGATGATGTCGGGGGCGGTCACCAGGTCGCTAGTGGGGTAGTAGTACTTGATCTCGTCGTTGCCGGGGTTGTTGATACCGTCGAAGAGCGAGATGGGCCACAGCCAAGAGGAGAACCAGGTATCGAGGGCATCGTCGTCCTGACGCAGGTCGCTGAGTTGCAGGTCGGGGTTGCCACTCTTCTCGCGGGCGAGCACAAGGGCCTTCTCTGCATTCTCGGCTACAACGAAGTCATCGGCGTCGTTGTAGTAGTAGGCAGGGATGCGGTGACCCCACCACAGCTGACGTGAGATGCACCAGTCCTGGATGTTCTCCAGCCAATTCTTGTAGGTGTTCTTGTATTTGGCGGGGTAGAAGTTCATTTCTCCGTTCATCACCGGTGGAAGGGCGATGTCGGCAAAATGCTTCATGCTCAGGAACCACTGCAGCGACAGACGGGGCTCAATGGCCGTGTCGGGGTTGCGTTCCGAGTAGCCCACTTTGTTGGTGTAGTCTTCGATACGCTCCATCAGACCTTCAGCCTGCAGGTCTTTCACAATCTGCTTGCGGCAGTCCATGCGGTCCATGCCCACATAGATGGGCGACTGCTCCGAGATGGTGCCGTCGGCATTGAAGATGTCGATGGTCTCCAGGTTGTGGGTCTTGCCGAGCATATAGTCGTTGGTGTCGTGGGCCGGAGTCACTTTCAGACAGCCTGTACCAAACTCGATGTCCACATAGCGGTCCTCGATCACGGGAATCACGCGACCCACTAGCGGCACAATCACCTTGCGACCCTTCAGCCATTGGTTCTTCGGGTCCTTGGGGTTGATGCACATGGCGGTATCGCCCATGATGGTCTCAGGTCGGGTGGTGGCCACAACGGCGTAGTATCCCTTCTGGTCCTTGTGGATGATATTGCCCTCTGCTTTCAGAGCCTCCTCATTGTCGAGGCTCTGCAGACCGTCAACATAGTATTTCAGGTGGAAAAGATGGCTCTGCTCCTCTTTGTAGATCACCTCCTCGGTAGAGAGGGCGGTAAGGGCCTTCGGGTCCCAGTTCACCATACGCATGCCGCGGTAGATGAGGCCTTTGTTGTAGAGGTCGACAAACACCTTGATCACGCTCTCGCTGCGCTTCTCATCCATGGTGAAAGCTGTGCGGTCCCAGTCGCAGGAAGCGCCCAGGCGGCGCAACTGCTTCAGAATGATGCCGCCATGCTCGTGGGTCCAGTCCCAGGCATGCTCCAGGAACTGCTCACGGGTAAGGTCATGCTTTTTGATGCCTTGCTCGGCCAGTTTCTTCACCACCTTTGCCTCGGTGGCGATGGAGGCATGGTCGGTGCCGGGCACCCACAGGGCGTTCTTGCCCTCCATACGTGCACGACGGATAAGGATATCCTGGATGGTATTGTTGAGCATGTGTCCCATGTGGAGTACGCCCGTCACATTGGGTGGCGGGATGACGATGGTGTAGGGTTCACGACCATCGGGTTTCGAACTGAAAAGCTTGTGGTCAAGCCAATACTGATACCATTTCGACTCCACGTCTTGTGGGGTATACTTACTTGCTAATTCCATATTAAATATAATACCTATTTCAAAAAATACTCTTTTGGGGTGCAAAGTTAGTGAAAGCCGAAGACAATGCAAAACAAAAGACAAAGTATTTTGTTTTCATTGTTGAGGCGCGTCCTAACTTGGCTGCGAAGCGGCAGAGTAGTGAAAGCCGAAGACAATGCAAAACAAAAGACAAAGTATTTTGTTTTCATTGTTGAGGCGCATCCTAACTTGGCCGCGAGGCGGCAGAGTAGTGCAAGGCGAGCAAAATGCAAATTTAAACGAAGTTTTTTTTGCGTTATCTCCTCCTTTCACTATATTTGCAGAAAATTGAACATGAATATGAGAAAAATCACCTTAATTCTTTTCCTGCTGGCTTGTGCCTTCCAAGTCCAGGCCCAGCAAACCTATAATGCAGAGCAACTCAAGCAAGTCGGTCAACTGTTGAGCAAACCTTCGCTGCGCAAACCCTTGCCCCGCATGATGTCGAACGACCGCGCTTGCTCTGACGCCATTTACCAACTCGAGAAACTCGACGCACAGCAAATGCGACTCCTCACCGATAGCATGAAGGCACGCTACGAGGAAAACGTGTTTATACTTCCTGCCATCAAGGAAGTGGTGAAAGACACCGTGCAGCGACGCAGAACCACACGGAGCGTGGAGTATGAGAACCTCAGATACAAATGCTTCACCGAAGAGTGCAATCGGATAGAAAACAACCGAAAGGCTGAACAGCGCACAGAGCCGCAATCGGAGTTGGTGTATGTTTACCTGTCTATATCGGGCATGGCAAACAACCCGAAAATGCCCATGAGCATCGAGGTGGGAGAGGATGACTACGACGTGGGTAAGACAGGATGGAGGGAAACTCCGTGCAAGGTAAGCAAAGAGGCTCTGAAACGTATCCGCCAACTTTTTTCCGAGCAGAAATTCTACCAGTTGCATCCCTCGTATGAGTTCCGTCGCATCAACTTGCCCGAAATCCCCATGCTCGAAATGCTTGACGGTGAGCAATGGACGCTCATCTTCATGTATGCCGATGGCACCCGCATTTCGTCGTCGGGGTCGATAAGGCCCAAACAGAGTCTCAACGACTTGGAGAAACTGCTCAACGAGTTTATCCCCGATAAAGAATAGGTCATCTTGCAGAGTCATGAGGATTGCTTACACGAAGCAAGTCTCGCAAGTCGTCTCTGCCCGATGATTGTTTCTCGGAAATGCTCAAATAAATTTGGCGTTTCTCTTTCTTAGTCGTACCTTTGCATAAAAATAGGAATAATGCACACACGAGAAGAGAAAATGGAGGCGTTCGGACAATTGCTCGATGTCCTCGACAGGTTACGCGTGGAATGTCCTTGGGACAGGAAGCAAACCAACGAGAGTCTGAGGCCCAACACCATCGAGGAGACTTTCGAGCTTTGCGACGCCCTGATGAAAGACGATAACAAGAACATTTGCAAGGAACTGGGCGATGTGCTCATGCACGTCTGCTTCTATGCCCTGATCGGACAGGAGAAAGGCGAGTTCGATATTGCCGATGTCTGCCGCAAACAGGCCGATAAACTCATCTTCAGGCATCCTCATGTCTATGGCAAGGAGGTGGCCGACTCTGCCGAGAAGGTGCTGCAGAACTGGGAGCAGATCAAACTGCGTGAGAAAGACGGCAACAAGACCGTGCTCTCGGGCGTGCCCGCCGCATTGCCCAGCTTGATTAAGGCCTACCGTATCCAGGACAAAGCCCGCAACGTGGGCTTCGACTGGGACGAGCGGAGCGATGTGTGGGCAAAGGTGAGAGAGGAACTGGATGAACTGCAGGCCGAACTGGAGCGCGACGACAAACAACGCTCGACCGAGGAGTTGGGCGACTTCCTCTTCAGCGTCATCAATGCGGCACGGCTCTATCACCTCAACCCCGACAACGCTCTTGAGCATACCAACCAGAAGTTTATCCGTCGGTTCACCTATGTGGAGCAGCATTCTATCCGTGAGGGCAAACCACTCACTGAAATGACCCTCGAGGAGATGGACAAACTTTGGGACGAGGCAAAAGCTTTGGAAAAATAGTAAACCTAACTTCAACCAACAGAAATATCTTCGATTAATGAAAATTGCCAAAATCACTATCCTGGCTGCCATGGCTCTCATGGCCGTAGGATGCCAGAACGAGAAAAAAGATGCCAATATCCCTGTCATCAAGGATACACAGGCCGACCTGCAAGCCGATGAGACCCGATTCGGAGAGTGTGTCAATGCAACGAGCAATGCCTTCCAATTGGTGCAGATCGACGGCGACACCCTCGACTTCATCGTTGAGGAACAGTACCTCGACCAGAACGACAGCCTCGTTACGGGCGATGTGGTGTGTGGCGGACTCTATGACGGCAACAAAATGGCAGTGATGGGCACACCGGGCGACGAGGGAATGGTGGTGAGAAAGGCCATCAACCTCACTTCGCTCATGGGGCGCTGGACCAGTCTTGACAAGAATTTCGAGATCAAAGACGGCGGTGTGGTCGAGTCGCATGTGCAAAACGAGTCGAACCCCTACACTGAATGGAAAATCCTCAACGGAAAACTCGTGCTCTCGAAAGACACCTTCAATATCCTGTCTATCGGTAACGACTCCCTCTACCTGGAGAACGAAAAGGGTATCTATGCCTACAAACGTCAGGTAGAGTAGCATGGAGACGTTCAGGGTGCATGTGCTCGGGTGTGGAAGCGCACGGCCATCGCTGCGTCATAATGCTTCCGCCCAGGTGGTGGAGATGAGGGGGAAAATGTTGATGGTAGATTGTGCCGAGGGCACTCAGATGCAACTCATGAGGGCGAAGATCAACTTCAACAAAATCAAAGCCGTCTTCATCTCTCACCTGCATGGCGACCATTGTTTCGGACTCCTTGGGCTCATCAGTTCCTTTGGCTTGTTGGGACGGACGGCCCCATTGCTGGTCGCCGCGCCCAAGCAGCTCGAACCGATTTTCCATCAGGCCATGCCTCTCTTTTGTGCCAATCTGGGGTATGACGTGGAGTTCATGCCCCTCGATACCAAAAAAGCGGCCGTCGTTTACGACGACCGCACGCTTTCTGTCACTACGATTCCATTGATGCACAGGGTCCCCTGCTGCGGTTTCTTGTTTCAGGAGAAACCCACGCTCCCTCATATCCGTCGCGACATGATTGATTGTTATGACATACCCGCCAGCCAGATCAATAATATCAAGATGGGTGCCGACTGGGTGGCCGATGATGGCACGGTGGTACCCAATGGCCAGTTGGTGACTCCTGCCGACCCACCGCGCTCTTTCGCCTACTGTTCCGACACAAAATACATCCCCACACTGCATCAGCGCTTCCCCAATGTGTCGTTGCTCTACCATGAGAGCACTTACGACCAGTCGTATGAGGCATTGGCCGAAAAATATTTTCACAGCACCGCGGCACAGGCCGCTATGGTGGCCCGTGATGCCGGGGCATCACAGCTCATGATTGGCCACTACAGTTCACGTTTCAACGACGAGCAGGTGCTGCTCGATGAGGCCAAGGCCATCTTCCCCAATACCATCCTGGCACAAGAAGGGCTTGTCGTTGATGTTCGCTGAGCAACCCTTCCTCACCATCCTGCCCAGGTCTGGCGCCATAACTGTCTGGCCATCTCATCCCATCTAAGTATGGTAGCACCGAAGAAGTCGGCGGTGTAGCCATTGAGCATCTCTTCGGCGGTGGCAGGGTCCTCGCCATGCAGGCGCTGCCAGGTCTGTTCCACGAATGGCAATTCCCTCAACCCTTTTTTGATGAAGTAGTCGCGCTGTGGCTCCAGCGTCTTGCGATAGGTGCCCCAGCGGAGGGTGGCCAGGCGGTTGGCCTTGCGGAAATGCCACAGGGCTGCGTCGTCGCGCTCGCTGTGCTGACCGCAGATGCTGAGCAACTGGGGCAGTCGGGTGGTGCCGCAGAAAATGGGGAAGCGGGGACTCTCGCCGGGGTTGTCGAGGCACATCCATACCACGCCGCCAACTTCGTCGGGCAACCATGAACGCAATTGTATGACGGTGCTGTAGGCGCACCATGGCACGCTCACCGTGCGGATGTTCTTCATCGCCGAGTCGCCCATCGCATAGTACATGTTGATTTCGTCGGGGCGCATCCACGGGTTCGACACGGGCGACACGATGCTGTCGGGCTCTCCCTCCACCAGGTTGCCGTCTTTGTCCTTCCGTTTGGGGTTCACTATCTTGTGCCGTCCGCTGAGGTTCTTCTCCGTACCCTCGAAATAACTGCCCAACAGGTGCATCACCTGCTCCACGCTCACCTTGGCGTCGGGGCGCACGCTCAGTGGCAGGTTGCTCACGGTGTCGCTCAGGTGGAGCGAAGGGGCGAGAGCGTTGAGGATGAAGTGCTCCCTCACGCTGTAGTTCTTCACCTCGTCGAAATAGTTACCACCGCTGTATACCTTCCAAAAGCAGAACTCTTCCTTGCCATCCCATAGTTTCAGTTTCTTTGCCACGTCGAACACGTTGTCGGAGGCCATATAATGGTCGGGGTCGCTCAGATTGATGGTCGAGATACGGCTCACGTTGGCCGACACGCTCACCTCGTCGTCGGGGATTCGGACAGCGGCCCATACGCCACCGATATTCTTCTTGCCCTCGCCGAAGATCTCGAAGATCCACACCTCGTTCTTGTCGGCTATGGTGAGGCACTCGCCACTGTCGCCATAGCCGTAGCGCTTCACCAGGTCGCCCATCAGCCGGATGGCCTCGCGGGCGGTGGAACAGCGTTCAAGAGCCACGCGCTCCAACTCCTCAATCATGAACAGCCCTTTCTTGTTCTCCAACTCCTTACGGCCAGAGATGGTGGTCTCGCCGATGCCCAGTTGCTTCTCGTTCAGACAAGGGTAGGCGGTGTCGAGGTAACGATAGGTATGGGCAACTTGCGGAATACGTCCGCGCACATACATCTTCGTACTGTCGGAGGCACTCTGGGTATGCATCCTGCCTTCGTAGATTGCTTCCTCACTGCCGGCGGCATGGTCTTTGGCTGCCACCACCTGCATCCATGTGCGGTACCATGAGTCGCAGGTGTGCGAGGTGATGACCGAACCGTCGGTAGAGGCGCCCTTGCCCACCATGATGCTGGTGCACGACATCCGCGACATACCCTTGCGGCTCATCTCATCGGGCTGGGCCAGGCTCTGCAATGATACAGGGAGCACGGCCCACAAAACCATGATTTTAAGGATAGATTTCATACTATAGTATATATTATTGTTGTTTTGTTGAACTATTCATCTAAGGGTTGGTGGGCGAAGTCCTCTCACACATTAGCAATTCCTTAACAGAGAAGTGGATTTCTTTATCCTACTGACTTGAATTTCTGGAATTTTATCTATATTTGCATATTGGCATGCCGCAGAGCAGTGGAAGCCCGTTCCGAAAACTTCAATTCTATACTTTATGAAAAAAATCATTTTCTCACTTTTCGTCTTCTTCGTGTGGGGACTGCAGGTGCAGGCACAGCAGATGGCATTGGCACTCTATGTGGCTGACTTTTGCGTGAATACCGACACCAAGACGGCCATGAAGGCGCTCAAGGAGCAGGGATTCAGGAAACTCACCAAAAATGGCGAGACCGTCTACTATTTCAATAAGAAAGAGGGGGTAGGGGCCATGCTCGTCTCCAACAACAAGTTCGTCGACTACGTCAAGTTCCTTTTCCAAAGTGTGCCATCTACCCGGGATCTCGATGAGGCTGCTTGGAAAGCGGGTTACAAACGGATGGCTCGCGATGGGCGCGACCGCTATTACCGCAAGAAGGAACTGGCGCTCTATGCGTCGGAGATACAGGGCAATCCCGACTACACCTACGGGTTCGTCATCAAGTACGAGCCTTGAAGACGGCTTCTATCGCCTCCTTCCACCTCCCAGGCACCACCACGTGGTGGTTGCCGATGGGGTGAGTGAGGAAATAGTTGGTCTGGCTGGCATCGTCGAGCCTGACCACTTGTTGTGTGCGGCAAAGGTCGGGTTCCTTTTGGTTGCGCACCAATGTCCCCTCGGCCACAAAAAGGCGTGAAAGGTCGCCCGACACTTTCACGATGGTCACTGCGCCTTCTTTCATATAGCCACGGATACCCACACCGATGCCCGACTCGAAGTGGGTGTCCAGTTCGTAGTGCTCCACCATGTTGAGTGGAATGGTGCAATGGGCGAAAAGCATCTCGCCAGTCTCGGGGTCGAGGCGGGCAGGATTGGCTTGGAATCCGGAAACACCAGTGAGCACCTTCACGATGGCCATCGTCAGGAGGGTGGGCACGTCGCCTTCGCATCCCGAGACGATGCCTTCGGCATTCAGGCGGGCCAGGGCCAGACAACCGGTGTTGTGCACTGTGGATAGCAGGTCGAAGCACCGCAGGGTGAAGCCTTGCAGGCGATGCCGGCTCACCAGTTCTTTCAGCGCCCTGTAAATGGTCTCGGCACCCTCCATCTCAAGCCCTTGTCCGTTCGTGGGCTCCACGGCTTTTTCTTCCTCATCTTTTTCATGCTGGCTTGCACTGGTTCCCACACGCGAAACGGTAGCGATGGCGTCGGTCAGTTCTTTCATTGCGATATGCACCATCTCGATTCCGGTCTTCTCAAGGATGGTGGCATCGTCGGTATGGCTGGAGATTAGCCAGTCGGAAGGCTCACCTATCACGCCAAACCGCATCCCGCGAAGTGCGACGCGTGCGTCGTGAGCAAGCCGCAGCACCTCCAACCGATAGGTCACATACGCAGGCTTGCCATGGATGATTTCTCCCTCCTCGCCTTGTTGGCGTAGGTAGGAGAGAATCTCCATAGAGGCGGCCAGCGAGTTGCTCTTGCCAGAGGTGAGCAAGTAGAATGGCTGGTTGCTACGCTCACGCAGCGAGGGGAGCAGACGGGCGAACAAGCCCTCCGTGCCTCCCGTGCGTACATATATAATACTCATCGTGCTGCCGTAGTCACTGAAGTCGTCACCTTTCAAGGTGTAGTCTACAGCAAGGCTCGAAAGAAATTCTCTTGTGGCTTCATCCACCGCCCTTGCGTCGTGCAAAGGTGATGTAAGGGTATAAATATTCATCATGTCGCAAAGATAGTGCAAGGTGAGTGAAAAGCAAAATAAAACGAAGTATTTTTTGCTTTTTCGCCATCTTCCATTTTCTCCGTATGGCGCGGCTCCGTCGCACCCAAAGGCAAAAAATCACTCAAATCCGTTTCAAAAAACCACTTTTGTCCCACAAATGCGACAGGAATGAAGGCGAAAAATGCTATTTGTCTGATATCTCTTTTCCTGTCGCATGCTTTTGGTGAGAAAAAGGTTGGAATACTTTTTTCCCAACGAGAATCGCTATAATTTTGTAGTGTCAAAAGGGAAAATTAATCAAACAAAAAAAATACAATTATGAAAAAGTTAGCAAAAAATTACCTGTATGCCGTTCTTTTCATTTTCGGCGCAACCACAATGCTTACCTCATGTGATGAGAAGGCAATGGAAGATTTCGTAGAGTCAGTCAACCTCGTAGGAACCTGGAAATGCAGTGAGACTGTTCACACCTCTGTCTCGTCTTCCGACGTAAGACCGTTCTTCACCGGCCTGATGACGTTCAACTCCAACCACACCTTCTACGACAGTTATGGAGAACGTGGAACATGGTCACTGAGAAACCGCACGATCACACTCTATTATGATAATGGATACATTGGCACAGTGCAGCTCTTGGTGCAAGATGGATACACACCCGACAAAATGGTACTCACCACCACCATCGACCTGGGGCATGGCAGGACCTGTTTCAGTACCGTCACTTTAAGAAACGCACGCCGTTAGCAACAATACCAAATAAAGCAAATCCCCTCCTCTCAGAGCACTCTCAGAGGAGGGGATTTGCTTTTGTATAATAAGGCGACACCTCGTTGTGCAAATTGCCGTTAGCTATAGTATTGTCTGAACTCCTGAACTCCTGAACTTCTGAACTTCTGAACTTCAAGAAGTTGAGCGAACGCAATGCTTCTATTTACTTGAACCTCACCTGCTGGTAACCCAGCAACTGGTCAGTGCGTCCTCCCGGTTCCCGGTAGTAGACCAGGGCCTGGTATTGGTTCTCGGTCTGGAAGAAATTGCCTTCCGAGGGCAGCACATGGGTGTAGCCATCGTTGTCGAGCAACAGGTATTGGTAGGAGTAGTATCCCATCTTCAGCAGTACGGCGGCCTGGTAACTGCCTGTGGCGTAGTCGTACTCCATCTGGTATTGAGGCAGAAACTGGTCGTTGGTCCATACACCGTTCAGATATACCTCGCCATCGTCGTGCTTGTCGCTGAACACTTGGAAGTGCACCACCACATACTCCGAGATGCGGTCGTTCTCCTCGTTGTCACTGTTGCGGATATAGAAACAGCCGTTGGCATCCTCGTCGTAGAGGTAGTTGGGGCGCCGCTCATCGGGGAAGACGTAGGCATGGAACAACTCGCCGTCCCACCTGATCTTGTCGACGCCCATGCTCGGGTGGTCGGTATCGAGCACCTCAAACTTCCGATACTCGTTGCCGCCATCAAAAATCAGGTCGCGGCAATGTTCCCAGCGAAGACCGTCGGTCGTGGTGAACTGAGGCTGGGCATTCACGCGGGCATTATCCCAACGCCCGTTCTGCATCACCACGGTCTTGATTTGTGTCGAGGGATTGGTCACGTTCACCCCCGAGTAGCTCACCTGCATGTTCACCTGCTGGTGCGAGTGGTTGATGTCGATGTCGGTGTTGGTGGTGACATTGAGCGACACACCCACTTTGGGGTCCACCACCATGAAGCAGGCAGTGAGCATCGGTTCCTCGTCGTTGTTGTCGTCGAGCACCGTCAGGCGGTAGTTGCCACTCATCTTCAGGCGGCAGTGGGCATTGGGGATGGTCAGGTGGTAGTGGGTGTATAGCACGTTGGTGTTGAGCGACTCCTCAGTGTCCTCTATCAGATTGCCCTCAATAAAGCCATCTATATAGTCGCTGGTAAACAAGTCCTCGCTCACGCTCCAGTCGGCCTCACAGTGTTCGATACGGTAGGTGTAGCGGTGGTAGTCGTGGGTCTGGTCGTCGAAGGAGATGTGGATGGGGGCGCCACCAAGGGTGGTGACGGGTGGCGACAGCCAATCGTTGCCGCTCACCACCTGCAGGGTGGAGATTCGGCTGTTCAGTATCTCATGACGTTGTGCCCTGCCTGCGGCCGAGAGCAGCAAGCAAAGGCAAGCCAGAAGTAGACGGGTGCTGTTGTAGGTCATTTTCTTGTGATTTGGTTCGGGTGAAAATGGCTGTGACTACTTTCATTCCACGATGGTGGCCACAATGCGTCGACTGCCGCCATAGTTGCGGAACTCGCAGAGATAGATGCCTTGCCACGTGCCTAAGTTCGGACGTCCACCGGTGATGGGTATGGTGAGCGATACGCCCACCAGGGCCGACTTGGCATGGGCGGGCATGTCGTCGCTGCCCTCCATCGTGTGGTCGTAATACGACTGGTTCTCTGGCACCAAGTGGTCGAGGATGGCAGAGAGGTCGCTGCGCACGTCGGGGTCGGCATTCTCGTTGATGCACAGACCACAACTGGTGTGCTTCACAAACAGGTGTAGGAGTCCGGCCTGCGGAAGGTCGGGCAGATGGCGCACCACCTCATCGGTCACTAGATGGCAACCGCGAGGGCGGGGACGCAAGGTGAATTCCACTTGCCGTGTCATCCTTCGGAAAGGATTTGGTTGGCATGGTCCTTCGTCTTGATTTTCTTCGGACCGATAATGCGCTCCACAATGCCTTCTTCGTTGATGATGAACGTGGTGCGGAAGGTGCCGAAATATTTCCGGCCATACATGCTCTTCTCGCCCCACACGCCAAACTGCTCTACCAACTGCTTGTCGGTGTCAGCTATCAGGTGGAAGGGCAACTCGTGCTTGGCGATGAATTTCTGGTGCGACTTCGCATCGTCAACACTGGCGCCAAGTACGGCATAGCCGCTGGCTTCCAGGGCACCGATGTTGTCGCGCAGGTTGCAGGCCTCGGTGGTGCACCCCGAGGTCATGTCTTTCGGATAGAAATAGAGCACCAGTTTCTTGCCTTTGAAATCACTCAGGCGAATCTCATTGCCGTTCTCGTCGTGCCCCAGCACTTCGGGGGCTTTGTCTCCAATTTGCATGGTTGTATGGGATTTGTTGTTTATATTGGTTTCGCATTTGCTCAACTATTTCTCAATGTAGATGCGGGCATCCACGGCGGTCACGCCATGCTCGTCGGCGAGCAATGGGTTGATGTCCATCTCTTTGATTTCGGTGGCGAAGCGCAGCAGCGTAGACAGTCGTACGATAACCTCGGCATAGCGCTGCTGGTTGATGCCGGCCTGACCACGTGTGCCCTCAATAATCTTGTAGCCGCGCAGCGACTTGATCATCGAGTAGGCCTCGCCATACGACAGCGGAGCCAGACCGCTCGACACGTCTTTCAACACTTCTACGAAGATGCCGCCTAGACCGCACAGCACGATGTGGCCGAAACGCGACTCGTATTTCGCTCCGATGAAAAGTTCGGTGCCGCGGAGCATCTTCTGTACCATGACGCCGGTGGCGTCCTTGATCTTCATCATGCGCTCAAATTCCATGCGCAGGTGCTTGGCACTCTTGATGTCGAGGGCCACACCGCCCACATCGCTCTTGTGCACCGGACCCACCACCTTGGCCACCACGGGATACCCCGTGCGCTCAGCAAAGGCCACCAATTGCTCGCAGTCGGCGCTCACCATCTCGGGCACCATCGGTATCTGCGCGCACTCCAGCAAGTCGTGCACCAGTTTGGGCGAGATGTAGCCACTCTCTTTGATGCCAGAGATGATGTCGCGGATGCGGGGCACGTCGATGCCAAACAGCTCTATCTCTGGCGGAGCGGGTGGGGGTGTGCGCATCACTTGCGTGAGGGCGGTGGCCAGGGTAACCTCGTCGCTGAAGTTCACATGGCCTTTTCTGAGGAACTCCTCAACCTCCGGACCAGCGGTGTGAAGGCTGGGAAGGATAGGAAACACGGGTTTCTTGCACTCCAATATCTTCTTGTGAAGCACCTCGTAGGTCTCATATAGTTGCACCAGACCTGGCGTGCCGAAAATCACCATGATGGCGTCGATATTGTCGAAACGCGACTCGCAGTAGTCGATGGCAGTGCCCAACTGCTCTGGGGTGCCGGTGGCAAGAATGTCGATGGGGTTGGCTGTGGAGGCGCCAGGATATAGCTTGGTCTTCAGCTCCTCGCCAATCTCCTTGTCGAGTGGGGGCACGTTCAGACCACCCTTCGACAGGGCGTCGGTGAGCATCACGCCGGGACCGCCGGCATGGGTCACGATGGCGAAATTCTTGCCCTTGATGGGAGGAAGGGTGAAGATGCATCCCACGGTGGTGAGTTCCTCGCGAGAGAAGCACCTCACGATGCCGGCCTTGCGGAAGAGGGCCTCCACGGCAGAGTCGCTGCTGGCGATGGCACCCGTGTGCGACGAGGCGGCACGGCTGCCGCTCTCCGAACTACCGGCCTTGATGGCGGCGATGCGGCAACCCTTGCGTATCAGCGATGCGGCATGGAAGAGCAACTTGTCGGGGCTTGCGATGTTCTCGATATAGAGCAACTTCACCTTCGAGTCGTGCTCGGCGTCGAAGTGCTCGTCCATATATTGCAGCACATCCTCTATGCCTATCTGCTTGCCGTTGCCGATGCTCCATACTGAGTTGAACTGCAAGCCTTTGATGACGGCCGACTCAAGGATGAAGACGGCGGTGGCTCCCGAACCACTGATGAAGTCGACACCCTGTGGGTTCAGGTGGGGGATGGGCTTGGTGAACACGCTATGGTGCCAAGAGTTGAGCAGGCCGATGCAGTTGGGACCAATCAGCGCGGCACCATACTGTTCGCAGGTGTCGAGGATGTCTTTCTCCAGGGCGGCTCCGGCTGGGGTCTCCTCGCCAAAACCGGCTGTAATGATGATGAAGGCCTTCACGCCTTTCTCCGAGGCGAGCACTCTCACTGTGTCGGGGCAGAACTTGGCGGGTATCACCACCACGGCCAGATCGGTAGGAGGAATCTCCTTCACGTCGTGGAACACTTTCACGCCCTGCACCTCGTCTTCCTTGGGGTTGACGACGCGCAGCACACCTTTGTAGCCGCCATTCAGCAGGTTGCGCACGACGGCTCCTCCTGGCTTGTGGGTGTTGTTCGAACCGCCCACCACTACAATACTCTCAGGTCTCAGTAATTGTCTGTTGATCATAGTTTAGTATTATTATCCGCGACGCAGGGCTACTTGGCTTCATGCTTTGGGCATAGTGGCGGTGGCTTCATCGGTCGCGGCATGGGTTGTGACTATAGCACCGCAAATTTACAAATTAATTCTGAATACCCACACCTTATCTTTTGTCTTTCATCATTATTTTCATCATTTTTCAGCAAAAATGGCGCGTTCTCGTTTTTTATGCGTAATTTTGCCCTGGTCATTTCAGCGGAAAACAAACCAAGCATCTACATAAAACAAATCACAATGAGAAAATCTATTTTTACCTTTATCCTGTCGTTGCTGGCAGTGATGGCCTTGGCGCAGCAGAAATATGAGTTGTCGGCCACCACGTCGACGGGCGACTGGAATTTCAACAATGGCTTCAGCATTTCCAACGAGGCGGGGAAAAACTACTCCACCGGCAACGGGGGGTGCATCAAGTTCTCACGCAACGTGCAGTACACCATCCATATCCCCGAGGGCATCACCATCAAGCGGGTGACCTTCTCGGGCTATTGCAACTATGCTGATGCCGATGGCTACCTCAGCGAGCTCAACGGAACGACCTTTGGGGAGACGGAGTATGTGTTTCCACGTAAGGACGACAATGGCAATACCACCGTGGTGAGCCACACCATCACGCTCGCTACACCCGTCCAGCAGACAATGACGTTCACACCGGCCGGACAGCAGGTGGTGTGGAAAATCATACTCTACGACTACATGGAGGATGAACTGCCCGTCACGGAGTTCAATTACTTCACTCCCGTGTCGCAGATGGAGAAACTCGACAGGGCATTGGTGGCACTGCCTGCGAAATCGGGCAACGGACAGTTCGTGAGCTGGAGATTCCTGGGATACGACAGTCCATCGACCACCTTCGACCTCTTGCGCGACGGACAGGTCATCGCCTCCGACTTGTTCTCCACCACTTCGTTCGTGGATGCCGAGGGTACAGCCAGCAGCTCCTACCAACTGGTGACGAAGGTCGACGGAACGAGCGTGGAGACCTCTCCGGCTGTCACCCCTTGGACAGGCAAATACAAGACATTGCACCTCGACCGGCCCGAAGGCGGCACCAACCAAAGCGGAAGCTATACCTATACGCCCAACGACTGTGGGGTGGGAGATGTGGATGGCGATGGCGAGTATGAACTCTTCGTGAAGTGGGACCCCTCCAACTCGAAAGACAACTCGCAGAGTGGGTTCACGGGGAATGTGTATATCGACTGCTATAAGCTCGATGGCTCCCGACTGTGGCGCATCGACCTGGGCACAAACATCCGTGCCGGGGCACACTACACGCAGTTCCTCGTATTCGACTTCGACGGGGATGGCAAGAGCGAACTCATCTGCAAGACGGCACCCGGCTCGCTGGATGCACAGGGCAACTATGTGACGACGGTGGCCGACGACAGCGAGATTCTCTCTGCCGACAACACCAAGGCCTATCATAACTCCAACGGATATGTGCTCAGCGGACCCGAATACCTCACCGTTTTCGAAGGCAGCACTGGTAAGGCCATCCACACCGTGTTCTATAATCCCAATAGGGCAGGAGGGCTCGGCGGAGCGCCCGAGCACCCGGCCAAAGCGTTCTGGGGCGACAACTACGGTAACCGCTGCGACCGCTTCCTGGCTTGTGTGGCCTATCTCGACGGACCGGAGAAGAACCCGAGCGCAGTGATGGTGAGGGGCTACTACACCAGATCGTATTTCTGGGCGGTAGACTTCGACGGCGCGAAACTCTCCACCAAATGGCTCCATGCCAGTGTGTCGGCCAATGAGTGGCAGCTTACTGATGCCAATGGCAATACCTCCACCCATGGCGGACAGGCGGGAACGGCCTACGGTCAGGGAGCACACAACATCTCGGTGGCTGATGTGGATGGCGACGGATGCGATGAGATCATCGATGCCTCGGCGGCCATCGACAACGACGGAGCGCTGCTCTACACCACCGGTCTCGGACATGGCGACGCACAGCATCTGGGCGACCTCGACCCCGACCGCCCCGGACTGGAGTTCATGATGGTGCACGAGGAGAGTCCTTACGGACTCCATGTGCGTGAGGCTGGCTCTGGAGAAATCTTCTCGCGTATCACGGGCTCAAAAGATACCGGACGCGGAATGGCGGCAGATATCGCCCCTGATAACCGTGGCTATGAGTATTGGTCGGCGGCAAGTGGCAATGTCTACGCCATCGACGGCACGGTAATCGGAACCAGTAGGCCTTCGCAGTGTTTCAGGCTCTACTGGACGGGCGACTTACAAGACGAGCTCTTCGACGGCAAGTACAATACCAATACCGGGCGGTGCGAGCCTATCATCCAGAAGTGGAGCTCATCGGCAAAGAAATGCCAGACCTATATGTCGTTCTCCAACCTGGGCAACTCGCAGACATGCAACACAACCAAGGCCACTCCTAACCTGATAGCCGACATCTTCGGCGACTGGCGTGAGGAGATCATCATGTGGGACCTCAACGACGGATGCACGCTCAATATCTTTACTACGAATGAGCCCACCGAATACCGTGTGCCGACGCTCATGCACGACCATGTCTACCGCATGGGCATCGCTTGGCAAAACGTGGCGTATAACCAACCCGCTCATGTGGGCTATTACCTGCCCGACTATGTGCAACATCTCACTGGCATCCGCGAGGTGAGCACAACGGCCAATGAGAATGCCGACAACCAGTGGTATACTTTGTCGGGTGTGAGGGTGAGCCAGCCCTCCAAGGGCATCTACATCTACCAAGGCAAAAAGGTGGTGGTAGAGTAATAGTATTGACTGTTCGTTCTACGAAAGGCGTGCGCCATGTCGAATGGGTACGCCTTTCGTCGTTTCTATACATAGCCATAGGGCAAACGACAGCATTTCTTAGACCAAATCGCCAAGTAGAGTTAATAAATCTAAATTTTTGGACTAAATATCCTTTCGAATTTTGAAATTATGGAAATTTTTGTAATTTTGCATTGATTTCCCCATTTTTCTAGGGGTGTGAAAAATTTGATTGAATGGACTGAATGGTCGGCAGACCTAAACTTCTCGACGTGTTGATTCGGTAGTTGGAAACTACTTAGGAAAATCTAAATCTTTAATAACTAAAAAGTCAAGTTACATACATCGCAGGTGCGCACACCTGCACCATTCCTCTGCCTTGTTCTCTTGGCAGACATGACCCTCACGGCCTCTGGCCAAAACGGCGCTCTTTGACTTTCTGAAACACTCTACACCTTCGTAAATTGCTGGTCAATAGCTCTTTACCACTGTGTGTCCGAGACTTGTCCACATCACAAGGGATTATCCCTTACTCTGGATTGCCACCCCGTGTGGCAATAATATCAAGTTGATTATATCGTTCTATTCCAACTTAATGCTATGACGGAAAAAAAGAAATCAACAATCAAAGCTCCAAGCTTGAAATCACTCCAACTTGATGAGGAAATCAAGAAATTGTGTCTCATCAACCCTCTTATGGATTTCAAAATCATCAAGCGTACCATCGATTCTCTGCCAACACTCAGAATCAAGGAAAAAGAACAATGGATAAAGGTGCTGAAAAGACGTCGCGACGAGTTCGTCATCGAAACGGCCGACTCCTTCAACACCACGGCTCGTGACTGTGTGAAAGACCATATCGCCAGTTGGGAAAAAGAATACGGGAAAATACCCCTTCAGGGTATCGTCGACCTACTCGACGAAACCGACTACCAACTCTTCGATATCGCTCCCGAACATGTCACACCTAAGGCCATCTCTGAAATGCTCGAAGGCTATCTCATCGGACAGCCCGAGTACTCCCGCAAACTCTCATTGTGCTTCTATTTGCACCTGATGAGAAACAAAA
>Ga0310695_10006414_pt1 | contig 19450 bp, 13 predicted proteins | sample RumenRJG_04DNA_FD_203882 | JGI IMG/M metagenome (GOLD analysis project Ga0310695, IMG submission 203882) | Bovine rumen microbial communities from Lethbridge, Alberta, Canada - RJG_04 (v2) (version 2) | ecosystem: Host-associated > Mammals > Digestive system > Stomach > Rumen | place: Canada...
GCAGCCCGTGCCGCTCTGTGATCAGGGCGATGTTCCCGGCCTTTTTGAGACCCGTGGAGCCCTCACAGGCCCAGTCCCGGAAGCGGGAGACGAGGCCGCTGCTCTCTAAAAAGCATTCGATATACCCATCCAGGCAGTTGGACACGATGAAGAGCGGGCGCTTTGCGGACAGCGTCTCCAGCATCTCGGGAACGCCGGGATAGAGATCGCCGCCGTGCACGGCAATGTAGTCGTTTTCCCCGTGGATGCAGGCAAGGCAGATCTCCCCCGCCCTTTCGCCGTATTGGGAGAAAAGCGCGTCGCGGATTTCCTCCGCCGTCATGCCCATAATGCTTCTGACCTGCCCCGCGTCCGGGCCCGCGGCAATGCCGAAGCGCTGCCGCAGCGTCTCGCCCCAGCTCTCGGACACGACGCGGCAGGAGTCCCAGAGCGTGCCGTCCAGATCAAAGATGATGCTGTCGATCATATGATTCCTCCATAGGAAAAAAGGCTGCAGCAAAACGTTTCTCATGTTGTCATCCCGAGGAACGAAGTGACGAAAGATCTTTCTTTTGAAGGTTTTTGCAAACTTTAAGGGAAAGATCCTTCGCTTGCGCTCAGGATGACGGGCGTTCTGCTGCAGCCGCTTTCGTTTATTATTTTTCTTCCTTTGCCTGCTTTGCCGCCTGATCGTCGCGGCGCTCTGCCACAAAGTAGCTCAGAGACAGAAGACTGTCGGAGAAGTGGACGTTCTCAACCAGGGTGCTGCTGTTGGGTGCGGTCAGCTCCACATTCGTGAAGTTCCAGATCGCGTCGATGCCGTGGGCGGTCAGGGTTTCGGTCACGCCCATGGCCGCAGCCTTGGGAACGGTGAGCACGGCGATATCCACCGGGTTTTCCTGCAGATAGCGATCCAGCTCCTCTATGCTGCGGATCGGCACGCCCTTGTACTGCGTTCCGATGAGCGCTGGCTTGACATCAAAGGCGGCGGCAAGCTTCACGCCCCAGTCGCCGAAGCAGAAGTTTTCCATCAGGGCGCGGCCGATGTTGCCCACGCCGATCAAAATGGCGGAAAACCCCCTGTCCATGCCGAGGATGCCCGCGATCTGCTCCCGCAGCGCGGAGACCCGGTAGCCGTAGCCCTGCTGTCCAAACTCGCCGAAGCAGTTGAAGTCCTGCCGCACCTGAGAGGATGTGAGACCCAGAAGTTCTCCAAGCTGCCTGGAGGAAATCTTGTCGACGCCGCTCTCACTGAGTTCATCCAGCTTGCGCAGGTAGCGCGGCAGACGGCGGATGACATTGTTGGACACCTTGACTCGCTTCACAGTTCTAGCTCTCTCCTTTATTCCTATACCATTGGGCAGACAAAATTTAGGAAATTATACCATATGAAAGAAACAGGCGCAATACAACGAAGCTGAAAGCGCGGTAAAAACCTCCGAAAATGCCATTAAAATGTCCAAATATGCCCACTGAACGTCTCAGGAAGCCGCCGGCTCCGGCTGCGGCGTTTCGACGGCGATAAAGGGATCAACCGTCGGCGCGGGGGTCGGGGTCGGAGCCGCCGTCCTGCAGCTGAGCAGGAAGCTGTCCAGATCCCGCAGGGCGCAGGATGCGCGGCAGGTCTTGCTGACGCCGTCCGCCGAAGTATGCGTGTAGAAGACGAAGTCGCCGTAGATGCGGATATCCAGCTTTTCCTCACTGCCGTAGGCGTCCCCGGGCGCCAGCGTCACGTGCACAAGCCGCGTAAGCTCCGCCTCGGGCAGGATATCCTCGCTGCTGCCCAGCATGGCCAGGAGCTTTGCGCGCAGGGTCTTGTCGTAGATGGTCAGCGACTCTTCAGCCGGGGCTTTGGTCTCCGCCTGCTCCTGCGCGCCGTCCAGGGCGTCACCGGCGTTCTCCGCGTCCGCAGGGGCGGCAAGGGCGGAAAACAGGGCGGGGGCTTCCTGCATGAAAAGCACAGGCGCGTCTTGCGCGTCAGGCAGGCGCTGCATATCGTCCTCTTCTCCCAGGGCGGTCATTTCTGCGGCAAAGAGCGTCGCGCCGTCCGGATCGGCAAGCTTCGACTCCCCCAGGGCGTCGGGCGCGGCGCTGAAGAGGGAGGCAACGTCGCCGAAGAGCGAGAAGGAGAGAATGCCGCTCTCCTCTGCGGGCGCTGCAGATTCAACCGCGCTCTCCTCTGCGGGGGCGGCCTCTTCGCCTGCCGCAGCGGGTGCGGCGGGCGCCTCAGGCTGGGCGGCAGCGGAATCGGAGGCTGCCGCGGCCAAAGCCGTGTTCACGTCCTGCGTGAGAACGGGTTCGGAGACAACGGCCGCCGGGGGTGGCACGGGGTCGGAGAGACGCGCGTAGTCCGGCGCCGCAGTCTGTGCCGGGATCGGCGTGATCACGGCGGGCGCGGGGACGACGGTCTGCACCGGCATGGAGGTGCTCTGGATCACAGCGGGCGCGCTTGTGTAGACCGGCGCGGGCTGCTCTGTGTAAAAATAGCTCTGCTGTGGGGGAAGGTACGCTGCGCCTGTATCGCTGCCCGCTGTCGAAGCGGGAGCCTGGGTCTGCGCCGGCATGGGCGTCGGGAAGGACGCCGGAGCAGGGGTCACGGCCGGCTGAGGCTCGGCAGTATAAAGCACGGGCGCGGAGCTTGCCGGAAGCTGCTGTATAGCTTCCTCCTCGGTGCGGATGCTGACGCTCTCGGCGCGCTGTCCGGGCGTAATGCCCGCAGCGGCAAAGAGAACCAGAACCGCGCAGGCCGCGGCGGTCAGGGCTGTGCTGAGACCGAATTTGCGCATGCGGCGGTTTTTCTTCATGATCTCGCTGCGCCGCACGCCCGCCATGATGTTCTCATGCAGGCCCTCGGGCAGCGGCTCGCTTTCCTCGGCGAGGATGTCGGACAGGTCGTGAAAGACAGCGTACATCGCGTTGCAGGCAGAGCAAGACTTCATGTGTTCCATCAGGGCCTCATGCTCTTCGCGGCTTAAATCGCCGTCCACGAGCCTGCTGATCAGCTCCTGATAATGCTCGCATGAATTCATTGCTTCTCACCGCCTTTCATTCTTCCTGACGCTGTAAAATCGGGAATGTTCCCGTCTTCCAGCAAAAATGTACACAATCTTTTCCTTGCCCGGAAAATGCGGGACTTGACCGTGCCCACCTCGATGGAGAGGGCTGTGGAGATCTCCTCATAGCTCAGGCCCTGGATCTCCCGCAGAAGCAGGACCTGCCTGTAATCCGGCGGCAGCGCCTCCAGGCCCCGGCGCACCGCGTCCCGGGTGAGGCCCCGCTCCAGCAGCAGCTCCGGCGACTGGCTCTCGTCCGCCACGTCAAGCTGGGTCTCCTCCCCTTCGTCGTCCTCCACGGAGAGGGACACCGTGGGCTTTCGGCTCCGGCTGCGCAGAAAGTCGAGGCAGACGTTGTTTACGATGCGGTAGAGCCAGACGGAGAATTTGCTCTCGCCCCGGAAGGAGGACAGCGAGTTATAGGCCTTGATGAAGGCCTCCTGGGTCATGTCCTGCGCGTCCTCGGCATTGCCGGTCATGCGCAGCGCAATGGCATATACCGCCTTTTCGTATTCTGTCACCAGCTTTTCAAAGGCATTCACGTCGCCCTGCAAAACCTTGCGGACGATCATCGCCTCCTGTTCTCTTGTCAAGCTCTCACCTCCAGTTCCCTATCTTGCCTCCCTTTGGAAAAAGGGAGGTGGCCGAAGGCCGGAGGGATCGATCTGATTTGCGGCAAAGCCTCATACGAAGCCGTGTGCGAACCGGTCGATCCCTCAGTCAGCCTGGCGGCTGACAGCTCCCTTTCACAAAGGGAGCTAAGAAGGAATTCTTTACTTCAAATCGCGGCGGATTCCTCTGCAGACCCTGTGGATATCCTCCAGGGTGCCGACCTGTGTGAGTTCCTGCCGGTAGACGGCGGCGTGGGGGATGCCGTGAAGATACCAGGGCAGTTGATGGCGCGCCTCCATGCAGGCCCGATGTTCCCCGATGCGCTCTGCGAGCATCATGATCTGCCGCTCGGCAAGGTCGATGCGTGCAGAGAGCGGCGGCAGGGCCGGGATCTCTCTTCCGTCGACGGCGGCCTGCCCCTGCTCGAAAAGCCAGGGGTTTCCGAAGCTGCCGCGCCCGATCATGGCGAGTTCACAGCCCGTATAGCGCAGGATGTGCGCCGCGTCCTCCGGTGTAAAGACGTCGCCGTTTGCGATCACGGGGATCGTGACGGCCTCGCGCACCGCGCGGATGAGATTCCAGTCGGCGCGCCCAGCATACATCTGAGCCCGCGTCCTGCCGTGTACCGCCGCGGCGTCGGCTCCGGCGGATTCCATGAGGCGGGCAAAGTCCACGGCGTTCACGCTGCCGTTGTCCCAGCCCTTGCGGAATTTCACCGTCACGGGGGCGCTGACCGCCTTTTTGACGCGCTCTACGATCTGCGCTGCCAGTTCCGGCGTTTTCATCAGCGCAGAGCCGTCCCCGGATTTCACGATCTTTCCCACGGGACAGCCCATGTTGATGTCGAGAATATCCGCCCCGGAAAGCTCCAGTGCCATGACTGCCGCCTCCGCCATCACCTCCGGCTCGTGTCCGAAGATCTGGGCGGCGCTGGGGTGTTCGTCCGCGGGGATGTATAAAAGCTCCTTCGTCTTCTCATCATGATAGACGAGCGCTTTGGCCGAGACCATCTCCGTTGTGGTCAGCGCCGCGCCGAGCGTACGGCACACGCCGCGAAAGGCAAAATCCGTCACCCCGGCCATGGGGCCGAGGGTCAGGTTTCCTTTCAGTTCAACGCTTCCGATTTTCACCATGCGACGTCCAGGCCCACCGGGCAGTGGTCGGAGCCCATGATCTCCGGCAGGATGTAAGCGTCCTTCACCTTCTCGCGCAGGCGGTCGGAAATGACAAAGTAGTCGATGCGCCAGCCCACGTTCCGCTCCCGCGCGCGCATGCGGTAGCTCCACCAGGAGTAGGCGTCGGCGCGCTCGGGGTAGAGGAAACGGAAGCTGTCGGTAAAGCCCGCCGCCAGAAGCTCGGTGAACTTGCCGCGCTCCTCGTCGGAAAAGCCCGCGTTGCCTACGTTCTGCTTCGGGTTTTTGAGGTCAATTTCCTCATGCGCCACGTTCATGTCGCCGCAGACGATGACCGGCTTGTTTTTGTCCAGCCGGCACAGATACGCGCGAAAGTCGTCCTCCCAGCGCATGCGGTAGTCGATGCGCTTGAGCCCTTCCTGGGCGTTCGGCGTGTAGACGCAGACCAGATAAAAGTTTTCGTATTCCAGCGTGACGGCGCGGCCCTCGTGGTCGTGCTCCTCGATACCGATATTATAGGACACCGAGAGCGGCGTATGCTTTGTAAAGATCGCCGTACCGGAATATCCCTTTTTTTCCGCGTAGCTCCAGTAGCTCTCATAGCCGGGGAAGGAGAGGTCGATCTGCCCGGCCTGCAGCTTCGTCTCCTGAAGGCAGAAGAAGTCCGCGTCCAGAGAGAGAAAAATGTCCTCGAAGCCCTTTTTCTGCACGGCGCGCAGACCGTTTACATTCCAGGAAAGAAATCTCATACCCTGTTCCTCCGGTTCGCCTCCTGGCTCTCCTCATAGCCGCGCGCGTCGGTGAGGGAGGCGTTGCGAAGCCTCGGCACCGCGCCGTCGCGCGTGAGGCTGCGGCTCCCGGCGGTTCTGGTTGCGACGAGGCGGTTGATCTTCATGCCCTGCTCATAGAATTTAGCCTCATAATCCGTCATGATGCCGACGGGGCCATTGGCATGCAGGTCATGCGTCACCTCGGAGAGCTGCCAGCCCTCGGCCTCAAGCTGCTCGATCGACCAGTCGAAGAGCGGGGTGTTGTCGGTTTTGAAATGGATCTCGCCGCCCGCCTTCAATACATCCGCGTAGACGCGCAGAAAGAAGGGGGAGGTCAGGCGCAGCTTCGCGTCCCGGCTCTTGGGCCAGGGGTCGCAGAAGTTGATGTAAATACGGTCGGCCTCATCGGGGGCAAAGATGGTGTTGAGAAGCTTTGCGTCCGCGTCGATGAAGCGCACGTTCTCAAGACCGCGCCGGTCGATCTTTTCCATGGCGAGGATCATGGCGTCCGGCACCTTCTCCACCGCAACGTAGAGCGTGTCGGGCATGGTTTCGGCGGTGTCGGCGGTGAAGCGGCCCTTGCCGCAGCCGAGTTCGACATACAGCCGCGCATGTCCCGGAAAGCGCTCCATCCACTGTCCGCGCAGGGTCTCGGGTTCGTCTATCAGATATTGGGCGCAGCGCTCCATGCGCTTGTCCAGATTGGCTCTTTTTCTCATTCTCAAGGATGATCACACTCCTATTTTTATAGAATACCACAAGAATGTTAAAACATCAATCGCCAAAGCCGTGAACTTTCCCTTGCGCTGCTGTCAAAGCTGGTGTATAATAGCGCAGTCAGATTTGAAACGGAATACAGCGAGTTTCGTTTCCTCCATAAGACCGAATCGAAGCGAAGGCTTCGATTTGGAGAGGAAGACGGAAGGAGCGGATATGGAGCTTTTGCGGCCCCGGGCCGCGGAAGCGGAATAGAGCGAGTTTCGTCTGACGACGACCGGGTGTAGCGCAGCTGGTAGCGCGCGTGGTTTGGGACCACGATGCCGCAGGTTCGAATCCTGTCACTCGGACCAATGGCTCTGATTTTGATACAAAATCAGAGCCATTTTTTCTTTGAAAGGATAGAATTATATGATACAATGAACTCGGTAAAACAGTATGCCTTGAGGTGACGGACATGAAAAACGGAAAGAAACCTGACCCAAATGTGATCCATCCGATTGCAGGATATGAGAAGGAAATCTATGTTAAACCGACGGTTACGAATCCCAATATCATTGTCGGAGATTTCACGTATATCGCAGATTCTGAGTTTGAAAGCCATGTCACGCATTTTTATCCCTGGAGCAAAGACAAGCTAATCATCGGGAAATTCTGCCAGATAGCAAGCGGCGTTGAATTTATGATGAACGATGCCAATCACCAGATGAACGCCGTATCTACCTTTCCGTTCTATACGCTTGAGGGCTGGGAGATGGATGCGCCTGATTCAACGGACATGCCGTTCAAAGGCGATACCGTGATCGGCAATGATGTGTGGATCGGGCAAAATGCAGTAATCCTCCCTGGCGTTCACATCGGTGACGGCGCAATTATCGGCGCAAACAGTGTTGTGGGTAGCGATGTCGATCCTTATACAATCGTTGTTGGAAATCCGGCAAAACCTTTGAGGAAACGCTTTGATACTGAACTGATCGAACTCTTGCTACGTTTTAAATGGTGGGACAAGAGCATAGACGAGATAAACAAATTGATCCCGTTTCTGACCTACAGCGAATTGGATAAAGTCAAGGATGAAATAAAGAAACGGATTGATCTTGCAGTTGCACCCCACCTCTGAAAAATGCACCCCGGGCAGAGTAAAATGCACCCCCTGACCCCGGGGTGCATTTGGTATCAAAATTAGCGTTATTTCCCATAAAAAAGCACGCTGTCGCGTGCTTTTTTCAATGAAGCCGCCCCTGCGGGGCTAATGAAGAAATGATAACGGGAGTTTCTGTATCGGATGCGCGACGAGGGCGCGTCTATCGAAGAGATGGCGCGGGCTGTATGATGAGAATTACCAGCTCTATATAGAACTCGGGTACGTGAAGTGAACACAGAAAGGCAGGGAGATCCTTCTATTGATTTCCCGACTAAATAAACGCTTAATACGCCAATGCGAACCGAGCTGCCGTTTTTCGGCAGCTCGGTTCGTCAGCATTTATCTGTTGTTGTATTTCTCAATGGCGATCTTGAGAATGTCGATGGCGCGGGCAATGTCGGGGGCATTGATGGTGTAGGCCAGGCGCACCTCGTTCCTGCCGCGGCCGGGGGTAGCATAGAAGGGCTCCCCGCAGGCGAAAAGCACGGTCTCGCCGTGGTCGTTGAACTCTTTGAGAAGCCAGGTCTGGAACTTGTCCGCATCGTCCACGGGCAGGGCGCACATGACATAGAACGCGCCGCGCGGCATGCCGCAGATCACGCCGGGGATCTCCTTGAGCTTTCTGACCATGGTGTCGCGGCGCAGGCGGTACTCGTCGCGCACGGCGGCAAAGTAGCCGGGATCCATGCCGTAGAGGGCGGCACAGGCGATCTGATCCACCGTGGCGGAGGCCAGACGGCACTGGCACCACTTCATGACCTCGCCCATGAACTGCGCATTTTTGGAGATGACGCAGCCGACGCGCGCGCCGCAGGCGGAAAAGCGCTTGGACACGGAGTCGATGATGACGACGTTTTCCTCGTACCCGGGAAACTGCAGGGCGCTCAGAAGCGGCTCGCCCGCATAGACGAACTCGCGGTACACCTCGTCGCAGATGAGGAAGAGATCGTGCTCCCTGGCGATGTCCAGCATGAGCTTGAGCTGATCCGGCGTCAGGATGGAGCCGGTGGGGTTGCCGGGGTTCGTGATGAAGATGGCACGGGTGTGTTCGTTGATGCAGGCCTCGACCTTGGCGCGGTCGGCGTAGAAGTAATCCTCCTCCACAAAGGTGGGGATGGGACGGATGCTGGCCCCTGCCAGGGTGACGGAGGTGGCATAGTTGGGATAGAAGGGCTCGGGAATGATGATCTCGTCCCCGTCGTCCAGGATGGTGGCGAGGGTCATCTGCAGCGCTTCGCTGCCGCCGAAGGTGGGCAGGATCTCATCACGCGTAAGCTCCACGCCGATACGCTGATAGTAGCCGCGCACCGCGTCGACAAAAACAGGCACACCGCTCGACGGGGCGTAGGCCACGACTTTTTCGTTATAATCCCTCAGCGCCTGACGGAAGGGCGCGGGGGTCTCCACGTCCGGCTGACCGATATTCAAATGATAGATTTTGATGCCGCGTTCCTTGACCTCGTCCGCAAGCGGGTTGAACTTGCGCATCGGGGACAGGCCGCAGCGTTCCATTTTGGAAGATAATTTCATTTTCAACGCTCCCTTGCGTAATTTCTGAGTATTTTAGCATTGTTTGCCCGTTTATGCAAGAGCGGATGTAGAATGTAAAGCGAAAATGTTGTCTTCCCCCGTCCGATTTGCTACAATAGATTCAACATAAGAGCAAGTGAGGTTATAACCCTATGCTGGAATTTCTGATCGGCAGGGCGGGCGCGGGCAAGACCGGGGCGCTGATCCGCCGGATCAAGGAGAATATGGAACGCGGGGAGCGCGGCAGCATCCTGCTGGTGCCCGAGCAGTACAGCCACGAGGCCGAGCGCGAGCTGTGCCGCGCCTGCGGGGACCGGCTCTCCCTCTATGCCGAGGTGCTGAGCTTTTCCGGCCTTGCCCGCAGTCTTGAAGCAAGACGCGGCGGCGCGGCCGAACCCTGGCTTGACCAGGGCGGGCGGATGCTGTGCATGGCCCTGGCCCTGCAGGGCGTGGGCGCGCGGCTCAAGGTCTACGGCGCGGCCCAGCGCAGGGCCGAGATGCAGGCCATGCTCTTAAAGGCCGTGGACGAGCTGAAGACCGCCCGCGTGGGCTCCGAAGAGCTTCTTGAGGCGGCGGCCGCCTGTCCGGACGCGCTGGGCGACAAGCTGCGCGATCTGGCGCTGGTGCTGGAGGCCTACGAGGGCGTCGTGTCAAACGGCAGAGCCGACCCCGCCGACCGGCTCACGCGGCTTGCCGAGGCCATTGACGGCGGCGGTCTCGACCGGAACACAAAGGTCTATGCGGACGGCTTCATCGACTTTACCCGCCAGGAGCAGGAGGTGCTGTGCGCCATGCTGCGGCAGGGGCTGCGCCTCACAGTCTGTCTCACGGTGGACGATCTGCACGGGGAGAGCGAAATTTTCGAGCTCTCGCGCAGGGCGGCGCGATCCCTTGCCGCCGCGGCGGAGGAGCTGGGGCAGAAGCCTGCCGTCACGCGCATGGAGGCTCCCGACGCCGGAGACAACGCCCTGCGCTTTTTTGCCGAGCATCTTTTTGACTACACGGACGCACGCCGACAGGGGCCCTCCCCCGTCCGCCTGATCCGGGCGCAGAGCATGAGCGCCGAGTGCGAAGAGGCCGCGGCCCTCTGCCTTGCCCTTGTGCGGGACGGGGGCAGCCGCTGGCGGGATATCGCCATCGTCGCCCGGGGCTTTGAGGACTACCGCGGTACGCTGGAGAGCGTTTTCCGCCACTACGGGGTGCCGCTCTTCACGGCGTCCCGCTCGGATCTCATGGCAAAGCCCCTGCCCGCGCTCATCTCCTGCGCCTATGAGATCATCCAGGGCGGCTGGGCGCTGGACGATGTGGTGAGTTATCTGCGCACGGGTCTTGCGGGCCTTGACAGCGCTGAGTGCGACGAGCTGGAGAGCTATCTTTTCAAATGGCAGCTTCACGGCAGCGCCTGGCAGCGCCGGCGCGACTGGCGGCAGCACCCGGACGGCTACGGCGGGGAGTACACCCCGGCGGTCGAGGAAAAGCTTGCGCGCATCAACGCCCTGCGCCGCCGGGCGGCGGGTCCGCTGCAGGCCTTTGAAAAGGCGGCGAAGGCGGCCGAGACCGCCACGGCCCAGGCCCAGGCCCTTGCGGGGCTGCTGGGGGATCTGCGTCTGCCGGAGACCCTGAGCCGCCGCGCGGAGGAATTGCAGGCCCTCGGCCGGGAGAAGAGCGCCGCCGAGTACCGCCAGCTCTGGGAGCTTGTGATCGGCGCCTTGGAGCAGTGCGACAGCATCCTGGGCGAGAGCGCCATGGATTATGAGCATTTCGGGCGGCTTTTTACCCTGATGCTCTCCAAATACGACATCGGTACCATCCCGGTCTCGCTCGACCGGGTCACCGCCGGGGACTTTGACCGCAACCGACGGCGCAACATCAAGCACCTCATTGTCCTGGGCGCGTCGGAAAACCGCCTGCCCATGGCGGAGGATGGCGGCGGCATCTTCTCCCAGGACGAGCGGCAGCGCCTTTTAGAGCTGGATATCGAGCTCGGCCCCGGCGGGGACAGCGAACTCTGGCGGGAATTTGCCCTCATCTACTATACGCTCACCCTGCCGTCGGAGAGTCTGACGCTTCTCTGCCCCGCGGCCGGGAGTGACGGTGCGGAGCTGCGCCCGGCCTTTGTCTTTCGCAGGGCGCAGAGTCTCTTTGATCTGGAAGCGGAGAGCGCCGATCTTACAGACGCCCGCATGTCCGCCCCCGCCCCGGCGCTGGGGCTTGCGGCGGAAGCCATCCACGGCGGCGGCGGGCGGGAGCAGGCCGCGGCGGAATACGTTGCGCGGCAGGATCCCGCCCGCGCCGAAGCCCTGCAGGCGGCGGCAGAGCTCACGCGCGGCAGGCTGTCCCCGGAGGGGGTCGCGCGCCTTTACGGGAAGAAGCTGCGCCTGAGCGCGTCGCGGGTCGAAAAGCTCGCCTCCTGCCGTTTCGCTTTCTTCTGCCAGTACGGTCTGAAGGCAAAGCCCCACGCTCCGGCGGGCTTTGAGCCGCCGGAGGTGGGCACCTTCCTGCACTATGTGCTGGAAAACGTCGCCCGGGATGCGGGTAAGCGCGGCGGCTTCCAGGCCGTCACGGACGCGGAGCTGGAGGCGCTCACCGATCAATATGTGGAGCAGTACGTACACGAAAAGCTCAACGACTTTCAGGAGAAATCCAGCCGCTTTGTCTATCTCTTCCGCCGCCTGCGGGAGAACGTGCGCTGCGTGGTGAAGGACATGGCGGACGAGCTGCGCCTGTCGGACTTCACGCCGCTGGACTTTGAACTCAATTTCGCCGAGGCGCGGGACATCCCGCCCATCGAGCTCGGAGAAGGCAGTGATACCCTGACGCTCAGCGGCATTGCCGACCGGGTGGACGGATGGCTGCACGAGGGGAAGCTCTACCTGCGCGTGGTGGACTACAAGACCGGGCGCAAGGAGTTCAGCTTGTCCGAGGTGCTGGCTGGCATGAACCTGCAGATGCTGCTGTACCTCTTCACGCTTTCCGACGGGGGCAGAGCACACTACGGACACGAGATCGTCCCCGCCGGGGTCATGTACATCCCGGCGCGAAGCCCCATGCTCTCTTCCGACGGGCGCATGGACGAGGACGCGATCCTCACCGAGCGGGGCAAGGAGCTTCGCCGCAGCGGGCTGCTGCTGGACGACGAGGCCGTGAAGGAGGCCTGGGAGCATGGGAACGAGAAGCGCTATATCCCCATCAAGTTCCGCTGGAACAAGCCCACGGCGGATTCCCTGGCGAGCCTTGAGCGCCTGGGGCTTCTGAACCGGCATATCCGGCGGCAGCTGCGGGACATGGCACGGCAGCTTCGCGCCGGCAGCATCGCCGCCGACCCTTATTACCGCAGCCAGACGGACAACGCCTGCCTGCACTGCGACTACTTTGACGCCTGCCAGTTCCGGGAGGGGCGCGGCGGCGAGAGGAGCCGCTTCATGCCCAAATACAGTCCGGAGGAAGTCTGGGCGCTGATGGAGGAGGGAGAAGAGCATGGCAGAATTTAAGCCCACCGAGGCCCAGCGGGCCGCGATCGAGACGCGCGGCTGCCCGGTGCTGGTATCTGCCGGGGCGGGCAGCGGCAAGACCCGTGTGCTTACCGAGCGCCTTATGGCGTACATCACCGATCCCGCCGCGCCCGTGGATATCGACAGCTTCCTCATCATCACCTATACCCGCGCCGCGGCGGGAGAGCTGCGCGGCAGGATCACTGAGGAGCTTGCCCATCGCCTGCGCGCAGAGCCCGGCAATGCGCGCCTGCGCCGCCAGAGCGCCCTGATCCGCCGTGCGCAGATCGGCACCATCCACAGCTTCTGCGCCGAGCTTCTGCGGGAAAACTGTCAGGCGGCGGGACTGTCCCCGGACTTCAAGATCCTGGATGAGGAGCGGGCCGAGGCCATGCGCGCCGCCTGTCTCGACCGGGTGCTGGAGGACTGCTACGACAAAATAGAGAGCGACCCCGACTTTCAGCTTCTCGCCGACACCGTGGGCGAGGGGCGGGACGACAGCGCCCTCGCCGCGCTGGTTCTCGAGCTGCACACCAAGATGCAGTGCCACGCCTTCCCCGACCGATGGGCAGAGGCGCAGACGGCGCTGCTCTCCTCCCCCGCCGCCGACGCGGGCGAGACCCCCTGGGGCCGGGAGCTGCTGGATGGGACAGGCGCGCTCGCCGATCACTGGAGCGCGGAGATGGACAGACTCATCGCCGAAATGAAGGCGGAGCCGAAAATTTTTGCCGCCTACGCCGATCACTTCGGCCAGATCGCCGCGCAGCTCCGAGAGCTCTCCCGCTGCTGCCGCACGCACCAATGGGACAGGGCGGCAGCCCTGCTGCCGCTGGATGTGCCGCGCCTGCCGCGGCTGGTGAAGTCCCCGGACGAGGCGCTGTCAGAGCGTCTCAAGAAGCGCCGCACAGCCTGCCTCGACCGCTTTAAGGACGCGGCGAAGGTCTTCGCCCTGCCCTCGGAGCCGCTTCTGGAGGACATGGCGGCGACAGCCCCCGCGATGCGCGCGCTTTTAAAGCTGACCCTGGATTTTGACAAGGCCTATGCAAAGGACAAGCAGAGCCGGGGACTTGTGGACTATTCCGATCTCGAGCACAAGGCGGCCCTGCTTCTGATCCGTGCCGACGGAGCGCCCACAGAGCTGGCCCGCCGGCTCTCCGGGCGCTATACCGAGCTTATGGTGGACGAGTACCAGGATGTGAGCCGCGTACAGGACGCCATCTTTGCCGCCGTCTCCGACGGGGGGCGCAGGCTCTTTCTGGTGGGGGACGTGAAGCAGTCCATCTACCGCTTCCGCCTGGCCGACCCCGCCATCTTCAACGAGAAATATCATCTCTTTGCCGAACCGGATTCCGGCGCCGCGCGCATCCTCCTGCGGGAAAACTTCCGCTCCCGCCGGGAGATCCTGGACGCCGCCAACGCCGTCTTCTCCCGCTGCATGTCCGAAGCGCTGGGGGATGTGGATTACAACGAGGAAGCGGCCCTTGTGCACGGGGCGAAACAGTATATAGGCTTCGTCCCGAAGCCGGAGCTGCTGCTCTATGAGCTGCCGGCGTCCGAGGCCGACGAGAGCCCGGACAAGACCGCCCTGGAGGCCGCCTTTGTGGCACAACGGATTCGCGCGCTTGTTAGCTCCGGCGCGACCGTCACGGAGGGGGATGCGCAGCGACCCATGGACTATGGCGACGTGGCGATCCTGCTGCGCTCGCCGAACAGTACGGGCGGCGTCTACCGCGAAGCCCTGCTCAATGCGGGCATCCCCGTTGGCTCTTCCCAGGGCAGCGGCTTTTTCACCACGCCGGAAATCTCCCTCGCCCTCGCGGTGCTGAGCGTGATGGACAATCCCCACAAGGACATCCCTCTCATCGCGGTGCTGCGCTCGGCAGCCTTCGGCTTTACGCCGGACGAGCTGAGCTATATCCGCGCCGCCGACAGGGACGCGGATCTCTTCACCGCCCTGGAGGTCGCGGGAGAGCGCGATGAAAAATGCCGCGCTTTTCTTGCGCGCCTTGCCGCGCTGCGCGCCGAGGCCGTGGATCTCAGCGCCGGGGAGACCGTCTGGCTCGTGATCGAGCGGCTGGATCTCCTGGCTCTCTGCAGCGCGATGGACGACGGGGCGCGGCGGCGGGAAAACCTGATGGCCCTGGTGGAGCTTGCCGGGAGCTTTGAGAGTACCGGTTACCGCGGTCTGCACCGCCTCACCCTCTGGCTGCAGGCGCTGGCGGAGAAGGGGCAGGAGCCGGGCGCCGGCAGCGGTACGGGCCGCGCGGTGCAGATTCTGTCCGTTCACCGCTCCAAGGGCCTGGAGTACCCGGTCGTCTTCCTCTGCGACGCGGCGCGGCGCTTCAACACCCGCGACCGCAGCGCCGCTGTCCTCGTGCACCCGGAGCTCGGCCTCGGGCCGCGGGTGGTGGATCTCAAAAACCGTGTGCGCTACCCCAGCCTTGCCCGTCTCGCCATCGCCAAACGGCAGGAGCGGGAGGACAAGAGCGAGGAAATGCGCCTTCTCTACGTGGCTCTCACCCGCGCCAAGGAGCGGCTGTTTGTGGTCGGCACCTGCAAAAACGCCGAAAAAGCCATGGAAAAAGCGGAGAACACCGCCTCCGCCCTCTCGCCCGAGACACTGATGGGCGCGTCAAGCTGGCTCGGCTGGCTGCTGCCCGCCTGCCTTGCCGACGGCGAGGCGCACCTTGCCCTGCGCGTCTGCCGGGGCGGGGAGACCCCCGCGGTCGAACAGACAGCGCGGGAGCCGGCGCCCGCCGACCCCGAGGCGGCGGCAGAGCTACAGCGGCGGCTTGGCTTCGTCTACCCCCATGCCGCGGCGGTGGAGCTTCCGTCCAAGGTGACTGCGACCGAGCTCAAGGGCCGCTATGAGCGCGACACGGACGCGCAGGAGCTTCTGACGCCCCGCACTTACAGCTTTCGCATGCCGACGCTGGGGACGGGAGAGCACCCCCTGACCGCGACGGAAAAGGGCGTCGCCACCCACCTGGTGCTGCAGTACATGGACTTTTCCAAAGGGACGAGCCGGGACGGGATCAAGAGCGAGATCGCGCGTCTCAGCGCCGCGCGCTTTCTCTCGCCCAAGCAGGCGCAGGCCGTGAACGTCAGCGCCATTGAGAGACTGTTTCGCTCCGAACTCGGCAAGCGTATGCTCCGGGCAAAAGAGCCCCTGCGCGAGTTTCGCTTCTCCCTGCTGCTGGGCGCGGAGAAAATCTACCCCGGCGCCGAGGGCGAGGAGCTTTTATTGCAGGGCGTGGTGGACTGCTGCCTGGAGGAAGACGGAGAGCTTGTGATCATCGACTACAAGACCGACAACGTCCGCACGGAGGAGCAGATCGCAGAGCGCGCGGCCCTCTACCGGGGACAGCTGCTGGCTTACGCCGCTGCCCTGACGCGCATCTTCCAAAAGCCCGTAAAGGAGGGCCTGCTGTTTTTCCTGACGCCGGGACGGGAAGCGCGCGTATTTTGAAAAAAGCTGGAAAAGGATGACTTTTGCGTCGTCCTTTTCCAGCTTTGCTATACGATTGTCAAAGCGATTTCCCCGTCAAGGCACATCGCCTCGACCGTGTCGCCGGCTTTGATGCTGCCCTCCAGCAGCATGCGCGCGGCGCGGTCGACGATCTCCCGGCGGATGGTGCGGCGCAGGGGGCGGGCCCCGCTCTGCTCGCTCTGCCCGAGGGCGGCAAGCCGCCGCGCCGTCTCCTCCGGCACCTGAAGACACAGGCCAAGCTGCGCAAAGCGCTGCTCCACCTCATCGAGAAGCTTGCGGGTGATGGCCAGCATGTCACTCTCGTCCAGGCGGCGAAAGACGATGATCTCGTCCACGCGGTTGAGAAATTCCGGGCGGAAGGTACGGCGCAGCTCCTCGCGCACCTGGCTGCCCATGACCCGGTCATCCCGCGCCTCCGCGCCGGAAAAGCCCAGGGGCATGCGCCGGTCTGTGATGGCCTTGGCCCCGACGTTGGAGGTCATGACCACAACCGTGTTGGAAAAGTCAACCCGCCGCCCGGCGGAGTCCGTCAGGTGCCCGTCGTCCATGATCTGCAGAAGGATGCTCCACACATCCTCATGGGCCTTTTCGATCTCGTCAAAGAGCACCACCGACCAGGGGCGGCGGCGCACCTTCTCGGTGAGCTGGCCGCCGTCCTCATAGCCCACATAGCCCGGGGGTGAGCCGATCAGACGGCTGACGGAGTGCTTTTCCATATACTCCGACATGTCCAGGCGGATGATGGCCCCGCCGTCGCCGAAGACTGCGTCCGAAAGCGCACGGCAGAGCTCCGTCTTGCCCACGCCCGTCGGCCCGCAGAAGAGGAAGGAGCCGATGGGGCGGTTCGGATCCTTGAGCCCTACCCTCCCCCGTCGGACAGCCCTGGCCACGGCGGCGACCGCTTCGTCCTGGCCGATGATGCGCGCTTTCAGCCGATCCTCCAGGGCGATCAGGCGCTCGCTCTCACTCTCGGAAAGCCCCGTCACCGGGATGCCCGTCCAGTCGGAGAGTACCTGCGCCACATCCGCCTCCGTCACCCGGCATCCGCCCTGCACGCGCACGGCGGCTCCCGCCTCGTCCAGAAGGTCGATGGCCTTGTCGGGGAGGTAGCGGTCGTTGATATAGCGCACGGAGAGGGCGCAGGCGGCCTCCATGGAGGCGTCGGAGAACTGCACGCGGTGGTGCTTTTCCAGCGCCGGGCGCAGGGAGCGCAGCATCTCCAGCGCAAGGGTCCTGTCCGGCTCCGCCACCTGCACCGGCTGAAAGCGCCGCTCGAGCGCCGCGTCCTTCTCAATATAGCGGCGGTATTCCTCCGGCGTGGTGGCCCCGATGATCTGTACCTCGCCCCGCCCCAGGGCGGGCTTTAAGATGTTTGCCGCGTCGATAGCCCCCTCGGCGCTGCCCGCGCCCACGATGGTGTGCAGCTCGTCCACGAATAGGATCACGTCCCCGGCCCGGCGCACATCACGCAGCACGGACTTGACCCTGTCCTCAAAGTCGCCCCGGTACTTGGTGCCCGCGAGCATCGCCGGGATATCCAGCGACACGATGCGCTTGCCGCCCAGATTCGGCGGGGCCTCGCCCCGGGAGACGGCCAGGGCCAGCCCCTCGGCCACGGCGGTTTTGCCGACGCCGGGCTCCCCGATGAGGACGGGGTTGTTTTTACTGCGGCGGGAGAGGATCTGGATGGCGCGGCGGATTTCGCGGCTGCGGCCCACCACAGGGTCGATGAGGCCGTTCATGGCCCGCTCGGTCAGATCCCGGCTGTACTGGTCGAGTGTGCGCGTCTCCGTGCGGCGGATGAGGCTGGGCCGCGCGCCGGTCTGGGCTCTGCCGTGGGGATCGGGATTGCCGAAGACGTCCATGATGGCGGTGCAGACATCGTTTAAGTCGATCCCCGCGCCGACAAGCGCGCGCACCGCCCCGCAGTCCTGCAGACGCAGAAGCCCCAGCAGCAGATGCTCCGTGCCGATGCAGCTGTGGCGCAGGGTGCGGGCCTCTGTCGCGGCCTGCTCCAGCGCGGCTCTCGCGTTCGGCGTGAGGCCGAGACCCGGCGCGCCCGGGCAGCCCATCCCCGCGTCCCGGGCGATGACGCGGCGCAGATGCTCTTTCTCCAGTCCCTCGCGGCGGAGGATGTGCGCACCGAGGCCGTCCTGTTCTTCCATGATTCCGAGCAGCAGATGCTCTGTGCCGATATAGGCGTGGCCCAGCTCCGCCGCGGCGGATCGCGCGGCTTCGATGGCGGTTTCCGCGCGCTGGGTGAATTTTTCGTTGCTTCTCATGGGGCGTCCCTCCCTTTAACCTCTTCATTATCCTCCCGTGCCGCCGCCGAAAGGGGCGAAACGCGGGGCGCGGAAAAAAGTATCGCCAAAACCATTACAAAATATATGATCGAATTTCATTTTTTGTAATTGATTTTTGGGAGAGATGTGCTACAATGAATTCAGACCGTGAGGTCAATCTACATACGGAGGATTCATCATGGCTTTTGTTATCACCGACGAGTGCCTGTCCTGCGGTTCCTGCGCAGCTCAGTGTCCTGCCGAAGCGATCGATATGGGCGACACCCACTATGAGATCGACGCCAGCAAGTGCCTGGAGTGCGGCGCATGCGCTGCCCAGTGCCCCGCTGAGGCAATTGTCCAGGAGTAATCCTGAAGCAAGAAAAGGGACTGTTTTTACAGTCCCTTTTTTATTGCCATACAAAACATACGATGATATGATCCGAATGCAAGCGACTGATGAGGTTTTCCGTTGATGAACGAAAAAAATACCATGCCCGCGCCCGAAACGCTCTGGCCCGGCGGGCCGCAGTTCTTGCAGGCGGCGCATTTCCGTCTCGGCACCGACAGCGTGCTGCTGGCGGATTTTGTAAATCCGGCGGGTGCAAAGCGCGGCGTCGACCTCGGCTGTGCGTCGGGGATCAACATGCTGCTCCTGCTTGCGCGGACAAAGGCCCTGCACATGACCGGGCTTGAGATTGTGCCCGAGGCAGCTTCCCTTGCCCGGGAGAACATGGCGCTGAACGGCTTTACAGACCGCGGCGAGATCGTCACCGGCGATATCCGGGATCACCGCGCCCTTTTTTGCGCGGGCAGTTTTGACCTTGTGGTCTGCAACCCGCCCTATTTCCCGCAGGGCAGCGGCGCGCTGCCGCAGGACCGGGAGCGCGCGGCGGCGAGAAGCGAGCTTCTGTGTACGCTGCCGGAGCTGTGCGCGGCGGCGGCCTGGCTCCTGCATACCGGCGGGCGGGCGTTCTTCGTCCATCGGCCCGAGCGCCTGTCAGAGCTTTTCGTCTGCCTGACAGAGTCGGGGCTTGAGCCGAAGCGCCTGCGCCTCGTGTGCCGGGACGCAGGGAGCGCGCCGAGCCTTGTGCTTGTCGAGGCGCGCCGGGGCGGAAAACCCGGTCTCACGATCGAGCCCTCCCTCTGCCTGCAAAATTCCGACGGCACGGAGAGCGCGGAATACCGGCGCATCTACCACAGGGAGGAAAGCTCCGTCCCCGGATAATAGTGGGCGAGGATCGCGCGG
>Ga0310695_10006415_pt1 | contig 19445 bp, 19 predicted proteins | sample RumenRJG_04DNA_FD_203882 | JGI IMG/M metagenome (GOLD analysis project Ga0310695, IMG submission 203882) | Bovine rumen microbial communities from Lethbridge, Alberta, Canada - RJG_04 (v2) (version 2) | ecosystem: Host-associated > Mammals > Digestive system > Stomach > Rumen | place: Canada...
AGGGGCGATCATGATGACATCCACATCCTTCGGAGGAATGATGCCTGTACGATCGTTCCATGTGATGGCAAAACCATGAGAGAAATACAAAGTCTTACCAGGAGTCAAATATTTCTTAATCATTGGCCAGCACTCGATTTGTGCGGCATCAGAAAGAAGCAATTGAATAATGGTAGCTTTTTTGCAAGCCTCCTCGATTCCGAACAATGTCTCGCCCGGCACCCAACCGTCAGCGACTGCCTTGTCGAACGTCTTGCCTGGACGTTGTCCGACGATCACGTTGAAGCCATTGTCTCTTAGATTCATAGATTGGCCAGGTCCTTGGACGCCATAGCCGATGACAGCGATCGTCTCGTTCTTCAGAACTTCACGCGCCTTCTCTAAAGGAAACTCATCGCGGGTAACAACATTCTCGATTACACCGCCAAAATTCATTTCAGCCATTTGATATACTTTTTTGTTTTATTGAATCTTCCGCAAAGATAAAAAAAGAAATCCGAAGCGCAACACGCGTCATCGGATTTCTTGTCAGTTATACATATGTCGTTTCAGGCGGTTACTTCTTGTCGCAACCTGCCACGAAGCCCCATGAGAATGCGGCCAAAGCGGCACCGATGAATGGACCTACGATGAAGATCCAGAGCTGGGACAATGCATCGCCTCCTTGGAACAAGGCTGGAGCGATGGAACGAGCAGGGTTAACGGATGTGCCCGTGTAACGAATACATGCCAAGTGCACCAATACGAGGCAAAGACCGATCGCCAAGCCTGCGAAGTTACCCGCGCCCTTGCTGGAGTCGGTGGTGCCCAACACGGTGAAGACGAATACGAACGTGAAGAAGACCTCAGCGAGGAGTCCGCCCGTCGTGTTCACGCCAGACTGCAGACTGTTCGCGCCTGTGCCCTCCAAACCTGCGTTCGAAGTGAGCAGATAAAGAATCGTGGAGCCAAGGAACGCTCCGATCACCTGGAACAACATGTACATGCCCGCATCCTTAGGGGAAATCCTCTTGGTGAGCAGACAACCCAACGTGATGGCAGGATTGATATGACATCCACTGATGCCACCAATCGTATAGGCCATCGCAACGACAGCCAAACCGAAGGCTACCGCAGTACCTACCACACTCGCGGTGTCCACACCGCAACTCAAACTTACAGCAGTTCCGCAACCCATAAGAACCAAAACCATGGTTCCTACCATTTCAGCTAAATACTTTTTCATTACACACTAATATTTAAAAAGTTAATAACATAAACATACACTAATTCAAAGGTTTATGCGAAAATACAAAAAAAGAAGATTCGGTGGATTTCAAATAGTTAAAAATTAAGAGTTAAAAGTTAAGAATTGCCAGTTCGGCGAAATCAATTATTGGGGAAGTAAGAGGTTTTCTTCATGGTTAGGATATGGCAGGCATTAAATCACTACTCTATAGTTGAGACTATACAAAGAATTATTGCTTATCCATGTCAACAAGCATTCTATCAACGACATCCTTCATCAAAGGCACATCTTCCCGAACTGTTCGGAAAACCACATCAATATCAACCTCGAAATAATGGTGAGCTATTTTATCACGCATCCGCATCACTCCATTTCAATACACTTCCGGATAATGAGGGAACAATTCCCCGTGTGTTTGTTTGTCAAGGCCCTTCACCGCCTCACCTAAAGCTATTAAGTTCATACAAACTGCATCAAGGCGCATTGATCCTTCGGGAGAACAAAGCAATTCATTAGGATCACCAACAGAAGGGACCCTCTCTAAAATCGTTTCAATAGTCTTGCGAATTTTTTTTGCAAGCCATCTATCACTATCTCACGATCATACATATACACACTCCTTTTGAATACGTTCTCTCAAGAGGCTATTCATACCATCACGGACACGCACCAAATCAACCCGGCTGCCCAACAACTGTTCCAAATCGGTCTGAATCAAATCAAGTGTAAGCAGAGATGGAACCCTACCCTCATAACACACATCAACATCACTGTCCTCCGTCTGCTCATCACGGGCCACAGATCCGAAAACACCTAACCGTGTCAGGCCATATCTGCTTTCCGCCGTTGGCTTATAGAGGCTCAATAAGTGTAGTATTTCCGTTCTTGTCTTCATCTCAATTCCTCTTTTAATTTTACTATTTGTAAAAATAGTCAAAATTATGGAAAACAAACTTTTTCGCTCAGAAATGTATAAAGGGGTAGTCAGACCGTCCTCTCAGATAGATTAACCGCAAACAATACTCCCCTACTGCTGGATCAACTTATTCAGCATAGCATAGATGGTGAGACCCGAGATGGATTTGATGTTCGTTTTGCTCGTGATGTTCTTCCTGTGGGTGATGACCGTATGGATGGAGAGGTTCAGCTCGTCGGCTATCTCCTTGTTGGTCAATCCCTTGGCCACCAATTTCAGCACATCCTTCTCCCTCGCGGAGAGTTCGCAGCTTTGCGAAGAGCCCTTGTCCGTGTTCTTGGAGCGGGTGGTCCGTAGTTTGTTGAGGATGGCGGAGACATTATCGTCCCGCTCGATGACATTGTCGAACATCTTCAAGACCACAGCGGAGGTGTAATCCGTATGGAGCGCCAAGATGACCAGCTCGTCGTTCTCACGTTTCCAGTCCTGAAACAGTTTGTCCAGTTCCTCCTCCCTGAGCAGTTTGGGATTGACGACAAGGATATCCGCCCCGCTTCTGCCCACAACCTGCGGGTAAGAACGATAGACCTTCTGCACCTTCATTTCAGGCGTTTCGTTGATGATCTTCTGCAAACCTTCCGTAATAATCACGGAAGATTCCATGAGCACGATGTTCCGCGTCTTCATAGCTCACCTCCTTCCTTCCTGCTGAAATAAGGGATCAGTATCTTCTCCTCGATGATGGCATGCTTGTCAAGGTCCTTGGAGAGTTGCGCAAGGTCGAACCACACACCGATCCGCTCGTTAGGCATGATCTCCGCCGGCAAATACTTGATGATGATATTGGTGAGGTCGCTCAGCTTGTCCCCTATGTTGTCATGCATATAAGTCATCTCATGGGAATCCTTGGAGGTCACGGAATGGTCCTTCCCCTTCGATATGCGGGGGAAGAGCGAGGTCTCCTCTTGCTCGAAATGGTTCGTCACCTCCTTCTGGTACTCGCCGAAGAAGTCCATCAGCACCGCACCGATCTCGCCCGCAGCCTGGGCGATGCGCTCCACATGCTTGCGGATATGGGGCAAACGATGGTTGATGTAATAATCATGGGAGGCTTTCAGGTAACGGACAAGCCACTCGCCCTCTATCGCCAGGATCTCCTCGTCCGACGGCATGTAGTCATCGAACGTATACACGTTGCAGAGCATCAGGAACAACGAGACAGGCACCTCCTCGCTCCTGCAAATCTCCTCGATGCGTTTCTCCCCGAAGCCCAGCTTCATACCGAAACGCGGCAACATTAGAATCAACTGGGGATTCACGTCTAAAACGTCTGAAAACTTTTGTCTGGCTATAAACATTTCCGATTCCTCCCTGTATTTTTAATTCTACATTTTTTTCTTCTCTTCAGCGTCGCACTGATGGCACCCCTCGCACCCATGGTCTCCGCACTTACAGGAGGTTCCGCAGCCACAGCCGCAACCGCCCCGGTTGGACCTCAGCGCACGCCTCACGCTCCATGCCACAGCCGCCACGAGGATCACCGCCACCACAACCGTTTGCAACGTCTCATTCATCGTACACCCTCCTCAAAAGATTAATTGACCGACTTGATGGATGATGAACGAGACCACCCATGCGACCATAGTGGTATAGGCCACGGAGAAGAGCGCCCACTTGCGGTTCGACTCCTTGGCGATGGCCGTCACCGCCGCCACGCACGGGTAATATAGCAACACGAAGACCATGAAACCGAACGCCACCAACGGTGTGATCGGGTTCCCGTCACTGTCCCGATGGGCGGCAAGGGCGGTCTTCAACCCTTCCGACTCCTCGTCGGCGGAGAGGTCCGCGTGGTAAAGGACGCCCAGCGACGAGACGATGACCTCCTTCGCAGCCGCACCCGTGAGGATGCTGACACCCATCTTCCAATCGAAGCCCAACGGACGAACCACCGGCTCGATGAACTTGCCCATCTGGCCTATATACGAGTTCTCCTTCTGCGCCGACGCACGGCTCAGCTCCAGCTCGCCCAGCTTCGTCTCCTTCTCCTCCTGCGACAACGACGAATCACTCTCCGTAGCCTCCACCAAGGCATCGATCTTATCCGTCTCCTCGTTGTGCGTAGGGAAATAGCAGAGCGCCCAGATGATGACCGAAGCCACCAGGATGACCGAACCCATCTTCTTCAGGTACTGGACAGCCTTCTCCCACATGTGCAGCAGGGTGTTGCGGGCCGTCGGTATACGGTATGGAGGAAGCTCCATCACGAACTGTTCGGAATTGTTCTTGAACTTCGTCTTCTTCAGCAAGAGCGCGGTGAGAACCGCCACTATGATGCCCAGCAGATAGATACCCAGCAGAATCAACGCCTGATGGTTCTCGAAGAAGACACTCACGAAGAGGAGGTAGACCGGCAGCCTGGCGGAACAGGACATGAACGGAATGGCCATCATCGTGATGATACGATCCTTAGGGTTCTCCAACGTACGCGTCGCCATGATGGCAGGGACGCCACACCCGAAGCCCGTCAGCAGAGGAATGAACGACTTGCCATGCAAGCCCATCTTGTGCATCAGCTTATCCATGATGAAGGCCGCACGGGCCATATAACCCGTATCCTCCAAAAGGGATATGAAGAAGAAGAGTATCAATATGTTAGGCAGGAAGACGATCACGCCTCCCACACCTGCGATGATACCGTCCACGATCAGGTCGGAGAGCATTCCCTCGCCCAGCAGGCTACGCATGGACTCGCCCAACCACTCCACACCAGCCTCGATCCACCCTTGCGGGATAGCGCCCAATGAGAAGGTCGCCTGGAACATCAGCCATAGGAAGAATATCAGGACGGGGAATCCCAACCATTTGTTTGTCAATATCTTATCTATCTTATAGGCGGAATCGTCCGAATCCTCGTCCGGCGATGACAACGTCTCGGCCAAGGCACCACGGATGAAACCGTACTTGATGCCCGTGATGACGCTGACCATGTCCTCGCCATACTCCTCCTCTATCTCCTTCCGGCACTGGTCCACCACCTGACGGATGGAGGAGACATCACCGATATGTTTCTCCAAATGCTTATAGGTGACGGAATCGTTCTCCAACAGCTTGATCGCCACGTAGCGGAACGGGAAGTCCACCGCCACCTCGGCATGCTCCATGATGAGCGGTTTGATTTTGCCGATGGCGCCCTCCACCTCGCTTCCGTAATTGATATGGATATGCTTGGTGACCTCATCCGCCTCCTCATAGACTGAGATGATGTGGTCCAGCACATGATCGATACCCTTGCCCGTCTTGGAGTTGGTCGGAGCGCAAGGGAAGCCTAACATCTTCTCCAGCTGCGCGTCATCCAAGGCCATGCCCTTCCCCTCCAGTTCATCGTACATGTTCAGCGCCATGACCATGCGCACGTTCATGTCGATCAGCTGTGTGGTGAGGAAAAGATTACGCTCCAGGTTGGAGGAGTCCACGATGTTGAGCACCACGTCAGGGTGTTGCTCGGTGATGTATTCACGCACATAAAGTTCCTCGGGGGAGTATTCCGTGATGGAGTAGGTGCCAGGGAGGTCCACCAGATTGATCGTGTAGCCATCCTTGTAGAAGGTGCCCACTTTAGACGAGACCGTCACGCCGCTGTAGTTGCCGACGTGTTCACGCAGTCCGGTCGCATGGTTGAAGAAGGAGGTCTTTCCGCAGTTAGGGTTACCCACCAAGGCGACCGTGATGGTCTTGGTCTTGGCGACGATTTTATTGCGCACCTCCTCGGAGAAGGTACCGGTTGATTCCGAGAACGCGCCTTCGTCCACCTCGTCCATCAGGACAACCTCGATGTGGCTGGCCTCGCTTCGGCGCAGAGAGACATGGCTTTGCATCACCTTGTACTCGATAGGATCCTGAAGAGGAGCGTTCTTGAGGACGGTCACCCGTTCCCCCTTCACGAAGCCCATCTCCATCACACGATGGCGAAAACCTCCGTGTCCGTTCACCTTCACGATGACACACTGTCCTCCTTCGCTGACATCCGCCAGCGTTCTCACAGCGTCCTCTCTAATATCGACGTCCTTCTGGTTCATATTTCAATTCATGCCTCCTTGCCAACTATTGCTTCATGGGAGGGAAGATTTCCCCGCCTACTGCCGGCGACGTATCCCTCCGAAAAATTCCTCTCCATAATCTGCCACAAAGATACGGCGAAAATCGACACACGACACACCCGCCGCGCAAATATCGTCCTTTTTCGTCCGAATAACCCTTGGGGCTCAACTAACATGCAAAGGTAACGGATAAGGAGATGGGGAGACATCCCTATTTGTAGGTATAAAAATGAGAGGATGGGCATTTGTGGGGAGGGGAGGAAAATTATGAATTATGGATTAAGAATTTGAAAAAATTTTTATATTTGCATGCATGTTACATCATTCATAACTATCAGTGAACATATGAAAAAAATAGCACTTACCATTCTTCTCAATGCATTATTTGCGATGAACAGTATAGCGGCCGATTGGAAGCCCGTCAGCCTCAGTTCAAAAGTGACCAACGTGCAACCCATGACAGGTCTGGTGTTATGGACCTCGGAGGCAAGTGACCACTATAGCGCCTACGGCAAATGCCATGCGCTGGAATACTCGTATGTGGCACCATGCAAAGTGGTGAAAGGATGCAATGCGGATAGCTCGATAAACTATGACTGGAGCTACATGGAAAACCTTCTGGATGACATCAAGAGCCGCAACCACCAGGCCGTGATCCGTTTCTTCTACGAATACCCAGGCGAGGCGATGGTGGATAACAATGTGGGCACAACAGGCGTACCAGCCTACATCAAAGCCCGTTCGGACTACAAAGAGAGTGATAAAACGGTGGCCGGCGATGGTTATACCCACTATGCGGACTGGAGATGCACCGAACTTCAACGCTTCACCAAACTGTTCTATACCGATTTCGCCAAGAAGTACGAGAAAGACCCTCGCATAGCCTTTGTGGAAGTGGGTTTCGGCCACTGGTCCGAATACCACATATACGACGAGAACGGTGTGAACATTGGCAAAGACGGCAACTTCCCCTCCAAAGATTACCAGAAAGAGTTTTTCCTGCACCTTGCCAACGTGATGGGCAGCATACCTTGGGCTATCAGCATCGATGCGGCGGATGACGACTATTCTCCTTTCGCGGATGATAAAGAGCTGAGGAAACTGGCTTTCGGATTGTTTGACGACTCCTTCATGCACAAGGAACACGAGAAGACCTCGAAAGACGGCTACAATGAGGAGTGTTGGATCACAATGGGCAAAGACCGCTGGAAAACAGGTGTTTGCGGAGGTGAAATAAGCTATTACAGCGATTCTGACCAGAAGAATTTCACCAGAGAGGAAGGCATGTACGGACTTACCTGGAAAGACCAGTCGGAAAAATACCATATTACTTTCATGATAGCGAACGACAACCCTTCGAAGAACAGTTACAAAAACGCGGACCGTTTCAAGGAGTGCAGCATGATGGCTGGCTATCATTTCGTGGTCACCAAATGCGTAACCGATGGCACGCAGACCAAAATCACGGTGGAGAACAAAGGCGTGGCACCACTCTACCGAGACGCTTACTTCGCGATCGGCTCAATACGTTCGGAACAATCCCTCCGTGGATTACTGCCGGAAGAATCGATTGAGGTCACCATAGACGCCGGACTGGAATGTGACAAAAACGGACGCGCCCTCTCCAAGCCTGTGATCGCCAGCGACTACATACTCGACTCGCAGACCATCGAATATGACTGCAACTACAACACCACAACTGGTCTCCAAATGGTCGAGCAGGAATCCACAGACGACAACCAACGGTATGACCTCTCAGGAAAAAAGGTTTCCGAAAACCACCGTGGCGTGGTAGTCGTCAAAGGGAAAAAGATATTGGATAAATCACTTTTATCCCGCTAAACAAAGGACTAACTTTTTCATAAATTATAATCATTATGGCAAACAAGTATTCAGGCACACAGACTGAGAAGAATTTAGAGGCCGCCTTCGCAGGCGAGAGCCAAGCACGTAACAAATACACCTACTTCGCGTCGAAGGCGAAAAAGGAGGGGTTCGAACAGATCGCGGCCATCTTCCAACAGACGGCAGACAACGAGAAGGAGCATGCCAAGCTTTGGTTCAAGGAGTTGGAAGGCATCGGCTCGACCGCGGAGAACCTGGCCGCCGCAGCTGACGGAGAGAACTACGAATGGACCGACATGTACGAAGGGTTCGCCAAAACAGCGGAAGCGGAAGGATTCAAGGACCTCGCCAGAAAGTTCCGTTTGGTGGCAGCCATCGAGAAACGCCACGAGGAGCGCTACCGCGCCCTGCTGAAGAATGTGGAGACTGCCCAAGTATTCGAGAAGAGCGAAGTGAAGGTGTGGGAGTGCCGCAACTGCGGACACATCGTAGTGGGAACCAAGGCGCCAGAGATCTGCCCTACATGCGCCCACCCGAAAGCCTACTTCGAAGTGCACGTGGATAATTTCTAAGGGAAACCCTCACAGGTTGTTCCTCGCATGAATAGAATGATGAATATTAATTTATATTTTAGTTTTTTAAGATGATGAAGCAATTAATTGGATTATCATGCATAATGGCCTCGATCCTCACGCTCTCTTCCGCTTGCACGGATGCGAACATGAAGAAAGATGCGGAGGGCAACTATGTGGTGGGAACAACAGAGTTGGGCAAGGAGGTGACCGGTTTCGCGGGCAATACACCTCTGAAGGTCTCCATCGACGCAAACGGTAGCATCGTCAAAGTTGAGGCGCTCGAGAACCAAGAGACCCCAGGGTACTTCAAAATGGTCACAGATGACCTGTTGCCTAAACTTGAGGGGAAAAACGCGGAAACGATAACGCAGGTTGACGCTGTGTCGGGCGCCACATTCTCAAGCAAAGCCGTGATCAAGAACGCCCAAATCGCCCTGGATTATTACCAGAAACACAAGTAAAACAAGACGAACCAATCTCTCTGTCTTCTCAGGCAGATTGACAAGTGCGGCAGGGTCACCTCTACCGCACTTTTTTCGCTACTTAAAATTATATAATCAATTTATTATCAATATATTACAAAACAATATTTCATCACTTAGCTATTAAACAAAAAAGGGCTATTTTCTACTGAAAAAAAAGGGTTCCTTCTGATGCGCGGTTCAGAAAAATAGTTACTTTTACAGAAAATAATAAGAAATAGAAATAGATTAAAAATAGAGTCATAGACTCTTATATATCAGTTGATTATACTATAATAGAGATGAAGAGGGGGAAGTTTTGCTTAGGAGCGATGGCCTTAGTGGCATTGTGTAATATGATTGGATGTGCGAATGGTGGGCACCGTCCCATGGGAGAAGGAACAGGCACTTATGTTGAGGAAGCGAATGACTCCATCCCCAAGGACTCTGTCGCGACAGACTCTGTTGCTGCAGACTCTGCCCGCACCGACTCGACGCCCGTCGTTTTAGAGAAGATACCTTTCTGCAAAGATTCCATACTGATACAAAGCCGTGGCGGTAGCCCGAATGGTTGCAAACTGCTCATCCCGCCCATCAAGGTGAAGGGCATCTACATCACGGGGGCGATGGCGGGCACGAAGAACATGAAGAACCTCGTGGAGTTGGTGGAGACGACTGAAATGAACGCTATCGTCCTCGACATCAAAAACGACGGCGGTAATGTGACCTACAAGATGGATAACGCCCAAGCGCAGGAGATCGGCGCCTGCGTCCGCTACGTGAAGGACATGCCTGCACTCATCAAGGAACTCCACGAAAAGGGCATCTACGTCATCGGCCGTATCGTCTGCTTCAAAGACCCTATCCTGGCAAGAAAACGTCCTGATCTGGCGCTCTGCCAACCAGACAGCACCCCTGTCACGGACGGCAAAGGCAACCCTTGGGTGAATCCGTTCAAGAAGGGCGTGTGGGAATATATCTGCGACTTGGCGGAGCAGGCCACCAGAGACGGTTTCGACGAGATACAATTCGACTACGTGCGCTTCCCTATCGGCAGCAGCGCCAACAAGGCGGTCTATGGTGTGGACCTTAGCACCTATTCCAAGGAACAGGGCCTGACGGACTTCTTCTCATACGTGGAGAAACGCTTGCATAAGAGTAATATCATCTTCGGCGCGGACTTGTTCGGTACGGTCATCGGTAGCCCTACGGACAGGAAAAGCACGGGACAGGACTACGTGAAAATCGCCTCCATGACGGATAATATCTGCCCGATGGTCTATCCTTCGCACTATGCGTCAAGGACTTTCGGTCTGGACGTGCCGGACGCTCATCCGTACACGACGATTCTCAAGGCGATGCAATTGTCACAGGAGGAATTGGCCAAGGATTCTCTTCCTAAGGCAAGGGTGAGGGCTTGGCTGCAATGCTTCTCCGCCCCTTGGGTGCCTGGCCACATCAACTATGGCAGCGCACAGGTGAAACAACAGATCCAGGCGGTTTATGACGCAGGATACGACGAGTGGATACTCTGGAACGCATCCAACCGCTACGGTCAGGTGAAGGCCGCCCTCTCCAAGTCCAAAGCGCCTGCGGAGAGTGCCGCGAAAAAGGATACGACCACGAACACGAAGGCTAAAGACACGACTGCAGTTCCTGCCTCGAACACCAGTGACAAAAAGCCTTCCACCGTACCAACTACTACACAGACAGACTCCACCCAACAGCCTAACAACTGATGTTGGGGATCCATCGATAAAAAGACAGGGGATGTGTTTTCGCACATCCCCTGTCTTTTCCTTCCCACAAGGTTGCGGATGCTTATACGCTACGGATTACGAACTTAATTCTTAATTGACTTCGTCGAACTATCGTTTCAAAATTCGCACCATGTATTAATGTTTTTCGGTGCCCTAGGCGTCCGATGTTTGTCGGTCAGGCGAGGTAGAGACGCAAAATGTTGCGTCTCTACAGGACCGAAACACACAACGGATTCATAAAATCCACAAAAAATGAATCCACGTCCCCAATTCATAATTCAAAATTCTTAATTGTCTTCATCCTGCCCATCCTTCCCTATCCAAGTTCCTGTAATTGATTGCCTCGGAGATATGCCTCGCCTCTACATTCGCGGAGTGGTCCAGGTCCGCTATGGTGCGGGCCACCTTGAGGATCCTATCGTAGGCACGGGCGGAGAGGTTCAGTTTCAGCATGGCGGACTTCAATCGGGCGGCGGCCTCATCACCCAACTGCGCATACTTGTGCAACATTTTGGAGGTCATCTGTGCGTTGCAGTGCACCCCTTTTTCTCCCTTGAAACGCTCCAACTGTATGTTCCTAGCTTGTATGACCCGCTCACGTATCTGTTCGCTCGTTTCGGACGGCTGGCACTCCGACAGTTTCTCGAAAGGGACCGGCACCACCTCGATGTGGATGTCGATACGATCCAACAGCGGACCAGAGATGCGACTCAAGTATTTCTGCACCACGCCTGGTCCGCAGACGCACTCGCGGGTCGGATGGTTGTAGTAGCCGCACGGACAAGGGTTCATGGCCGCCACCAGCATGAAACTGGCGGGGAACTCCACGGTGGAGCGGGCCCTGGAGATGGTGATCCGACGATCCTCCAACGGCTGACGCATCACCTCCAAAACGGTTCGTTTGAACTCCGGAAGCTCGTCGAGGAAGAGCACACCATTGTGCGCCAAGGATATTTCCCCAGGCTGCGGATTGCCGCCACCGCCCACCAGTGCGACGTCCGAAATAGTGTGGTGCGGAGAGCGGAACGGACGCTCCGTCATGAGGGAGGTCTCCTTCCCTATCTTACCCGCCACGGAATGGATCTTGGTCGTCTCCAACGCCTCGTAGAGCGTGAAGGGAGGCAAGATGGTAGGGATGCGTTTCGCCAGCATGGACTTGCCCGCACCGGGAGGTCCCACGAGGATCAAGTTGTGTCCACCGGCCGCCGCCACCTCGAAGGCGCGCTTCACATTCTCCTGTCCCCTGACATCCGAGAAATCAACCTCGAACTGTCCCAGGTGAGAGAAAAACTCCTTGCGGGTGTCAATGACGGTCGGTGCGATCTCCCGCTTCTTGTTCAGGAAATCGATCACCTCCATAAGGTTCACCGCCCCGTACACCTCCAAGTTGTTCACCACCGCCGCCTCGTTTGCGTTCTCCGCTGGCAGGATTAGTCCCTTGTAGCCCTCCTGCCTAGCCTTTATGGCGATGGGAAGGGCACCCTTGATAGGCTGTAGCGTGCCGTCCAGCGATAGCTCTCCCATGATGACGTACCGGTCCAGCTCGTCCGAGAGGATATCCCCCGCACCCGCCAAGATACCGATGGCGAGCGGCAGGTCATAGGCGGAACCCTCCTTGCGGATGTCAGCCGGGGCCATATTGATAATAACTTGGAAATGAGGGAACTTCATTCCACAATACTGGATAGCGGAGATAATCCGTTCGTGGCTCTCCTTGATAGCGTTGTCGGGCAAACCCACCAACATGAAACGGATACCTTGCGACACATTCACCTCAATGGTGATAATCGTGGCGTCTATGCCTTGCACAGCGGCGCCAAAAGTCTTTACTAACATTTTATCAACGTATTATTAACATAACAAGTAAACTTTCACGAAACAGGCAAACAAGCTTTTTCGCAAACGTATGACACAAAGGTAGGGAAAAAATGTCAAACCGACAAATCAAATGCGTCGGCGCAGGCTAAAAAATACCCTAACCAGGATGGATTTCCAGCCAGGCAGGGGCGATTCTCCAAGAATCAATAATACTCGAGCTTGCGGAATGTGCCGCCCGAAAGGGTGGAGTCCTTGTCATAGAGCAAAGCCTTGTGGTAGTTGCCGCACCAATCGTATTCGTCGTAGCGGATGATCGCCTTCTCCTCCAGCACGGAGTAGCCCGAGTAGGTGCATCTCTCCGTCATGTTCCCGTCCTTGTCATACAGGTAAGTCTCCTGCGAGAGACGCATATCCAGGGAGTCGTACACGTTCACTTCCGTCACGTTACCATTCGCGTCGTAGTCCCTGTATTCCTTGCGGGAGATGGTGGAGCGGTCGGAAAAGATGGCAAGCAAGGTGTCGTTGCCAAACTCATCGTACGCCATGGTGGTCTTGCTGACGAACCTGCCGTCGGAGGTGGTGATGTAATTTTCCGTCAGTCTACCCAAGTCGTCGTAGGTGTTGTTTGCGCGATACATCAGGATCCCCTTGTTATTGAAGTCTTCACATTCTGTCATATACCCGCTCTCGTTGTAGGTGAACACCAAGGTCCTCTCTAATTCGCCCACCGCATCATGCACTTGCGAAAGGGTCTTACGATTCTTCTCATCGTATTCGGTGCTCCTTTTCTGGTATAAATTGCCCTCCTCATCGAACAACTCAACGCACGTCTGGTTGCCTCGCTTGTCGTAGGTCGTTCGACAGATGATTTTTCCTTGCACCAAATTGTCTGATTCCGCCACACCCTCATATTCGGTAAGGGTCTTCACTTTCCCTTTCAGTCCGGCCTTCTCCCTATCGCTCTTTCCGGAATCGAAAAGGGAACAACCGACCATCAAGGAAGGCAGAATCAACAACAAGCATAATCTTGTAAATGACATGGTTCTGATATTTTTTAATCTTGATAAAGTGGAACGGGCGCATGGTGGCGCACCGCCCTGATTACTCGTATCTGATAGCCTCGATAGGATCCAACTCGGAGGCTCTCTTCGCCGGATACCAGCCGAAGAAAACGCCCGTCAAGGTACACACCAGGAAGGAGAGTAGCACGGAGTATGGCTGGATGTAGATAGGCCAACCCAATGCGAGCTGCAAGGCGTACGAAGCGCCGACACCGACGACCACGCCTATCAGGCCACCCGTCACACTGATCAGAATGGCCTCTATCAAAAACTGGGAGAGGATATCGATGCCCCTGGCTCCCACGGACATACGCAGACCGATCTCCCTTGTCCTCTCCGTTACGGAGACGTACATGATATTCATGATGCCGATACCTCCCACCACGAGGGATATACCTGCGATGCAGGCGAGAAGGATTGTCATCATGTCTGTCGTGGAGGTCATCATGGAGCTCAACTCCTCTTGGGAACGGACGGAAAAATCATCTTCCGCTCCCTCCCTGATTTTGTGGTTCGTCCTCAGTACCTCCGAGATTTCCTCAATCGCTTTGCTCGTGAGGTCTTCCGACTTGGCGGAGGCATAGATGCTGTTCAGGTAAGTGATGTTGCTCACCCTTTTCTGTATCGTCGTGTAAGGGGCCAGCACCACCGCATCCTGGTCTTGTCCCATGCTGTTGTAACCCTTTGCGGTGAGCACGCCCACCACGGTGAAAGGTACTTTGCCGAAGCGCACCACCTTCCCGACCGGTTCCTCCTGGTCAGGGAAGAGGTTATCGACGATGGTCTTTCCGATGACGCACACCTTGGCGGATGAGGCGATGTCCTGCTCGGTGAACATATCGCCCTTACTGATGGTTAACTTTCTGATTTCCAAATAATCCAAAGAGACACCCGTGACGGATGTAGGGTAGTTGTTGTTACCGTAGATCATCTGTCCGCTACCGCTCACGGTCGGGGAGACATACGCCACGTAATGGGTACATTTGTTGGCGATATCCTCATAGTCGGCATTCTTCAACGTCTGCATCTCGGAGGCGTTCATACGCGCCCCACCCCCTCGCATACGGTCGTTGTTGCCTGGGTGGACCATAATCATGTTGGAACCCATCTCGGAGATCTGCTCCTGAATGCTCTTCTTGGAGCCTTGTCCGATCGCCAGCATGGCGATGACGGAGGCCACACCGATGATGATACCCAACATCGTCAGGAATGACCTCAACTTATTGTTACTGATTGCCCTGAGCGCAATCTTAAATAAATTCGAAAGATTCATAACACTCTCTATTTCCTATTAGTCTTTCTGAGGAGGCAATGCTTCCAGAGCCTCCTTCGCCGACGCTATATGATCATTGTACGTGTCCTCGATGACCTGACCATCCCGCAGGCGGATATTCCTGCTGCTGTACTGGGACAATTCAGGGTTGTGGGTCACGAAGATGATTGTCCTGCCCTTCGCATGTAGTTCCTGGAAAAGCACCAGGATCTCGAAAGAGGTGCGGGAATCCAAGTTACCCGTCGCCTCGTCCGCCAAGATGATGACGGGGTCGTTGACCAACGCGCGGGCAATCGCCACACGTTGCTGCTGACCACCCGACATTTGGTTGGACTTATGGTTCAAACGTTCGCCCAAGCCGACAGCCTTCAAGGCGTTCACCGCCCGCTCATACCGTTCCTCGTCAGAGATGGATGAGTTGTACATCAAAGGCAACTCCACATTCTCCACGGAAGTGGTCTTGGCTAAAAGATTATAGTTTTGGAACACGAAACCAATCTTGCGGTTGCGCAGGATGGCACGCTCGTTCTTTCCCATGGAACGCACCTCCACACCGTCCAGATAATACTCGCCGGAGGTAGGCGTGTCCAAACATCCCAGGGCGTTCAGCAGGGTGGACTTACCCGAACCGGACGTACCCATGATGGTCACAAACTCGCCCTCGTAGATGGAGAACGAAACGCCACGCAAAGCGTGCACCACTTCGTCGCCAACCACGAAATCACGCCTCACATCGCGCAACTCAATGATAGGCCTGCCTTTCCCGTTCTTCTGTTCCATGCGAATCCCTTATTTACGTTTACCACCACCTGGACGTTTCGGCATGAATGGGCTGTTGCCTCCCTTGCCTCCCTCCGGTGGCATGTTTCCTTTCTTGAAATCCATATCGGCCGTCTCGATGGAAGAGACGATCAGATGCTCGCCAAGGTTCAAGCCCTCCAAGACCTCCGTGCGGGTACCGTTGCTGACACCTGTTTTGATGCAACGCTGCTCGGCCGTCTGACGGTCTACGATCGCCCATACGGTAGGACCGGTTATCTCCGCTGGATCCAAGTACTTCACTTTCATGCCCGGAGGCAAAATCTTCTCGTCCATCTGGAAACGCAACGCCTTGTTAGGAATGGTCATGATGCTGTCCTTGTTCAGGGTGAGGACGGTGATGTTAGCCGTGAGTCCCGGTTTAAGCTTCAGGTCTGGGTTCTTGGCGTCGACGATCACTTCGTAAGTCACCACGTTAGAGGTTGTGGTAGGTTCCAAACGTACCTGGCGAACCACACCGGCGAATTTGTCGTTCGGGTAGGCATCCACCGTGAATTCCACCTTCTGCCCCTCCTTGACCTGACCTATGTCCGCCTCGTCGATGTTGGCTACCACCTGCATATCCACTAAGTTCTCCGCGATGATGAACAACGTGGGGGTCGTCATGCTGGCGGCCACCGTCTGGCCCTCCTCCACTTCAACGGAGATGACCACACCGTTGATTGGCGATGTGATGGTCGCATAGCCTAAGTTGGTCTTGGCCCTGTCCACCTCATACTTAGCCTTGCGCAAAGAGTTGGAGACCTTCATGTACTGGAACTCAATCTCCTCAAACTCAGCCTCGCTGATCAGTTTCTTCTCGTGGAGGGCCACGTTCCTATCGTATACTTTCTTGTAATAATCATATTCGTGCATTGCGTTGGAATAATCTGTCTTCGCGGACTCCAACGATGTGGACAAGGTAGAACGGTCCAACTCGGCCAACAACTGGCCTTTCTTCACCTTCGAGTTATAATCCACATGGATCTTGTCGATCTTTCCGGAAACCTGCGTACCAACTTCCACTTCCGTGACTGGCTCCACCTTTCCCGTGGCGGTGATCGAATTGGAAATACTTCCCAACTCCACCAACTCCGTCTTCACGATGGTTTGAGGCATCTTCTTCTTCCCGAAAAATAAAAAATACGCGGCTACCGCCAACAGCAGTATCCCGACAATCAAAATGACCTTCTTCTTGTTCATATAGTTAGAATAATTTATTCGCACACATTAAACTCTTAAAATTAGTAAAAGAGTGATAATTGAAAAACAAAAATCGACGAAATGGCATATTTCATCGACCAATCACCCCGTCAATTCGCAGTTTCCCCCAGATGATAATTCATGTATTTCTATGCTTTCCTCTTGGCTATCAGGCAGTTTGTCCACTCAGGATACGGGAAACGTTCTCCCTCCAATCCTCCCTGTTCTGTGGCTGATAGACGTGGAAGCCCATGGACTTCGCCGTCGCCACGTTTTTCGCGCCATCGTCCACGAAGAGCGTCTCCTCCGCCTTGATGCCTGCCGTGCGCAACACGTGCTCGAAGATCTCCTGCGAAGGCTTCGTCATCTTCAGTTGATAAGAGGCGAACATCTTGTCGAAGTAATGGTGGATCGGTTGCCCCAATTCGGAGAACGCTGGGGTCTCGGCCCATTCGAAAACGTGTGGGTTGATATTGCTGAGGAGGTATAGCTTGTATTTCTTCCGCAACTCCTCCAGGTACAACAGTTTGTTGGGGTCCACCCGTTCCACGATGGCCAGCCATGCGGAGGCGATGGCTTCGTCAGGGATATCCCTGCCTGTCATGGCGCGGAGGGCTTCGTTGAACTCCTCCTTGTTTTTGGTGCCATCCTCCAAGTCGAGGAAGAGGCCGTTTTGTCGGTAAAGGTTCAGGTATTCGGAGATGTTGTCGACACCCATGTCCCGGAAGGACCGTAGGACGCTTTCCAAATCAGCGTCTATCAGCACTCCTCCGAAGTCGAATACGATGTTACGTATCATTTTTTCTTCACTTTAATGTATTTGGACGGTTTTTTCCCGTCGCAGGTTGGCTTGATGGAGATCGCCACCTTGTCAGGGAAGACCCTCATCATGTTCATCACAGCAGGCACTCCTATCTCGCTGGACAATTCGGACAGGTTGTAAACAAAGATGCCCGAACATACCTTACTCGAGTCCGACGCCTCCAACTTGAGCTCCTTCAAATCGGCCTCCATCTTCACGTTTTCACATTCCACTAGGCATGTGAGGGCTTGCACGCTGTCCGCATTGGTCTCGAAATTCAGTATGAAGGACATCGGCAACTCCCCGTACATCAGGCGGTTCGCATAGATGGACTCCTGCACCGGGGAGAAGTCCGGGGTCACACACTCCACGGACATATAACATACGCTCCGCATGGAAAGGTATTTCCACTCTATATCTTTTTTCTCCTGGTTGTCTCCCTTGCCGTTCAGGAAAGCCACGGCCAGTGCGGAAAGTGCGCACAATGCCAAAATGATGAATAACACGTATTTTTTCATATGCCCGATTGTTTTATATGATTGATATGATGAATGTTATGACCCATCTTATACTTTTAACGCTCCGATTATCTCCTTCACGGACTTGCATCCATGGCGTTCCAAATAATCGTTGATGCCCTCCACCACCTTTACGGAGATGGCTGGGTCGATGAAGTTGGCGGTACCGATCTCAATGGCGGAAGCGCCCGCCAAGAAGAACTCGACAGCGTCCGTGGCGTTCATGATGCCTCCCAAGCCCACAACCGGTATCTTCACCGCCTTGGCCACCTGCCAAACCATGCGCAAGGCCACTGGTTTCACGCAAGGACCCGACAAACCGCCCGTCACCGTAGAGAGGACCGGTCTCTGACGCTCCGCATCGATCGCCATGCCCATCAATGTGTTGATGAGGGAGACGCTATCCGCACCCGCCGCCTCAGCCGCCAAGGCTATCTCAGCAATGTTCGTGACATTCGGGGAGAGCTTCACAATCAATGTCTTCTTATAGGCCTTGCGGACAGCGGAGACCACCGATTCGGCGCCTGCGCAGGTCGTTCCGAAAGCCATACCACCCTGCTTCACGTTCGGACAGGAGATATTCAGTTCGATGGCGGGGATATCCTCCAAGGCATTGATTTTCTCGGCCGTAGCCACATAATCCTCCACGCAAGCTCCGGAGACGTTCACGATCATGTTCGTCTGCACCTTGCGGATGCGTGGGTAGATGTTCTCCACGAAGTAATCCACACCCTTGTTCTGCAGTCCTACGCAGTTCAACATGCCGGAAGGGGTTTCGGCCATACGTGGATACGGGTTTCCTTCGCGGTGCGCAAGGGTCGTACCCTTCACGATGATGGCACCGATACGGCTGATATCCATGAAATCAGCATATTCCTCACCATATCCGAACGTGCCGGATGCGGTCATCACCGGGTTTTTCATCCGCAACCCGCCTATATTAACGCTTAAATCTGCCATGTCAAATCCTTTATGTTAAATACTGGTCCGTCGGAGCAAACGCACTTATGCCCCGACTGGGTCTCGGTCACGCAGCAGAGGCAAGCGCCCAAGCCGCAGGCCATCTTATTCTCCAACGAGACCTCAC
>Ga0310695_10006417_pt1 | contig 19441 bp, 14 predicted proteins | sample RumenRJG_04DNA_FD_203882 | JGI IMG/M metagenome (GOLD analysis project Ga0310695, IMG submission 203882) | Bovine rumen microbial communities from Lethbridge, Alberta, Canada - RJG_04 (v2) (version 2) | ecosystem: Host-associated > Mammals > Digestive system > Stomach > Rumen | place: Canada...
CGCAAAACCGGACGGCCACTGGATGCGCTACACCGGAAAAGCTGTCTTTGACACTGATCCCAAATATGAGGCAGCAGGCCTTGAGGCAATGCCCAATCTGAAGAATATCTACAATGAGACGACCGGTCACCATATGATGATCTTCCATCTGGAAGACGCAACAGCCGTCGATATCAATATGATGGGCCCCGGAGAGGACCTTCTGGCATAAGACGGAGCTGTCTTTGGGGATAAAAGCGGCAGACCGGGGGCACCACTCTCTGTCGCTATAGAAAAGTAATGCAAGACAAGAGGAAGGAGACATTCTATGAAGACTGCATTGACGATCGCCGGAAGTGATTCCAGCGGAGGCGCCGGTATCCAGGCAGATATCAAGACAATGACCGCAAACGGCGTCTATGCCATGAGCGCGATCACTGCCCTGACTGCACAGAATACGACCGGCGTCACAGGTATTATGGAGGTAACTCCGGATTTTCTGAAGGAGCAGCTGGATTGTATTTTCACGGATATCCGTCCGGATGCGGTAAAGACGGGAATGGTCTCTTCCTCGGCTCTGATCAAAGTGATCGCCGAGCGCCTTCGCTTTTACGGGGCAGAAAATATAGTCGTCGATCCGGTCATGGTCGCCACCAGCGGAGCCAGGCTGATCAGCGAAGATGCGATCGAAACGCTGAAAAAAGAACTGCTTCCTCTTGCGACGGTCATCACCCCCAATATCCCGGAGGCGGAAGTGCTCTCCGGACGCAGGGTGAACTCGAAAGAGGATATGGAAAGGGTCGCGCTGGAGATCTATGAAAAGTATGGCTGCAGTGTTCTCTGCAAAGGCGGACACAGCATCAACGACGCAAATGATCTTCTCTACGACGGGCAGGCTCTGATCTGGTTTAAGGGCAAGAGGATCGACAATCCCAATACCCACGGCACGGGGTGCACGCTCTCAAGTGCGATCGCCTCGGGACTGGCCAAGGGTTACGACCTGCCTACGGCAGTCAAGGGTGCCAAGAACTACATATCCGGCGCTCTGGCAGCTATGCTTGATCTCGGCAAAGGAAGCGGTCCCATGAATCACGCCTTTGCCATAGACGGCAATTTCACAGATTAAGAGCCGCTTCACATTATTTTTTAGATTATTATTCTGATAGCTAATAGAAAAAGGCAGCTGCCTGACGCTGAGTCACTGATCCGGTCAGGGTGCTGCCTTATTTTAAATTTCGTATGATCCCGAACACAACTGCACCCGCAAGGACCAGTACCCAGAGGACTTTTTCCCCAGGGCTGTAGTGATCGCCGGATCCGCAGATGTATTTTCGGGAACGGTAGACCGCATAGAGAAGCAGGAAGGGGAGAAGGCACAGGAAGTAGGGATTGCAGTCGTATGCCTCCCGAAAACGCAGATGTGCCAGCGCATATGCCATTCTCGTCACACCGCAGCCCGGGCACTGATATCCTGTCGCCTCATAAAACCAGCAGGGGATCCGCAGGCTGGTGAAGGTGATCAACAGGAGGTAGGCAAATCCTGCGGACAGGACTTTCAGCCAAAGGCGGAATATCGTTTTTGTTCGCTGTCTTCGATCCACGTGATACCTCTTTTTTCGTTTTCTGCTGTGCAGGACGCGCGAGCAGCGCGCAGTTTATTCACACATATGGCCGTGGCAGTGCGGCCGGGCCATGACCCGGGGTTTATCCTGAGCGGTTTCCTGCTTATTATATCTTTTATGTCTGCCGGGCTCAATGCCATGGCGCCGGGTCAGGAGTCCGATAGTTTTTATGATGGTACTGTCACGCCCTCAAGAGGGCGGGAGAAACATAATTCCAGAGAATCTGTATGAGAAAGACCGCAAGCTCCGAAAAAGAAAAAGGGAAGAAGGATGCACTCCGCTTCCCTACAAATATAAGTCTGATCCTCTTTTTCCTGCGGGGAAGTATTCTTTACTTCACGGCAGGGGCGGTCTTTGCATGCCTCGTGGCGCTTTTTGACCTGATCATTCCCCGCCTGATCCAGTACACGGTCGATGCGGTGATCGGAGGAAATCTGTCCGCTGTTCCTGCATGGGCGGCCGGGATCATCACGCGTCTGGGCGGCGCTGACTTTCTGCGCCGCAATCTGTGGCTTGCCGCGGCGGCGGTGGCTGCTGCCGCTCTGGCCGGTGCACTCAGCCGGTATGCTTTCAAGATGAGCAATGAAAAAGGCTCGGAGACTTTTCTGAAAAGGACCCGGGACCAGCTGTTTAAGCACATCCTGTCGCTGCCTTATTCCTGGCTGGGAGAAAACAGCACCGGTGACATCATTCAGCGCTGTACATCGGATGTCGAGACCATCCGGGTTTTTGTCTCCGAACAGCTGACTTCCCTGCTGCATGTTTTCATTCTTGTCTTCATGTCGCTCTATTTTATGATCTCCATCCAGCCCGGACTGACGGCAGTCACGGCAGTCTTTATCCCGATCATGATCATCAGCTCGCTGATCTTCTACGGACTGATCGGGGAGGAATTCGAGAAAGTAGACAGTGAGGAGGGACACCTGTCCGCCATTGCCCAGGAAAACCTGACGGGTGTCCGTGTCGTGCGGACATTTGGACGTGAAAAATTTGAGAGAGAACGTTTTGAGGCGCAGAACGAATACTACACCAATCACTGGATCCGTCTCATGCGGGTGCTGGCGGCTTTCTGGGTCTCGGGAAATGTCATCGCGACTGTCCGCAATCTGACAGTGGCCGTCTTCGGCGCTGTGCTGTGTGTGCGCGATGAACTCACAGCGGGCGGCCTGATCGCCTTTTTGTCCTATAATGCCCTGATGTCCCTGCCGGTGCGCCGGATCGGACGTGTCATCGCGGATATGTCCAAGACAGGCGTCTCCATGGACCGTCTGCGCTATATCATGAACGCGGTGCCGGAGGATGCGGATGCCCTTGTCTCCGCACGGGAGGCTTTCGGGGATCCTGCCGGATCCGCGGGCACCCTGCCGAAAGCGGGCAGAACCGGGGGCACCCTGCCGAAAGCGGACGGAGCCGGGGAGAGGGAATCGACGGCCCTCTTGGAGAAAAAAGAGGATCAGCGCTTTGCCCCCATGGACAGAGACATTGTGTTTTCACACGTTACTTTCCGCTACGGGGAGGATCTGCCGGATGTGCTGAGGGATGTTTCCATGACAATACGCGCCGGCTCCACGGTGGGGATCCTTGGCGGGACCGGATCCGGCAAGTCGACGCTGGTACTGCTCCTGGACCGTATGTGGGAGCTTGCTCCTGAGCAGGGTACGATCTCTATCGGCGGGGTGGATATCCGGGATATGGACCGGGGATGGCTGCGGCAGAATATCGGCATGGTCCTGCAGGAACCATACCTGTTTTCACGCACGCTTGCGGAAAATATCGTCATCGCCATGCCTGATGCATCGGATGAGGCCGCGGAACGTTCTGCGCGCATGGAGGCCATTGCCAAAAGTGCGGTGCATGCGGCAGGAGAAAGCGCAGGGGATGTAAATGCAGCTGTTCACAAAGACGCAGGGTATAAAGGAAGTCCCTATGAAGACCCGGCAGAACTGGCCGCAGAGCTGGAGGCAGGACGGGTCATGCAGGAAATCCGCAGGGCGTCCCGGATCGCCTGTCTGGATGAGGCGGTGGAGCATTTTGCCGACGGCTATGACACCTTTGTCGGCGAGCGCGGCGTGACTCTGTCGGGCGGCCAGAAGCAGCGCGCCGCCATTGCCCAGATGCTGGTGCGCAGGACGCCGATCATGATCTTTGACGACTCGTTGTCGGCGGTCGACGCGGAGACTGATACCAGGATCCGCCATGCCCTGCACAAAAACACTGCTGACGCGACCGTCATCCTGATCGCCCACCGGATCACGACACTTCGGAACGCCGATGAGATCTTTGTGCTGGAAAAGGGGCAGATTGCAGAGCACGGAAGCCACGATGAATTGCTGGCAGGGGGAGGGATCTACAGCCGTGTCTACGCACTGCAGACCGGCGAGGCGGACTGAGGCAGATAGCTGCCCGGCGAGTGCTGGTGCTGCTGCCGAAACGTCCCATATTATATGATCCTTTCACCGTCCCCGCCTTCGCGAAAATCCTTCAGACACTTAAGCAGTATGTGCTGCCTATGCGCGAGAGCACACCGGCATAAGAGGAATATATGAACGATCCACAGAAGAAAAAAGAACAGCGCAGGACACCTTTTTTCGGAGTTCCGCTGATCATGCCTTATATAAGACCCTATGTGCCGACAGTCTCCCTGATGATCTTTCTCGGCATTTTGTCGAGTCTGGCGGATACCATCTATCCTTTGTTCAACAGCTGGGCACTGGATCATTTTGTGGCGGAAGGGACGCTGGACGGACTGCCGGTTTTTCTGTTACTGTATATTGGACTGATGGTCCTGCAGGAGCTGGACAACTATTACTGCCTGTATCAGTGCGGAAAGGTGGAAGTGGAGATCGACCGGGACCTGCGCAACACGGCATTTGCGCATCTGCAGACTCTGTCTTTTTCCTACTTTAACCAGAACAGCGTCGGCTATATCCATGCGAGGACCATGAGCGACACCGAGAGGATCGGGGAGCTGATGGCCTGGCGCATGATGGATGTGGTCTGGAATGTATCCTACATTGTCTGTGTGACAGGTGTCATGCTGGCCGTCAATGCCCGGCTGGCCGCATATGTACTGATCATGGTACCTGCCGCGGTCCTGATCATCATGTATTTTCAGAAGAAAATTGTGGCGGGAAGCCGCCAGGTGCGAGAGATCAATTCCCGGATCACAGGCAATTTCAACGAGGGGATCACGGGTGTCAAGAGTATCAAAACTCTGCGGATCGAAGACGTGATGAAAAGGGATTTTGAGGAGGAGACAGGACGCATGCGCAGAACTGCCGTCCGGACGGCGAGACACAGCGCGCTGCTGACATCCATGATCACCTTTTTATCCTCCATGGCCCTGGCGCTGGTCCTCTGGCGCGGCGGTGCACTGACAATGGAGGGCGTCATCCGGATCGGAACACTGTCGGTGTTTATGTCCTATGCGGTCGGTATGCTGGAACCGGTGCAGGGGATCATCAATTCGCTCTCGGCCCTGATCTCGATCCAGGTAAATATCGAGCGCTTCACCGGCCTTCTGGCGGAGGAGTCGGATGTAAAGGACTCCCCGCAAGTCATAGAGAAATACGGAGATCATTTTCACGCGAAAAGGGAAAACTGGGAGCCCCTGTACGGGGATGTGGAGTTTGAGGATGTATCCTTTCAGTATCCCGACGGCAATGAGATGGTCCTGGAGCACTTCAGCCTGAAAGTACCCCGGGGCACCAATATCGCGATCGTCGGAGAGACCGGGGCCGGCAAGTCCACCCTGGTAAATCTGGCCTGCCGTTTCTATGAGCCCACCATGGGCAGAGTGCTGATCGACGGGCGCGATGTGCGGGAGCGGTCCCAGCTCTGGCTTCACAGCAACATCGGTTATGTCCTGCAGACACCCTATCTCTTTTCCGGTTCGGTGCGCGACAACCTGCGCTACGGCAGACCGGATGCCACGGATGAGCAGATCCGGGAAGCCCTTCACATGGCATCGGCGGATTTTGTCGTCGACCGCATGGAAAAGGGGCTGGACAGTGATGTGGGCGAGGGCGGCAGCATGCTCTCGACGGGTGAGAAGCAATTGATCTCCATAGCGCGGGCGATCCTGGCGGATCCCAGGATCCTTGTGCTCGATGAGGCGACATCTTCCGTCGATACGGTGACGGAGCGGGCCATCCAGGATGCCATCGCGGCAGTGATCAGGGGACGCACGTCCTTCGTCATTGCCCACCGCCTGTCGACCATTGTCGGGGCAGATGTGATCCTGGCCGTGCAGGACGGCAGGATCCTGGAAAGGGGAACGCATCGGGAACTGATGCGTCAGAAAGGTTATTATTACCAGCTGTTTACAAGACAGTACGAAGAAAGCTTCTGGGCAGAATAAATATCGGCCGGGTGCTGCGGGCCTTCCGGCAGGGGGCATTGCATCCCGGCCGAAGCCGAGGCAGCCCGGGAAAACCGGAATCTGCGGCTGTGAGCGGCTTGTATGGAAATTCGAATAGATATGGGAAAGGGGAACTGTATGAAGACACTGTCTTTTGACGGAAGTGTATTTGATCAAGGAAACGGGTGGATTTACAGGAGGATCATGAACTGGACGCTGCCGGGACTGCTGCTGGGCGCGGTGATGATCGCCCTGATCAATGCGGGAGTATTCCAGGCGGGCAATGTACCGTCGATCGTGCCCAGACTCGTCGCGCTCATTTCCGTGATCTATATCATTCCTTCTGTCTTCGCTTTCCCGACGGCCTGGTTTCTGTCCACGGGCAGGACGCGGTTATTAAAGAACAGTACGATCGATATATACAAAAAGAAAATTGTCTATCACAAGGCGGAAAAGCTCGTAATGAGCAAACCGCGCTACAACGTCTATTCTGTGACACAGCTTCGCAGTGTAGACGTCAGGCGCGGTTACTATATTCTGCACGGTTCGGTGACAAATGAAACTTCGGGCGGAAGCAGCAGCGAGCTCAGGATTCCCGTCGCCTTTGACAACATGAATCTGATCCTTGAGAAATCCAGATACCGCTGACCTGCGCGTCAGCAATGAGTCATGCGCAGACAAGACGGAAGACGGCCGTTTGACAGCCCTTTCTCAAGCGGAAGGTTTTTTCAGCTGCCTGTTCACGACTCCGCCGGGACAGGCAGGATGTGAGCAGACTGAGATCATTTTGCTCCGGCGCGGACACGGGTGGTCTGCCAGTAGGCGCCCATTGTCTGGCGCGGCTGACCGGTTACTTCATCATTGAGGTATTCGGAAAGTGCGGAATCAGCGGGATCCCAGCTGCGGGCCTGTTCTTCGGTTTCGTATTCGATCTCCGCATACATGAATTCCGTCTCCATACCCTGGTCGACGAGGTTGACTTCCAGGAGAAGTCCGTCCGCAAGACGATAGGAGCGGCGGAGCTTGGGGATGAGAGGGAAGCCGATCAGGTCTTCGAGCTGTGCAAACTGCTCCGGTGTGATGGGAAATTCGATTTCCTTGCGGGAGAGTCCGCCTCGTGAGGGCGGCGACTTGAAACACAGGATATATTCGGTACTTCCGCCCTTTTCCGCTTCTTCGCGGATCCGTACGGTGGGATATACGGTGACATATCCCTGACGCATCAACTGTTCGCGGACCAGCGGAAGAGAAGCGGACTCCTCAGGCCATCCCTTTACCATCCATTTGCGTTCGATTTCCATTTTTTTGATTTCCTCCCTGGCAGGAATCAGTAAATGACCGGGATCAGTCGATCGCTGATTCGGAGACAATGTGTGTGCGCCCTGGTCAAAAATACCCGGCGGGTTGAGGGCATGTATGGTTACGCGTAAAGTTTACCATTTGTTTTGCGGCGAGACAACAGCGGACAAAAGGTCTTGATCTGATTTTGGTTTTATGAACAGAAGAACTATGAACAGAGACAGGAGCTGCCCTTCAGACAGTATCGATATTGCGGCCCCGCAGGACGCGGGCGGGCGGCTGCAGACACTGGACCTGCTGCGGGGGCTGACCCTGATCAGCATGATCATTTATCACGGAATGTGGGATTTTCTATATCTCTCGGAAAGCGGGGCGTCAATGACAGCGCTGCGGACCTGGTATGAAGGCGGCGGCCATCTGTGGCAGCAGAGCATATGCCGCACTTTCATTCTGCTCTCGGGTTTCTGCGTCCCTTTTTCCCGGCATATTTTCCGGCGCGGACTGCAGATCAGCGCGGGCGGTGCCGCCGTCAGTGCCGTGACGGTCATTGCCCTCTACGAAGACCGGGTCCTCTTCGGCGTCCTCACTTTTCTGGGGGCCGCCATGCTTGTGACAGGCGGGCTGAAATGGATCTGTGACAAAATATATAAAAACGAGTTTATGGACGGGACGGCAGCATCTAAAGAGGGCTCCGCAAAGGGAAAATATCTGCCTGCGGCGGGGCTGGCAGTATGCCTCTTTTTCTTTCATGTGACGAGGTGGATCAATCTGGGTTATCTCAGGCTGGGCTCCCGGATCCTGCTGAATCTTCCCGCCGGCCTCTACTCGTCCGGCAGCGGGAGACTGCCGGGTTATATTTTGACAGGCCTGGGATTTACCATGAAGGGATTTTTCTCCACAGATTACTTCTCTTTCCTTCCCTGGATCTTTCTGTTCTGGGGAGGATTTTTCCTGAACCGGGCGCTTTCCGCTCAGGGACACGGAAAAGCTTTTGCCGGTCCGGTCTTTCACCTGCAGGTTCCGGTGCTCAATCTGATCGGACGGCATTCACTGCCGGTCTATCTGATCCATCAGCCCATCCTGTACCTTCTGATCACCATGCTCTTCTGCTGACCGCGGGTTACAGGCCGCACCTGCACCAGCCTCGGGATAAGAGGTATTTTCACTCGTTTTCCTGCGTGAAAACCCGGGTTTGGCGCAGACGAAGAGGAAAAATGCTTTTGTTCAGAAAGGGAAAAAAGGAGTAAAATAGTTATAGTACATAAGGTGCACGGCCTTTGAGATACCGTGCAGCAGGGCATAACTAAAAATGTAAGAGGCGGGGGGAAGCGGCTTCAAATGCAGGATCTGTCCGGACATTTGAGGCCGTAAGGAGACAGGCATATGAGACTTTCAGGGACACTCTGGCCGAAAATCAGGAGGCGGCTGCCCGCGCTGGTGCTGCTTGCACTAGCATTTCTTCTCATATGGGCGGCGTTCGGGGAAAGCTTTCAGAAGCTTCTGCCCATGGTCCGCAGAGGGGACAAACATGGAATCGTCGCCTATCTGTCCGACGAAGATGAAGTCGGAGGAATGATCTGTGTCATGATCTTGTCGGGGGTGCAGGTGGCGAGTGTTCTGCTGCCCGCAATAGCGATCCATGTTGCCGCAGGTGTTCTTTACAGCTGGTGGAAGGCTTTCCTTTTGTGTTATACTGGCTTTCTGGCCGGCACAATGGCTGTATTCCTGTTTGTGCGTCACATGAGGGAAGAGGGCAGGTCCATCAGGGTAAATCCCGGAAATACAGGCAGGAAGATCCTGGAGATGCTCGGTTCCGCACCGACCATGCTCGTGGTCATTGTGATCTATATGGTCCCGGGAGTTCCCAACGGGATCGTTCCCTATATCGCTGTCAAAAGGAACATGAAGCCGGAACGCTTTTTCATCGGCACGGCTTTTGGGAGCTGGCTGCAGATCCTGTGTTCCTGTGTGGCAGGGAACTTCCTGATCCGCGGCAGCATCATATCCGGCATTCTCGTGATCGTTGTCCAGTGGCTGGTTCTGGCTCTCATGCTCTGGAAAAGGGAACTGCTGCTCAAGTGGCTGACATAAAGCGGAGGGAATAAATCGCTTTTCAGGGTGCATTTTTTGAAAAATAGTGTATAATAGTGAAAATAACCGGGTGAGTGACAACTAACTGTATTTCGCAGGCCGTGGAATACAGGTTTTCCTGCAGGATATGTCCGGAGGTCTCCAGGCCGGACAGCAGTGGATAACCGGTATGGAGGTTGCGTTTTTGGAGGGAAAAAAGGATATTGAAAAGGCGCTTGCACACAGCCTGAAAGAACTGGTTGTCAGAATGCCCTTTGAAAAAATAACCATCAAGCAGATTGCGGATGGCGCGGGCGTCATCCGTGTGACTTTTTATAATCATTTTCAGGATAAGTATGACCTTCTGGCCTGGATCGTGCGCAGCGAGATCCTGGATCCGGTGCGGATCCTTGTTTCCAACCGGATGTATCGGGAGACACTGATCCTGATCTTTTCCAATCTTCTGAAGGACAGGGATTTTTATATGCGGGCAGCCAGGATCGAGGGCCAGAATTCATTCGCGGATATTGTGAATGACTGCGCCTTCAGAATGGTCATAGAGCTGTTCCGGGAGAGAGGGGCAGGTCCCGTCCACTCGCGATATTCACTGCTGAATATTGAAAATCTGGCAAAGTACTACGCCAATTCCATCAGTTATATCATACTGGAATGGATCCGGACAGGAATGACGATCCCTCCTGAGGAAATGGCGGATATTTATGAGTATATCGGGGCGCGGACTATGTGGGATATGCTGGATGAACTCTGATCGTCAACAGCCGCAGGCTGACCGGCCTGTGACCGGGTAACGCTGCAGGTGTGACTTGCAGCTTCTGAATTTCTGATATACAAACGATCCTGTTTGTATATCAATACGCAACATGGATTTTGGATTGGATATTCTCATATCCGGTCCTTTTTTTTATATTAATTAAGGTTTGAAAGAGATAACCTGCATAAGTAGTGTTCTGGAGAGTGAAGAACAGGAAGTGCAGGAAGGATTTCCGGATTTATCCGGAAAGCTGATTTATTTATATATAGAGAAGAAAAGACTAAGGAGAGGTTGGCAAGAATGAAGAGAAAGCAGTTTCTGGCATTGATGTTGACGATGACGCTCATGGCGGGCTCCAATGTGACGGCGGTCACATCTCTGGCAGCATCTCGTGCAGCGGCGATCAGCGGCGCTGCCGTCACATCGCAGAGTCAGGATGCAGGTACCCGGGCGGAAGACCAGGACCAGGAAGAAAGCGGGGACAGCGCCGCACTGGAAAAGGCCATTACAGACGCAGTCGGGCAGGTGTCCACCGGGGCAGCCAAGGAGGAAACTGTCTATATTTTTACAGACGCTTACGGAAAACAGCGCGATATCACAGTATCCAACTGGCTGAAGAACCCGGACAGGAAGAGCACTCTCGAGGATGTTTCCTCGCTGAGGGAGATCGAGAACGTCAAGGGAGACGAGACCTTTGAACAGAAGGGCGACAAAATCGTCTGGAACGCCCAAGGAAACGATATCTATTATCAGGGAACGACAACCAGACAGCCTCCTGTTTCTGAAAAGATCACCTATTATCTGGACGGAAAAGAGATCAGGGCCGAGGACCTGGCCGGCAAGAGCGGCAAGGTGAAGATCCGTATCGATTACACCAACAACATGAAGTACAAAAACGTGTATGTTCCCTTCGCGGCAGTGACAGGCATGGCTTTCGCGAATGATACGGCATCCAATGTAAAGGTAGATAACGGTTCCGTGGTCTCGGAAGGCAAAAACACGATGATCGTCGGCATGGCATTTCCGGGACTTGAGGACAGTCTCAAGACAGTCCGCAGCGAGTCAAAGGCAATCGTCAACAAGATCGACGATGAGGATAAACAGAAGACCCTCGACAGGATCGACGACCTGGATATTCCCGGCAGTATCGAGATCACTATGGATGCCGTAAACTTCAAGATGAGCACCTGCCTGACCATGGTCTTCTCCAACATTTTCGAAATGAAGGAAGAGGACGAGAAGGACTTTGATGCTGATCACAAGGATGCCTTCGATGAGATGGATGAGAAGGTCTCCGACCTTGAAAAGGACGGCGATGACCTGGCGGACGGCACCCAGGAGCTGGTGGACGGTGTCCAGGAGGCCAAGGACAGCACGGACGAGCTCTACGACGGTGTGAAAGAGCTGGCGGACGGAATTGAAGAATACACAGACGGTGTCGACAAGGTGAATGAGGGTGTTCAGACACTCGGGGACGGAACCCGGACCCTGACAGACAATAACGACAAACTCAGGGACGGAGCGAAGACACTTTCCAAAGGAGCCGGGGAGCTTTCTGACGGTGCCAGGACGCTGGCGAACGGCACTAAAAAGCTGAAAGACAACAATAAAATCCTGAACGACGGAATCGCGCAGCTTGCGACAGGCACCGGGACCGGTGAGAATACACTGGGAAGCGGAATCGAGAGCATGCAGTCCGGGCTGAAGGTGATCGGCGACGGCATCAGTGCCTATACAAGCGGTGTGGCAGCTGCAGGCAGCAGCCTCAACGGCGCTGCGGACAGTGTCAAGGCACTGGCTGACGGCACAGCGCAGCTTGCAGATGAAGAGAAGGGAATCCCTGCCTATGTGAACGGAGTGAATACTCTTGCGGGCAGTCTGCTTCTGCCGGAAAACGGAGGTGCGGAAGGCAATTCGAATATCACAGCCTCCGCAGGAAAGCTCTCGGCGGGTGCTTCCGCTGTGAAATCCGGTGTGGACCAGCTTGTCACCACTGTCGGCCAGCTCAGCGGCAGCATCGAAGCAGCAGCCAGGGCAGCCGGACAGGCGGCGCAGGATACAGGGAAGGCTGCAGGGCACGCCGGTGATGCGGCAAAACATGCCGCTGCTTTCATAGAAGAGGCAAAGACCGTAAAGACGACGATCTCCTCCTCGGCAGATACTGCGAAGGCGGTGATCGATGCGGCCGATAAGGCAAAGACTGCTGCGGACAGTGCCAAATCAACCGCGGACGATGCAAAGAAAAAAGCCTCCGAGGCGAAGACTGCTGCGGACAATGCCAAGTCAGCAGGAGCAGAAGCGATTGAAAAGGCAGATGCCTCCCTCTCCAAGGTCGGAGAGCCCATCTCCGCGGCCAAAGATGCGGCAAAAGTCGATGATTCTGACGACGGCAAGGTCGGGACAAGTGTTTCCACGGATATTGACAGCGAGATCTATGACGCGGTCAGGGATGCCCTCGATGACGTGGACGGCCTCGATGACAGCAAGAAAAAAGAGATCCTCGGAAAGGTAAAAGACGAGATCGGCAGCAAGGCCAGCGATGAAGTTGAAGAGAAGGTAAAGGACAAGGCGGAAGAGGCCAACGAAACGATCGGGAAAAAGAACAAGGCGCTGGCCTCGGCCTATGATAATGCTTCAAAGGCGGCAGATGAGATAGATACTGCCAGGAAGGGTCTTTCCGATGCAAAGGACCAGGCCGGGACTGCCGGAGAAAAGGTTGTGAGCGCCGCGGAGGATGTAAAGAGTGCCGCAGGAAATATATCGGAAAAAGCGGATAAGGCTTCATCCAAGGCAGAAGAGACTTCTGATCAGGCGAAAAAACTGCAGGATGCAGCTGCCGCTGCAGAGAAGCTTTCACTGGATGACATGGCAGGGGATGCGGCAGACCTGAGGAAGGATGCAGAAGAGACCCTGGCGGGCGACGCTCAGACTATTGCGGAAGATGCACAGGCCATCGCCGCGATCGGTCAGGCAATGTCTGCGGAAGATGAGAATGGAAAGACTGCAGCCGACAGAATGCAGGAACTGCAGGCCGGCGCCGGAGCTGTCAGCAATGGTCTCGAAACGATGTATGGTACATTGAGCTCAGACAATATGCAGAATCAGCTCAAGACTCTGATAGGCAGCGGTACGGCTGTCGAGGCCGGTATCTCCTCTGTCAACACAGGCATGCAGGCACTCTACAGCTCTCTGTACGGAGAGCAGGGCCTCAACGCGGGACTTATGAAGCTCTCCTCCAAGAACAGCACTCTGACCGGAGGAATGGCTGCCCTGCAGCAGGGCGCGGATGCACTGGCGGCAGGCATCAAAAAGGCCAACGCGGGCGCCGTCAAACTTCAGGCAGGACTTAAGACATATACCGACGGGGTCACCTCTGTCAATGACGGCGCGCACAAGCTCTCCGCGGGCGCTTCGGCTGCAAAATCAGGTGCATCCGTCCTCTCCGACGGAATCAAAAAGTATCTCGATGGAACGGAAGAACTTCATGAGGGTGTCGGCGAGCTGGCGGAAGGCACTTCGAAACTGAGTGAAAACTCCGGCAAACTCAATGACGGCACAGGCGAGCTGGTCGACGGTGTGGGCGAATTTGTGGACGGCATGCAGGAAATGCTGGACGGCTGCATCGAACTCAACGACGGCGTCATCGAATTCCGCGAGGACGGAATCAAAAAGCTTGCGGATGTTTACAGGACCAATATCAAGTCACTGGATGACAGTCTGATGGAGATCAAAGAGGCCGCAAAGGTATACAAATCCTTCAGCGGCGCCATGGAGAATACCGACAACAACGTAAAGTTCATCATTAAGACTGACAGCATCGAGACGGACGAGGATTGACGGAAAGCGGAATAATATGGAAATACATATATTGTTTATTATATTAATATCCGCAGGACTGGCCTTCGGTATATACGGCGTTGTGGTCCAGCAGGGGGCAAATCTGGTCAGAATGGATATGCGGACTGCGGCCATGGGTCTGGTCTGGGGAACCATCCAGCTGTGCGCGTCGCTTGCCGGTTATGGAACCGGACGCTGGATCCTGAATTTTGAAATGGAGAGAGAACGCAGCATTTTCTGGGTCAATCTCCTGGCAGGTATGATCCTGGTATGTATCGGGATCCGCATGCTGCTCAAGGCGCTTCAGAAGAAGTCATTTCTGGAGCACCGTATGGAACAGCTGGATATCCGCCAGGACTTCCTTCTGGCACTGCGCATGTGTGTGCACGGATTCTTTGCCGGCATTGCCTGCGGGCTTTTGCTCTACAGTCTTCCCGTTCTGCTCATCAGCGCTTTTGCCATCACTGTCATCTCTGCAGTGGGCGGATATATTTCCGGCCAGATCTGGGGTGCGGAACCCTGCAGCAGAGCATTCGGGATAGGAGGCACACTCCTCTTCCTGACCGGCATCGCCCTGCAGCTTGTGCAATTTGGATAGGCATCGCCCTGCAGCTGCATCGCTCTGCAGCTTGTGCAATTCGGGTAAACGACAGACAGGGAGACAGACGCAGGAAGCAGATTTGTAATAATTGAATACCAAAACGAATAAAACCCGTATGTTTTCCGGCTCAGATCAGAGCACGGGAAACATACGGGTTTTTGTATTTGTATTGTTTTTAATAAATACCATCCTTTCCGGCCATGCCGGAGAACTTCAGAGCGCAGGCATCGTCAAAGAGAAGTCTGCTTAGATCATTCTTTCGCCGGTGGATTCGCGCAGGATCAGTTCGGTCGGCATGTAAGTGGTCCGATACTCGCGGCTTATGTCCGTGATTCTTCCAAGCAGAAGCTCTGCGGCGATCCGTCCCATGCCCTGTGTATGAATGTGCACGGTCGACAGGGAAGGGGAATGGAAACGCGATTCAGGTGAGTCGTCAAAGCCCAGTACCAGGACATCTTCCGGGCAGCTGACACCCATACGGCGCAGGGAACTGATCAGATTGATGGCGAGAAAATCGTTGGCACAGACCAGAATCTCCGGCAGGACAGGAATTTTCCGCAGCATCACATACAGTTCCTCGGCGGAATCTGCTATGCGCGCAATAGACGTTTTCGGGGGGTAGACAAGGATGGAATAGGGCTGGACAGGCTCATATCCATAATAGGCAGCGGCCGAGATACATGCGGCTCCCCGCTCAAAAAAGGACCGGCAGTGTTTCATATTGCCGATAAAGCCCACTCTTTTTTTGCCCTGTGCTGCCATCTGCTGCAGGAAAGTATAGATTCCTTTTTTGTTTTCCATGAGCAGAAGATCCGCGGAGATATCATCGCGGTGAAATTCTGCGGGACCGTCGATCATCAGAAAGGGCAGCCCCAGAGAAGAAAGCATGCGGCAGTATTCGTAATGAAACAGTTCGATGCTGAAGATTCCGGCCACACCGGAAATGTTCAGATTCCCGGGAAGACGCAGGAGGTCCAGGTCTCCCGGAAGGATCGTGTAGATCGTCAGGGAGTAACCGTAGGAGGAGAAAATCTGCTGCATACGGTCCAGGGTCGTCACGCCGAAATGGGAATTCCCTGGCCTGGATGCAGTGATCAGGGCGATTTCCCTCCTGTCCGTCGATGCCGGCTGCACGGGGGAAACACCGCTGGTAATTGGCTGAGAGAATCCGGCCGGGTTTACACCTGAGATGGAAACGCCGGAGAAACTGGCGTCAGAGAACTGGCGGTAGCCCATTTCCATTGCCTTGCGCAGGATGAGCTCCCTGGTGCTCTGGGCGATAATGCCTGTGTTATTGATTGCTTTTGAGACGGTATTTCTGGAAAGGCCGAGGGCGTCGGCAATATCCTGCATGGTGACTCTCGTGGACATGGTCTGCTCCTGTCTGATTTGCTGTGTTGTTTGTTATCCATTTTTGCCCACACCAGATGTTGGAGATGATCTGCGCACCGGACCGGACCGGCAGTCTGCAGTGAATATAAGTCGATTATACAAAAGTAAAAAGGGTTCGTCAAACTCTGTAAACATCAATGTAAAATAAACATATGCACAACTAAATGTAAAGTTTATTTTTGTGCATTTGTAATATTATTTGCGGATTTACGTAATATAATGTAACAATAGTCACAAAATACAGGTTGACAGTGGGCAAAACGACAATTATAATGTTTGTATATGTAAAAGTAATTGTGCAAATGTAAAGTTACTTAGTGCGCGAATTATTTTTGCATAATGTGGCAGATTTGTATAAAAATCACCAGAAGGAAGTGACAGAGAATAATTTATATGAACGGTAAAAACTGCAGTCCTGAGCTGTTTTCAGCCCGCAGGGCTGAAGCTGAGGGGATGGAGAGGATCTCTCCCGAGGAGCGTCCGGCTTTTCACCTGACACCGCCGGCAGGATGGCTGAACGACCCCAATGGTTTTTCTTTTTACGGCGGACAGTATCATCTGTTTTTTCAATACAATCCCTATGCGGCGCATTGGGACAAGATGCACTGGGGACATGCGGTCACCAGTGATTTTCTGAAATGGACTTATCTCCCGGCGGTGCTTGCTCCGGATTCGTTTTTGGATGAGGGAGGATGTTTTTCGGGAAGCGCGATCGAATTGGAGGACGGCCGTCAGCTTCTGATGTATACAGGCCTCACTCCGGAGCCGAAGGATTGCGCGAGTCCGGAAGCCGATGCCTGTGACCCGGATGCAAAGAAAGCGCCGGAATACTATCAGGTGCAGAATCTTGCGGTCGGCGATGGCAGAGACTATGTCAAGTATGAGAAGAATCCTGTGATTGGGAGCGACATGCTGCCGCAAGGGATAGATCTTCATCAATTCCGGGACCCCAAAGTAATCCCATTAAAAGACGGAAGTTATGGAGTGCTGACCGTTGGTATGGGAGAGGACGGACTGGGACGGGTTCTCATGTATCAGAGCAATGACGGATTTTCATGGCGCTTTCTGAGAGAACTCTATCGAAACGACGGCCGCTTCGGACTGATGTGGGAATGCCCGGATTTTTTCGAACTGGACGGCAAATGGTTCCTGCTGGTCAGCCCCATGGATATGATCCGCAAGGGTTTTAAATATCACAACGGATACGAGTCCATGGTGTTCGGCGGGAGCTTTGATGAAGAATCTCTGGAATTCAAACCGGACTATGACCAGTGTGTGGATTACGGAATCGACTTCTATGCTGCCCAGACCATGTGCGCACCCGATGGCCGTCGGATCATGGTCGGCTGGATGCAGAACTGGGAAACGAGAGAAATGATTCCCGGGGATATGAAATGGGCAGGACAGATGACTGTGCCGAGAGAACTGTCTTTCCGCAACGGGCGGCTCTACCAGCAGCCCGTGAGGGAAATCTCCCGCTATTACGGCAACACTGTTTTCTACAGGAAAGTCCCGGTCTCGGATGAAATCGATCTATACGGGGTGGATGGAAGGATCATCGACCTCGACGTTAAGATCAGTCCTGCGCAGGATGAACCGCTCTACAGGTATTTTGTCATCCGCTTTGCCATGAATGAGGAATATTTTTCCGAAGCCATGTACAGCCCGGATACGGGAATATTTGTGATCAGCAGGGAATATTCAGGGGCCAGGAAGGGGGTCCTTCATCAACGGAACTGCCTGGTGCCTGAAAGCATGGACGGAAATCTGTCTGTCCGCATACTTCTTGACAGATACAGCTTTGAAATCTTCATCAATGACGGCAGATATGCCATGAGCGCTGTGATCTACACGGATCCCGGCGCGGCGCAGATCTCCTTCCGCGCCGGAGGCAAGGCGGTCATCGATGTGGCCAAGAGGGAGATCAAGCTTTAGATCATTTTTAAACAGGTACCATTAATTTGTCGGACTGCATGATTGAAGTAGGTTGTGGGGCCTGACATTTTTCAGGGCGATAGCCCGGAAAGGGAGAACTTTATGAAAAAACACTTTAAGAGAGCTGCAGCGGCGTTGATCGCCGGAATTCTTGCAGCAGGACTCCTCGCAGGCTGCGGCGGAGGCGGCGGTGCGGCATCTTCGTCTTCGGACGGCGGAAGCGCATCCGGCGATGGTGTGGCGATCTCTGTCTTCAACTCCAAGATGGAAATCCAGGAGCAGCTTGAGGAAAAGGCTGCCGAGTATTCCGAGGAGAAAGGCGTAGACGTTGAGGTCTACTATTCCAGTGATACCGTAGCTGCCCACCTTGCAACCAGGTACTCCTCCAATGAGCCTTACACTCTGTCCATGGTTGATGCCAAGGACGTCTACGCACTGGCAGAAGAGCACGCGCTCGACCTCAGTGATCAGGAATGGGTTGCCAACACCACACAGGCAGTCTCCGTCAACGGCAAAGTCTACGGCTTCCCTGTATGTGTCGAAGCCCGCGGCATTATCTACAATGCTGACGCCATCAAAAAGGCGACCGGCGAGGATTTCGATCCCGAGTCCATCAAGACCACCGACGATTTCAAGGCCATCATCGACAAGTGCAAAGCCGGCGGCATGGAGAGCCCCGTCGGCGTAATGAAGGAAGACTGGTCTCTGGCAGGCCACTTCCTTGCAGAAGTTTATGAGCAGCACGAAGATCCCGATGCCTTCATCTCCGGTGTTCAGGACGGCTCCATCAAGCTGATCGAAGATCAGAAATTCAACGACATGATGGATACTTTCGATGTTCTCCGTGAGAATAACTATGCAAAGGATGCAGCCATCTCCGCAGAGCGCGAAGTCACAGAGCAGAAGCTGGCTGAAGGCGAGATCGCTTTCATGTTCGGCGGCAACTGGGACTGGTCCGTCATCAATGCATATGACTATTCCGAGAACATGGGCATGATGCCTGTTCCCAACAACAGCGGCGACGGCTCCGACTCCAAACTTGTCGGCGGCGGTTCCAAGTATTTCTTCATCGATAGTTCCGAGAATACCACTCCCGAGCAGCAGCAGGCTGCCAAGGACTTCCTCAACTGGCTGGCAAACGATCCCGAAGGTCAGGAATTCGTCGTTACTGATTGCGCACTGGTTCCTCCTTTCAGCAACAACACTCTGGAAGTTACTGATCCCTTAGGAAAATCCGTCAAGAAGTATGCAGATGCTGATGCTCTGATCGGCAACTACAACTACCTTCCCGATGATCACTACTCCGTAGTCGGTGCTTCCATGCAGAAGTATCTGGCAGGCGAGATCGACCGCGCAGGCCTTGCCGATGAAATCACCAAGTACTGGGCAACAGCACAGGTAGGCGCGCACTGATCGTTTAATAACGCAGGGGGAACATTATGAAACGAAATACCATGTCTTATAAGGTGCAGCAGTTCCTCATGTTTGCAGGCGTCGCGGCACTCCTCTTCTGTGCAGTTGTTGTTATTCCGTTCATCTACGGTATTTATCTGACACTGACCAGCTGGGATGGT
>Ga0310695_10006418_pt1 | contig 19440 bp, 13 predicted proteins | sample RumenRJG_04DNA_FD_203882 | JGI IMG/M metagenome (GOLD analysis project Ga0310695, IMG submission 203882) | Bovine rumen microbial communities from Lethbridge, Alberta, Canada - RJG_04 (v2) (version 2) | ecosystem: Host-associated > Mammals > Digestive system > Stomach > Rumen | place: Canada...
GACAGCATCCTTAAGGCTGTTGAGAAAGGAAAGATAAAGGTGCGGCATGTAGAAGACCTCACGGCCGCCGAAGTGGAGATACAGATACACCTGGCTCCCGGTGTCAGCTCCGACAAGACCATCGATGCCCTCTATGCCTTCAGCGACTGCGAGTATAACATCTCGCCCAACTGCTGCGTCATCGAGGACAACACACCGAAGTTCCTAACCGTCAGCGAGGTGTTGCGCCACAATGTCGACCACACCATGAACCTGCTCCGTCAGGAACTGGAGATACGCCGCAACGAACTGCTCGAACAGCTCCACTTCTGTTCCTTGGAGAAAATCTTCATCGAGGAGCGTATCTATAAGGGAAAACCCTTCGAACAGGCGCCCACGATGGATGCCGCCTGCGAGTATGTCGACGAGCGGCTCACGCCTTTCTATCCGCAGATGATACGCGAGGTGACCAAAGACGACATTCTCCGACTGATGGAAATCAAGATGCAGCGCATCCTGAAGTTCAATAAGGACAAGGCCGACGAACTCATGGCCCATATCCGCGAGGAGATAGCCGACATCGAGCACAAGCTCAACCACATGGTCGACGTGACGACCAACTGGTTCTTGCAGCTGAAGAAGAAATATGCCGAAAACCATCCGCGACTCACCGAGATACGCTCTTTCGACACAATCGAGGCATCGAAGGTGGTCGAGGCCAACGAGAAGCTCTATATCAACCGCCAGGAAGGCTTCATCGGAACAGGACTGAAGAAAGACGAGTTTGTGTGCAACTGCTCCGACCTCGACGACATCATCATCTTCTACAAGACTGGTACGGTGAAGGTGATCCGCGTGGCAGAGAAAATCTTCGTCGGCAAGAACATCCTGCATGTGGGCGTGTTCAAGAAGAACGACCAGCGCACCGTATATAATATGGTATACCGCGACGGCCGACAGGGCAACTATTTCATCAAGCGCTTCAATATGCCCGCCGTCACCCGCGATCGCGAATACGATCTGACGCAGGGTACGAAGGACAGTCGCATCATCTACTTCACCGCCAACCCCAACGGCGAGGCAGAGATCATCAAGGTGACACTCGAGCCGCAGCCGTTGCTCAAGAAACTCATCTTCGAGAAAGATTTCAGCGACATCGCCGTTAAGGGGCGTAGTGCCAAGGGCAACATCCTCTCGAAGAAACCTATCCAGAAGATATCACTCAAGAGTCACGGCCACAGTACGCTGGGAGGCCGGAAGGTGTGGTTCGACCCAGATGTGAAACGTCTCAACTACGACGAGCACGGCATCTTCCTCGGTGAGTTCAACGACGACGACCGTATCCTCATCGTCCTCACAGGAGGCGAATACTACATCTCCAACTTCGATGCCAACAACCACTACGAAGACAACATCTTCCGCATCGAGAAGTTCCAGCCCGACAAGGTGTGGACGGCCATCGTCTATAATGCCGACCAGCAGAACTATCCCTATCTGAAGCGCTTCCTCATGGAACCGTCGAAACGCAAGCAGTCGTATCTCGGCGAGAATGCGAAGAACCAGCTGCTGCTCACAACCGACGAACCCTTCCCGCGATTCCTTGTCACACCGGGTGGTGTCGACGAGCATCGGCCGCCTCTCGAGATTGAGGCCGACGAGTTTGTAGCCGTCAAGGGTTTCAAGGCCAATGGTAAACGCATCGCCAACTGGAAGGAATGTACCATCGAGCAGCTCGAGTCTACCCACCAGCCGGAACCCGCCGAAGCAGCCGAAGAAGCAGAAAAAGCAAAAGACGCTATAGATGCTATAGAAGCTATAGAAACTATAGATACTATAGAAACTATAGATACTATAGAAACTATAGATACTATAGAAACTACAGAACCTACAGCCCCCACACCTCCCGCTGCCCCCGAGCCACCCGCCTCAGCGAAGAAGAAACGGCAGAAAGACCTGCCCATCTACGACGAACCCAATGTGCAACTTAGCTTGTTTGGCGATGACGAACTTTAGAAAACATCTCGTGCTATGGCTGCTCGTCCTGGCTGCAACACAAGCGGCAGCCCAACAGGAAAACAGCAGCAGCAACGACCGTCTGTCAGCAGAGCCAGAGCACTCGCTGACAATAGGCATCGGCTCGGCGGCCATCCTCGACACGTATATGAGTCAGGAGGAGTACAGCGGTTCGGAGCTGCGCATCATCAGTCGCAGCGACCGAAGAATGAAACGGCATCCTGCCTGGCACAGCTCTTTTACCCACTCGGGACAGTTTGCCTTCGCTTCTCCGCGGGCCGACAATGCCGACTATCTGTATGGACTCTACACCATCGATTATGCCCTACGCCACGAATGGAGACTTTCCGAACACTGGGCAATCGAGGCTGGCGGACAGGTAGAGGGTGGCGTTGGCTTTGCGTACAGCACGCGCAACAGCAACAACCCCGCACAAGCCAGAATCTACCTCAACATCGCACCGACAGCGATGGCAACATATCGCTTTCCGCTCTTTCGCCGGCAGATGCAGCTACACTACGAAGTGGCGGCACCCCTTGCAGGCATTCTTTTCAGTCCGAATTACGGACAGTCGTACTACGAGATATTCTCGCGTGGCGACTACGACCATAACATCGTGCCGACAACGCCCTTCTGTGCTCCGACGCTTCGACACAGTCTGACGCTCGACATCCCCTTCCGGCGCCAAGCTCTGCGCATCGGCTATCTCGGCGATTGCCAGCAGGCACATGTCAACAGTCTGAAATACCACACTTATTCACATCTCTTCATCATCGGATATGTCAAAAATCTATAGGCTCTTTTTATTTGCGACAATCCTTCTATGCGCTGCATGCGTAGAAGAAGACGAGTTTGCCGACAACCCGCAGGGCAACTTCGAGGCGCTGTGGAAGATTATGGACGAGCACTACTGCTTCTTCTCGGAGAAGGCTGTCGACTGGAATGAGGTGCACCAGCGCTATGCCCGGCAGATAGATGCAGAGATGACGGAGGGCCAGCTCTTCCAGGTGCTGGCCAATATGGTGGGCGAACTGCGCGACGGTCATGTCAATCTCTATGCTTCTTTCGACGTGGCACGCTACTGGTCTTGGCATGAAGACTATCCCAGCAATGTTTCCGACTCGCTCCTCAACCGCTATCTCGGTACCGACTATCGCATCGCTTCGGGCATCCGCTACCGCAAGCTCGACGACAACATCGGATATATCCGCTACAGCTCGTTCCAGAGCGGCATCGGCAATGGCAATCTCGACGACGTGCTCTTCTATCTTGCCCCTTGCAACGCGCTCATCATCGACATCCGAGACAACGGCGGCGGGAACCTCCAGACGGCAGAAAAACTGGCGGCCCGTTTCACCAACGAGGAGATCCTCGTGGGCTATATGCAACACAAGACGGGAAAGGGACACGACGACTTCTCAGCACGCGCAGAGCAGCACCTCAAGCCCAGCAACGGCGTGCGCTGGCAGAAACCGGTTGCCGTGCTCACCAACCGGCAGGTGTTCTCAGCAGCCAACGAGTTTGTGAAGTATATGATGTGCTGTCCCAACGTCACCGTCGTGGGCGACAAAACAGGTGGCGGGGCCGGACTGCCTTTCACTTCCGAACTGCCCAACGGCTGGACGGTGCGCTTCTCGGCCTGTCCGATGTTCGACCGCAATGGCAACAGTACGGAGGATGGCATCATGCCCGACCATCGCGTCGACCTCACCGACGACGACTTCCGCCGCGGACGCGACACCATCATCGAGTATGCCAGAGCACTTTTAAAAAATTAAAGAATTTAAAGATTTTTACAATTGGAAAAAACAAACGCATCCACTCATAACACATTAGGTTCCCCCTCCCTTGGAGGGGTTAGGGGAGGTTCTCCCTCAGGAGAAGTTCAGGGAGGTGTCTCCCTCCGCTCTCTCGTCATCGGCTACACAGCCAAGAACAGCCGGAAAGTTGTTGCGGCAGACATCACAGCTGACATCCTGCCCGATCAGCTCACTTGTCTCATAGGCCCCAACGGCGTGGGCAAGTCGACATTGCTGCGCACCCTCTCTGCCTTCCAGCCCCCCTTAGGCGGCGATGTCACCATCAACGGACAGAGCCTTGCACAGTTGTCCGACCGCGAACTGTCCAAGCTCATCGGTGTTGTCCTGACCTCAAAGCCCGACGTTCAGAATATGACGGTATTCGAACTGATTGCTCTCGGACGGTCGCCCTACACCGGTTTCTGGGGAACGCTCAATGCTGACGACCGCGAAATTGTGGAAGAGAGCATCCGTCTGGTGGGTATCGAAGCCTTGCGCGACCGTATGGTGCAGACGCTGAGCGACGGCGAGCGACAGAAGATGATGATAGCCAAAGCCCTCGCACAGCAGACGCCCGTCATCTACCTTGATGAGCCAACGGCCTTTCTCGACTATCCCAGCAAGGTGGAGATGCTGCAGCTGCTGCACCATCTCAGCCGCGAAACGCACAAGACCATCTTCCTTTCTACCCACGACATGGAGCTGGCTCTGCAGATTGCCGACACGCTCTGGCTCATGATGCCCGACAGCCCTCTTTCTATCGGGACACCACGGCAGTTGGCCGACAACGGTGCGCTGGGCCGCTTCCTGAATAAAAAGGGAATGCACTTCGACCCGCAGTCGATGGCTATCCGCGTGGAGTAGCGACACGTTTGAAGATTTCGGTGACTTTCTTTGCGAAATGTTTTGGCTGCTTACGGACGGCAAACCACCTTTTTGTTGCCGACGATGACGATGCCAGGAGAGGCCAAACCATCAGACAAAGGCCTGCCCATGATGTCATAGCGCCTTGCACGGTTGGGTTGAAGATAGGGCCGCCCCAGCTCTTCTATCCCTGTGGGCGGACCATCCACAAGAGGAATAAAGTCTGCATCGCTATCGTCGCCGCGGATGATGAGATAGCCAGTCCGCTCGGCCACGATGTCGTCTTTTTCCATACGATAGAAGCCTGCACCATGAGCAAGGCGGTAGTCGAGCACGTAGTAGTTCTTGCCGTCGGCACGATGACTCATGCTGCCGTCGGAGGCGCGAAGGAGGTTGCCGGTCAGGGGAGCCACGGCTCCCGCAGTCTTGCTGATGGCATAGCTGCCTTTCTCTGCATGGAGGACGACGGCGGTGAATGCCGGAGCTTGAGAGATGGGAACGATGTTCACCCTTCTTTTTGTTGCTGCCACCACCTCGCAGGCTGTCAGACCAGGTGTCTGCGTGAAGTCGACAGCCGTCAGCGTGACGTAAGAGAGGTAGCCCGACGAAGGGATGCGCACGCCTTCGCCTATTTTTTGGTAGATGTTGACATACTGATTGTTGCTATTCTTGCCGGCAATCTTGAATGTGTTGTTGCTATACACGAGGCAATAGCCCACCTGAACACTCCGCAGCGAAAGCTCGCCGTTGTTGATTTCTATACTCCACAAGGCTCTGCTGTCTTCCGCCATGTCTTCGGAATAGGCCAGGGTGGTCAGCTTCGGACTGTTCTTCGTGCCGGTGGCGGCGAGGCATGTTTCGGTTCCCCTGAAATAGATGACGTAATAGTCGCCCGCTTCTATCAGTCCCAACAAGGCTGGCTGTTGCTTCTCGTCGTAGGGGATGACGATGCCGTCGTCGCTGCCTATCCATGTTGTCCCCGTCGCCATTTGGCTGATCTTGCTGCCGTCGAAGGTGAGCATGGCGCGCTTGTCGTTGCTTGCCAAGGCGTATTCTCCACTTGTCGTCATCTGTTCTGGCGATGTCATTTTCTGATACAAGTCATCGGCCGTGGCCGTTTTCTGCCACGCAACCATCAAGATAAGAAAACAAGTTAAATATTTTCTCATGGTTTATTGCTTTAATAGAATTTTGGTGCAAAGTTAGCAATTTCCGTAGAAAAAACGAAAAAAGGTCGTAATATTTTTGCGTTTTCGTTAAAAAGCCGTACCTTTGCACGGTTTTAAGGCTTATGCCTGTCTTTTCGCAGTGGCGGCAGGCCTACGGCCCGTTTGTTTTTTTGTAGCGCTTGTGGCGGAATTGGTAGACGCGCCAGACTTAGGATCTGGTAACTCCGGTTGTGTAGGTTCGAGTCCTATCAGGCGCACTTTTCCGGAAGTCATCCCTTAGCGGGGTGGCTTTTTTCATGCCGGCAAACGCAGAAAGAGGGGTATCCCTATCGCTTTTATGGATTTTCCTTTGGTGGTTGGCTGAAAATAATGTACCTTTGCAGCAAGAAAATTGTTGAATCACATAAAAGAATAATGAATATGAAGAAGATTTACACAATCCTGGCACTGGCCCTGGTGGGGTGCATGCCTTGGCTGCTCACCTCGTGCGAATCGGAAGACGAGCAGATTGTCTACAACCTCGAAGGCATCTGGCGCGGGCAGATACAGAGTACATACTACTACAACCGCTACGGCCGCACGACAGAGTATACCGACACGCAGATAGAGTTTAACCACGATTCGTATGGCTATGCCAGAGGGCGTGGAAGGGAGGTAGACTATAGCAGCTACGGCTACGGCGAAGTGGTCTACTTCGACTATACAGTACGCAACGGCGAAATCTACCTCGACTACGACGATGGCTCGCACATCATCATCTACAACTGGGAGATGTACGGCAACACGTTCCGGGGCGAGTTCCACGACTACCGGACGGGCGAATATCTGGCTTCCTTCTCGCTCTATCGTGTGAGCGGCGGATGGGATTCGTCGTTCACTGGCTACGACTGGTACGACGACTGGTACGCCTCGCAACACAAGGGATTGTTCCCCGACGAGGAGTAAGCGCTTCTTCAGACCACGATTCCGAGGGACACGCTTGACCTTTACTGACTACGAATTAAACGAATTAAACGGATTTGCGAGTGGCAAGGATGCACTCCAGGTCGTTTAATTCGTTTAATTTGTGGTTGTTAGTTTTTGCAAGAAACAGGTGGTTGTGTGCCTGCCTAATTCTTTGTTCAGAAATGAGGATCGATGCTGGTGTCGTAGTCTGGAACAAGGAGGGCAGCGGCAACAGCACCGACGATAACGCCTGCTATGGCAATACCGGCGACGGTCGCCTTGTTGTTGCCACAGCGATAGGCGAAGCACAAACGGTCGCCGACGGAGGGTGCCAGGGCATAGTCGATAGAACCGTCGCTGAGAATGCTCTTGTACGGTGCGATGACGATGGCAGACACATAGTCGAACATCTTGACGCGCACTACCTCGCTATCTGTTGTGCCTGTCGTCTTCTCCATCTGTGCGAAGGGTTCTGTGAAGGCATAGCTCATGTCAACGGAAAGAGAGAGCGGCGTTGCGTCGGCCGAGTAGAAGCGTGAGTCGCCTTTGCGGAAAGGCTGACGGTTGGCAGAGCTGTCGTGAGCACCCGATAGAGTGGATGACGTGATGAAATGGCCCATCTTTTCGCGTGGCGCATATACCATATCCTGGCGCAGGAGATAGGAGAGGTCGTCCCAGACATACACCTGGGCTGTGCCGTGGGGAGCGATGGTGAGGATGCGCTGGTCGTAGTGGGTGCTGGCCGTTGTGTTAGCCTCGAAGCTGCCCCATGCTATCTGGCTGTCGGTCTGTGTGATGACGCCTCGCCCCTGAGAGAAGGCATTGGTCTGCGATGAAGCGACGAACATCGGTGATGAGTTGTTGTTGGTATAGACGAACGAGCGTCCACGGTCGATATAGACGATGCGGTCGGTGAGGTTCTCCACTTCCACCACAGCCTGTCCGTCGGGCAGCGGAAGAATCTGTGCGCGGATCTTGCCATCGGCGTAATGGCCGCTTTGCTCTCCAGAGAGGAAGCAGAAAACGCCCACACGACGGGCTTGCACCGTCGTGGCAACGAAAAAGAGCATCAGCAGTAGGAATAGTTTCGCAAAATGCTTTCTTGAATCAGCAAGGGCGAGGGCGGAAGGACTTTTGCATGCAAGCGTCCTTCGGCCGAGCGGGTGGGTTGGATGTAGGTTGTTCATAGACATCATGTTTGATTGGTTTGTACTGCAAAAATAATGTCTTTTGCGCATCAAAAAAAGGGATTTCCCCTATCATCTGGGGGGAAATCCCTTTTTGTTAGACTATCTTGCAATGACTTTAGTGGATGAACTGCTGGATGATGTCACACTGCATGATGTAGGATGTGCCGCGTGCATCGGTGTTCTTGCGGACGTAGTCGGCCAGGTCGTTGAGTGCCTGGTGTTGACTTGATTCGTTGTCGATGATCCATCGTCCGTTCTCCCAGTTGTAGTAGAATTCGTCGGCTGTGGGCAGGTAAGCACGGGCATAGAGACTCTCAAGGCGCAGTTTGGGATTGGTTGCCGTCATGGCCTCCGTCAGATAGTTGTATGCATTGGTGACGAACATCGGTATGGGGTCTTCCGTAGAGCGGTATGACGACCATCCATAGTCGGAGAGGAACCAGCAGTCGCCCCAGGGCGATGCCTGATAGTAGCGCACCGCCATCTCATAGGCCAGTTGTTTGCGCTCGTCACCGGCAGGGGCAAGGAGGTGGCGTGCCATGAGCTGCTGCATGTCGCGGCAGAACTGCAGCTTCTTGTTGACGGTGATGGTACCCTTGCCCGGTCCGTCGGTATATTCGTCTTCGTCGGTCGGGTTCTGCTTGCCAAACCAGCGTGGCTTGGTGTAGTCGCGGTTGGCGAGATACCAGCTGATGTTCTGTTGCTCCATAAAGCGGAGAGGCACTTTCTCGAGATAAGGGACGGCATCGGCAAACTTCCCTTCTGCCAAGAGCTTCGTTCCGATGAAGTCGTTGAAATAGTCGGCGGAGCGCTTCTGGAGGTTCTTTTCGCAGACGTACTTCTCAAGCTCGTCTTTATGCTGGGCGTTGAGGAAGCTGTAGAAGGCTATCACCTCGTCGGCCGTCATCTCGCTGAATACGCCGGCGTAGAACTCGCCGCTGTAGTTGGGATTCCATCCATAGCCCTCGTCACCCTCGTTGTCAGGCTGAAGCTTGTAGCTGTCGACATCCATTCCTGCAACGGCAGCGGCCATGTTCTTGTTGCCCTCGCTGAGGTAGCGGCCTGTCAGGCCGATGTTGACGATGCGGTCTTTGGCATGCGTGAAGTATTCGTCGTATTCGCCTTCGCCGGCTATCTTCTCGTCAAACCACTGCAGTTCGCTGACGACGAGCTTGGAGAACTTCTTGTCCATCTTCATGGCCGAGGTAGCGATGAGCAGACGGATGGCGCGCACGTTGTCCTTGATGCGCTGCGAACCGCCGAGCTTCATGGCCTGCTCTATCTCGTTCATGGCTGTGGCATTGTTGCGCTGGAAATAGTGGAGCAGGGCTGCTGCTGCCATCCAGAGTGCCGGGTCGTTGTTCTTCTTCTCGCTGACCACCTGATGGGCGAAGTTGATGAAGTTGTTCACCTCAGCATCGTAGACGGGGTTGCATCCCACCATGTTGACATTCTCGTTGACCCACTCGCGTGTCTCTGCCTCTGTCAGTCCCAGTTCGTCGCTCATGCCGCTGAGGTTGTCGTAGGTCTCCTGTGCGCTGTTGACGAAGTCTTGCACGAGATAGCTGAGCACTTCGGCATTGGCATCTTCGCCGTAGATCTTCTGAATGCCGGCGAGGTTGCGATACTTGAAGACACTCCAGCGCAGCGACACATAGTCGCCCTGCTCGGCATAGATATTCCACGCAGCCTTGCGCTGACCAGTGCGAAGAAGCGCTCCGGCATAGATGTTCTTCATCATGTCGCGGTAGACGCTCTCGGGCAGGCTTGATGCCGTAGCTGTCCAGTAGTTGATGTTGTCCTGATGGCGCTCCAGCTGCATGTTGGCACGCATCTGCATCAGGGCATACTGAGCGCGGAGGCGTGAGCCCTTGTAGCTTTTGGCTGCAGCGAGGATACGCTCCATTGTCTCGTCCTGCTTGTTGAGCTGTTCGGCCGTCGGGTAGTCCCATCCGTTGCTGATCTCGCCGCAGTTGTCGAGATAGTCGCTGAGCAGATCGACGTATTCTATTATCTCGTTATCGCCCTTCTTCCGGGCAATATCGATGATGTTGTCTTTCTGCCAGCTGCTGAATCCCCACACCTCGTCGTTGGTGTAGGTGCGCCAGAACTTGTTGTAGCGGTCGGACAGTTGGTTTTCCCATTGATACTTGGGGTAGATGTTCATCATGTAATAGTTGTGCGTGTATCCTCCTGCACACGCACTGGCCTTGACGATGATGCTGATCATCATCAGGCTAATGGCCAAAAATCTCTTCATATTCGTTATGTTTAAATCTTGTTATGCTCGTACTATTCAGGTCAAAAAGAATCACCTCGCGGTTGGCATCGGGGCGCAACTTGTCAATAGCGCGACGCACCTGCATCACCTCGTCGAAGGAAGCATAGCGACGAACGATGGTGTCGCCCGCCATCACAGGTATCTCGCCATCGAAATGCTGAAGGCCGATGTAGATATACCGAGGAGCGGGGAGCGGGGAGCGGGGAGTGAGACTACTTTTTTCGCCTCCCTTGGGGCTATTCTCTCTCCTCTCTCCTCTCTCCTCACTCCTCGAAAATTCCCTAAACACCACATCATAGGCAAAGATGGGGTAGGCTGTGGCCAAGGGGAGGGAGTAGCTCTTCAGGTGCTGCAGATAGGGGTGAACCACCTTCATGTCGAGGATAGGGTGCTCGTCGTCGAAGTTGGAGAAGTCGCCCGTGTTGTACATCATCAGGATGCCGCGGTCGCACGATGGCGGCTTTTGCGCCAACTGGTGCAGGCGGATGGTTGCCGAGAGGCGCAGTCCCTCTTTCTGTGCCAGCTGATGAAGCTCTTTCATGAACGCAAAGAAACGCTGGCGGGTCTTCACCGACCAGTCGCAGTCGATCTGCAACTCGTGGACATTCTTGATGCCGTGCGTCTCGTTCATCTGCATGACGCGCTTCAGGATTTTCTCCGCCAGTCCGTCGGTGTTCTTCCGCATCACGTCGTTGACAATAAATATGGTGGGGACGATTTCTTTTTCGCCGAGTACGTTCTCTTTCGGGGGTACGGGGGTGCGAGGGTGCGAGGGTGCGCGATTACCTTCTTCTCGTGCAACAGGAAAGCGGATGCTCGCATTGGGCATCAGCTCGCCAGTGCCGTCGTCGACGATGACGTCGAAATACCTGATGTAGAGCTTCTGAACATGGTGCTGCTGCATGAATAGTGTCTTCGCAGAGTCGATGTCGAACGTCGTACTCCAGTAGTACATGGCGTTCGTCACGGGCTCTTGCCGTTTGCTGCATGCAGCAAGTAGAGCGGCAAGAAACAGGCAGGCGATGCTGCTAACCTTCGTCATCGGTCTTTCCTTTACTGTTTGACAGCCTGCGGTGTCCAGTTCTTGAAGAACCGCATCACCTTCTCCTTGTCGTAGCCTTTGTCTTGCTCAAGAAAGCTGGAGTCTTGGATATGGATGACCTCGCCGTTCTCATTGAGAACAACAAACACGGGGAAGCCGAAACGCGCCGGGTTGCCCAATCGCTTCAGCATCTGTGCAGCCTGCTGTTGTTTCTCTTCACCCTCCTTTTTCCGCGGATTGTAGTTGACGTGAGCATAGACGAAATGCTGGTCGAGAAGTTCACTTATCTCGCTGTCGTTGGTGATAAAATCGGCGAAACGCAGGCACCAGGGGCACCAGTTGCCTCCTACCTGGCAGATGACAAACTTTCCTTCAGCCTTAGCTGCTGCCACGGCCTTGTCTATTTGCTCCAAAGGGTTGATGTCTTCGTTGTATACTTTCTTCAGCGCGGTCTGCGCACTGGCTGTCAATGCCATCAACATCGACAGACACACCATGATAAATCCTTTCTTCATCATACAATAATCTTATTCAAAAAGCCTGTCCCTACATCCCCTTCTTGGGAGGGGCTTGGAGGGGTCTCTACTTAGCTATGCCGTGGATATAGTCGCAGAGGATGGCGATACCCTTCTTGTTCTCACCCCCTTGCGGGATGATGATGTCGGCATACTTCTTGCTCGGCTCGATAAACTGCTCGTGCATGGGCTTGAGCACGTCGAGGTAGCGATTGAGCACCATGTCGACGGTACGACCGCGCTCTTTCACGTCGCGCAGGATGTTGCGGATGAGGCGTTCGTCGCTGTCGGTATCAACGAAGATTTTCAGGTCCATCATGTCGCGCAGTCGGCGGTCGACGAGCGTCATGATACCTTCAATAATGATGACGGGTTTCGGTTCTACATGCACCGTCTCCTTCTGTCGGTTGCTCTCGATATACGAGTAGGTGGGTTGCTCGATGGCCCGACCCTTGCGCAGTTCGGAGATCTGCTTGTGGAGCAGTTTCCAGTCGAAGGCATCGGGGTGGTCGAAGTTGATGTTGCGTCGCTCCTCCTCGGTCATGTCCGATGTGTCGTTATAGTACGAGTCGAGTGGTACGACGGCTACGCAATGCGGCGGCAGTGCCTCGACGATTTTCCTTACTACTGTGGTTTTTCCTGAACCGGTACCACCGGCTATTCCTATGATTGTCATCTTTGTTATTTGTTATTTTCTTTTAATTTACACTGTTCTGTTCGATGGCGATTTGAACAGCACTCTATAGTATTCCGCCTTTTGCTCAACGCGCATGGGATAGGCACGCGACGAACTGGGCATACGAAAAAGGCGCATGGGCCTGCCGTCGAAGACGAAGGGCTCTGATGCGCCTACACGAGGTTGTTCCATGTTGAAATACTTGGTGAAGAGGTCGGTAGACTTCTGTCCTGTTGTGACAACGGTCAGGCATCGTGGCAAACGTCGCAGCAACGCGTCGAGGTCGGTAGGTTCCACCACCTCAAGGTCCTTGTCGGAAGCTGTGTTCTTGGTGCGAACGACAGCCGTTGCCGTGTCATAGAGGGCGATACCCTGCTCGTTGAGGAAACTGATGATGCGCTCTTTTCTGAACGTTTTCTGCTCCGGGTCGACGAAGTGTTCTTTGTCATCAAAGAATATGAGCCCCATGATGCGCCACATGTCATTGGTGAAGTTGGGGTAGAAGAAGTCCATCGACCAGCGTTTCTTCGCCGGCGGGAAACTGCCCAGCATCAATATACGTGCGTCGTCAGGCAGAAACGGTTCCAGGGGATGTCGCTCAATGTTCAATGCTCAATGTTCAATGAATCATCACTTCTGCTCCTTCACCAGATAGACGACAACGGGCAGGTGGTCGCTGTAGCCGTCGAGCCACACACCTCCGGCATGTGTGCGCTTAGGATTGCCCTTGTACTTTCCTTCCGTCTGGATGAGATAGTCGCGACGGAATATCTGGTTCTTCAGATAAGTCAGGTTGGTGTAGTCCTTCTTCCCCTTGCGGTCGAGCAGGTTGGGCGTCATGATAATCTGGTCGAAGAGGTTCCAGGCACCGTTATACTGCAGCGTGCCGGTACCCTGTTTGACGAGCAGGTTATACCACGGATTGTACATGTCGTCGTCGCCGGTCTTCTTGATTTCCGACTTCGCCTGCAGTCCCTGCGTGATGCTCTTGTCCGTCGGGTCGTCGTTGAGGTCGCCCATGACGAAGATCTTGTTTGTCGGGTCAACACGCAACAGGCTGTCTTTCAGCACCCTCACCTGACGGCCAGCCGACTCGCGGTAGAACGACTCGCTGAAGCGGCTGGGCCAGTGGCATACGATGGCCGTCACTTTCTCTCCTGCCAGCCGTCCCTGCACGGTAAGGAAACCACGGGTAAGGAAAGCAGAGTCTTTCTCCAACTCCTGCACGTAGGGATGCAGCTGCACGTCTTCCACCGTAAAGAGGGCGGGATTATAGAGCAAGGCACAGTCGACACCACGGCGGTCGGGACCTTCCACGTGTACAAATTTCATATTACGTGCGCGAAGCGGTTCCTGAGCTACCAGGTCTTCAAGAGCCTTGGCATTCTCCACCTCCGAAAGGCCAATGATGGCACAGCCCACACCGGGAAGCATGTCGGTGCCTAAGTCGGCAAGCGCGCGCGACATGTTCTTCAGCTTGTGGCTATACTTCAATCCGTTCCAACGATAGCTGCCAGTGGGCAGAAACTCATAGTCGTTCTTTCCCACATCATGGCAAGTGTCGAAGAGGTTTTCCTGATTGTAGAAGCCTACGGCATACACCGAGAACTTCTTCTGTGCCGATGCCTGCAAGACAAAGAAGCAGAGCATGATGGCAGTCAATAGATGTCTTTTCTTCATATCTCTCACGATTGTTTTACTGCTAATTGAATAGATTTTCGTGCAAAGATACAAAGAAACACGCAAAAAACAAAATTATTCTTATGTTTTTTGGGTTAAATAGCCAGAAAAGTTTTGCGCAGCTCCGTCAACGAACCTCGTCAATAGGAGAGAAACTTCTTTCCTTGTGTGACAAGAATCCCCCGATGGGTGTGGGCCGTTATGCCATCAAGTGTATAGGTTTTTCCGTTGTGCGCGCTATCCTTGGCACTGCCTATCGCTGTGGGATTGGCGGACTGCGGTGCGACGTATTGCACGGTGTTGAGGGACATAGCGAGATTGTCAAGCTGGTCGGCCCCCGCTGTGGGGACATAGATTTCAAGGCTCGACTTGAGCATGCCTCCCGTGACGAGCTTCTGCACCTCGTCGGGCGAGAAGGCTGCGCGATAGTAGAAAATCTCTGCCAACTGACGTGCGACGGAGGTGTCGTCGACTGAACCCACTGTGACCTGTCCGATGGAGTTGATGCGCTCGCGCAGCTCACCCACTTCGTTGGTGTCGACATAGAGCAGGGTGCGTCCCTGCGCATAATAGTGGGTCAGGGTGACAGTATGCCAGAGGTCGTCGCTGAGTGTCTGCTCGGAGGTGAGCGTCTTGTTGGTGGTGTTCGTATAGACGACATGTCCTTCGGTATCGACGCTGACAGAAGCACTGCGACTACCACTGCGCAGCAGGTAAGAGAAGATGTTGCCAGCCTGACCACCTTTGACGCGCACGCTGATAGTGAAGGGGTGCACCATCTCTTCGCCCTGGAAGGTGATGGCGGCACCGTCGGTAAGCGTCATCTCCTGCTGCATGTTGCGCTTGGGTTGTGCTTTGCCAGAGGCGATAGCATCGAAGAGCGATGGCGGCATGGCATAGAAAAACTCCTTATGGCCGTTGGTGGTAGGATGGGCGTTGTCCTGTTGGTAGCCCGAAGCCCAGTGGCCGGCACCGTCGTCGATGGCACCGAGCGTATTGACCGACGACACATCCCACTCGTGAATCAGCAGGTTCATCTTCTTGATATAGCTGTAGTCTTCGGCCGTGAAGTCGCCCCGCGTGTAGTTGTTCATCACGACGGGAATCTTGCCGTCGGCCTTCATCTTGCGGATGAGTGTCTGCATATTGGTGGAGAACTGGTTCAGAGTCTGTTGCTTGTTGCTGGACTCGTGGATGCCTTCGTTGCCCATCGACAGTCCGATGATGACATAGCGGGCATGGTCGCGTGTCATCTCAGCATAGCGGTCAAGCAGGTTCTGCGTGGTGTTGCCACCGATGGAGATGCCAGAGACGTAGAAAGGATTCTCCGTGACGTTGCTGTTATAGCGTTCTTGCAGCTGTTGCCCGTAGAGGTAGGCATAACCCTTGTTGCCGGAGGCTCCCTGCCCGTTGCAGACGGAGGATCCGAAGGCCGAGATGCGGTATTCGTCTATCGGGGCTTCAAAGCTCCACTGCTTCGTCGTGAGGTTGAACGTTGCGGTGTAGGTGCCGCCGTTGATGCGGATGTTGTCCGACCGATAGCCCTGTTCGGGACACTCGAAGTAGACGTACTTGTCGGAAAAGAGGAAGATGTTGGAGTCGTCGAGTGTCACCTCTTGCTGGTACATGTTATCGCCGACGGCAGCGATGGTGATTTTGCCATTGGGAACGATATTGCCACGAAGATTCACCTCTTGGGCATGGAGGCAATTGAACATTGCTGATTGACTACAGAACAGTGCCAAGAGGGCGAAGATGCGAAGTGAAAGGAGATGTTTCATTGGGTGTCGGGTATTGAGTGATGGTTCTTAATAGATGGAGAGTTCGTAGATACGTGTGGCACCGCCCCTTCCTTGTGTGGGCGATACGACATAGAGTCGGACGTAGCGAACGCTGACGGGCTGGAAGTCGCGGTCGACGATGTTGCTGCGGTTGCCGTCAATGATGTCGAGCGTCTGCCACTCCTCGTCAAGGCTGTTGCGGCCTTGCAGCAGACAGGTGCGGGTGATGTACGACCTGTCTTCCGCTGCTGCATTGAGCAGATGCCAATGGCTGATTGTGGTGGGCTGCTGGAAGTCGTAGACCACATAGTGAGGCGCTTGTTGCGAGTCGCACCATTTCGTTTCGGTGTTGCCGTCGATGAGGTTGGCAGCCCGCTCCCATTCGTTCACCTCGCCCGAAATGGAGAGCAATTGAGCCTTCTGCAGGAGGTTGTCGGGTTTGTCTTCGGACACGAGGGGTGAGGACTGAGAAGCGACGAGCGAAGATTCTTTCAACGATGTCTTGAAGAGGGGAGCTGCCGGCTGGACATCGTCGGCATCGTCGGCCAAGGTGGCAGCAAAGACGACAAGATGCGGGTCGTTGGGCAGGATGACACTCTTCGCACCCTTTGGGATGTCTACGCGCACCTTAAACATATAGGTGTATTCGTAGGGCTCGTCGCCACTTGTGCTATGGCGATGGCTGCCCACGTAGGCCACCTGTGCCTGTTTGAGGAACCCCTTTGTATGGCCATCGTGCTCCCACTGTCCGACAAAGCCGGTATAGTAGGGCACAAGAGCCGTCTGCACACTCTTGCCGACTGTGAATGTTGCCATGCGGTCGTCCTGGTCGGAAGCCATCAGCAGGTAGAGATGGGTGATGGGTGACGGGTGTTGGGTGTTGAGAATCGCCTTTGAGAGGTCGAGCGTGTCGCCATTGCACGACAGACCGTTCATGCCGTCCATCGGACCAAAGCGGAACGGGATGTCGTCGACGGTGATGCCCTTCTTGGGCAATAGCTCGGCAGCATAGCTGTAGCCGCCCTCGAAGTCGGCAGCCCCGCGAAACTCGTTAAACGAGAAGCAGCAGCGGTTGTAGGGGAGGTCGAGGTGTGAGGTACGAGGTACGAGGTTCGACGAGCGAGGAGCAAGCTTCAGCTTAAAGGTCTTGACGCTGTTGGGCTTGATGTCGATGGTGAGCTGATTGCCCGCGAAGGCAGCTTGTCCGATGGTACGCTCCGTACCGTCGGCCTCGGCAGCCTTCACCACCTCGGCAGGGAAGGTCAGGTGGGCTGTCTGAGCTGCTTTGCCGCCAATCTCATAGACACGGACGACATACTCGTTGCTCACCTCTGCCTGCTTGATGGCACGGACAAGAACATTGTCGTTGTCCGACTGGACGAACGAGAACGACTTGCCCAACGCCCCTTGGTGCTTGTTGGAGAAGAACGACCGCAACGGACTGTTCAGCTGTGTCGACTGGCGGACGGCCTCCACTTGGTTGAGAGTGCCCTGATGGCCGATGATGCTGTAGGTGAAGACATGGTGACCCATATCCTGCCGAGCCTGATAGGTGTAGTGGCGTCCTGGCTTGGGCGAATAGAGCAGCGACAGGCGCAGCGTGTTGTCGGAGGGCTTGTCCCATCCGTAGCGCGAATCGTTCAGGATGGTCACGCCATACTGCCCTGTGCGGTCGGTCAGGTCGGTCCATTCGTGGGCATACACCTCGAAGGCATTGTCGCGGTTGTTGCCACGGCGCACGCTGCCCAGACCGATGTCGTAGGTGGCCTCTTCATTGCTGACGCTCAGCGGGAACACAGCCTTGAGCAGGGCATTCTCCGACCGCCAGTCGACCTCGTTCTCGAAGTCGATGCGGCGCGACATCGAACCGTTGTAGAGATGGATGCGCTGCAGGATGTCGCTGTCGCCATAGCGCTTGCTGACGACGAGTGTCTGGCGCAGCGGTCCTTTCTCCACCGACACCTTTACGGCATCGTGAACACTGACGGGCTCACGGTCGATGGTTGCCTTGAGAATCTCCCAGGCAGGCCACGCCGGCGAGCTGCACTCGTCGAAGACGGCCAGCTGGATGCATTTGCCCTGAGCAACCAGTTCCTTGTTGGCTACCTTATCAAAGATACTCACCACGTCGCCATATTCGTCTACCGTCAGGCGGTAGTCGCTGTTTTCGATAGTGTTGGATGAGCGGTCGGATTGCAAATCCGCACGAACGGTGTTGGGTGATGAGAGGGTTGCTTTCCCGCCGGCCTTGACAGAATAGACCGAAAGGCCTGTTGACGGGACTTCGGCATCGAAGAGCAGGATGCGTTGGCCGTTGCGCTCCACAACCTGCGACAAGACGCGTTTTCCTTCAGCATCGGTCACCTGATAGTTGGCGTTGTCAGAGAGGTTCACCTCCGTCAAGCCCTTCATGGGGAAGGCCTCGTTGTTGTACACCACGACAGGCTGTCCGCTGGCGCGTGTGTCCATCAGGCTGACGATGCCCGAAACACTGTGGCGGACGACGTCCGAGAAGGTCTTCAGTCCGAGTAGCTCGTCGTTCCACGAGAACTCGTAAGCCCGCGGGATGCTCGTTCCGGTGACATCGTCGTGGAAATGATGCCAGATCAGGCGGCGCCAGTTCTCCGTCATCTTCTGAATGGGATATTTGGCCGTTCCGAGCCAGTCGGCCACGACGGCCGATCGCTCTGCAGCATCGCCGAGATGCTCGTTCTGCCGGTTGTACAGCTTCATCGCTGCCTGCGAGGTGTAGCATCCGTTGCCATGAACGTCCATGGTCAGTTCGCCGTCGAAGACGGGCAACTCGGGATGCTGGTCGAAGGGCAGGAAGTCTTTGTACAGTTGGTCGCTCGTGGCACTGACAATCTCCACCGGCCCTTTGCCTTTGATGCCGTTGACAACGGCCTTCACCGACGGAATATTGGGCGAGCCGCCCACGTCGCCCGTACCATAATAATGGTAGGCGATGCCGAGCGGACTCTCCTTGACGGCTTTGATGAGCGGTTCGTGGTTGGTCAGGTCGGTGCCGTCTTCATAGCGCTGTGCATAGTTGAAGCCGTGGGCCATCATGATGCGCTCTCCGTCGATGCCCTGCCACAGACCCACTGAGAAGGGGTAGCGCTTGTTGCCCTCGTAGAAGGGATTGGTGCGCCATATCAGTTTTTGCGACGAGAAACCGATCAGTCCGCAATGCTTGGCCAGCGTAGGCAGGTCGTAGCCAAAGCCGAAGCAGTCGGGCAGGAAGATGTCCGTCCCCTCGGTGCCGAACTCCTGCCGGTAGAACGTCTGTCCGAGCAGCACATTGCGTATCCACGACTCTGGCGAGCAGATGATGGTCTCGTTGGCATCCCACGAGCTGCCCGCGATGTGCCACCGCCCTTCGGCAATGTACTTCTTCATCTCTTCGTATTGCAGGGGATAATACTCCTTCATCCACGAATACTTCACACCTCCCTCGAAGTTGAAGACGTAGTCGGGATAGTTCTTCAGCAAGAAGAGATTCTGGT
>Ga0310695_10006419_pt1 | contig 19439 bp, 17 predicted proteins | sample RumenRJG_04DNA_FD_203882 | JGI IMG/M metagenome (GOLD analysis project Ga0310695, IMG submission 203882) | Bovine rumen microbial communities from Lethbridge, Alberta, Canada - RJG_04 (v2) (version 2) | ecosystem: Host-associated > Mammals > Digestive system > Stomach > Rumen | place: Canada...
CAAGCTTTTCGAGCTTAGCCTTGACCTCGGCCTCCGGTCCGCACAGAACCACGTGCAGGTTAGCATTCTTGTTGACGGCGTTAACCGCACCTTCAATCACTACGTCCGGGGCGAAATCGCCACCGAGTGCATCAAGAGCAACTTTAACCATGGACATCTCCTTACAACAGTAGAACCGTTAATTAGGCTTCGGCATCCTTCATGTTGATCACTTCGACACCATTGTAGTAGCCGCAAACCGGGCACACGCGGTGCGGGCGCTTCACGGAACCGCAATGATCGCAGGTAGCCATAGCGGGCACTTCCATCTTCCAGTGGGTGCGGCGCTTGTCACGACGGGCGGTCGAGGTTTTTCTTTTAGGTACTGCCATTTTTAACTCCTATTTTCCATTTTGCTCTTAAGAGCCTTGAGTTTTTCCCAACGGGGGTCCATGGGTTTTTCGCCCGATTCGCCACCGTCGGCTTGATTGTTTGTTACAAAGATAAAATCTTCGTCAGGATTTTTCACGGGTGCGACTGGTTCTTGCAATATAACCAGCTGTCGGACGCACTCGGAAACATCTACGAAGCTCTGCCCCTGGGGAATCTGGTAGGCAAAAACGTCAACATCGTCTTCGTCCAGTTCCTGTTTGGCCACCTGGGTACGCGTCACCTCGATAACGACTTCGGTCGTAAAGGGGCGGTCGAACGGCTCCAGGGTGCGGGAGCAGGTCAGAGTTTGCACTCCGGAGATAGAACCAGTCACAAGGCACTTGCTTTCGCCTTCGGGGCTTACCAACACCTCGGCTACCAGGTCGCCCTTGAGGTGCAGTTCGTCGAAGATTTCGGGGGCATCGGAGCGGGACCAGACCACCCGGCGGTCTTCGGAATCAACAAGTTTTTGTGCGATATCTAATCTCAAAGTAGCCCAAATTTAGTAAAAACCGGAATACAAGTCAATGTTTGACGTTTTTCCCGGTTATAGTTTGCGTTTACTTCTTCTTTTTGCCCGGGGGGCCGAGCATGAAGGGGCTAGAGGCTGCGGACTTTTCCTTGGTGACGCCTAGAGTTTCTTGGCTTACCACTACGGAGTCACCCACGGAAAGACCCTTAAGAATCTGGATGTTCACGCCGTCACTGATGCCGGTCTTGACGGGGCGCGGAGCGGCCTTACCGTCGATGCTGACCCACACGAGGTTGCCACTGGGCTTCTTGCCGTCGGCACGCTTTTTGAAGGACTTGGGCGGCATGGGTGGGAAATCACCCTTCTTGAAGTCGCCTTTCGGGAAGTTGCCCGCAAAGGCGCTGTCGCCGAATTCACCGTGCGGCGGGCGCATGCCCTTAGGCGGTTCTGCCATCGGGGTGCCGTCGGCAGGAGTAAACTTGAGAGCCTTCACCGGGATCGCGATGGCGTCGGTGATTTCCTGGGTCACAATGGTGCAGGTCGCCGTCATGCCGGGGAGCAGTTTCTGTTCCGGGTTTTCGGCGGTAATCACGACGGTGTATGTCACCACGTTGCTCGTGGTCGTCGGATTCAAGCGGACTTCTTGTACCGAGCCGTTGAAAGTTTCGTTCTGGAAAGCGTCTACGGTGAATGTAACACGCTGTCCTTGCTTCACCTGACCGATGTCCGCTTCGTCTACAGCGGCCATCACCTTCATCTGGCTCAAGTCCTTGGCAATTACAAACAAAGTAGGAGTACTCATGGAAGCAGCCACCGTCTGGCCGACTTCTACGGCACGCTTCAGAACCACGCCGTCGATAGGGCTCTTGATGGTCGCATAGCTCAAGTTAAGACGGGCCTGGTTGACTTCGTTCTGGCTGCGTTCTACGGAAAGTTTTGCCGAATTCATGTTGTATTCGGCGGTTTCCAGCTCCACAGCGCTTGCGGAGTTGCTTTCGGAAAGTTTCTTGACGCGATTGTAGGTCGATTCCTTATACTTATAGTCGGTTTCGGCACTGCGGAAGGCAATCTCGGCCTGCGTGAGCGTAGCCTTGAGCTTGGATTTGTCGAGTTCGGCGATAATCTGGCCCTTTTTGACCTTGGAATTGAAATCCACATTAATTTTGGCGATATCACCCGAGACCTGGGTACCCACTTCTACCTGGTCTACCGGTTCAAGCGTACCTGTTGCCGAAATGGTGGTCGAAATCGTAGTCTGCACCACCTTGGTGCTTACGAGTGGACCTGCCGCTGTATCGGCCTTGACGTCGAAAAAGAAGGTCTTCACCCCAAGGGCGATGCCCGCAATAACGGCGAGCAAAATGATGAATTTCAGCAATTTTTTCATACGACAGACCCAAAAATAAAAAGAATTATCAATGTTTTCGCATATTTAGGTGCCCGAAAGTAGGGTTTAGTTGCAGAATTTGTTGAAAATTATTTATATTTAGAGGGAATTAAACCAACCATCTATTATAGATAACAATAGGGAAAAAAATGAAAAAAGCGTTTTGGGGGCTTTCCATTTTGCCCATAGCTTTCATTTCTGGCTGTGGCGACAGTGATTCAACTTCCTCTCCGGATTCTACCGCAATGCCCGATGGCGTTGTCAGGACTACAGCCGATCTCGGTACCTGCGACCGTTCCCACGAAGGAAAAAGTCTTCAGGTTATCGCCGAAGGAGCATATTTCCTGTGCACTGACGGCGAATGGGTCAATAACGGTTGGTGGAAGGACCTGCCGACACCCTCTAGCAGTTCCATATACGATGAACTTTCTTCGTCTGCCAGAAGTTCCAGCTCCATAGATGACGAAGAAGAGGAAAGTTCTTCTTCTATTGCTTCCAGTTCCAGCATCGAAGAACTGTCTAGCTCCAGCGAAGAGGAAGATCTAAGTTCTTCTTCCGAAGATGAAGATCTGTCCAGCTCCAGCGAAGACGAAGATTTGAGCTCCTCCTCCGAAGACGAAGATCTGTCCAGTTCCAGCGAGGACGAAGAGGAAAGCTCTTCCTCTGAAGAAGAAGAATTGTCCAGCTCTAGCGAAGAGGAAGAAGAAAGCTCTTCCTCTGAAGAAGAAGAATTGTCCAGCTCCAGTGAAGAGGAAGAAGAAAGTTCTTCTTCGTTTGAAGTTGACGACATCTAATTTTCTTATTCAATAAACAAAAAGATTCCCGCCGGCTTTGCCCGGCGGTTTTCTTTTTACAAAAAAAAATCCTGGTTGAAAAACCAGGATTTTTGCTTTACAATTCTATCAAGCCTTATTCGTCATCTACAGTAGTAGTAGCAGGAATCTTGTAGGTAACGGACTGAGCTTCTTCGATGTTAGCTTCGACGCCGTCTTCGTTGTAGGGCAACACGATGAAGCTGACCTGCTTCACAGAGTTGGGGAGATAGTCGTCCACATCGAAAGAATAGCTGGTGCTTGTCGAAGAAACAGATCTAAACTTCACGAAGTCCGGATTCTCGTCTGTCATGTAGTAGATGTTGTAACCGTCAATGTCACCCTTAGGAGCAGTCCAAGACAGGTTTGCAATGTAAGTGTAGTCCTCATCCTGTTCAACAGTCAGGTTCTTGACCTGTGCAGGAGCGTCGCCGCTGGACTTTGCACCAACACTGAAGGATGTAGAAACCGTGGAGGTTGCACCTTCGACAGAGTAGACCGTACCACGCACAGAGTAGCTGGTTTCGGTATTCCACTTGCCAGAGTACGGAGTAATCTTAATGGTGCGCTTGTCGCTGCTCAGAGACACCGTAGAAAGCACCACAGAGCCACTACCGTTGGTAACGGTCCAGTGATCCTTCGTGACAGAATCCTTCAGGAGTTCAGCAGCGAACGTCATGGAGAAGTCGGAGGTTGCAGACATTTCTGCAGCGTTGTCCGAGACCTTGACGATAGAAGCAGACAGCTTTTCAAGGTTGATGGTAGCAACGTTGATCTGGTCGCCAGCCCTGTAAGTTTCACCACCGATGGCTCTTACGTCAGCACCGATGTACTTCTGGGAATTGATGGATTCCTGACCCACATAGACAGCGATTTCAGTACCTTCGGGCAGGCTTTCGAAAGTATATTCACCTTCATCGGAAGTCTTGACGCTGATTTCAGACGGAACAAAGTAGTTCGGAAGCTTAGCGTAAACAGTAACGCCCTTAGCTGCCCCCACCTTGCCCTTGTCGTCGGTGTAAAGGACGATACCCTTAGCAACGACACCAGCCTTGTACATGGGAACGACCGCAACGACATCGCCTACGCGAGGAACGTCGCCCTGGCCCTGTTCTGCGAGAGTGACCGTGGTCTGCACCGTGGCATAGCCTTCCTTAGAAATCTGGAATGCATGGTCGCCGAGAGCACTTTCTTCCCAAGTCGAATTTCCGAGATCATCGGAAACAACAGTCTCGTCATCTACGACAGAATAAACAGTCACGCTGGGCAAAGCGGCGCCAGAATGATTGTCAACAACTCTGATGGTGATAGTACCTTCAGCCTTGGATTCATCGTTGATATTGGTTACAGTGCTATCGCATGCAGCAAGGAACGCGCCGGATGCAAGAATCGAAATAATATGCTTGAGATGCATGTTTCCTCCATTAGTTAATATGTAAAATATAATAAAAAATCGGGCATTTTGTTATATTTTTTACAAAATGACTCGTATCGCGAAAAAAGATGACAGTTCCGAAGTCCGCCGCGTCACGTGGGTGGGTCTTGGCTGGAACGTCGCCTTGTCCGTAGGCAAATTTTTTGCCGGTTATTTTGGCGGTTCCCAGGCATTGATCGCAGATGCCATCCACAGCGCCTCGGATTTTACCACCGACATCGCCATTATTGTAGGGTCCCGTTTCTGGAACGCACCACCTGATGCAGACCACCCTTACGGGCACCGCCGCTTCGAGACTCTGATATCGGTAGGAATCGGCCTTGCCGTCTGTGCCGTGGGTCTTGGTCTCGGCTATAACGCCGTCGTGGCCCTCAAGAACGGAGAACAATCTCACCCAGAATGGATTGCCGCCATCATGGCGCTCGTTTCTATCATTATAAAAGAGGCGCTTTTCCGCTACACGCGGGCGAAGGGCCGCGCCATCCGCAGCGAGGCTGTAGAAGCGAACGCCTGGCACCACCGAAGCGACGCCTACAGTTCCATTCCAGTACTGGTGGCCGTACTTTTCGGAATCATCGTGCCGGAACTATGGTTTGCAGATTCCGTAGGAGCCATCATCGTTTCGATTTTCATTTTGCATTCGGGCTTCGAGATAGCCTGGCCGGGCATTCATCGGGTCGCCGACGAAGGCGCAAGCGTCGAGGTTGCACAAAAGCTAAAGGACATCGCACTCGCCTGCCCGAACGTCATCAGCATTCACGGATTCCGCACCCGTTACGTAGGTTCCGACCTGCATGTCGATTTGCATGTAGTCGTCCCCGCCGACATGACGCTTCTGGCCGCTCACGATTTGGCCGAAGAAGTAGAGCGCCGCATTATTGACGCAGGCGAAAATGTAGTCGATGCGCTCGTGCACATCGACCCGTACGATCCTAAGAAAGTTTAATGGATTGCTTCCGCCCCTACGGGGCTCGCGAAGACGTGATCACTTCTTCAGCAGGAAGCCCGCGACGCTCTTTTCACGCACGAAGGTCTTCTGGGCGGCAGCCTGCACGTCCGCGGCAGTCACCTTATTGAGTTCATCGGCCCAGTTCAAGAAGATGCGGTAGTCGCCGTACATTTCGTACCAAGCCAGCATGGTAGCTACATTTTCCATATCGGTCAAGCTGCGTACCAAGCCTGCGTAGGCATGGTTTTTCACCTTCTGGAAGTCCCTTTCGGTTACGGTTTCAGTCTTCAGGCGATCCAGTTCTTCCCATACGATTTTTTCGACTTTCGCAGGGTCAGCATCCGGACGCATGTTCACCGTTACGCCGAATTCAGACACGTACTTGTTGGGCGAATTCGAAGCCTTCACACTTACGGCGAGTTTTTCTTCTTGAATCAGGCGCTTGTAAAGTCTGCCGGAACGACCATTCAAAACACCCTCGGCAATGTCCAGCGGGTATAGAATCTGGTCACCCACTTCAGGAGTCGTAAACACTAGAGTATAAAGATTCGGAGCATCAGGACGCTTCACGGTCAGCCGCTTTTCACCGGCCTGTTCAGGATCTCGAATAGTCAGCGGCGGGAACGCTTCACCCGTGGGAATCGGGCCGAAATACTTCTTCACCATTTCCATAGTGGCAGTCGTATCGATGTCACCAGCCAGCACCAGAATCGCATTGCGCGGCTTGTAATACTTGCGGTAATGCTCATCGGCCATTTCGCGAGTCAAGTTCATGATATCGCTGGGCCAGCCAATGGTCGGCACGCGATACGGGAAGGCCTCGTAAATCATGGAATTCAACGTTTCGTAAAAACGACCCGTAGGTTTGTCATCGTAGCGCATGCGACGTTCTTCACGAACCACCATGCGTTCTGAATAAAATTCACGCAGCACGGCATTCTGCATGCGGTCCGCTTCCAACCACATGAACAATTCCACCTTGTTCTTGGGGAGCGTCACAATGTATGCAGTCATGAGGTCACTAGTAAAGGCATTCAAGCCCGTACCGCCGGCGGCCTGATAAGCGCTCCAAAGTTCATCCTTCACAAAAATCTTGCGGTGTTCGTTCACCACAGAATCGTGTTCTGCCGTAAGTTTCTGGACCTTCGCCGTATCACCAGCGAGAATCGCCGGGCGAATCAAAGCCTGCAGGCTATCTTGGGTAGCCATGAACTTGACATCGGCAATGCTGTCAGAAATGCCGACTTTCTTGGTGCCCTTGAAAAGTTCATGTTCCAGAATGTGAGCAAGGCCCGACTTACCCGGGACTTCGTGCACAGAACCCGTCACATAGAACAGGCGGCAACTCACCGTAGGAGCCTGCTTGTTCGGATGCAAAAGCACCGTCAAGCCATTCGGCAAAACTTCTTTGTGAACCACCAAATTCACCTGAGCAAAAGACTGCGTAAACAATGCAGCGGTCAGCGCTACACCCCACGAAATTTTATTGAGCCAATTCATCACGCCGTATGTTCTCCGCTATTTCGTTCCTTTGCGAACTTGACAATTTCTTCCGCAATTTCGTTTGCCTTCTGCACATCTTCGTTGTAGATAGCATCGATTTTTTTACAACCCAGTTCCAGAATCCGGCGAGCCAACGCAGAGTCCTTTTGACTGCGCAAGTCGCGAATAGCCAAATCAATCAACTTGACATCAGCCTGAGCCGGGTAGCCCTTCATAAAGTCATAAAACAGCTTAATCTGCTCATCATACTGGGCGTCGGTTTCTAGAGCCAGCAAAAACGGAATCACGCGCACGTTCAAAAGTTTGCCCAAATCGCCCACGAAAGTATTCAGCGTCAAACCCTTCGGAAACAATTCCTCGGAATCATTCTGCAGGTCTTCGGTATCCAGGAATTCACCCGATTCAATCTGCGTGAGAGCCTCGTTCAAGAAATCCATTTCCTTTTTGCGGGCCTGCTCGCGAAAACGCGCCTGGTAATAAATCGGGAGCGTCGTGAGGCAAAAATGGGCCTGTCCTGCGCCAATGAATTCGCCAATGTAATAGATGTCGGCATCTTCAGCAAGGATATCTTCTTCGCGAGTAAAGTTACCGATTTTCGCCGGAATCGGAATGACTTCCATGCTCGAAAGTTCATGCAGGCGTTCCCGCATTTTTTCCACATCCATATCAGGAGGAAGATCCACGCCATCGGCTTCCATGGATTCCAGCATGTCGTTGATTTTGTCATCGACAGCACGGTCAAGGGCCTTCTTGCTAGGTACGCGCGGCGAGAACATGCGGAAATCACCTTCCAACGCCAAGAGCCCGTTCTTGATCATGTCATCGAACGGAGTGCCGCTATCCCGTTCATCGGGGTTCGGCAAAATCTTGGCGTAGGCAATCATGCGCCCACACAGGTTATCGTCGTTTCCTTTTTTCTGCTCAATACCTAACATACCAGGAGCAATATAGTAAAAGTAGGAAGTAGACAGTGTGGGGTGTGAGGTGTGAAGCGTATAACTACTCACTACACACTACTCACTTCCCGCTACTTCACGCGGATGATTTGCTGGCGAAATAAGGAGCCGTCGCCGCGCTGCAGCAAATACAAGCCCGGAGCCAGATTCTCCGTTTCTAAAGAAGAACTTTCGCGCAACAACTGCCCCGTCAAGGTAAACAGGCGTACACGAGTTGTCGGAGTGAGTTGCAGACTGGGCATTGCGAGCCCACGAACAGAAGTTGTCGAATCGGCCTTGACCAGAATCAATTCCAGCTGATCGAGATTAGGGCCGTCGTTACCGCCAATCGTCGCAAATGTGAAGTACCCCGCTCCGGCAGAAAGTTTCGCGCCTATCGAAAGCGTATCCCAGGTAGTCCAATTTTCAGTCGCTTCAAAAGCAAGCGTCTCGGCTCCCTTGCAGCCATCAATTCCAGCGGCGCAGACACCAGAACCAGCTGCAGCAAGACTACGTGCCTTGCCACTTCCATTCGCATAACGTACCACGATTTTATATTCGCCCGCTACTTCGGCATAAATCGGAACATGAACCATACTCAAATCGCCTGCCGCAAAATTCACAAAACCGTTTCCGTTAAAACCAGCGTTATTGCTTTCTGCAGCGGCATTCGTAATGATTCCGTCTTCCACCTGGAACACCGTCGTGCCCTTAGCCGTGAAACTTGGAATGAGTTCAATGTCACCCGTCGCGACAATTTCAACCTTGGCCGCACTTGCGTCAATGTCCGCAGCGTTCTTGCCGCTCCAGCCCGCAAAAGTCCAGCCTTCATTCGGTTTAGCCGTAAATGTAGCAGTCTTACCTTCTGCAACCTTGTTACCCGAAAGCGAGGATTCCACCTTGCCACCAATCGCATCGCCAAGCGTCACCTTATAATAGGTCACATTCGCTTCGATCGTCGTAACTTCGTTCGAAGAAGCTCCGAGACCGCCCATGCTGTTCGCGGCACGCACCGTCACCTTCGAACCCGTCGCCACGCCATCAAGCGAGAAACTTGGCACAATCACGTTCGCCTTGTACTTGCCGTTCACGAAGACCACCCAAGCGCGGGCATTTTCGTCATCAGCCCATACGATTTCGGCACCTTCCTGTTCGATTCTCGGAGCATTCACCTGTGCCGTCAATTTGGTCGGGTCCCAGTTGTCGCTACCCTTGAGCACATTTGAAAGCGTGTACTTGGCGGCATCGTTTGCATTCCACACCGTCTTGAGCGTAGTCGCCGTAGAACCATCCTTGCCGCCGTTAAAATAAGTCTTGCGCTGGTTCGTGTTTACCGCGTTGCCATTGCCATCTTTGCTGTTGTATTCGCCAAAGACCACCGGCGCCGAATTCATGTCGGGTCCCCAGCCTTCACCCTTGGGCTGCGCAATCATTTTGGTATTCAAGAACACAGTCTTCGCGCGTCCCCAAGAACGACCCAAATAGAATGTTCCATTGAAACTGCTGTTGCTCACCGTGATGGTCGTGTTGTTGAATACGTAGCCCCAGTCTCCCGGATTTTGCGAAGCGGTAATGTAGCCGCCATTTCGCGTCATCACGAGCTTGGTGCCTTCGAAGAACACATCGCCGCCCCCACAGATAAAGTCGACTGTTCCATTGATTTCGCCGCCTTCCCAATAGGTGCGGCCCTTCTTGGTATAGTATGTGTCCTGACCACTCAAAAGGCGTACATTCTTGAAGACAAACTTATCGCCTTCGTTCTGTTGCAAAGCCACCTGGCGCGCCGCATTGGAAGAACTGACCGAACTCCTATTCTGCAGGGTAATATCCTGCATGTACATATTATTGTTTTTGGGGAAATAAAGCGTTGCTGTGGTACTGATGCCCTCTACATCCGTCGTATTCCAAATAATCGTCTTGTCTACCGATTGTCCGATGATAGAGACATTCGACGCGTCAAAAACGCTTTTGCCATGTTCATCACCCGTGACCTTTGTAATGTTGTATTCGCCATCGGGAACAAAGATGACGAAGCGGTTGCTTTCTGATGCACCCGAACTTTTTGCTGCCGCAAGTGCGGCTTTAAAATCACCATCGACACCGAGCACGAAATTGATTTTCTGTTTTTCGACGGCGGAGACGGAGACAGCCAAGCCCAATGTCGCACAAAGAATAGCCTTATTCAACATATCACCTCGCTCCGTTCACGCGGAAAATTTTGCCGTTCTTGCGTTGCAAATAAACGCCAGCGCTTGTGCCACCCACGCGACCAAAGTCTACGTAGTAGCGGTCCGTCATTCCGGCAGGGCGCACCATAACAGTTCCAATGGCATCCGTGCCACCAATTTCGCTAAGGTCCTTTTCGCCTGCATAAAGGTCGTCACTCATCCAACCGATGTAATCGATGTTCGCCATACCATCACTCGAGAGGCTTGTAAACTTAAGTTCGCTGTAGCCCGTATCAAGATCGATTTCCACCGACTGCGTTTTCCAGGACGTCCAGGCACCGGTCGATTCCATGTTACCGTCGGTCAAAAGTTCCTTGTCACCCACGCTAATGCTGTAGCCACGAGCATCCGTTTTTCCATTTGCAAAGTTAATGTACAGCGTGTACTTACCCGCCTTTGCTGCGGTTACGCCGTAGGTCACATAGCTATCCCTTTCGTTATCCACGTTGGCATAACCCTCGCCCACAAAGCCTGTATTCGTCGTTTCCTTGGCGCCCTTGATGTCTACGAAATTCACGCCATCGATGTACGTCTTGCAGGAATCACTCCCGCAAAGTGCCGCCGGAGGAGGCGGTTCCACATAAGTACCCGCCGCCTTTTCCAAAGCATCGAGGTAAGCCGATTCTGTCGAGAGGATTGCGCTGCCGTAGTCGCCTGCCCACTGGTAACCCGTGCGGCGTTCCTCGCTGATCTTCATAAAGTCCTGCGTCTTGGAGCTAGCACCTTCACGGTCGCAGAAGAAATAGTTGTCGTTGTTCACTTCGTAAAAGCGATACCACAGCACGTTTCCATCGCGCTTGTCAAATGTACCCGCTTTCTTGTTAAAGTAAAGCCCCGTAACCTTAGTCTTCTTATACCAGGCAATAGCCCCCTTGACCGCCTTCTGGATCGCTTCGGTCTGTTCGGGCCAATTCATCAGGAACCACACAACGCCGGCAGATTCGCTCCCCGACTTAGATTCCAGTTCATAGGCGCGGGCCGGGCGCGGTGCATAATTTGCGGTATCATGCTGTGCGCACCAAACCGTCAAATTTCCATTGTTCACAATCTGCGCCTTGAGCAAGTATTGAATTGCCTTGTCGAGTGCAGACTTCATCTTGCTTCGTGTCGCATCGTCAATGATATCGGAATCAAAAGGCGAAGTCTTGTTAGCGATATCCATCATCGTGACCATAGCGCGCACCATGGCATTGTCGTTAAGGGTCACGTGGTCGCTGTAGTTACCGCGCTTGGGCCACACCTGCGGAAGCCCGCCCGTGGAGCGTTGCATGGTGAGAATAAAGTTCAGAGCCTTGTTAAAGCTTGTCTTAAAAGCAGCCTTGTAGTTGGAATTCGTGGTCTCCTTATACCGGAGAGCCAATAAACGCATTTCCTGGATGGTTGCATTGTTGTCGATAGTGCCGAGGTCGCCGCCATCTTTAGCTCGCCATTCCGACTTCTGCCCGCCGGAATAGGCACTCTTGTACTTGTCGGCCATGGCCTTGTAAAAACCGCCGTTGCTAATTTGCCACGTGGTCATGTTGTAGGCATACTGGTCTATATCCATGCCAGAAGCAGCACTCGTAAGCTCCGAATAGCCGCGGTAGCTGTTAACCTTCGAAACCGCCGTCGAAGGGGGAACGTAATCTGCCGCAAAAGACGACAACGCTAAACCAAGTACGCCCAACACCGGCGCCGACCATTTCCAAACACTCATAAAAACCTCATCCCGCGAAACCGCGCAAATTCTTGTCTAAATCTATGTTATTTTCGGGAAAAACGGTAATTACAAATATATTTCAGTCCACATTTTAAGCCAAAATTCAGATAAAAAAGGCAACATTTTACAAGTTTTTACACAAATTGATGTCTACACTCCAAAATCCCGTAGCAAATCTATTAAGCAAATAAGGCAGAAGAGAATAAATCATTGAGCGAACCCATGAATTTTCTATCTTTGGTAGCGTATGAATACCAAGATTTACTATACCCTGACTGACGAATCGCCGTTCTTGGCGACTCAATCTTTGCTCCCCATCGTGCGCGGTTTTGCGAAGGCTGCCGACATCGATGTGGAAACCAAAAACATCTCCCTGCCGGGCCGTATTTTGGCCGCTTTCGGCAAGGCATCTGACGACCTTGATTTCTTGGGCAAGCTCACGCTGGACCCGAGCGCAAACATCATCAAGCTTCCGAATATTTCGGCTTCTGTGCCGCAGCTCAAGGCCGCGATTGCCGAACTCCAGAAGAACGGTTTCGATGTGCCCGACTATCCGGATGCTCCGGCGAACGACGAAGAAAAGGCCATCCGCGCCAAGTACGACAAGGTGAAGGGTTCTGCAGTGAACCCGGTGCTACGCCAGGGTAACTCCGACCGTCGCGCCCCCAAGGCCGTGAAGAATTACGCACGCAACAATCCGCATAGCAACGGTGTGTGGAATGAATCGGTGAAGACGCACGTTTCGAGCATGTCTGCAAACGACTTCTACGGCAACGAAAAGTCGATTACGCTTGCGAAGGCCGACACCTTCAAGATTGAATTTGTCGATGAATCCGGCGCCGTCACGGAACTGCGTGCCGCCAAGCCGCTTTTGGAAGGTGAAATCCTGGATGCTACCGTGCTCCGCATGTCTGCCCTCGAAAAATTCATCGCCGAACAGATGGCTGACGCCAAGGCGAAGGGCGTGCTGTTCTCGGTGCACCTGAAGGCCACCATGATGAAGGTCTCTGACCCGGTGCTGTTCGGTGCTTTCGTGCGCGTGTTCTTCAAGGATGTTTTCGTGAAGTATGCTGACCTGTTCAAGGAACTCGGCATTGACGCGAACAACGGTCTCGGCGACTTGTACAAGCGCCTGGAAGGCAACGCCAAGGAAGCCGAAGTCAAAGCCGCTATTGACGCTGCGCTCGCCGCTGGCCCGGACCTCGCCATGGTCGATTCCGCGAAGGGTATCACCAACTTGCACGTGCCCAGCGACATCATCATTGACGCCTCGATGCCCGCGATGATTCGCAACTCTGGTTGCATGTGGAACAAGGAAGGCAAGCTGCAAGAAGTGAAGGCCTGCGTTCCGGACCGCTGCTACGCCGGCATCTACGAAGCCGCGATTGAATTCTGCAAGAAGAACGGCGCCTTCGACCCGAAAACCATGGGCACTGTTCCGAACGTCGGCCTCATGGCCCAAGGCGCCGAAGAATACGGCAGCCACGACAAGACCTTTATCGCTAAAGCAAAGGGCGTCATCCGCGCCGTGAACGCAAACGGCGAAGTGCTCCTGCAGCAGGATGTGGAAGCCGGCGACATCTACCGTATGTGCCAGGCGAAAGACGCTCCGATCCGCGACTGGGTCAAGCTCGCCGTCACGCGCGCTCGCGTCAGCAACACGCCGGCGATTTTCTGGCTCGACCCGCAGCGCGCCCATGACCGCGAAATCCAGAAGAAGGTAGAAGTTTATCTGAAGGATCACGACCTGAACGGCCTGAGCATCAAGATTATGAGCCCGAAGGACGCCATCGTGGAAACGATGACCCGCGCAAAGGCAGGTCTCGATACCATCAGCGTCACGGGCAACGTGATGCGCGACTACCTCACCGACCTTTTCCCGATTCTCGAAGTTGGAACCTCCGCCAAGATGCTCAGCATCGTGCCGCTCATGGCTGGCGGCGGACTCTTCGAAACGGGTGCAGGCGGATCCGCCCCCAAGCAGGTGCAGCAGTTCCTCGCCGAAAACTACCTCCGCTGGGATTCCCTCGGCGAATACTTCGCGCTCGTTCCCGCCTTCGAACAGGTCGCCTCGACAACCGGTAACGCCAAGGCTAAAGTCCTCGCCAACACGCTCGACGAGGCGAACGGCAAGATTCTTGAATTTAACCGCACCCCGGCAAGGAAGATTGGTGAACTCGACAACCGCGGCTCACACTTCTACCTGGCCCTCTACTGGTCGCAGGCTCTCGCCGCCCAAAAGGACGATGCGGAACTTGCCGCCAAGTTCGCCCCGGTCGCCAAGGCCCTCGCCGAAAACGAGCAGAAGATCGTCGCCGCGTTTGCCGCCGAGCAGGGCAAACCCGCCGACATCGGTGGCTATTACCTGCCGAAGGCCGAGCTGCTGAAAAAATGGATGCGCCCGGTAGCGGAATTCAACGCCGTCATCGACGCGTTGTAATCGGCGCGCTGCAAACGACGCGTCATAGCGCATATAAAATGCCGGGGCAAGCCCGGTACAAGATTAGGCCTTATTTCCTTACGAAATAAGGCCGTCTTCTTATGTACACGAGAATTTGCAAGTTCTTTTTCCGGCAAAAGCCTTTTGAATGTAAATTTACCTTGGAAGGTATTATTATGTATTTCTCTAAAGTCGCTCTCTTTGCCGTTGCTGCCTACGATTTCTTGCTCGCCAGCGCTCGAACGCTCACGAACGATAAGGGCACTTTCAAACTCGGCAGTGCCAAGAAGGACCAAAGCATTATCGTGCGCAAGGCAGGATTCCTCCCCGAAACGCTCAGCATGGTCGCAGGCCAGAAGAAATACGAAAACATCACCTTGAAGCGCGACCCCATCGAAAATAAAATCGACGAAATCATGGCGAAGATGACAATTGACGACATGATTGCCCAAATGACGCAAGCGAAAGTTCCCATGCTCAAATGCGGCGAAGGCGTTTGCGGTTCCGCCCACGAAGGCGGTGGCGCTTACACCGCCGTTTTCTACAATACCGGCCACCTTACGAAGCGGCTATCGAACAAGGCGCATTGAGCGTCATGGCAAGCTTTAACCAAGTGAACGGCGTTCATCAGCATATCGATTCTGCCCTGCTCACAGGCGTTCTCAAGATGGAACTCGCCTTTGACGGCTACGTGATTGCTGACTGGGAAGGCATTGAACATTCCACGACGCCAGGCGTTGCAGACGTTCTCTTTGGCAAGGTAAAGCCCACAGGCAAACTCCCGCACACCTGGCCCAAAGACGCCAAGCAAATCCCGATCAACAAGGACGATGGGAAAAAGGGACTATTCCCCTACGGCTACGGGTTGACGTACTAACTACATCTCAAAACCAGCATCAATCATGCATTTCTGGGCGAAGCAATTTGCTTCGTCTTCCTTTTCGGGATGGTTATGCGTGATTTCGATGTTTTGCAGGCAAATTCCCTTCTTTCCGTGGTACAGCACATGCGCCAGCTCATGGAAAAAGGTAAACCACATAGCTGCACGGTCCTTGAAACGGTCGTGAAGTTGGATAAGCGGCACATCCTTGTACCAACGGTACATGCCATGAATCGGCGCACTCTTGAAATTCTGCACAAACAGCACGCGAATTCCGATTTTGCGGCACAGTTCCTGCAGGCCCGTCATGCAGTCATCAACCACTTCCGCTTCAGGCGTCCAGTAGGTAATTTTCTTTGCTCTTTTCGGCAGAGTCTTATTCGCCGCAGCGAAAGCAATGATTTCAGGAAGAGCTGCCTTCAGGCGTTTGCGAACGGGAATTTGTTCCTGTTTTTCCATCGGGTCGCGGTCAGAAAGAATCTCGCCTCGACGAATCCAAGCCGATGTGGCATATGGATCCTTAACCTCGGCCAAGGATATGCGGAAAGCCACCTTTAACTGCGCTTTCTTATAGTAGCCATCCCACGCTTGGGGAGAAGCCACAGCAAAGAATTTCAGCAGAGGCATTAAAGACTTGTTTTCGTCTTTTTTTTGCAGAACCCATTCACGAACGTTAATTTCTGCGGGGAAAGACTTTTTCCAAAGGGACTGATCTGTCAGCGAGGCCTTGATTTTTTCGCGAGAAAGGAATTCGTCATAGGCCATCTGACTACGCAACCAAAATCCAGCAGGGATCTCAGTAACCATTTCAAGCGAAATAGCCGATTCAGGCGTAATCCGGCAATTACCCTGCAAAATATCGTTTACCGCCTTGGGAGTGTAACCCATGCGAGCGGCCAAGTCATTGGCATCGAGCCCCATTTCTTCAAGTTTTTCAGCAAGATGGCGCCCCGGCGGCGTCACTACAGCTAATTCATCACATCTATAAACCTGCATAAGCACTCCTACTCATGATAATCTACAATTTCTAGAATGGAAACGGTTTGTTCAACAATCAATCCGATGACATTTCCATCACTATTCATAACCGGCTTGAAGATAAGTCGATACGGATGGTCCAAATCACAGGCCCATTGGCCAGCACGGTTGCCGGTTAACTCATGAAATCGGCCCGCCACATTTTTCAAAGCATCCAAATCAACAGCTCTATGCAATGCATCTATTCTTACTGAATACGCCTCCGCCCTTCTTTGGCCCATTTTTCGAACTGCGTAGGCCTTGTCACCCGCACAGCGCGCCAATTCCTTATCTGCATACACAACCTGCATTCCAACCTCTAAATTTTAATACACCTAAAATATACATTAAAATTTTAAATAAAGCAATAGGTATATCATTTTTATAAAAAGATTTTATATATTTCAGAAAAGATTTTCATAACACAACAAACAAAAGGAGCCAATATGGGCGTATACATCTCCCTTCTCGCATCAAATAAGGTCGACCCCATTCAGTGGGAAAAGGCCTACGAAGAAACCCTAGTACTTGCTGACAAAATGGGATTAATCGAAATACGAGAATTTGAAAAATTTGGTCAAAAGTATTTCGCAGCAACATCGAGCGTAGAACGAGAATTCTCTTCTGGAGTCGGTTGGCTCGCAGAAGGTGACGCAGCCTTTATGGCAACGGCTGAAGATTTCTTTTTACCCCGCAAATCCCGCACGCCAAAGCAAGATGAAAAATACAGCGACCCATTAATGTACATTCTTGCACAAAAAGGAATCGTTGATTTCGAAAATCCGCATGTCAAGAAAGTACAGTATCTTTGGGGAAGTAAAACGCAAGGGGAGCCGTATCACATGGCACTTCTTGCCATCGGTTGCCTTCTAGATAACCGACTGAATGGCGATGCAATTTGCGGCAGCGACATCACCTATGGTCAATGCGAATACGCTATAAAAAAGGCCAATGAAATTTTGAAGGAGAAAATCGGCATGCCTTTGCGATGCCGTATGGAAGACCTTTACAAGAGAGTCCGTCAACTTCCCATTGAACCTCATCAAGCACTCAATGCGTTCGCCGCGACATATTTAGGCGCAAAGGACGAGCGCTACTATAAATTTGTCGCAGAACACTTTTCCGACGAAGAACAATATCTTTTCATCAAAGAGAAAATGAACGATAATTACTTAGGTACGGTTGGTTTTTCAGATTGTATACAACAAATTCTTTCGTATGACGTGCCTATCGCCAAAGTCTGTTCGGTTTTTCTGGAAATGGATCCCGAAAAAAAGAAGCCTCAAGAAGACGGAGAAAACCCTTTCCAAACATTCATCAAGACCATTCTTGCGACAAATATCTATTTGCCGGAAAAAGATATGCGCGATTGTTTAAAAGTGAACGGAAATTCTGCCGAGACCATGTGTGTCGAAAAGCAGTTTGCGAGTATCCTGTTCATGGGAGCGAGGAACCGTAGTGTCGCACGTTACATTCCTTTGAAAGAACTAACAGCGCAACTTGTTGATTCGCTCGGAGACAAATGCGATGTTAAAGAAATTATTACCAACTATCTTAAGGATAAAGAGAAAAAACAGCAGGACGGGGAAACGAATGTTTTTGCCCAATTGAATGATTTCCACGACGAATTCAACAAGAAAGTTGCCGAGGAAGAAAAGAAATATGATGTAAGTCGTCCAGAATATTTCATATTCTTTCAGAAGGGGGATTCAGTACCGCCAGAGCTTTTGGACTCTATAAAAGGAGCAGTAGATTTTTATAAAGGATGTTTAAACGAACCTCATTTCGCAGAACTTTTTAAAGACAATTACGAGAACCAGTGCCGCTTTCTAGAAAAACAAAATCGTGCGCTTAAGTTGATGGATTTCGAATGGCAAAAGATTTTTGATGACATCAAGAACAATCCAGAACGCTTCAAGCGATATTACCCTATGGTGCGAATGGTAATCAACCATCGAACCATCCATGATTTTATCAGAGCTTACGTCGTTAACAACGACTTCTATGAATTGTGCCAGACACTTGTCTCCGACAAAGGCTGCCAGCCAGAGGTAAAATAACCCAAGCAACTTAATTTACACGCCGAAGAATTCATTCACCTTGCTGCAGACAAAGTCGATTTCTTCGGTTTTCAGGCCAAAGAACATGGGCAGACGCAGCAAGCGATTGCTTTCGTTGGTGGTAAACTTATCTTCGCCGCTAAAGCGACCGTAGCGCAGGCCCGCAGGCGATGAATGCAGCGGCACATAATGGAACACCGCCAGAATGCCGTTATAAACCAGATGCTTAAGGAGCGCCGTACGCGTCTGCAGGTCTTCGACCTTCAAGTAGAACATGTGCGCATTGTGCGTGCAATGTTCCGGAATAAATGGTAATTTAACCAGGCCCTTGTCGGCCAGCGGCTGTAAGCGTTCACGGTAAGCGTTCCAACTCGCCATGCGGTTGTCATAAATTTCGTCAGCGCATTCCAGTTCTGCATAAAGGTAAGCGGCATTGAGTTCGCTCGGCAAGTAGCTGGAGCCGAGTTCTACCCATGTATACTTGTCGACTTCGCCACGGTGGAACTGGCAGCGGTTCGTGCCCTTTTCGCGAATGATTTCGGCGCGATCGCAATACTTCTTATCGTTGATGAGCAAGGCTCCGCCCTCACCCATGCTGTAATTCTTGGTTTCGTGATAGCTGTAGCAACCAAAATCGCCAAGTGTTCCGAGCGCCTTGCCCTTGTAAGTTGCCATCATGCCTTGAGCAGCATCTTCGACCACGAACAGGTTGTGACGTTTTGCAATCTCGTTGATTTTGTCCATCTCGCAAGCCACGCCCGCATAGTGCACCGGCACAATCGCCTTCGTCTTCTCGGTGATGGCAGCCTCGATCAAGTTCTCGTCCAGGTTCATGGTGTCTGGGCGAATGTCCACGAACACGCACTTGGCCCCCTGCGACACGAACGCATCGGCCGTACTCACGAACGTGAATGACGGCATAATCACCTCGTCGCCAGGCTGAATATCGCAAAGGCGGGCAGACATTTCAAGCGCATGGGTGCAACTCGTGGTCAGCAGCGCCTTCGCCGTACCGGTATGCTTTTCAAGCCAATCGTGGCACATCAAGTTGTAAGTGCCATCACCACAAATACGGCCACTTTCGACGGCCTGCTTCACATAATCGAGTTCGAGCCCCACAAACGGAGGCTTGTTGAATGGAATCTTCATAACGCAGAAAATATATATTTTTCAGGCATAAAAAAGATATATTGTTTACACCATGAGTTTTA
>Ga0310695_10006420_pt1 | contig 19438 bp, 14 predicted proteins | sample RumenRJG_04DNA_FD_203882 | JGI IMG/M metagenome (GOLD analysis project Ga0310695, IMG submission 203882) | Bovine rumen microbial communities from Lethbridge, Alberta, Canada - RJG_04 (v2) (version 2) | ecosystem: Host-associated > Mammals > Digestive system > Stomach > Rumen | place: Canada...
ATTTGCCTTTAAACAGCCGGTCAGCTTCTTCCTTTAAGGCGATATCGTAGTAATACATAAGGAGTTCGGTAAACATGGTTTTGCCGAATCTCCGGGGCCTTAAGAACATGGATACCGTAGCGCCGCTCTCTTCATACACCTCAAGAAAACGGGTTTTATCCACGAAGGCATAATTATTCTCAATAATTATCTTAAAGTTTGTCATTGCTGTCGGAATAAGCTTTGTCATAGTTATATACCTCGCTGTCCTGAATGAGATCAGCTGCAAAATAACCGGCGTATATCCTTCATGATATTCTGTTAGAGCAGGCCTGTTTTTGCAAGAAAAAGGGAGCAGGAAAGAGATCCCGCAACTCCGAATCCGGATTACCTCATCAGAAACCTCTATGCTTTAACAAAGGTTTCATATCCATGATCTGCACCTGTGGCTGGCACTCAGCAACTAATGAACGGTCTTAATATGCCTGCGTTTATGCTGACAGAACACAGCGGCGGTTGGTGAGAATCGAAACCGGAGGGCACTGTGATGAATGGAGAGGATTAACTGAATCCCTGAAAAAACGATTACCCGTTTCCGCTCTTCGTGCCCGGGAATCTGACAGCTTTCAGTGTCTCCTCAGCGAGGCCATCACTCCGTACAGAATCTGAAGCTCGTGGTTGGTAAGATCGGCCTTGCCCATGATATGGCGGAGCTGCTCCATAATGGTTCCGTTGACATCGGGCTTAATGAAGCCGCTCTGCCTGAGCGAGTCCTCAAGAAAGGCGTAAAAGCTTTCCCACTGCCGGTGCTCGGGTTTCAGGGGCTCCTCCGCAAAACCGGACTTTCCCTGAACTCCCTGACGGCGCCGCAAAAGAAGCTGTCTCATTTCGTAGGTCAGAACCTGGACACTCATGGCCAGATTAAGAGAGGAATATTCGGGATTCGCGTCAATGTTGATGTGGATATCACATTTCGAAAGCTCGTCATTGGTGAGCCCCGAGCTCTCTCTCCCGAACACCAGAGCAGCCTCCTCGCCGTTTCCGGTGTGGGAAAACACTCTTGAAAGCCCTTCCCGGGGCTGGTACAGGGGCCGATCCAAAGCCCGGATCCGGGCAGAGGTTCCGGCGACAAAGGAAACATCCCGGAGCGCCTCGTCCAGGGAGGAAACCACGGTAATTTTCTGAACCACGTCAAAGGCTCCGCCGGACAGCGCCTCCGACTCCGGAGTCACCACCGGACGATCCGTAACCACCGTAAGCCGGCAAAGCCCCATGGTTTTCATGGCCCGGGCCGCGGAACCGATGTTTCCGGGATGCGTGGGCTCCACCAGAACAACCCGCACCAAATTAAGGAGACGCATGGAATCCGCACCAAGAGTTCCCGGTACGAACTGTTCCTGAACAGTATCGGACATCCTGAAAACTCCGGACTACTTCTCGGACTCTGTGCCGCTGTCCGCAGTAACCTGACCGTCTCCGTCAGTATTCTGCGGTGCATCCTCGGGAGCGGCCTTATGATAACCGCCGGCACGCTTAAGCTCCTTTCCGGCATAATGGTATTCCAGATAATATGTCACATTGGTCATCATTGCCAGCCGGAAATAATCGTTGGCTCTTTCGGTCTCCCCCAGAATCTGGTGGTATTTTCCAAGATAGAAATAAGCCTCGCAGAGTCTTTCGGTCTTCTGTTCCTCGGTAGCCCCGTCCAGCACATGATCCCAGAAGTCAGACTCTGATCTGAGCCCCAGGAGAACCTGAAGCAGTCTGACATTCCATTCGTCCTCCCGGTCAGCCACCAGACGGAAGCGTTCCTGAAGCCGGGCTTTTGCCTGATCCGGATACAACTTGGATTCAATGATGTAGAGCCAGACTATCCGGAAGAAATCCGTACGATCCTCCAGATAGAACCTGCTGAAATCCTCATGAGCCATCTGATCCCGAAGCCCGTAGTAAAGGGCAATGCCCCGGGCCGAATAAATACTGGTAAGGGTCGGCTCCAGCTCCAGGGCGGCATCGAAGGCATCGTAGGCCTCAAGATACTTGCCTTCCATGGCCAGCATCACCCCGAAATAGCCGTATCCTTCTGCAAACTGAAGGTTTTCCTGAATAGAAGACATTATCCCAAGCTGCGCCAGAAGAGAAAGACCGGTCTTGTCGTAGACAAAACTCCTCTCATAAAGGAGACGGGCCCGTTCGGCCTTGGTGATATTGGGATTGGCAATCTGACGGGAGAGCTTGATAATCAGCATCTGATCAGAGGTATCCACCACTCTGGGGGTTACTATCTTCACAAACGACGGGTCAATATGTCCGTCCGCTGCCGTTCCGGCGGTTCCGTTAAGGCCGGCGCATCCGGTAAGAACCAGACCGCCAAAAGCCAGGGACAAAATTACTCTGTTAAACATTGCTGCTTCCTGCTGATTTTGAAACTCCGGGGATAAGACACTTCTCCCCTCAGGACTTTATCCGGTACATTCAGTGCATTTTAGTGCATCGCCGGGAAATAATGCCCGGGGAGACTCCGAATCCTGGGGGAAAATGTGAAGTAATGCCGGGAGAACATGAAAAAAGCCGGGAAAACCGCCATGGCAATCCCGGCTTTAAATGCATCATGTCCCAAAATCCTTAATCCGGATACGGAACCTCGGCTTCCGGCTCTCCGATATCCTTCTTGATTTCCATCGGAAGGAGATTTTCACGCTGAATCTTCAGCAGAAGCGGCCAGGTTGAAGCCACATATATGGAGGAGAAGGTTCCGAAGATGATGCCCACCAAAAGCGCCAGGGAGAAGCCGTAAATCATTTCTCCGCCCAGAATCAGCAGCGCAATTACCGTAATCAGAGTGGTTCCGGAGGTGATAATGGTTCTGGAAAGCGTTTCGGTAAGGGAAACGTCAAACAGCCGATCCATGGGCATCCGGTGGAGCCTTCTGGCATTCTCGCGGATTCTGTCGAACACCACGATCTTGTCGTTCAGGGAATAGCCCACCACGGTAAGCACCGAGGCCAGCACGGTCAGATCGTACTCCACCCACATAAAGGAAAACACTCCCAGCACCACGAACACGTCGTAAACCAGGGAAACCACAGCTCCGGTGGCCATACGCCATTCAAAGCGGGCGGCAATGTAGGCCAGCATGACAATGAGAGACACCACAATGGCCACGATACCGCTGGTCACCAGCTCCTCACCCACGGCCGGCCCCACAAATTCGCTTCTGGTGACCCGGGCATCGGGATTCATGGAGGTTACGGCAGTCTTGACCTTCTCGGTAATCCCCTGCTGATTTTCACCTTCCCTGGGACGGAGTCTTATGGAAACATCCCGCGAGGTCCCGAAAAACTGCACCACCGCACCTTCGATACCGTTACCGGCAAGACTGGCGCGCACCTTTTCCAGATCGACGGGTTCGGCTCCGGCGCTTTCGGGATACTGTACCTCGATAACGGCACCGCCGGTGAAATCCAGACCCCAGTTAAGGCCCTTAACTCCCAGAAGGACAATGCAGCCGATTACCAGAAGAAGGCACAAAACCTCCACCGGCTTGGCAATTTTCATAAAAGGGATAACGGTTCCCTGCTTTATTACCTGAAACATAGCTTCTCCCTGTTATATCCACAGCTTCTTGATGTTGCGGCCGCCCACAAAGGCATTGACCACCGCGCGGCAGGCGGTAACCGCCGTAAACATGGAGGATACCAGACCCACCATCAGCACCAGCGCAAAGCCCTTGACGGAACCGGTGCCCACCAGGAAGAGAATCAGCGCCACGAAGAAGGAGGTGATGTTGGAATCCGCAATGGTAACAAACGCTCTCTCGTAGCCCAGGTTAACCGACTGCTGCACGCCACGGCCGTTTCTGATTTCCTCGCGGATTCTCTCGTATATGAGCACGTTGGCGTCCACCGCCATGCCGATGGTCAGCACAATGCCCGCAATGCCCGGAAGAGTCATGGTGGCCCCCGGAATAAGCGACATGAGGCCGACAATCAGAACAAAGTTCATCAGGAGTGCCAGATTGGCCACAAGACCGAAGGCCCGGTAGTAGAAAATCATGAAGACGAAGAGAATTCCCATGCCCCAGAGCATGGCATTCATGCCGTTGATGATATTCTGCTGGCCCAGGCTGGGTCCGATGTTTCTTTCCTCCACGATCTGAATCGGGGCAATAAGGGCACCGGCACGAAGGAGCAAAGCCAGGTTATGGGCCTCCTGAGGAGAATCCAGGCCGGTAATGCGGAACTTGGTTCCCAGGCGGGCCTGAATGGTGGCCACATTGATGATCTGCTGGGTCTTGCGGAATCTGGGTCTGTTCTCGGCATCGCCGGCAGTCTGAGACTCGTCCTGATCAATGGCCTTGTACTCAATAAAGTTGGTGGCCATGGGATCGCCGATATGATCCCGGGTAAAGTCGGACATGATCTGACCGCCCTTGGAATCCAGGCTGATATTCACCTCCGGACGGGAATTCTCGTCCATGCCGCTCCTGGCATCGATAATGTGATCACCGGTGAGAATCACTCTCTTGGCCACCACTACCGGCTGATCGTCCTTGCTCATGATAACTTCGGAGTTGGCGGAAACCTCACCCTTGGCAGCTCCCTCAAGGCCGGCGGACTGGTCCACAAGGCGGAATTCCAAAGTGGCAGTGGCCCCGAGAATTTCCTTGGCCCTGGCAGAATCCTCTACGCCGGGGAGCTCCACCACAATTCTCTCCGCGCCCTGTCTCTGAACCAGGGGCTCGGCAACACCAAGCTCGTTTACGCGGTTTCTGATAATGTTGATGTTCTGCTCCACAGCATAAGTGCGGATTTCCTTAAGCTTTTCCGGCTTCACCTGGGCAGTGATTACAAATCTGCCGTCAGCCTTCTCCTCGCCCTGAAAGACCATGTCTCCGTGCTTGCTCCTGAGAAGCTGGAGAGCCTGGTCCATGGTGTCGGAATCCTTGAAAAAGATCTGAATATCAGAACCTGCGGCCTGAGCTCCGGTAAGACGGATTTTTTCATTGCGAAGCTCGGTACGGAAATCCTGGACGGTCTGGCCGATGATCTTCTTCATGGCCTCGTCCATATCCACCTCCATCAGGAAGTGCAGGCCGCCCCGAAGGTCAAGCCCCAGCTTGAGGGGATGGGCGCCGATGGCACGCAGCCAGTCCGGAGTCGCGGCGGCAAGGTTCAGTGCCACGATGTACTTGTCACCCAGCTCGCGGGACAGCTTGTCCTTCACGCTGAGACGCAGGTTGTTGTCCTGAAATCTGATAAGAGCCTGACCGTTTTCATGCTCAATCCGGCACTTGTCGCCACAAAGGGGCTCCACCACCCCCTGAATTCTGGACAAATCGCTATCTGCCAGGGTAACACCTCTGGTTCCTGAAATCTGAATCGCCAGATCTTCGCCATAAAGATTCGGGAGAGCGTAGACAGCCCCCATGATCAGAATCAGGATAATCAGCAGGTTCTTCCATAACGGGAACTTGTTTAACAAAACCGCCTCCTTGTTTGCGGCATCCCCGGTTCCCTGTGCTGAAACAGGAACGTCGCACTATCTGAATTATCCGGTAAAAATTAGTGAAATCCTATTTGAGATCCGAGGTCTTCACCACCTCAAAGGTGCCCTTGGGCAGTACTCCGGCCACATTGACACGCCTGATCATCAGGGTGCTGCCGGCACTGACCTGAATCGTGTAGTAATCGCGGTTTTCGCTGATCTTCACAATCCTTCCCACGATGCCACCGGTGGTATAAACCTCATCTCCGGGTTTGAGCTCGCTCAGGATCTTTTCCATTTCCTTTCTCTTCTGGTTCTGCGGCCGCATCATCAGGAAATAGAAAACAACAATGAATCCCACCATAATGATAAGAAAGGTGAAATCAAACTGCGGCTGCGGGGCCTGGGCGGCTCCTGCGGCTGCTTCTTCAGCCAGCGCTGTCGGAAAGAAATTCATGAATTTACCTCAAAATACAATGCATTTACAAAGCGAGCATTATAACCAATCAGGAGATCCTCCGCACGTTTTTTAAATGCCGGGACGGGAAAACTCTACCTGCTAATTCTGAGATTCCGATAATCTCCGATCCCCGCATCGCAAATGACGGCTCTGCATTTTCCGAACGGTGAAAACCTTATCACTCCGGTGCGGTCTGCCACTGTTTCCCTGACAAACTTTTTGGTCTTCCCTCACTCAGCACAGATAAGGATGATAAAACTTACGAACTGTCTGCTGATCCTGAGTGGCCGGATATAAAAGTATGGTTTTTGCCTTTCATGCTAATCGACGGTGAGCCAAAACCGGGTTAACCGCTCCAGTTTAAATACAGAACACAAAAGCTTTCCCCGGTTATCAGGGATGAGGATTGATGCCAGGCACGAAGATTATTCACGGGAATAACGGACAGAAAATGATTGGCAGGGATGAGGGAAGTGTATTCGAAGTGGAGCAAACAAGGTTTTTCGAAACTTCCCTGCGATTACCCAAATACGGACAGCCCTGCTCGGTAAACCCCGGGTAAGTACTTTACGGAAAACAGCGTTCTATTCCTCCCTCCGATACTCCCTGTGTACCGCCTCGCAGTCCTTGCCATGAAATACAATGCCGTACTTTCTGACAATCTCAAAATCCTGCCGGATATCAAAATCGTAGTTCTGACTGTCAATCTGAGTAATGGCGGCCTCGCACAGTTTTTTCATGACGGATGCGGAGTCACTGTCGCATTTCTTGAATTCGATAATTACCGCCGTGCCAATGTTTTTGTTCTTAATCACAATATCTGAAAAGCCCTCCCCGCACTCGCTGTTGGATTTTATCTCAAGACTCGAGGCTTTGGCTGCAATCCCGAGAACTCCCAGGAGGAAGGCATGGTAAACACTTTCGTATGCGGTATCCCTGACGCTCAGGAAGGTAAGAAGCATCTCTCTGATAAGGACGGAAGTCTTTACGGCATCTCCGTCAAACAGGGCCTTAAGGAGATCCCGGGACTTCTGTTTCCATTCAGGATTTGAGCTACTGAACAAATATTTTGCCTTATTTTTGAAGCACTCCGTGATTTCCCGGTTTGGAATCCTTACCGGCGTGAAATCAGAAGACGAAGAAACCGCATTCCGATCCCGGGTAAGATACCCGGTATGCAGCATCAGCGTGGCAAAAACATTAAAATCGGTATCCGCCGTGATTTCCGGATAGGAGGTGAATTCACAGAGCTCGATCTCCTCCGTGCCGCCGTCAATAAGATTCTGAATACGCTGTGAATCATCGGAATCCGGGTGCCTCATACAGATTTCGATAATGTCGTTCCCGCTGGAGTTCGCCCAGAAGTTCTGAGGACGGAAGGTGGCGGGATCATTGCCCTCTGCCAGGGCCCTTGATAAAAATTTAAGAACACTCCAGGGACAGAGCATTCCGTTACCGGTACTGTCAGCGGCAATGCCGTTGTAGCCGTCATACCAGGAAAGCACTTCCGGAAGCCGGTTTTCCATGCCGCACTTTTTTAAAAGATTTTCGGTTTCGGCTTTGGTAAGGCCGATAAAATCGGCATACGGGGCTTCACCCGGACTGTAGCAGTCAAAATTGTTCACTCCGGTAAAAATGCTCTGATGAGCTATCTTAAGACAGCCGGTAACGTACCCTCTGAACAGATCCTTATTGTCTTTCAGGGCCGCGCTTATCATCAGCCTGATAACCTTCAGCATCTCATCATAATAACCGTTAACCGTGGCCTTCTGCAGGGGAACGTCATATTCATCAATAATAATCACAACCTTCCTGTCGTATGCCTCGGCAAGCATGCTTCCGATCTGTCGGAGGGATGTCTGAATCACGGTTTTGGCCATTTTCATGTTTTCCGGATTTGACAGTTTCCGTTTTTTTCGCTGACAAAGAGTCAGGCTTTCCCGGAATCCGCTTTTGGCAGCCGCACTTATCTTTTTGCTCCTCAGCAGAAATTTGAACCTCTCAAAAAGTACGGCCAGAAAATCCAGGATGGAATTCATGGCATCTTCAAAATCCTCTCCGTCAGTATCCTTGAGAGAAACGCTGACTACAGGATAACGCCCCATGAATTCGTCGCAGAGTTTCCTGTTCCTGCTAACCTTCAGTCCCTTGAAAAGCATCTCCTGCCGGCTCCGGTCTTCGGGATTTTTGTAATTGAGTTCCAGGAAATTCTCAAGCATGCTCATGGACAGGGTTTTTCCGAAACGCCGGGGACGCAAAAGAAGGCTTACCTTGGCCGTATTGAGGAGCTTGTTAAGGTGCGAGGTTTTGTCAATATAGATTTTTTTATCATTCCTGAGTTCGTCAAATTTCTCGTAGCCTATCGGAAAATCTGTGCTGGTAACAGTCATGATTAAACTCCTTTTTGTTAAACAGCTCCGGCCCGGGACTCAGTTCATCATCCGTAAGCTTCAATATATCACACGAAAGCTTTCCCGGGGTATTCAGGAGAGGAATTTATGACAGGAACGGGGATTATTCACGGGAATAACAGATACGACAGGATTCGGTGGCGGAATTCGGAGGAGAATAACAAGTTTTTTCCAACAACTCAACTCAAGAACCTTTGACAATCTCCCGTTCTGTTCACGTTCCTGTCGATAAATGGTCAGCTTAAAACACACCGGACTCAAATTTGGGGAGTAATGGAAGAAACGAGGATGGTATCCGATTACCACTCAGGATGAGTGTTCCGGGAAAATCCAAATACCCGGGGCTTTTCGGACTAAACCGGGTTGTGAATAACATGCGGAAGGCGGTACCTTTATCCTGTGATTACAAAAGATTGAAGAATGCCTCCACAAACGGGAATAACGCTGAGAAACCGCAGAAACGGATTTGAAAACAAAAAAAGAATTGTGTTACAGGAAACATTGCTGCGGCCCCCTGCTCCGGGATCGGGCAAAGCCGGCATTCAGCGAACTATCTGGGCCGGCATCTCGTTAAGCACAGCACTTACCAGAAAAATGCGATCCGCAAGATAGAGATCGTTAAGCTCGAAAAGACCTTCCTTGATGATGTACCCGCGGGCCTGATAGCGGTCAATGGTTTTCTGTCTCGCAACACCGGCCACAATTCCGGCAGAAATGCTGGGAGTGTAGATAATGCGCTTCATCTGCCAGAAAATATTGGCCTCGCAGCACTGGGCCACATAGTTGTCAGTGTTCAGAAAAATCAGCTCATCGGCTCCCTCTCTCCGGGCCGTGTTCAGCATAAGACCGCTGTCCACCCGGGAAAGGGTCAGATACCGGGATGTCAGCCCGGTGGCCGGGATCCGGGTTCTGGCAATCCTGACACGGTAGCCCCGGCGGTAGTCCTCGTCGGGAATTGTCCGGGAATCATGAGCAATCAGAAATTCCGCGTTGGGATAATGGTCCGCCACGATATACACTGAAACAGAGCCGGAACGGATGTTTCTGGTGCCTATAAGGGCGCTGAGGGCATTCTCCAGTCTCCGGAGGGAAAAATCCCCCTTGAGTCCCAGAGTCTCCTTGCCGGCAGAGAGTCTCCGGTAGTGCTCGGCCAGATTTTCGGCCCGGATAATGTTGCGATCCTTTTCGTAAAGGATTCTCATGGTTTCATAAAGGCCGTAACCGGTAAGGAAGCCGTCGGGAATGTAGCCACTGATTTCCGCAATGCCGTTGTCGGTTATTCTGAACATAATCCGCCGCTCCTGCCAAACCTGCAAAATAACAACTGTAATTTTACAGAATTCCCGCAGGGTATCAAAAAGAGGCAGCCAAAAAACTCAGCCGGATTCAACAATTTTTTCCAAACCTGGGATCCGGCACCGCTCCTCCCCTTCCGCAATCAGTCAGGGCCGGCATTTATGTCATGAGGCACGGTCAGCCGTTTTCAGGATAGATCTTAAAGAATTCCCCGGCAAACTGTTCCAGGGTTCCCCGGGCAATTTCCTGACGCAGCCTCTCCATAAGACGCTCGTAGAATCTGAGATTGTGAATGGTGTTGAGCCGGGCTCCCAGCATCTCGCCGCACTTGTCCAGATGATGGAGATAACTCCGGGAATAGTTACGGCAGGTGTAGCAGTCGCATTCCGGATCCAGGGGACCGAGATCATTCCGGTATTTGGCGTTTCTCAGCTTCACCACCCCGGCGGACGTGAACAGATGAGCATTTCTAGCATTTCTGGTGGGCATCACACAATCAAACATGTCCACACCTCTGAGCACCCCGGAAACAATGTCCTGGGGCTTTCCCACGCCCATAAGATAGCGGGGGCGATCCTCGGGCATTTTTCCTGCAATGTGGTCCAGAATCCGATGCATTTCGGATTTTTCCTCACCCACTGCAAGACCGCCGATGGCATAACCGTCAAAACCGATTTCGAGAAGGCCTTCCAGGGAGCGATCCCGAAGATCCTCGTAAACACTGCCCTGAATGATCCCGAAAAGCGAATTGGGATTCTGAAGCCGGTCAAACTCATCCCGGGAGCGCCGGGCCCAGCGGAGACTCAGGTTCATGGACCATTCCGCGGCATCGTGGGCAGCCGGATAGGGAGTGCATTCGTCAAGGCACATTACGATGTCGGAATCGAGATCCGTCTGGATCTGCATGGAGATTTCAGGAGACAGAAAAACTCTGTCACCGTTTACCGGACTTCTGAAATAGCACCCCTCCTCCTTGAGTTTCCGGAGTTTTCCCAGAGAAAACACCTGAAACCCCCCGGAATCGGTCAGAATCGGCCGTTTCCAGTTCATGAATTCATGAAGCCCGCCATGAAGGCGCACCACCTCCATTCCGGGACGGAGCCAGAGATGGAAGGTGTTCCCCAGAATAATGTCGGCATCAATATCCCGCACCTCTTCCGGGGAGAGCCCCTTCACCGTGCCGTAAGTTCCCACCGGCATAAAGGCGGGAGTCCGCACGACGCCCCGCGGAAAAATCATTTCCCCCAGCCGGGCCTTGCCGCATTTTGCTTTAAGTCTGAATTCCATTAAAGTGATTCCTTGTGCTCGCACATCTGTTCAATTTCTTCCCGCGATTCCGGTTCGGGGTTACGGGTAATAAACATGGCATCTCCGTAGCTGAAAAACCGGAAGCGATTCTCCACCGCATAACGATAGGCCGCCATGGTATGACGATAACCGGCAAAGGCCGCCACCAGCATGATCAGGGTTGACTCCGGAAGATGAAAATTGGTGATCAGGGCGTCAATAACCCGATAACGGTAGCCAGGATAGATAAAAATCGACGTGTCGGAAGCAAAGGGAGCCAGATCCCCGCCGTTCTTTTCGGATGCCAGGGCAGCGCTTTCCAGGGAACGTACCGAAGTGGTTCCAACCGCAATGACGCGGCCGCCGGTCTTTTTGGTCTCCCGGATTTTAGCAACAGTCTCCGGAGGAACCACGGCATATTCCGAATGCATATGATGCCTGAGAATGTCATCCTCCTTCACCGGCTGAAAGGTTCCGGCCCCCACATGCAGGGTCACCCAGGCAAAGGAAACCCCCTTATTCTGAAGCTTTTCCAGAAGCGCTTCATCAAAATGGAGACCGGCTGTCGGAGCGGCCACAGCACCGGGATTCCGGGCATAAACCGTCTGATAACGCTCCCGATCCTCGCCGGTATCCGGCCTGTCAATATAGGGAGGAAGCGGAATATGGCCAATATCGTCAAGGATGGCGAGAACTCCGGAGGCACCGTCAAATTCAAGTTCAAAGAGATCCCCCTCCCGGGAAACCATGGTGGCGGCATAGCCATTGTCAAAAAGCAGTCTCGCACCGGGCTTCGGGGAACGGGAGGACCTGATATGGGCCAGGGCAGTGTGTTCTCCGGTTACCCTTTCGATAAGAAGTTCAAAGGCGCCTCCGGATTCCTTTTTCCCGAAAAGCCGGGCCGGAATGACCCTGGTATTGTTGAAAACAAGCAGATCTCCGGGATTAATCAAATCCAGAACGTCATAAAAATGGCCTTCGGAAAGCTCTCCGGAAACACCGTCCAGCCGGAGAAGCCGACTGTGGGTACGTTCCTTTGCCGGGTATCTGGCAATAAGCTCCGGAGGGAGCTCAAAATTAAAATCTTGTCGCAGCATAATTAACAGAAAGAAGCATGTTCAAAACGGATCTCAAAAAATTGAGGTCAATATTAAGAAGTGGCGGGATTTTTTGCAACCATTATCTCAGGAACACCGTAAGCTCCGTCATGTCAGTGCGGTTTCTCTGAGGTAACCTGACGGAAATATCGATGACGCGAGTGATAACCGGGAGCCGGCGAGAGCGGAATACAGATCCGAAAACAGGACACGGTCCTTGAGGATAACCGTGAAGCCACCGAAACGGCTAAACAATGGAAAAATCTGGTAAAAGAAATTTTTTGAAAAACTTGACATGTATCACACGTTTTGTGATAATGGCCGCGATATGACTTCTTTGGTCAATCGTTCATTAGTCACTTTGTATTCATAGTTATTGTTTAATAACGCCAGCCTTCTTACGGGGGCTGGTTTTTTTTTCGGTTAACTTTTCCCTCACCACCTTCCGAAAACTAATGATTAAGAGGGGAAGACGCCTCCGGCGCTTCCGTTAATAACTGAAGGGGATACTCCCCTTCACCCCTGAAGAACCGCGATTACAGCCCCGGATAGCGCGGTAACAAAAATTTTGGAACGGAACTTCTCAAAACAAAAAACAGGAACCTCCGCAGCACCAAAAATAAAAAGGCGATGTTCACACACCGCCTTGTCTTTAGCTAGGATTGATTCAGTTAAGAACGATTGTACTTGGAGGTTCTTCTGAAGGCCTTCTCTTCATGATCAAAGAGGTAGCATGCCTTGGCAGGAATGCCAACTTCCAGGGAATCGCCGGTATCTACCGGAATTTCGGAAGCAGCCTTAACAGTGAAGTCCTCGCCGTCAACGTCCATGTAAACGAAGGATTCGGCACCCAGGTGCTCAGCCACCTGAACCACGCCGGAGAGACGGTTTTCAGCATCCGGATGATCAACCGGAACCAGGTGTTCCGGACGAATGCCAAGTTCAACCTTGTCGCCCACGTTGGCTCGACGGGCATCAACACAGGCGGTAACAACATCGCCGGTATTGAGCTTGACGCGGCAGCGCTCTTCGCCGATCTCGATAAGCTGGCCCTTGAGGAAGTTCATCTTCGGGGAACCGATAAAGCCTGCTACAAACTTGTTGCAAGGATTGTGATACAGCTCCAGAGGAGAACCGAACTGCTCAAGATTGGTCTCGGCGGAATCCTTGAGAGGGCTCAGAACCGCAATGCGGTCAGCCAGGGTCATAGCTTCCACCTGGTCGTGGGTTACGTAAATGATGGTGGCGTTGAGTTCCTTATGGAGCTTGGCAATTTCGATACGCATCTTTACGCGGAGAGCGGCGTCGAGGTTTGACAGGGGCTCGTCGAAGAGGAACACGTTAGGCTGCTGCACGATGGAACGACCGATGGCCACACGCTGACGCTGACCGCCTGACAGAGCCTTGGGCTTTCTGTCCATCAGGGCTTCAAGACCCAGGATCTTGGAAGCATGAGCCACACGCTTCTCAATGGTGTCCTTGTCGAACTTCTTCAGCTTAAGACCAAAGGCCATGTTTTCACGAACATCCATGTGAGGATACAGAGCGTAGGACTGGAACACCATACCCACACCGCGCTCTACCGGAGGAATGTCGTTCATGTAAACGCCGTCGATCTTAAGTTCACCACCAGTGATGTCCTCAAGGCCGGCAACCATGCGGAGAAGAGTGGACTTGCCGCAGCCGGAAGGTCCTACGAAAACGATGAACTCGCCATCCTTGATGTCAAGATTGATGTTGCGAAGGGTATCCTTGAGAACACCAAGCTTATAGTTTTTCAAAACATTTGTTAAAGTAACTTCAGCCATTTATACAGCTCCGAATTAAAAAATCTCTGAAAGGCGGCATCAAACTGCCCATGCCGCCAAAAATACCCTTTAGCCCTTTACACCGCCTGCAGTGAGGCCGCCGACCAGCCAGTGCTGTGCCAGGAGGAACACCACGGTGATAGGAAGACCCGACATAACCGCAGCTGCAGCAAAGTCGCCCCACTTCTTGTCCTGAGAAGCCATGTACTGCTGCGAACCTACTGCCAGAGTATAGTCGTTCACGTTATCAGTAAGCAGGATGCTGGCCACAGGAACTTCAGTGATGGTACCGATGAATGCCAGAATGAACACTACGGCAAGAATAGGTACCGACAGGGGCAGAAGAACCAGTCTGAATGCCTGCCACGGGGTGGCGCCGTCAATTGCGGCAGCTTCTTCCAGAGAGGCGTCAATGGTCTCAAAGTAGCCCTTGATGGTCCAGATGTGCAGTGCAATGCCGCCCATGTATGACAATATCAGACCGCCGTGGGAATTAAGACCCAGAGCCGGTATGTAGGAACCGATGTTGTCGAACAGAGCATAGATGGCAACGAGAGCCAGCACGGCAGGGAACATCTGAAACACGAGCATGCAGTCAAGAATCAGGCTCTTGCCGGAGAAGTTAAGTCTCGCAAACGCATAGGCACTGGTTGTTGAAAGCACCACGATAAATGCTGCCGTCACAACTGAAATGTAAATTGAATTCCAGAGCCAGCGCAGTACCGGGAACGGCGGAAGAACTTCCTTTCCGTTAGGATCGATATAGGACATTCCCAGAGCCAGTCTCCAGTGATCCAGCGTCAGGGAGTCAAATCCCGGAAAGAAAAGACCAAAAATACTGTCGGACACGTTGGTTGCAAAGTTACCTTCACGGAACGAAATCATTACCACCATGAAGAGCGGGAACAAAATCGCCAAAAGGAACAGGCAAACCAGCGCATGAGTTGCCCAGATGCGATATTTAATCGACTTTGGTTGTACTATTGCCATTTATTATCTCCCTGCGTCTTTCTTGGTTAACTTGAGCTGTACTACTGCAAGAGTGCCTACAAGAACGAAGATCATGGTAGCAATTGCAGATGCCAGACCGTAGTCATGACCGCCGGCTCCGCCTTCAAATGCCAGACGATAGGTATAGGACACGAGCAAGTCGGTGGCACCGGCCATGGTTGCAGTGGTGCTGCCAGGCTCGGGCAGATAGTCAGGACCGCCGTTGGTCAACAACATGATAAGAACGAAGTTGTTGAAGTTGAATGCGAAAGAAGCAATCAGGAGCGGGAACAAAGGCTTCCAGAGAAGCGGTACGGTAATGTTGAAGAAATTCTGGAAAGGACCGGCGCCGTCCATTGCCGATGCTTCATAGAGGTCATCAGGAATAGACTTGAGAAGGCCCATGCAGAGAATCATCATGTACGGATAGCCCAGCCACGCATTAACAATCAGGAGCATCATACGTGCCAGATTGGGAGAGGTGGTCCACTCAGGCTTAAAGCCGAATACGAAATCGATGATTCTGTTAATTTCACCGAAGTTCTCGTTAAACAGTCCCTTGAACACCAGGATGGAAATGAATGACGGAACCGCATAGGGGAGAATCAGAATTACCCGGTAAATGGCACGTCCCTTCAGGAATTCCCACTGTACGAAGCAGGCCAGCACCATGCCGATAGCGAGAGTAATGCCAACGGTACCCAGCGCAAAGACCACGGTCCAGATGAAGATCTTGATGAACGGCTCTCTGATATTGTTATCGGTGAAAATTCTCTTGAAGTGGGAGAAGCCAACGCCAACACGGAAACCCGGGGTGTAGTTCTCACCCTCGAAATCACCGGTCTTGTCATCGATATAACGGAAATACCCTCTTTCCATGTCTGGCATGAAAAGCTTCTGGGTCTGGTTATCGAGAAGCAGATGCGGGTTCTTGAACATACGGCCGTTGCCGAGAACCTTGCCGTCAGCCAGCTTGGTGAACTTCTTTCTCATGGCACCGAAGGTATGCAGGTCGATCATGGAAAGTTCGTTGGAATCAAGACTTACCTTAACGGTCTTAAGGAAGTCGCGGAACTTCATGGTGCACTTGATGCCGCAGGGAGTAGGCTGATAGTTGCTGTCCACCTTTTCCACCGGAATGGTGTTCTTCTCAACGCTCAGTCTGGTGGTCTCCTTGGCCATGTCATCCTTGTCATAGAAACGGATTTCCGATGACTTGTAGACTTCAACAGGAGTTACAGAACCGTCAGCAGTCGTTTGTCCGCCGGTGGTGAGAACCAGAGAGTACAGTCCCTTATTGCTGCTTTCAACAATGCTGAACTTGTATTCGCCGCCCTCGACACGGTACTTCTTCTGGAGATGAAATTCTTCAGCTCTTTCAAGAGTGAACAGGTTATTATCCGAATAGTTGGTAAAAGCAATATACACTGTATATACCAGCGGGAAGATAATAAAGATTATCATACTGGCAATGCCCGGGTATATATAGCGATGCGGGTAGAAGCGCTTGAACCAGAACGCTGCCAAACCGCCGCCGATTACCACGGAGAACAAAGCTGCAAATGCATACTGTCCATCCGCAAGCATTGAGCAAACCCACCACAGTCCAAACAACGCAATTGGCGCCATGATAAGGATTTTTCGTAAAGCTCCGGAATCGCCTTTTGAGGCTCCTCCTCCTGAAGCTTTTCCTCTATTCTTAATAGATTCCATGCTAACAAACCTTAAAAACAAACAAACCTAGCTTTCTGTTCTGTAATAAACCGCGAGCTTTATTACAAATAAAAACTTTAATAATTTCTTATTAAAGTTTTTACTTCTAAAAACTCTTTAAAAAGCTCCGGAAGTTTTCCTCCGAAGCCTCTAAAACAGCTTAGCAACTATTACTGCTCAATACGACGCTCAGCAGTGCTCAATGCCTCGTCAACAGTCTGACGACCCTTGGTGGAGTTGGTCAGAGCAGTCTGGAATGAAGACCAGAAACGGTTCATTTCAGCTACGTTAGGCATCGGATGACCAACTTCGGCGTTAACTCTGGTTGCAGCGATACGGGAACCGATCTTAGGATCAGCCTCAAGCTTCTTTTCGAAGGAATTGAGAGCTGCCACACCGAGCTGCTTGTCATCATTCATAGCCTGGAGACCTTCATCGGTAAGCAGATACTTCTCAAGGAATTCCTTTGCGAGGTCCTTGTTAGGAGAAGCGGCATTGATGGTCATGCCCTGAACACCTACGAAAGGATGAGCAGTCTGGCCGCCAAGGGAAGGAATGGCATTAACGGAGATGTCAATCTTCTTGGTGTCATAGTTGCCCCATGACCAGGGTCCGTTGATGATACATGCAACCTTGCCGTTAACGAAGGAGGAATCCATTACACCGTAGTCAACACCCTTTTCCATGTGGCCGCCCTTGATGAGTTCAACGAGGAAGTTAACACCCTTCTTGGCACCGTCATTGTTAACGCCTGAATCCTTAACGTCATAGCCGGTTGCAGTCTTCTTGAATGCATAACCGCCGTTTGCGGAAATCAGAGGATAGGTGAAGTAGCCATTGTTGTAATCCCACATAATGGCGCGCTTACCGTCAGCCTTTAACTTGTCATCAAGAGCGATGAAGTCTTCAAATGCCTTAGGAGCATCTTTTACGATTGCCTTGTTGCAGATGAGGCCGATTGCTTCGATGGATACAGGATAGCCGTAGTACTTGCCGTCTACCTTCATAGCTTCCCATGCAAAGTCAGCAAAACGAGCCTTTTCCTCGGCAGTAGGTTCAATCGGGGTAAGAAGAGCCTGCTTAGCCCATTCGCCGAAACGGTCGTGAGCCCACATGAAGATATCAGGGCCGTTACCGGTAGCAGCGGTCTGCTGGAACTTGTTTTCAACCCCGTCAGGATGCTGAACAGTAACCTTAACACCAGTAGCCTGCTCGAACTTCTTGCCTACCTTGGCAATGCCGTCATAAGCCTTATCACCGTTAACCCAGATGGTGAGCTGACCTTCTTCGATGCCGGCAACAGCAAACTGAGATAAGCCAAATGCAGCCAAACCAACTACAGTTGCTAAAACACTCTTTTTCATTAGTCTATCCTTTTATATATTTACCAGATGAGACGGCATCGCTGTCAAACAACAAAACAGCTAGCCTAACACTTATGAATGATAGACGATATCAAGATCCACTACACAACAAAAAAAGCGAATTTTTCTACCTCGCTCATATTTTCGTGATTTGAAATCGGGTTTTTGTACAACATTTATTCAAACAGAGGCGGCATCCGTTAAAATTCCTCTTTCCGGGCTGTTTCCAAAGCAGCAGTCCGACTTTCCGAAAGCTCCTTCTTTCCATCCCCTGCAAAAGGATAATATTCAGCCATTTGCCGCCCTCCCCTGCTCCCCCCGCAATTCAGTAATTCTTTTTCGAGCACTCAGCTTATTTTTCCATGCGTTCCGGCATCCTTATTCCAAACAGGTTCCGATTATGTCAGAAACGGCTAAAGGGTACCGCTCTTTAAAATCGGCATTCTTCTTTCGACACTTTTCCTGATTGAAGTTCCTGATTGCAGATCCTGCTTTGCCGGTATTTGACAGCTTTCTCTGACTCCTGTATCAGAACGTGATAAACGCCCCGACTGAAAACGCCGCCTGGAAAGCCGGAGCAAAGCAAATAAAGAGCATTACGAGGAACGCCTGCCACCGTCAGATTCTGTCCGTATACTCCTCCAGTACCTTGAAATCGGCCAGATTCCGGTCTTCCGGGGATATCACCATAGCCGCCCGGATAAGCCTGAGATTCTGGACGGTTTCGCCGTAATGACGGGATTTAAGCTGTTCCAAAGCATCCTTCATGGCGCTTTTCAGGGGATAGCCGTCCCGGATTCTCTTAAATTCAATCACGAGCTTTACTTCATTGGTTCTTATTTCCAGATCCGAGAAACCTTTGGCATTGGGATTTTCCCGGGATTTTATAATCCCGTCCCGGGGCAGAAGAACGTAGATAAAGTCCCGAATGGAGTTTTCATCATTGAAGGCTTTGGCATTGGCCGAGATACCTTCACAGAGCATGGTGTTGAAAAGCCAGAAAATCCCGGTAACATCCCCGGCATTCACCATGTCTGGAATGCCTTCCAGTTTGCCCTGGGTTACAAGAGACGGGCTGAGGTGATTAATGTCCAGCATCAGTTTGAGAAGTGACTCGGCAACCTCGTCATTCGGGATGACCAGTCTGGCGATCTTTCGGGTGTATTTTCTCAGTGTGAAATATCCGGTCTGAGTCAGCAGCATGGCCATGGGAATTTTATCAGGGTCTGATTTGGACATCAGGGTATCCAGACTTACCAGATTTTCTCCGTCCTCAGCGTTTTTAACCTGGTAGCTCAGTTTGCTGAAAAGTTCCAGGTTGCTTTTGTCCTCCAGATACTTTACCAGGATGGTGGGAGTCCCGCCGCTGGTGGCATACCAGTAGTTGAGAAATCCTTTTTTGGGATCTCTGAGAAAAGATAACCTCTAATTCCCTACCACGATTATAACTTGTCCTCTTCCCCTGCGTCCCCCTTTCTCATCTTTTCTTGATTTTAACAGCACTTTCAGCAAATATTCCCTTGAAATATTCTCGTTTTTTATGTTA
>Ga0310695_10006421_pt1 | contig 19436 bp, 8 predicted proteins | sample RumenRJG_04DNA_FD_203882 | JGI IMG/M metagenome (GOLD analysis project Ga0310695, IMG submission 203882) | Bovine rumen microbial communities from Lethbridge, Alberta, Canada - RJG_04 (v2) (version 2) | ecosystem: Host-associated > Mammals > Digestive system > Stomach > Rumen | place: Canada...
GGCGGGAACGAATCGACGCGCTCGCCCTCGATCTCGTAGGCGACGCAGACCGGCACCTCGTCGAGGTAGCCGAGCGCGTCGACGAGCGTGAGGGCGACCTCGGTCGCGCCCTGCATCTCGCAGCCGTAGCGCGTGGCCGGCAGATCGAACCAGCCCACGCGGCGCGGACGGCCGGTCGTGGCGCCGTATTCGCCGCGGTCGCCGCCGCGGCGGCGCAGCTCCTCGGCCTCGTCGCCGAAGATCTCCGAGACGAACGGCCCCGCGCCGACGGCGCTGGAGTAGGCCTTCACGACGGTGATGACGTCCGTGATCGCGTAGGGCGGGATGCCCGCGCCGATCGACGCGTAGCCGGCGAGCGGCGAGGAGCTCGTGACCATCGGGTAGATGCCGTGGTCGGGGTCCTTGAGCGTGCCGAGCTGGCCCTCGAGGAGGATGCGCTTGCCGGCGCGGATGGCGTCGTGGAGGAGCTTGTTGGTGTCCGTCGCGTAGGGGCGCACGATCTCCGCCAGCTCCGCCAGCTCGGCCCGGACGGCGGCCGGCTCGAGCGCGGGCTTGCCGTAGACGCCCGTGAGGAGCGGGTTCTTGCGGTCGCAGAAGAGCCTGATCCGGTCCTCCATCCGGTCGAGGTGGAAGAGCTCGCAGACCTGGAAGCCGATCTTGGAGTACTTGTCCGCGTAGAACGGCGCGATGCCGCTGCGGGTCGAGCCGAAGGACGCCTTGCCGAGGCGGATCTCCTCGAGGGCGTCGAGCTCCTTGTGGACGTCCAGGAGCACCTGCGCGCGGTAGGAGACGGCGAGGCGCGGCTCGATGCCGGCGGCCTTCAGGTCCGCGACCTCCTTCGCGAACGCGCGGACGTTGAGCGCGACGCCGGGGCCGATGACGTTGAGGACGGCGGGGTTGAAGCAGCCGGACGGCAGCAGGTGCAGGGCGAACCGCCCCTTGTCGTTGATGATCGTGTGGCCGGCGTTGGCGCCGCCCTGGAAGCGGACGACGATGTCCGATTCGCGGGCCAGCAGGTCCGTCATCTTGCCCTTGCCCTCGTCGCCCCAGTTGGCGCCTACGATCGCGGTAGCCATGTCTCTTGCGTCTCCTCGCCCCGCTTCCCGCGGGACGGGGGAGGATTCTAGCAGACCCCGCCACGGGACGCAAACGCCGCGCGGGCGCGCGGGCGCGCGGCATTTTTCGCTTGTCCGCGGAGGCCGGTTCGGCGATAATCGGGCGCGAAGGAGACAACCGCCATGCTAACCACCGTCGCCATATCGCTCGTGGCCGGGATCCTGCTCGGGTTCGCGGCGGGGTTCCTCTCGCACCGCTATCTCGCCGCGCGCGGGGCGGCCGCCCGCTCCGCCGGGGCGCAGTCGCGCCGCGGCGAGGCCGAGCGCGAGGCCAAGGGCATCGTCCGCGAGGCCGAGATCCAGGCGCGCGCCGAGGTGCTCAAGGCGCGCGAGGCGTTCGAGGCCTCCGTCAAGGAGCAGCGCCGCGAGCTCAACGAGACCGCCTCCGGACTCAACAAGCGCGAGCAGTCCCTCGTCCAGCGCGAGGAGAACCTCGACCGCAAGGCCGACGTCCTCGACCGCCGCGAGGAGTCGATCGAGAAGAAGGCCGCCGCCGCCGAGAAGGCCGCCGACGAGGCGCGCGCCGCCCGCAAGGAGGCGGACGCCGCCCGCGCGGACGCCGACGGCCGCCTCGAGCGCCTCGCCGGCATGACGCGCGACCAGGCGCGCAAGGACCTCGCGGAGCGCGCGCAGCGCGACATCCAGGGGGATCTGGCGGTCTACCTGCGCCGCGAGCGCGAGCGCGCCGAGGGCGAGGCCCGCCGCACCGCGCAGAAGATCGTCCTGGAGTCGATGCAGCGCTACGCCGGCAGCCACGCGGCCGAGACGATGACGCGCTCGGTCTCCGTCCCGGGCGAGGACGTGAAGGGCCGGATCATCGGCCGCGAGGGCCGCAACATCCGCGCGCTCGAGGCCGCGACCGGGTGCTCGATCCTCGTCGACGACACGCCGGACACCGTCATCGTCTCCGCCGCCGACCCGCTCCGCCGCGAGATCGCCGCCACCGCGCTCGAGCGCCTACTCGCCTCCGGCCGCATCCAGCCGCAGCGCATCGAGGAGGTGGTGGAGAGCGTCCGCCAGAACTGGGACGCGCGCCTGCTGGAGATCGGCTCCGAGGCCGCCGCGGAGGCGGACGTCGCGCTCTCCAGCGAGGAGGAGACGCGCGCGCTCGGCCGCCTCAAGTTCCGCACCAGCTTCTCGCAGAACGTCCTGCGCCACTCCGTCGAGGTCGCCCGCTACGCCGGGATGATGGCCGCCGAGCTCGGGCTCGACCCCGCCGTCGCGCGGCGCGTCGGCCTCCTGCACGACGTGGGCAAGGCGCTCGACGAGACCGCGTCCGGCCCCCACGCGCTCGCGGGCGCGGACTTCCTCCGCAAATGCGGCGAGCCGAAGGAGGTCGCGGACGGCGTCGCCGGCCACCACGGCGAGACGGAGGAGGTCACGCTCTACGCGACGCTCGCCTCCGTCGCCGACGCGCTCTCGAGCGCCCGCCCCGGCGCCCGCTCCGAGAGCAGCCAGCTCTACCTCGAGCGCATGGACAAACTCGAGAAGATCGCCGCGTCGTTCCCCGGCGTCGCGCGCGCCTTCGCCGTGCAGGCCGGGCGCGACCTGCGCGTCATCGTCGATCCCGAGGCGACCTCCGACGAGGACGCGATGCTGCTCGCCTCGCGCATCGCCGCGAAGATCGAGCAGGAGATGCAGTTCCCCGGCCAGGTCCGCGTCACCGTCGTCCGCGAGAAGCGCTGCGTCGAGTTCGCCCGCTAGCCCCTCCTCGCGCACGATGCCCGTGGCATCGTGCATTGTGCATTCAGCATTCAGCATTCCGACATGCCCCTCTTCCTCGACTCCCACGTCCACGTCTACCCCTCCTTCCGCCCGGACCGGTTCTTCGCCGCCTTCCGCGCCGCCGCCGCGAAGAGCGGCGCGCGCGAGGCCGCGGTGATGATGCTCTGCGAGCGCGAGGGGCAGGACGTCTTCGGCGACTGGTCCTCCGGACGCGGGCTGCCGCCCTCCCTGCGCGTCGCGCGCCGCGAGGAGCGGGCGCTGCTGCTGGAGGCCGACGACGGCGGACTCCCCGTCGCGGTCGTCGCGGGCCGCCAGATCGCGTGCGCCGAGCGCGTCGAGATCCTCGCGCTCGGGACGCGGGAGCGCTTCCGCGACGGCGTCCCGGCGAGCGACGCCGTCGCCGCGGCGCTCGACGCGGGCGCGCTCCCGGTCCTCGCGTGGGGCGTCGGCAAGTGGCTCTTCTCGCGCGCCCGCGTGGTCGACTCGCTCCTGCGCCGCTGGCCGGCCGAGGAGCTCGCGCTGGGCGATACCTCGCTGCGCCCGTCCTTCTGGCCGACGCCGGGCCCGATGGCGGAGGGCGCCACGCTCGGGCGGCGCGTCCTGCGCGGCTCCGACCCGCTCCCGCGCGCCTTCGAGGAGACGCGCGCCGGGCAATACGGCGACCTGGCGGAGGACGCGCTCCCCGCCGACCGGCCGCTGCTCTCCAAGATCCTCTCCGTCCTGCGCGACGACGACCTGCGCCCCGCCGGCCGCCGCGCCGGCCCGCTCCAGTTCCTTCGCCGCATGGCGTAGCATCCCGCCGCCCCGTCGGACCGCTCGCGCCTTGCGGGACGCGTCGCGGCGTGCTATCATCGCCGGCCATGAAAGCATACGACGAATCGGCCATCCAGACGCTCAAGGGGCTGGAGCACATCCGCCTGCGCCTCGGCATGTACATCGGGCGCAAGGGCGACGGCTCCGACTACATGGACGGCATCTACATCCTCCTCAAGGAGGTGTTCGACAACGCCATCGACGAGTTCATTTCCGGCTTCGGCCGCAAGGTCGAGCTCACGGTCGACGAGAAGTCCGTCACCTGCCGCGACTACGGCCGCGGCATCCCCCTCGGCAAGCTCCGCGAGTGCGTGAGCGAGCTCAACACCGGCGGCAAGTTCAACAACGACGTCTTCCAGTTCTCCGTCGGCATGAACGGCGTCGGCACGAAGGCCGTCAACGCCCTCTCCTCGAAGTTCCTCGCCCGCTCCGTGCGCGACGGCCAGTTCGCCCAGGTCGAGTTCGAGCGGGGCCTGCTCGTGAACGAGACCAAGGGCCGCACCGACGAGCGCAACGGCACCTACGTCGCCTTCACGCCCGACGCGACGATCTTCAAGGGCTACCGGTTCCGGCCGGAGTTCGTCGAGCGCCGCGTCCGCTTCTCCGCCTACCTCAACCCCGGCCTCGCGATCTACCTCAACGGCCAGTCCTTCCGCGCCGACAACGGCCTGCTGGACCTGATGGCCGACGAGGCGCAGTTCGAGAAGATCTACAAGCCGATCCACCACCGCGAGAAGGACCTCGAGATCTGCTTCACGCACACGAACCGCTTCGGCGAGGACTACTTCTCGTTCGTGAACGGCCAGTACACCGGCGACGGCGGCACGCACCTCTCCGCCTTCCGCGAGGGCGTCGCGCGCGGCCTCAACGAGTTCAGCGCGAAGCAGAAGTTCGAGCCGGACGACATCCGCGAGGGCATCGTCGGCGCCATCGCGATCCGGATGCAGGAGCCGCAGTTCGAGTCGCAGACGAAGAACAAGCTCGTGAGCGTGGAGGTGAAGGACCTCGTCCCGCGCATCAAGCAGATCGTCGTCGAGGAGCTCAACCGCAACCCCGAGGCGGCGCGCAAGCTCATCGAGAAGATCGAGGACACGCAGAAGCTCCGGAAGGAGCTCAACTCCGTCAAGAAGGCCGCGCGCGAGCGCAGCAAGAGCGTCTCGATCCGCATCCCGCAGCTGCGCGACTGCAAGCAGCACTACGACGCGAAGCGCCAGAAGGGCCTCGGCACCGAGATCTTCATCGTCGAGGGCAAGTCCGCCGGCGGCACGCTCACGCTCTCGCGCGACGCCGACCGCCAGGCCGTCTTCATGCTCCGCGGCAAGCCCCTCAACACCGTCGCCACGAAGCGCGACGTGCTCTACAAGAACGAGGAGCTCTACAACCTGATGTGCGCGCTCGACATCGGCGACAGCGTGGACAACCTGCGCTACGAGCGCGTGATCATCGCGACGGACGCCGACGTGGACGGGCTCCACATCCGGAACCTCATGATCACCTACTTCATGCGGTTCTTCGACCGGCTCGTGCGCGAGGGGAAGGTCTTCATCCTCGAGACGCCGCTCTTCCGCGTGCGCCCCTCGAACAAGAAGAACGCCGACCAGAACGTCTACTGCTACAACGAGGCGGAGCGCGACGCGGCGGTGGCCGCGATCGGCAAGAGCGCCGAGATCACGCGCTTCAAGGGGCTCGGCGAGGTGTCGAAGGACGAGTTCAAGGCGTTCATCGGCGATGCGATGCGGCTCACGCCGGTCGACGTCTCGCACGACCGCCACATCCAGGACACGATCAACTTCTACATGGGCGAGAACTCGAAGGAGCGCAAGCAGTACATCCTCGACAACCTCGTCGTGAACCCCGAGGACATCACCTAGCCCGCCCATCCAGCGAAAGGAGCGAACCCATGAACGGAAGAAGGAGGAAGGCCGCCGGCGGAGAGCCGCTCATCGCGTCGTTCCAGGTGGACCATACCCGCATCGGATACGGCATCTTCGTGAGCCGCCGCGACCGGGTGAACGGCGCCTACGTGACCACGTTCGACGTCCGCATGAAGCGGCCGAACGCGGAGCCCGCGATCCACGCCAACGCCATGCACACGATCGAGCACGTGGTGGCGACGTATCTGCGCAACTCGCCGTTCCGCGACCATGTCGTCTACTGGGGCCCGATGGGCTGCCTCACCGGGTTCTACCTCCTGACGAGCACCGACCACGAGATCATGCCGCGCGAGATCGAGCGGCTGGTGCGCGCGGCGTTCCGCCATCTGGCGAACTACCGCGGCCCGGTGCCCGGCGCCACGCCCGTGAACTGCGGCAACTACCTCTTCCACGACCTTCCGACGGCGAAGTTCGAGGCGCGCGCGTTCCTGGCGAAGACCTGGGCGTTCGACTATCCGCCCGCCCGCCGCGTCCGCTCGGGCTCGCGCGTGTTCTTCGACGCCTGAGCGTCCTCCGCGCTTCCGCGGTAGCGGCCGCCGGGACGGCGGCCACGGAATGGGAACCGCGCTAGCCGCCGTACCACCCCAGGACCCGGAGGGCGGGGAGCTCGCGCAGCAGCTGGAAGACCGCCGAGAGGGCGGCGGGGGCGAGGGCGGGCGCCTCGACGTCGAGGAAGAACGCATATTCCCAGGGCCGCTCCGGCACGGGCTGGGAGCAGATCGACGAGAGGTTGAGCGCGCGGTCGACGAAGACGTCCAGCGTCGCCGCCAGCGCGCCGGGCCGGTCCGGGAGGCGCAGCAGCAGGCTCAGGCGCGAGGCGTCGGGGGTCACCAGAAGCTCGCGCGAAACCGCCACGAACCGCGTGGCGTTCACGCCCGTGTCGCAGACGTCCTCGCGCAGGATCGCGAGGCCGTGCTCGCGCGCCGCGGCGGGCGAGCAGATCGCGGCGAAGGACGGATCCGCGCGCCGCGCGGCCTCGGCCGCGGCGAAGGCGGTGTTCTCCGCGGGCTCGGCCCTCCAGCCGCCTTCGCGGATCGCGCGGGAGCACTGCGCGAGCGCCTGCGGATGGCTCGAGACGGTGCGGACGCCCTCGAGGGCCGCGCCCGGGACGGCCGCGAGGCAGTGCCGGACCGCCAGATCGACGGACCGCACGATCCGCAGGTTGCGCTCCAGCAGATGGTAGACGGTGTCCACCGGACCGCCCGTCGTGTTGGCGAGCGGCAGCACGGCCGCGTCCGCGCGGCCCTCCGAGACGAGGTCGCATGCCGCCGCGAAGCTCGGCGAGGCGACGGGCGCCGCGTCGGGGAAGAGCCGCCGCGCGGCGGCCGCGGACCAGGACCCGGAGTCGCCCGCGAACGCGACGCGCCGGACGCCCGCGAGCGAGCCGTCCGCGCGCTCCGGGAGGCCGGTGTCGGCGCGGAGCGCCTCCGCGTCCTTCGCCAGGAGGATGTCGTACTGCCGCTCGCGCGAGGTGCGCATGAGCGTCGTGACGAGCGACTCGGCGGCGGCGGCGAGGTCCGCGCCGGCGAGCGCGCGGACGCGGGCGACGACGGCCGCCTCGCGCTCCGGGTCGCGCACGGGCTTCCCGGTGCCGGCCTTGCTGGCCGCCACGCGCGAGGAGATCTCCATGCGCCGGCGCAGCAGCGCGACGAGCTCCTCGTCGCACCGGTCGATGCCGGCGCGAAGCGCGGCGAGGCCTTCGCTGGATTCCGTGGGTCGCATGGCGGCGGGGATTCTACCGCACCCCGGCCCCTTCCCGCAATGAAATTTCCGCTTGCGTTCCGAGGGGCGCGGTGAGAGAATCCCGTTCCGTCATGCAACGCGACACCGCCCGGCTCTTCTTCGACGGACAGGCAAAGTGGTTTTTCTTCTTTGCCGGCCCGGGCGCCGTCGCTTCCTAGCAGGACCTCCGCGCGACGCGGAACCCGCACAAACGGAACGGCGCCCGGGCGAGAACCCAGGCGCCGTTCGCCGTTTGCGAAGCAAGACGGAGCCGAAGAACAATGCTGAATGCTGAATGCTGAATGCTGAATGGCGAATGCCCCGCAACCACCGAACCAGAGAACCGCCTAACCACCCAACCCCAAGTCTCCCCGCGCCGGCGCGGCGCGAGCCGCGGCCGGCCGCGGGGAGCGTTCCCGAAAAATGATCCTCGTACTCAAGCACGGCACCACGCGCGACAAGGTCGACGCGCTCTGCGAACTGCTCGAAGGCAAGTACCGCATCCAGACCAACCCCATCTACGGCAGCGAGCAGACCGTCGTCGGCCTCGTCGGCGACACGTCGCGCGTCCCCGAGCGCGACGTGGCCGGGCTCGACGAGGTCGACCGCGTCGTCAAGGTGCAGGAGCCCTACAAGCGCGCGAACCGCAAGTTCCACCCGGAGGACACCGTGGTGCGCGTCCGCGGCGTCGAGATCGGCGGCGGCCGCGTCGCCGTGTGCGCCGGGCCGTGCTCGGTCGAGTCGCGCGACGGCGTCGCCCGCATCGCGGCGGCCGTGAAGGACGCCGGCGCGACCCTGCTGCGCGGCGGCGCGTTCAAGCCGCGCACCTCCCCCTACGCGTTCCAGGGGCTCAAGGCCGAGGGGCTGCACTACCTCAAGGAGGCGCGCGACGCGACGGGGCTGCCGATCGTCACGGAGATCACGAACCCCGCGCAGATGGATCTGTTCGAGGAATACGCCGACATGATCCAGGTGGGCGCCCGCAACATGCAGAACTTCGAGCTGCTGAAGGAGGTCGGGCGCTCGCGCCTGCCGGTGCTGCTCAAGCGCGGCTTCTCCAACTCCGTCCAAGAGCTGCTGATGAGCGCCGAATACATCCTCTCGGAGGGCAACCCGAACGTCGTGCTGTGCGAGCGCGGCATCCGGACGTTCGAGACGGCGACGCGCAACACGCTCGATCTCTCGGCGATCCCGGTGCTCAAGGAGCGGACGCACCTGCCCGTGTTCGTCGACCCGTCGCACGCCGCCGGCGTCGCCGCCTACGTGGAGCCGCTCGCGCTCGCCGCGGTCGCGGTCGGCGCGGACGGCCTCGAGATCGAGGTCCACGACTGCCCGAAGAAGGCGCTCTCCGACGGCCCGCAGCAGCTCCTGCCGGAGGCGTTCGCCGCGCTCGTCGGCAAGGCGCGCCTCGTCGCGCAGGCCATCGGCCGCGATCTCTGAGGCGCCTCCGGCCGGCCCCGGATCAGCCCTCCACGCCGGGCCGGACGTGCTCGCGCAAGGGCGGCGGGACGGGCGTCAGGGGAGCTCGACGCGGTAGAAGCGCGCGGCGGAGTTCGGCGGCGGGAGGACGAGGGTCGCGGTGCCGTCGTCGTTGAGGAGGGGAAGCAACGACTATGATACACGAAACCGGGCGGAAAAGATACTAAATAATCTCCCCGCTCCGCTCTTCCGAACCGCGTGGCGGAGCGGCGCTTCCGTTGGCGGGCCACGCGCGAAAAAAAAGGTTTCACGGTCGGACGATTTCGTGTAGAATGCGCGCTCCCCGGGTTATTCACGACTTCGGAACCACTCCCCCCATGAACATCGAAAAGAAACTCGAGGGCTCGGCCCTCACGATCGCCCTCGAAGGGCGCCTCGACACCACCACCTCCCCCGACCTCGAGGAGGCGCTCGCCGCGTCGCTCGACGGCGTGTCCGAGCTCGTCTTCGACTTCACGAAGCTCGACTACCTCTCGTCGGCCGGGCTCCGCGTCCTGCTCTCCGCCCAGAAGCGGATGAACAAGCAGGGCTCGATGAAGCTCGTCCACGTGAACGACGCCGTGAAGGAGGTCTTCGAGATCACCGGCTTCGCCGACTTCCTGACGATCGAGTAGGCGCGCCCCGCGCTCCCGTTCGGCCGTCCGAACCCGCGAACCAGCCAGCATGCTCCCTCTCTCCGCCCAGCTCCGGATCCGCCTGGTCGTCCTCGTCGCCGTCTCGTTCTGCCTGGCGACGGCGACGCTGTGGAAGGGCGAGACGATGCGCGCGGAGAAGGACGCCCGCGCGCTTCTCGAGCTGAACTACCGCGACGTCTCGCGGGGCTTCACGGACCGCGCCGACTACCAGCTCGTCTCGGTCGCCCGCGAGATCGCGAACCGCCTCGGCTCGTCCGGGCGGCTCGCCTCGGAGGACGTCGCCGCGCTCTGCGCCGATCAGGAGATCGCCGAGATCTACGACGTCGACACGCGCGGGATCGTCGTCGGCGGCAGCCGGCTGGTCGGCTCCTACATGGGCGCCGGACCGCAGTCCGGGGAGTTCCTGAAGCTGCTCGAGCCGGACGGCCCCGAGACCCTCTCGCAGCCGGACATGCCGCGCACGTCCGACGGCCGGCTCTTCAAGTACGCCGCCGCGCGCTTCCCGGACCGCAGCGGCTACATCGAGGTCGGCTGGGCCGAGGAGCGCTTCCTCAAGTTCCTCCGCCAGCGCGCCTACGGCTACACGCGCAGCTGGCACATCGACGAGCGCGGCTTCATCGTCTTCGTCGACCGCGACGGCGTCGTCACGAGCCACGCCGACATGTCGCTCGCGGGCAAGACCCTCCAGGAGGCGACGGGCCTCGATCCGGCCTCCGTCCCGACCGGGACGCTCTTCCGCGCGAAGATCGCCGGGGAGCCGATGTTCTGCTACGCGGGGCCCGTCCGCGACTACCTGGCGGTCCTCGCCGACCCGGTCGCGGACGTCTTCGCCTCGCGAGACCGCTTCATGCCGCGCATGGGGGCCGTGCTGCTCGCCGTCTTCGCGCTGCTCTTCCTCTTCGTCTCGGGGATGCTGCGCAGCCGCGTGGCGGGGTCCGTCCGGCGCATCGGCGACGCTCTCCGCCACATCGCGGGGGGCGACCTCGGCGGCCGCGTCGAAGAGCGCTCGTGCCTCGAGTTCTCCGAGCTCTCCGACAACATCAACGCGACGGTCGTCGCGCTGCGCGACGCCGCGGAGGAGCGCGTGCGCCGCATCGAGGCGGAGCTCGAGCTGGGGCGCACGATCCAGCGGGCCGCGCTCCCCGCCGACTTCCCCTCCGAGGAGGGCTGGAGCCTCGCCGCCTCGATGGAGTCCGCCCGCGAGGTGGGCGGCGACTTCTACGACTTCTTCCCGGTCGGCGACACGCACCGCGCGTTCCTCGTCGCCGACGTCTCCGGCAAGGGCGTCACCGGCGCGCTCTACATGATGAACGCCAAGACGCTGCTCAAGGACGCGCTCCTCGCCGACCCGGAGCGCGACCCGGCCGCCGCCCTCACGCGCGCGAACGACGAGCTCTGCGCCAACAACCCCGCCGAGATGTTCGTCACCGCGTGGGTCGGCGTCCTCGACCTCGAGACGGGCCGCGTCGCCTTCGCCAACGCGGGCCACAACCCGCCGCTGCGCCTGCGCGAGGGCGCCGCCCCCGAATGGATCCGCGAGAAGTCCGGCTGCCCGCTCGGCTGCTTCGAGGGCGTCGCCTACAAGCGTCACGAGGTCGCGCTCGGCCCCGGCGACGCGCTCTTCCTCTACACCGACGGCGTCACCGAGGCGATGGACCTCGCCGGCGCGCTCTTCGGCGAGGACCGACTCGCCGCGACGCTCGCCGCCGCCGGCTCGCGCACCCCCCGCGCGCTCGACGTCGCCGTCCACGCCGCCGTCTCGGCCTTCGTCGCCGGCGCCCCGCGCGCGGACGACCTCACCGTGCTCGCCCTGCAGTGGCTCGGCGCGCCCGAGCGCCGGATGCGGACCTTCCCGAACGACGAGAACGCGCTCGCCGCCTCCGCCGAGTTTCTCGAAAAGACGCTCGACGAGGCCGGCTGCCCGCCGAAGGACAAGGCGCGGCTCCTCGTCGCGCTCGACGAGGTCGTCTCCAACGTCGTGCGCTGCTCGGGCGCCTCCGGCCTCGCGATCTCGGTGCGCCTCTCCCGCGACCCGCGCGGCGCGACGGTCTCGGTCTCCGACGACGGCAAGCCCTTCGACCCGCTCCACATCCCGCCGCCGGACCTGACGCTCGGCGCGGACGAGCGCCCGATCGGCGGCCTCGGCATCCTGCTGCTGCGCAAGACGATGGACGGGCTCTCCTACCGCCACGCCCACGGCTGCAACATCCTCACCTTCCGGAAGGTCTTCGGGTAGGGCGGGAGCCGCCGGCGATGGTGGGGCGAGGCGTCCCGCTGAGCCGCGGAGCAATGGCGCCGCCTGGCCACAACGGCTCGGCGGGGACGCCTCGCCCCACCCGCGCAGGGTCTGCTCCGCCCGGCCACAACGGCGTATTTTTTTGTATCCTTTTTCCCCGGTTTCGTGTATCATAGCCAGCACTTCAAGTTTTCCCTGATGAAGCACCCTTTCCGATTCGCCGCCGCCTACGCGTGCGCGCTTGCCGCGCTCGCGGTTTTCGCTTTCCCGCCCGCCGCGCGCGCGGGCTTCACGTCGTCCGGCACGCTGGGTTCCTCCGACGTCGGCAAGAACCTCGCGAACGGAACGGTCTACGTCGTTTCGCAGGACGCGACGATCGAGCGGCCGTCGTATTCGGCCAACAGCGCGCTCTACGTGCAGGACGGCGCGACGACGGTGCTCTACATCCCCGTTGGCGTCACGCTCACCGTGAAGGGCGGCAACGCGCAGGGCCAGGAGGGCGCGGGCGCCGGAATCCGACTGAATTCGGGGTCGACGCTGGTGGTCACGGGCGGCGGCCGGCTGAACGTGACGGGCGGCAACGCGGCAAGCGGCGGCAACGGCGGCAGCTGGCGGACGAACGGCGAATGGAACGGCAGCGCCGACGCTGGCTCGACCAACATGGACAGCACCGGCGGCGGCCACGGCGGGGCGGGCGGCGGCGGCGCCTCGGCGGCCATCGGCGGCATCGGCGGCAACGGCGGCGACGGCGGGACGGGCGGCGATGGCTTCCGCGACAAAACCGAAAACGACTGCGCCCACAACGGCAACAACGGCAACCCGGGCCAGGCCGGCGGGGCCGGTACGTCGATGGGGACGCTCTACGTCCTCGGCGGCATCTCCGTGAACGCGACCGGCGGCTCGGCGGGGTCCGGCGGCTCCGGCGGCACGTCCGACGGCGGCGACACGTCCTCCGGGGGTCTCCGGTATGCCGCGGGCGGCGGCGGCGCGGGCGCGGGCGGCGGCGGCGGCGGCGCGGCCACGGGGGGCATCGGCGGCGGCGGCGGCGGCGGCGGCGGCGGCGGTGGCGGCGGCGGCGGCGGAATGGACTGGACAACGCTGGTTTGGAGTCTCAGCGCGCCCAACGGTGCGACCGGCAGCGGCGGCAGCGGCGGGAGCAGCAACGGAGGGGCCGGCACGGTGGACTCCCGCGGAATCGGCTCTTCCGGGCGCGGCAAGAAGGGCGGCTCCGGCGGCGACGGCGGCGACGGCGGGTCGTCGGGCGACACGGGCAGTTTCTTCATCGACATGGCCGCCGGGGCGGGCGTGACGGTGAACGGCCAGGTCGCCTCGCGCCCGGCCACCACCCACGAGGCCATCGAATACACGCTCACGTTCTCGGACGAGTGGCGGCATTCGTCCAGCACGGACGCCAAGCTCGGCTACGCGCTTCCGGCGGCGCCCGTCCCCGCCTGGCGCGAGCGCTACACGTTCCTCGGCTGGTTCACGCAGCCCAACGCGCAGGGAACCAAATACTACAACGCCGACGGCTCGGCGGCGCGGCCCGAATACGACCGCGTTGGCGACCTGACGCTCTACGCCGGCTGGCGCCTCGACGACGATTCGCCGACTGTCTGGGTGGACGGGACCGGGATCGTCCCCGGGCAGAACCGGGCGGGCAACGGGTGGAGCTACAGCGCCGCGACCGGCCAGCTCTCGCTCTTCGCGGGCGGCGCGACCTACACCGTCTCCGGCGTCTCGACGAACGGCGAGATCGCCATCCTCGTCCGCAACAACCCCACGGTCGTGCTGGACGGCCTCGTCCTCGACACGGGCATCCGCACCGACCTGGCCGCGTTCGAGATCTACACGGAGTCCCGCCCGACCATCCGCGTCGACGCGCCAAGCGGCCTCGCCTCCGGCGCCGGGATGCAGGGCGTCCGCCTCCAGTCCGGGGCGTCCGTCCGCTTCACGGGCGACGCGACGCTGCTGCTGACGGGCGGCGCCGGCGCGGCCGACGTCGGTTGCAAGCAGTGGGTGAACTCCCTCGGCCCGATCCGGATCGACACGCAAGCCACCGACCTGCACCTCGGCACCGGCCGCCTCGCGAACGACACGGGCTACACGAACCACTTCTACTCGATCCCGACGGGCGCGATGGTCTGGAACGTCGCGGTCACGAACTTCGCGTCCGGCGCGGCCGTCTCGTGGACGGGCCTCGAGGCGGAATACACGCCCACGAACACGACGGCCGACGCGCACGGCGTCGCGCGGCTCTGGCTCCCGGACGGCACGTGGCTCTTCGATTCGGAGAGCGGCGGGGAGACGAAGAAGTGGGTCGTCCACGTGGACGGCGCGCACGCGACCGCCTATCCGTTCGCCGACGTCGGCCTCACGATCAACGGCCGCGCCGTCTCGCTCCTCACGGGCGAGGGCTGGTATCACGACCGGACCAACACCGTCGTCCTCACGGGCCCCGGGCCGTTCGTCGTCAGCGGCTCGACGGCGTCCGGCATCGGCATCCGGGCGGACGCCAGCTGCTCCGTGGTCCTCTCGAACGTCCTGATCGACTGCTCGGCCTATCCCGGCCGCAACGCCTTCCGCGTCCCGCCCGGCGTCTCCGTCGACTTCGCGCTCCCGGCCGACGCGGCGCTCGTCGGCGGCGCCGGCTGCGCCGGCCTCTCCGTCCCGGCGGGCGCGACGGCGACGTTCGACGGCGCCGGCATGCTCTCCGCGACGGCGGCGAAGCCCTCGTCCGGCCTTGACGGCGGCGCGGGCATCGGCGGCGACAACGGCGAAGCCGGCGGCACGATCGAGATCCTCGGCGGCGAGATCACCGCCCGCACGACGTGCAGCGCCTCCGGCATCGGCGGCGGCAAGTCCGGCGCGGGCGGCACGGTGACGATCTCCGGCGGCACGGTCCTCGCGGAGGGCCGCCAGTCCGGCATCGGCGGCGGCTACGGGGCCTCCGGCGGCACGACGACGATCTCCGCTGGCACCGTCACGGCCCACGCCGCGCTCGGCGCCGGAATCGGCGCCGGCAACCGCGGCGCGGACGGCGGCCGGACGACGATCTCCGGCGGCATCGTCACGGCGGCCGGCGGCACCTACGGCGCGGGCATCGGCGGCGCGAGCGACAACGGCACGGGCGGCGACGGCGGCATCGTCGTGATCTCCGGCGGCACCGTCTTCCCCTCCGGCCGCAACGGCTCGTCGGACATCGGCATCGGCCGCGACGGCTCGGTCGGCACGGCCTCGACGACCATCTCCGGCGGCTCGGTCCGCGCCACGGGCGCCCTTAGGCCGCTGCCGTGGTCCAACGCCGGCCGCATCTACTGCGTGACCGTCTCCGGCTTCGAGCCGGGCGCCGCCATCACGCTGGACGGGCTCGACAGCGGCGCCATCGACGCCTACGGCGACAACGACCTCTATGCCGACGAGGACGGCAAGATATACCTCTGGCTCCCGAATGGCACCTACCGCTTCGCCGCGCGCTGGGGGGCGAACCACGAAACCTACATCGCCAACGTTTCCGACGCCAACGTCGATGCGGCCGTCTGGCGCGCGGGCGTGACCGTGAACGGCGTCGATGTCGCGGCTCTCGAGGGCGAGGGCTGGGAATACGACGGCCTCGTCGCGACGCTCCACCCGACGAACGCCGCGCCCTTGGTCGTGGCCGGCACCAACCTGTCGGCCGAAGTCCGCCTCGCCGTCGCGCACGCCGGCGAAGTCGTCTTCTCCAACCTCGTCCTCGACGTTTCGTCGCGCAGAGCAGCGGCGGCCGTCGACATCCAGGCGGCGGACGGCGCCGCGACGCTCCGCCTCGCGGGCGAAAACCGCGTCAAGTCCGGCGAAGACGCCGCCGGCGTCCAGTGCAACGACGACGACGCCCTCGTCATCGACGGCGACGGAACGCTGGTCGCCCGGGGCGGCGACTACGCGGCCGGCATCGGCGGCGGCTACCAGCGGGGCGGCGGCACGATCGCGATCACGAACGCCACCGTCGATGCGACCGGCGGCAGCAACGGCGCCGGCATCGGCGGCGGCTGGCTCGGCGCGGGCGGGACCGTCACGGTTTCCGGCGCCACCGTCACCGCGACCGGCACCGGCAGCGGCGCGGGCATCGGCGGCGGGGGCAACGCCGCGGGCGGCGACGTCACCATCGCGGGCGGCGTCGTGAAGGCGACCGGCCATGGCGACGGCGCGGGCATCGGCGGCGGGAGCAACGGCGCGGACGGCGGCACCGTCACCATCGTGGACGGCGACGTCACCGCGAACGGCGGCCTGAACGCGGCCGGCATCGGCGGCGGCGCCGGCGGCATGGTCACCGGCGGCAGCGGCCACGGCGCCACGGTGGCGATTTCCGGCGGCACGGTGACCGCGAATGGCGGGACCAACGGCGCGGGCATCGGCGGCGGCCAATACGGAAACGGCGGCCGGACCGAGATTTCCGGCGGGACCGTGACGGCGACTGGCGGCGACGAAGGCGCCGGCATCGGCGCCGGCCGCATGGGCGCGGGCGGCACGGTCGTCATTTCCGGCGGCGAGGTGACGGCCGTCGGCGGCGACGACGGCGAGAGCGCGGAGCTCCACAGCGGCGGCGCGGGCATCGGCGGCGGCCTCCTTGACCACGGTTCCGTCACCATCACGGGCGGCACCGTCTCCGCGCAGGGCGGCACGAACGCCGCCGGCATCGGCGGCGGCAAGGACGGCGTCGGCGGCACGATCGCCATTTCCGGCGGCGTCGTGACGGCGACCGGCGGCTACCATGGCGCCGGCATCGGCGGCGGAAGCGAAGGCACGGGCGGCGACATCGCGATCTCCGGCGACGCGACCGTCACGGCAACGGGCGGGAACGGCGCCGCGGGCATCGGCGGCGGCTATCATGGCGACGGCGCCACCATTGCCATCTCCGGCGACGCCACGGTGACGGCGACGGGCGGAGAGAACGCTGCGGGCGTCGGCGGCGGCAGCAGCGGCGGGGCCAACATCACGATTTCGGGCGGCACCGTCACGGCGACGGGCGGGTATGACGGCGCGGGCATCGGCGGCGGTTACCAAGGCGACGCCGGAACCGTCACCATCACCATCGCCGACGGCACCGTTACGGCGACGGGCGGGAACGGCGCCGCGGGCATCGGCGGCGGCTTCAACAGGAGGGGCGGCACCATTGCCATCGAGGGCGGCATCGTGGCGGCAACGGGCGGCTATAATGCCGCGGGCATCGGCGGCGGCTGCTGGGGACAGGGCGGCTCCATCACGATTGCGGGCGGCGCCGTCACCGCCACCGGCGGCAAGGAGGGCGCGGGCATCGGCGGCGGTTACCAAGGCAACGGCGGGAACATCGCCATCGAGGGCGGCACCGTGACGGCGACGGGCGGGCCCGCCGCGTCGGAAGAATCGGGCACGGCGGGCATCGGCGGCGGCAACGGCGGCGAGGGCGGTACCATCGAGATTTCCGGCGGAACCGTCACCGCCACCGGCACCGGAGGGGGCGCGGGCATCGGCGGCGGACGCAAGAACGGCGGCAACATCACGATTTCGGGCGGCGTCGTCACGGCGACGGCCGGGAAGGATGCGGCGGGCATCGGCGGCGGCAAGGGCGGCCACAGCGGCAAGATCTACGTCAAAGGCGGCCGGGTCCGGGCGACCGGTTCGAACACCGGCGCCGCCATCGGCGGCGGACGGAACGGCGGCGCCGACACCATCGAGTTTTCCGGCGGAACGGTCCACCCGTCTGCCGCCCATTCCAATGCCATCGGCTACGGCTACGGCGGCAGCGCCCTCAACGGCTACGCCATCGGGATTTCCGGCGGCGCGATCTACACCGTGACGAACGCCGTCGCCCCCAACGCGGTGACGGTGGACGGCCACCGAAGAGTCTTCCCCCTGGACCTGGGCATCGGCCTCCCGACGAACCGGGTCGCCAACATCCTCTTCTCCGGCAACTTCGCGTCCGACTACGGCACCAGAGACCTCTACACCGACGAGCGCGGCGTCCTGCGCATCTGGCTGCCCTCGACAGGCGGCGAACTCTTCACCGTCAAAATCACGATGGAAGACGGGTCGAAGCACTTCTTCTGCTACGGCATCAAGGACGACGGAACCGTCGTGCAGGGCGACTTCCTCGTCGTGAACGAGCAGATGGTGGTGGCCGGGCGCAGCGACTACGGCTGGGGATGGAACTACGACAAGGACACGTGCGTCCTCCGGCTCAACGGAAACGCGACCGTGCAGGGCGTTTCGACGAACGGCGGGCACCGGATCCTCGTCCCCGCGGGCGGCGCCTCGCGCGTCACGCTGGCGGGCGCCGGCCTGACGCTCTCCGCCGCCAACACCAAGCATTGGTCGGCCTTCGTCGTCTCCAACGATTGCGAACTCGTCCTCGGCGTCCCCGCCGCCAATTCCCTCCACCACGCGACGACCAACGCCATCGCCGCGCGCGGCCAATACGCCGCCGGCATCGAAGTCGCCGAGGGCGCCTCGCTCACGATCCGCGCCGACGCCCCCGCCGACGAGCTCGGCGAATGCCCGATGCTGGCGGCGTTCGGCGGCAAATGCGGCGCCGGCATCGGCTCGCGCGGAAGCGGCTACGTCAAGCCGGGGAGGATCGCGATCGAGTCCGGCATCGTCCTTGCCCAGGGCGGCGAAAAGGCCGCCGGCATCGGCGGCGGCTCGATGTGCACCCTCGCCGCGGACAACATCGTCCTCTCCGGCGGCATCGTCACGGCGATTGGCGGCGCGAGCGCCGCGGGCATCGGTTCGGGCTGCATGACCGGCGGCCAGGGCGACAAGACGCTCCCGGACGGTGCGGTCCGCATCACCGGCGGAACGGTGCTTTCCACAAAGGGCGCGTCCGGCGAATCCGATCTGGTCTCCAGCCGCAACACCGTCCCGGTCACCGGCGCCGCCAAGCCGCTCGTCGTCACCGGCGGCAGCGTCCACGGCGCGAACCTCGCCGTCTCGCCGGCCCCCGTCGACGCCGCCGGCGCGCAGCTGCGCTACTGGCTCTTCGAGGGCCTCGAGCCCGGCGCGACGCCGGTCTTCGGGGAGGGTCTCCCCGCCGGCTACGGCCTAAGTGGCGTCGTCGCGGACGCCACGGGCTCGGTCTGCCTGTGGCTGCCGAGCACGAACGCCGTGCGCAGCGTGATCCTGGACGGCAAATACTTCTCCGGCGGCGGCGCCACGAACAACGTCTTCTCGATCGAGTCCGGCTCCGACGAGCCGCCCGACTCCATCCGCGAGGACGGCCGGACGAAGTGGCGCGTCGCGGTCCCCGCGCTGCTGGTCGGGGAGACGACGGCGATCCTCGGCCTCGAGGACGCCGGCGTGTCGTCCGCCATCCCGGGCCCCGACGGCCGGGCGTTCCTCTACCTGCCGGACGGCGACTACGCCTTCTCCGCCGGCGGGTTCGACTACGCCGCGGCCGTGGCCGGCGCGGCCGCCGAGGCGGAGCTGCTGCGCGTCGGCGTGGCCGTGAACGGCGTCGACGCCGCCGCGCTCGGCGGCGAGGGCTGGGCGTTCCTGTCCGGCGAGCACGTCCTCGCGCTCACCAACGCCGGACCCTTCGCGATCTCCGGCGCGGCGACGAACGTCGGAATCCGCGCGGAGGCCGACTGCGCCGCGACGCTCGACGGCCTCGCGCTCACCAACGGCGCCGCGCGCCTCGTTCCGTTCGAATGCGGCGGGCGCGCTGTCGCGCTGTCCCTCGCCGGCACGAACGTCCTCGTCTGCGCCGTCGACGGCCTGCCCGGCATCCGCGCGGCGGGCGCGTCGGCGCTCGTCCTCTCCGAGGCCG
>Ga0310695_10006422_pt1 | contig 19435 bp, 19 predicted proteins | sample RumenRJG_04DNA_FD_203882 | JGI IMG/M metagenome (GOLD analysis project Ga0310695, IMG submission 203882) | Bovine rumen microbial communities from Lethbridge, Alberta, Canada - RJG_04 (v2) (version 2) | ecosystem: Host-associated > Mammals > Digestive system > Stomach > Rumen | place: Canada...
TACGTTGACGAGAAAATAAAAAATGTCAAAAGACCGCTGAAAATTTTGAATATGTTTGCATATACGGGTGCAGCGACATTGGCTTGTTTAAAAGCAGGTGCAAGTGTATGCCACGTTGACGCTTCAAAAGGCATGGTGCAGTGGGCAAAGGAAAATGCCGTTTCAAGCGGTTTGCAGGATAAGCCTGTAAGATGGCTTGTTGACGATTGTGTAAAGTTTGTTCAGCGTGAACAGCGTAGGGGAAACAAATATGACGGAATTATCATGGACCCTCCGTCTTATGGCAGAGGACCTAACGGAGAAGTCTGGAAATTGGAAGAACAGTTGTTTTCACTGGTAGAATTATGTTTGCCGATACTTTCGGATAATGCCGAATTTTTCATATTAAATTCCTATACAACAGGGTTGTCACCTGCTGTAATGGAGTATCTTTTGGGAGTAATGCTGAAAAGCAAATTCGGGGGAATGGTGACAAGTTCGGAAATCGGCTTGCACGTTACGGAAAGTGGTCTGACATTGCCATGTGGCAGTACGGCTATATGGCAGAGTTTATGGAGATAAGGTATGATAGAAGTAAAAGAAGTGTACTTTCAGTATGAGGGTACGGAGGAAGAAAAGAAATATGCCTTGAACGGTGTGAACATGACGATAAAAGACGGTGAATTTGTTGCGATAGTCGGTCACAACGGTTCGGGGAAATCTACCCTTGCAAAGCATTTCAATTCGATATACTTGCCCTCAACGGGAGATGTCATTGTTGACGGCATGAACACCGAAGATGACGAGCATTTATTTGATATAAGAAAGAAAGTGGGATTGGTTTTGCAGAATCCCGATAATCAGATAGTGGCAGGAATTGTTGAAGAAGATGTTGCATTTGGGTGTGAGAATTTGGGAATACCGCCAAAAGAAATCCGTGAGCGTGTCGATAATGCATTGAAAGCCGTTGATATGTATGAATACAGGACACATTCACCCGATAAATTGTCGGGCGGTCAAAAGCAGAGAGTAGCTATTGCAGGGATAATTGCAATGGAGCCTGAATGTATCGTGCTTGACGAGCCGACAGCCATGCTTGACCCACAGGGCAGGCAGGAAGTTATTTCAACGGTGCAGAAACTCAATAAAGAGCGTGGAATAACTATCATTTTGATAACGCATTATATGGAGGAAGCTGTTTTGGCTGACAGAGTTATCATGATGGACAGCGGAAAAGTTTTGACGGAGGGTACACCGAGAGAAGTATTTGCACAAGTCGAAATGCTGAAAAAACATAGGCTTGACGTACCGCAGGCAACAGAATTATGTTACAGGCTGAAAGGGTGCGGATATGAAGTACCCGATTGTGTTCTTGATGAAAGCGAGTGTGCCAAGGCACTTGAAAAATTGTTGAAAAGAGGTGCTGTATAAATGGCGGTGATAAAAGCAGAAAATATCCGTTTTGTGTACGGCACGGGAACATCTTTTGAAAAGACGGCACTTTCCGATGTCAGCTTTGAGATAGAGAAAGGCGAATTTATAGGGATAATCGGTCACACGGGTTCGGGCAAGTCAACGCTTGTACAGCTTTTGAACGGACTTTTAAAGCCGACTGACGGCAAGATATATTTAAACGGTAAAGATATTTGGAAACAGCCTAAAAAAATTAGGAATGTCAGATTTAAAGTAGGAATGGTATTTCAGTATCCCGAATATCAGTTGTTTGATGAAACGGTGTACAAAGATATATCCTATGGACCTAAAAACATGGGATTGAGTGATGAGGAAATTGACGAGAAAGTCAGAAGTGCAGCGGAGTTTGTGGGACTGAAAAAAGAATTGCTGGATAAATCACCGTTTGAATTGTCGGGCGGTGAAAAAAGACGTGCAGCGATAGCGGGAGTAATTGCAATGGATCCCGAAGTACTGATACTTGACGAGCCGACAGCAGGACTTGACCCGTTGGGCAGAGATGCACTTCTTTCACAAATACAGGATTACCATGATGTGAGAAAGAATACTGTTATACTTGTATCGCACAGCATGGAGGATATAGCAAGGGTTGCAGACAGGATTCTTGTAATGAGTCACGGAGAAAAGTATATGTTTGACACACCCGAAAATGTCTTTTCAAAAGGCAGGGAATTGGAAAAATTGGGCTTACAAGTGCCACAGGTTACAAAAATCATGCTTTTGCTGAAAGAAAGCGGAATAAATGTTAATCAAAATATATTGACGGTGGAACAGGCGTTCAATGAAATAGTCAGTTATTTGGGAAGTTAAGGGGGGCTGAAAATGGTAAGAGATATTACACTTGGACAGTATATGCCGGGAATGTCAAAAATACACCGTTTAGATGCCCGTGCCAAAATACTTTTTTTGATAGCATATATTGTGTTTATATTTGTGGCAAAGAATTATATGTCGCTCATGCTTATCACAATGGCATCGCTTTTGGTGGTGCTGATGACAAGAGTAAAGTTTTCCATGTATCTGAAAAGTATGAAAGTAATATTGTTTGTGGTAGTGCTGACAGGAATTTTAAATCTTTTCTACGGTACGGGAAATGTGTTATGGGAATGGGGTTTTATCAAAATAACAGACGGTGGCATTAACAATGCGATATTTGTAACGATAAGAATAGCAACGCTTGTTATTATCAGCTCGATATTGACATTTACAACGTCACCGTCAGACCTGACAGACGCATTGGAAAGACTGATGAAACCGCTGAAAATATTTCATGTAAAGGTGCATGACATAGCGATGATGATGACAATAGCATTGAGGTTTATACCCGTACTTTTGGAAGAAACGGATAAAATCATGAATGCCCAAAAGGCAAGAGGTGCAGACATGGAAAGCGGTGGCATTATTAAAAGAATAAAGGCATTGATACCCGTATTGATACCGCTTTTTGTATCATCATTCAGACGTGCAAACGACTTGGCAATGGCAATGGAATGCCGTTGTTACAACGGCGGAAATGGCAGAACACGCATGAAACAACTGCATTTTGGGATAATAGATTTATTGGGATTGATATTCTCTGTTGTAGTATTTGCAGGAGTAGTTTTGTGTAATATCTATTTCGGTGCGGTGGTTCAATGAGAAATATATTGGTAACGCTGAAATATGACGGAAAGTATTATCACGGCTGGCAGATACAGAAAAATGCCGTGACGGTGCAGGAAACCTTTCAAGACGGCTTGAAAAGCATATTGGGGGAACTGCCCGATATAAAGGGGTGCAGTCGCACGGATTCGGGCGTTCATGCAAATATGTATTGTCTGAATTTTCATACAGAGCATAAAATTCCATGTGAAAGGCTTATTCATGCATTAAACAGCCGTTTGCCGAAAAGCATGGCTGTCGTGAATGCAGAGGAAGTTGCAGAGGGCTTTCATGCAAGATATTCATGTAAGGGCAAGGAGTATATATATAAAATATGGAATAACAGGATAAGAGAGCCGTTTCTTGACGGATATGCATTGCATTACTGGTATGAATTGGATATAGATAAAATGAATGAGGCGTGCAAATATTTGATAGGCACGCATGATTTTACATCATTTTGTACAGTAGATAATAAAAGAAAAAAAGGGGATTTTCACCGTACAATTACAGATTTGCACGTTGACAAAAACGGGGATTTGGTGACCGTCACGGTAAGTGCAGACGGATTTTTGTATAACATGGTGAGGATAATAACAGGCACTTTAATAGGCGTATCGGAGGGAAAATTCAGTCCGTCGGATATGCCCGATATAATCAAGTCGCTTGACCGCACAAAAGCGGGAGTTACGGCACAGCCCGAAGGGCTGTATCTGAATAGAGTGTTTTATTGAAAACGGAAGGGGATTTTTAAAATGAAATTGGCAGTTGCGGCAGACCATGGTGCATTTGAACTGAAAGAAAGCATTAAAAAACATCTGGAAGAAAAAGGTATTGAATACCATGATTTCGGGTGTTACTCAAAGGAATCGGTGGATTATCCGAGATTTGCCTATTATGCGGCATCGGCAGTTGCAAAAGGAGAGTATGACTTTGGTATCATTTGCTGTACAACGGGACTTGGCGTATCAATGGCGGCAAATAAAGTAAAGGGCATACGTGCAGCGGTCTGCACAAATGAAATGCTTGCGGAGATGACACGTCGTCACAATAATGCGAATGTAATATGTATGGGACAGAACGTTGTAACGCCCGAATTGGCAAACAAGATGATAGATATATTTGTATCAACGGAGTTTGAGGGCGGCAGGCATGAACGCAGGGTAAACTTACTGACCGACATTGAAAACGGAAAAGAAATTTGACAAAGAAAAAAGCAGAGCGGAAAAAATCCGCCCTGCATTTTTTTAATTGCTCATTGCTAACTGCTAATTGCTCATTGTTTAGCAGCCGCAGCCGCAGTTGTTGTCACAGCCGCAGCCGTTGTTACCGCAGCCACAGCCGTTATTGCCACCGCAGCAGCAAAGGATTATGATAAGGAAGATGATCCAGCCACAGCCACTATTTCCACCAAAAAATCCATTGTTACACATAATTGATTTCCTCCTTTAATTGATTATACTACATAATACTCTTTGGAAGAAAAAGTGTTACAGGATTTTCGGGAAAAATAAAAAAATGCTTACAGCCCGAAAAAAGCTGTAAGCAATATTTTTTTATGAGTAGTCAACGACATCTATCCAACTTTTAAGGAAATCTTCTTCACCCTCCACTCTTTTTACAAGCTGAGAAGCGGCAACTATCGGCAGCCACTGCTGAACATACTGTTTGGCAGTATCGGTTTTTTGGCAGAAAGTATTAAGATAGAGGTCGGCAAGATTTTTATATCTGAGAGCAAAAATTAAATAAGTTCTTGCAGCGTCAGCGGCAGCGTTTCCCTGAGTAGCGTGTGACCAGTCGATAATATGGGGATTGCCGTCATTGTCAATAATAATGTTGCTGGGGTTGAAGTCACCGTGACAAACTTTATCATGTTTCGGCATACTTTCAAGACGTGTATGCAGTTCATATCTTGTAGTTGCATCGATTATATTGCCAAGGCTTGAAATTTTTCTCTGCATTTTGTCTTTCAGCTTGTTGAGGAGGGGAGATTTTTTGCTCTGTACTTCAATCTGGAGGTCAACAAACTGGTTCATATATTTCTCGATATTGTCGGGGTCTTCAAGCATGATGTCGGCAAGGGTTTTTCCCTCAACGTATTCCATAGTGATAGCCCATTGACCGTTTATGACAGAAACGGCTTTGAGTGCAGGTATAGGCAAGCCTGTTTCTTCAACTCTTGACTGATTGAGGGCTTCGTTGAGAATATCGGATTTGGGAAACTTCTTTGAAAACAGCTTTACGGCATTTTCCCCGTCACGATATATGACTTTTTCTTTTCTTTCAGAAATTACTTCCATATAAATTCTCCTTTCGGTTATTGTGTTTCTATACAAAGATTATTATACTACACCTTTTGAATAAAGTATAGATGTATTTTGCAGTAATTTTTATGCAGTTTTTTAATTAAAATAGACAAATTTAATAATTTTTGCATATTTTATTATAAAAAATTGATAGTATTTAAAAAGTCTGTTGCTTTTATAGGTTTGTATGTGCTATAATACGGGGGTACAAATTTTTTTACAAAAGGATTGATAAAAGTTGCTTAAACTGGAAAATATTTCATGGAGTACACCCGACGGAGTGTCGGTGCTGAAAGATTTGAATTTAGAAGTGCCTGACGGAAAGCTTGTTGTACTGACAGGACCAAATGGTGGGGGAAAAACCACTCTTGCAAAGATAATTGCAGGCATATACAAGCAGGACAGCGGAAAAATATATCTTGACGGCAGGGATATTACAGATGTCGATATAACGGAACGTGCCAAAATGGGAATCAGTTTTGCATTTCAACAGCCTGTCAGATTTAAGGGAATTACCGTGCAGAAACTGCTTGAACTTTCGGCAGGAAAGAAATTGGAAAGAGATGTAACGTGTGATATATTGAGCAAAGTAGGCTTGTGTGCAGGGGAGTACGTGAACAGAGAGGTAAATTCCACTCTTTCGGGCGGAGAGATAAAGAGAATAGAAATTGCAACGGTGCTTGCAAGGCACTCCAAACTGACGGTATTTGACGAACCCGAAGCAGGTATTGATTTGTGGAGTTTTACCAATCTGATACACACATTTGAAGAAATGCGAAAGAGCATAGACGGAACTATCATTATCATATCACATCAAGAAAGAATACTGAAAATAGCAGATGAAATTGCAATCGTTGCCGACGGAAAAATAAAAATGTCGGGTGCAGCAGATGAAATGATGAACAGCCTTGCAGAAAATAAGAGTATCATAGGCAGATGTTCAAAACAGGAGGCATTGTTTTAATGAAAGAGATAACGAAAGACCTTTTGAAAGAAATATCCGAGTGGAATGGGGAGTTCAAAGGGGCATATAATATAAGAGAAGACGGAGCTTGTGTAGGCAGGGTGTCGAGTAAAAATATAAGGATTGAAAGCAAGAAAGACCAGCCCGGACTTGAAATATTCATAGCTGCGAATACAAAGGGCGAAACGGTATCTATACCTGCGTGTGTCACTCACGGAGATGTAGATGATTTGGTTTACAATGATTTCTATGTAGGCGAAAATGCAGATGTAATAATTGTTGCAGGGTGCGGAATACACACCGAAACAGGCGAGCCTGCCCGTCACAACGGCATACACAGATTTATTTTAGGCAAGAATTCAAAAGTAAAGTATCTTGAAAAGCATATAGGCACAGGACACGGAACGGGTTTGAAGTCAATAGACCCTGTTACAGAAGCCGAGCTTGATGAAAATGCGGTTTTGGAGATGGACACCGCACAGATAGGCGGAGTTGACAGGACATTGAGAAAGACTGCCGCAAAATTGGGTGAGGGTGCAAAACTTCTGATAAGAGAGAGAATTTTGACTGAAAAGGATCAGACTGCAAGAACAGAGTTTTGCGTTGAACTCAACGGAAAAGATTCGGGAGTTGACTTGATATCGAGGTCAGTTGCAAGGGGAAATTCACATCAGTCATATCATTCTGTAATAATAGGAAATGCCCCATGCACAGGACATTCCGAGTGTGATGCAATCATATCGGAGAACGGAAAAGTTGACGCAGCCCCCGAACTTCATGCACACGATACAGATGCGGCATTGATACATGAAGCGGCTATCGGAAAAATTGCAGGTGAACAGATACTCAAACTTCGTACATTGGGCATGACCGAACAGGAAGCCGAAGCAACTATTATAGACGGATTTTTGAGTTGATGAAAAAGACAGTTTTTAGTGTAATGGCGGTATTGATAACGGTATTTTTGTTTTTCGGTGTGAATGTGAGTGCAAAAGAAGTCAAAAATATATGTGTTTACGGAGATTCCATACCGGCGGGATATGGGCTTGCAAGTCCTTCGGAAAACTTTGTTAATAGGCTTGCGGAGGAGTACAGTCTTAAAGAGGGGGAAAGCCTTTTTAATTATGCCGTTTCAGGTGCAACGAGTGGCGAAATTTTAGGGCAAATTTTAAATACGAGTAACGAAGTTTTGCAAAATGCGGACACTGTCATTATTTCGGCAGGCGGAAATGACATAATGAACGAGTATGGGCTGAAACTTGTTGAGTCGGCTCAAAAGTACGGCTTGGAGATAGGAAGTGCAGGAATTGTATTTGACTATCAAAACCCCGTCAATATGATTGGTCAGATGTTGTCAATGCTTATTAACAGCGATAAGGCAGATATAATATTAAATATATTTGATGACTGCATGACGGAGAGTGCAAAAGCGGATTATCAAAAAGCCGTAGATGTTTTTGAAAAGAATATTCAAGAGATGACGGAGTATATAAAAAACACGGGTTCTCAGGCGGATATATATTTTCTTACGCTGTATGAACCGATAAGCGTATTTTCAATGGACAGGGATTTTTTCAAAAGCCTTTCGGGAAGTATTGAAAGTATGCATGAATATGTACTGAAATTTGCGGAGAGTGATGAAAAACTTCATGCGGTAGATGCATACAGCCATTTCAGCGGACACTACGGGGAATGGACAAATATATATAAATTTGACATTCACCCGAACAAAGCAGGGCATGAACAGCTTTTTGAAATCACCGACAAGGCTGTAAAGGCAGATGAAGTAAAAGAAAGCTTTTCCGAAAGTTCGACAGATATTTATGAAATGTCATACAAAATCGAGAAACCTGAAAACAATGATTATATAGTATGGCTTATATTGGGCGGAATAGCAGGAATTGCCGTGATTGGTGCGGTGATAATAGCAATAGCAAAAAATACCGAGTAAATATTTTGGCTTTTTCATACAAATACTAATTTAAAAGGTGGTTTTTGTATGAAAAAGTTTTTTAAGTGCAATATATTTCTCATGTCGGTGGGCGGAATTTTATACGGCATAGTCGAGATATTGTGGAGGCACTACACCCACTGGACAATGATATTGACAGGGGGAACGTGTTTTGCGGTGCTGTACGGGATATTCAAAAAAATTGCATTATGGTCTGTATGGCTGAAATGTATTACAGGCAGTGCCGTCATAACGCTTACGGAATTGATTGCAGGGTATATATTCAATATCAAAATGCACATGAAAGTATGGGACTATTCACGACAGCCGTTGAATTTTCACGGACAGATATGTCCTTTATATAGTGCATTGTGGGGAGTTCTTACAATTCCTATACTTGCATTGTGCGGATTTATCAGCAGAAAGCTTGAATTGTAATTTTTTGTACGGCAGATGAGTATATATTGAAAAAAGTACTTGAAGATTTGGAAAAAAAATGATATAATCATGTGTATGTTGCCCGTTGATTTGCAGATAATAATACAGGGGCGAAAAAATGGGTAAGAAAGTTTTTGAAAATATGGGAGAAGTTCCCGAAAGTGAGATAATTCCCGAAGAAAAGACTGAAAAGCAGAGTATTATTGAAACAGGCTCTATCATATCGGATAACGGAGAATACGTTGTTCAATGCATGACGATAATAGGGCAGATAGAGGGGCATTATATTCTTTCACCGCAGAATAAAACCACAAAGTATGAGCATATCATACCTCAGCTTGTTTCGGTTGAGCAAGACGAGAGAATTGACGGATTATTGATAATATTGAATACGGTTGGCGGAGATGTGGAAGCAGGTCTTGCCATAGCGGAGTTGATGGCAGGCATGAAGAAGCCTGTTGTATCGCTTGTGCTGGGCGGAGGGCATTCCATAGGAGTGCCGATAGCCGTAGCTGCAAAGAAGTCTTTTATAGCAAAATCGGCTACAATGACAATACACCCTGTAAGAATGAACGGTTTAATGTTGGGAGTACCGCAGGCATTTGAATATTTTCAGAGAATGCAGCAGAGGATAACAACATTTGTCACGGAACATTCCGATATATCCGCAGAAAGATATAATCAGCTTGCCATGAATACAAGTGAACTTGTAATGGATATAGGCACTATTCTTGACGGGCAGGACGCTGTTGATGAGGGATTGATTGACAGTATAGGCAATCTTAATGACGCAGTAAGTGCATTGTACAGAATGATAGAGAGAAAGAGAACAGGAAAACGCAGAAACAAAAAATCATAAAACGGCAGAAAATTCTTCTGCCGAATAAAACAGGGGGTACATAGATGAATGTATTTGAAGCGATATTTCAAGGGATAGTACAGGGCTTGACAGAATTTCTGCCCGTATCGAGCAGCGGACACTTGACGATATGTCAGCATATACTTGGAGTGAGCGAAGAAAACTTGTTTTTTTCGGTCATGCTGCACATAGGCACTCTTGCAGCGGTAATAGCAGTATATGTAAGGCTTGTAGGCAGGCTTTTCAAGGCTCTGGGCAGGGTATGCAAAAAAATATTCAGCGGAAAGTTCAAAATAAAAGACCTTGACGGAGAAGAAAACCTTGCATTGATGATAATAATAGGCTTAGTGCCGTTGTTTTTGATGTTTTTGCCGATAGGAAACGGCATGAAACTCAAAGACCTTGCAGACGTATTTACAAAAGACGGATATTTTATAGTAGTGGGAATTTCACTTCTTGCAACAAGCGGCTTGCTTTACATAGGCAACAGGCAGAGTAAAAAAGTTGCGGAAAAGCGTAAAACAGTAAGAAAGCGTTATAAAGTGGCAGATGCACTCTTTGTAGGTTTTGCACAATGCCTTGCAGCACTTTTCCCGGGACTTTCGAGGTCGGGTTCGACGCTTGCGGCAAGTCAGTTAAGAGGCATTGACAAAAAAGTGGCACTTGACTATTCATTTTTGCTTGGCACTCCCGCAGTTGTTGCGGCAGCCCTCCTCGAAGGAAAAGACGCACTTTTCCCGAAAGACGGTCAAGCTGTTGTAATAGAGTATTTTCCTATAATCATAGGAATGCTGTTTGCGGCTGTGGTGGGATTTATTGCAATAAAACTGTTTAAGTGGCTGCTTGCGACAGACAAAATGCATATATTTATTTTTTATACTGCAATAGTGGGTGCAATAGTGCTTGTGATAAGCATAATAGAGCTTGCAACAGGCGAAAATATGTTTACACACAATACGTTGGTGTTTTAAAAAATCGTCGGGCAGCATTTTAAACAGGTGTTGCCCGATTTGCTTGAATTCTATAAATGAGCAAATCTGAAAAGTCGCACAAAGAAATATGCCTAAAACGAATTTTATTTGATTTCAACTTTATTGCCGCCCTCGTGACCCCTCCGTCATTTCATCACTTGCGTGATGAAATGCCACCTCCCCTTTCAGGGGAGGCAAGCCAAGTTTTTGGGTTGCAATCAGTTTTTTATGGATTTAAATTGGTGAGCTGTAAAAGAAATATATCAATAAATTTGTTGCTGTCACTCTTGCCTCCCCTGAAAGGGGAGGTGGCAAAAATTGACAATTTTAATTGTCGATTTTTGCCAGAGGGGTCGGGACAGCAAGTATTTGTGTAGTTTCACGAAAAAACAGGAATTTGCTCATTTATAGTTGAATTGAAAGGAAAGAGGTGAAATATTTTTGGCGGAGAAACAAAGCAAACCTTCAAATGCTCCCAAAGCCAAAAAAAGCAGTACGGCTTCCAAGAAAAACGTGAAAAAACCTGATGAAAAGAAACGTGCCGAAATAAAGAAATACATACAGCAGAAGAAAAGAAGAAAAATTGCAGTACTTTATGTAGTGTCATTGTTTTTGATATTGTTTTATTTTGTGCAGGGAGAAAAAGTATGGCTGGTCATTCATCAGTATTATTGGGGATTGTTTGGATTTTTGGGAATATTTGTTCCGATACTCAATATATACTCTGCAAGGCAGCTTAGAAAGAAAAAATTGGTTTACCGCCTTGTATTCCAAATCATATTGTATTCCATAACACTGTTATTGTTCGGTGCAACAGTCTTTTCATTCGGCTCACACGGAATAGAATTAGGTGATTATCTTACAGAACTCGTCGAATGCTTTGGAAATGGCGGAAAGCACATTGGTGCAGGAATTGCAGGCGGCTTGCTGGGAATTTTTATTGCCAAAATATTCGGTGCAACGGGGGGCGGTATCATATCGCTTATGCTGTTTCTTTTGGCGTTTTATAATTGTTTGAAAGTGCTTTTTGCAGGGACAATGGAGAAATTTGGAGAAGTCGCTGTCAAAAAGCTTGCGGAAATGTTTGAAATGAGAGGGCTTGTGCGTGAGGAAGAACAGAAAATGAAAGCTGTCAAACGCAAAGAAGAAGCGGAAGATTTTGAGCGTGCAATGGCTGAGAGAAAAGCGGCAGCCGAAAAGAAAAAAGCGGAAAGGGCGGAAATAAAGCCTGATAAAAAGCCCGAAAGTCCTAAAATTGAGCCTCAGCCTCAAACTCAGCCAAAATCTCAGCCGAAAGAAAGTCTTTTTGTCCGTTTAAGGCAAACTCCGATATATCGCCCCGAATTTATCAAGCCGAAGAAAAAGAAAAAAACTTCCTCGCCCGAGAATGCGGAAAATGCACCTGCTGCCGAGGAGATTAAAAAGGAAATCGCAGATGATGAAGTAGTGTTTACGGAAGTGCCGAAACAGCAGGAAAATGAAGATAAAAAAGAGGGTATCAAAGAAGAAAAGAAAGAGGAGAAAAAAGAAGAGGCTTTACCGCTTAATATGGATTTTGTAGGGGGAGATGTTTTTGACTTTACGGAGAAAGTCAATATAGACTATTCCAAAGTAAAAGACGAGAAGAAGCCTGAAGAAGTGCCTAAGAAATCCGAGAAAAAGAAAAAAGAAAAAATCATTATCACCGTTGATGATATAAAAAGACATATCACAACAGGCGAGCAGCTTCCTTTGATAAGGGATAATTACCTTGTACCGCCATTCAGCCTGCTTGAACCTCAGCCAAAGGAAAATGAAGAAGATGTTTCCAGAGAGCTGAAAAACAATGCCGAAAAGCTTGTTGACACGCTGAAAAGCTTTGGAGTGCAGACGACTGTTACACATATAAGCCGTGGACCGTCTGTAACAAGATATGAATTACAGCCCGCAGCAGGTGTAAAGATAAGCAAAATTACCAATCTTTCAGATGACATTGCCATGAACCTTGCAGCAACGGGTGTAAGAATAGAAGCACCTATTCCGGGCAAGTCTGCCGTAGGCATAGAAGTGCCGAATAAAAATGTAAGTATTGTGAAAATGCGTTCCCTTGTGGAGTCGAGGGAATTTCAGAATGCAAAAAGCAAATTGACGGTTGTATTGGGCGTTGATATAACGGGCAAAATTACTCTTGCGGATTTGAGCAAAATGCCGCATTTGCTGATAGCAGGTGCAACGGGTTCGGGTAAGTCTGTATGTGTCAATTCCATGCTTGTCAGTCTTTTGTACAAGGCAAGCCCCGATGATGTCAAATTGATGCTGATAGACCCGAAAGTTGTTGAACTGGGCATTTATAACGGAATACCGCATTTACTTGTGCCTGTTGTGACCGACCCGAGAAAAGCCGCAGGTGCATTGAATTGGGCGGTAAATGAAATGCTTGAGAGATACAAGACATTTGCAGAATACAATGTGCGTGATATGCATAGTTATAACAGGCTTGTTGATAAGCAGAATGCAGGGCTTGATGACACAGAAGTGGAAGTGTCCGAAAGGACATTTGAAGAAGATGAAATGCTTGCACAGGCAAAGGCGGATATAGTGAATGAAGAAAAGCCGAAAGAAGTGCATAAGCTTGAAAAGATGTGTCAGATAGTGATAATTATAGACGAGCTTGCAGACTTGATGATGGCAGCCCCGAATGAAGTGGAGGAGTCGATATGCCGACTTGCCCAGATGGCGAGAGCGGCAGGAATGCACCTTGTCATAGCAACGCAAAGACCGTCGGTTGATGTCATCACGGGACTTATCAAGGCAAACGTGCCGAGCCGAATTGCATTTGCGGTAAAATCACAGATAGATTCAAGAACTATATTGGATTCGGGCGGAGCGGAAAAACTGCTTGGAAAAGGCGATATGCTTTTCTCACCGATAGGCACGACAAAGCCTGTACGAGTGCAGGGCGGATTTGTTGATGATGATGAAGTTGAGAAAATAGTGAACTTTGTCAAGACAAATAAAGTTGTCGAGTATGACAAGAATGTCATTGACGAAATAGAGAAGAATGCCGTTCTTGACGGAAAGACAAAGGACAATGAAAGTGCAGACGGTGACGTTGACCCGATGATAGAACAGGCAATAGAATGTGTTGTAGAGGCAGGACAGGCTTCAACATCACTTTTGCAAAGACGTTTAAGAGTGGGTTATGCAAGGGCAGGCAGGCTTGTAGATGACATGGAGAAAATGGGAATAGTAGGACCTCATCAGGGTGCAAAGCCCAGAGATGTTTTAATGACACGTCAGCAGTTTCTTGAAAGACAGCTCAATACAATTAGCAATGAGCAATGAGCAATTAGCAATGATACACGCTGTACGGTTTTTTAAAGTATGGTGTGTATCATTGTGATTATATTTTTTGGAGGCTTTAAAATGAAAAAAGAAGGACAAATCAAAGTTGATTCGGAGAATTTGTTTCCGATAATCAAGAAGTGGCTGTATTCCGACAAGGACATATTTGTCAGAGAAGTAGTGGCAAATGCTTGTGATGCGATAAAGAAATATCAAAGTATTTGTCTTATGGGAGAAGCCGAAGATGACGGTGTCAAGCCGAGAATAGATGTTATTCTTGACAAAGAGAACAAGACTTTGACGTTTTCGGATAACGGCATTGGCATGACTGACGAAGAAGTGGAAAAGTATATTACACAAATCGCTTTTTCGGGTGCACAGGAGTTTATTGAGAAATACAAAGATAAAACAGACGGTGACAGCGGAATTATCGGACATTTCGGACTTGGCTTTTATTCTGCATACATGGTGTCCGATACAGTCGAGATACAGACGCTTTCTTATCAGAAGAATGCCGAGCCTGTACATTGGGTAAGTGACGGCAGCAGTACTTATGAAATATCCGACGGAAACCGCACTGAAAAGGGTACAAGTGTCATTATGCATATTTCCCAAGACGGAGAGGAATTTCTTGACGCTGTAAAGATAAGAGAAGTGCTGGGAAAATACTGTAAATTCATGCCGTATGAGATATATTTTTCGGTAGCGGGAGTGGAGAAAAAGGAAGAAGAAAAGCCTGTAAACAATACCACTCCGTTGTGGCTGAAAGCCCCGAAGGACTGCACAACAGAGGAATATGAGGACTTCTACCGTGAAACCTTTGTTGATATGAATTTACCGCTGTTTTGGATACACTTGAATGTAGATTATCCGTTTAGATTAAAGGGAATTTTGTATTTCCCGAAACAGACGGATAAATTGCAGGTAATGCCGGGAGAGATAAAGCTTTTCTCAAATCAGGTTTATATAGCGGATAATATAAAAGAAGTTGTACCGGAATTTCTCATGCTTTTGAAAGGCGTTATAGATTGTCCGGATTTGCCGTTGAATGTATCAAGGTCTTTCTTGCAGAATGACGGGGAAGTGGCAAAGATTTCAAAACATATCACTAAAAAAGTTGCCGATAAGCTGACATCTGTATTTAAGAATGAACGCAAGAGCTATGAAAGCTATTGGGACGACATTTCACCGTTTATTAAATTCGGCTGTATCAAAGAAGAAAAGTTTTATGACAAAGTAAAGGATATTATGCTTTACAAGAGCATAAACGGGGATTACAAGACATTTGCGGAACTGCCGAAGCAGGGCAATAAAGTTTATTATGTATCAAGTGTTGACGAGCAGTCACAGTATGTGAAGATGTTCAAAGACAACGGACTTGACGCAATCATATTGGAACACAATATAGACGCACATTTTGTATCATTCCTTGAATATAAAGAAACAGATACAAAGTTTGTAAGAATAGATTCCGAAATAGGCGAGGCTCTCAAAACAGAGGGTTCTGATGTCATTGGTGAGGCAGTCGTGGAGATATTCAAAAAAGCGTTGAATAAAGAGAAACTGACGGTGACTGCACAGGCATTGAAAACATCGGATACCCCGGCTATTATCACGATAAATGAATATGAAAGACGCATGAGTGATATAAGCAAAATATACGGCAATATGTTCGGAAATGCGGGACCTGCGTCGGAAACGCTTATTGTCAATACGGATAACAGTGTTGTAAAGAAATTACCTGCCCTTGACAGCGAAAAGCAGGAACTTCTTTGCAAACATATATATGACCTTGCCTTGATAAGCCAGCGTAAATTGACAGCAGAGGAACTTGACGGCTTTATTTCAAGAAGTGTAGAGGTTTTGGGATTTATAGGCTGATAAAAAAAGCAGTCTGTCGCATGAAAATGACGGCAGACTGCTGTATTTTTATTCTTTTTTGGAATATTCTTCAATAAGTTCCTGCATAAGTCCGTAAATATGTTCGGAGGAATTTCCGCATGAGCATTTTTCGATAGACTGACGCATTTGTTCAAGCTTTTGGGGGTGAGAGAGGAGGTCTGTAATAGTTTGTGTACATTGATTGGTTTTTTCGATACGCACAGCCATGCCGTTTCTTATGAGATAATCGGCATTTTGTTCTTCCTGACCGGGAATTGCTTTAAATATGCCCATAGGCAGAACTGTTGCAATGGACTCACTGACGGTAAGACCGCCGGGTTTTGTAACGATGAGGTCGGCTATTTGCATATATTTTTCAACTTCATTTGTGTAGTAAAGGAGTTTGGTAGGCTTAAAGGGCTTTTTGTGACGGGAAAGCTTCATGCTTGATTTAAAGCCCTCGGGTTTTTGGAGGTCAAATTCAAATAAAGTATTGTTCAAAGTGAGCTTGCTGAGATATTTCACAAATGTTTCATAAAGCTTTTCGTTTTTGCCCGTGATAGCGACTATCTGGAAATCACAGGGGGACTTTACGATTTTATGATACACTTTAAGTACGTCTGTCACACCGAAACTGCCTGCCATAATGAGAATGGTGGGAACATCTGGATTAAGTCCCTCACTTTCCATAGCGGTTTTTTTATCTATCCTTTTAAAGAACTCCTGTTTCACGGGTATTCCGTAAGGGAAGATTTTGTCACCGTCAACACCTCTCAGCATCATTTGCCCAATCATTTCGGCACTTGACACAATATAAGCGTCAACACCATCACTTACATAAGTCTGATGTGCGGCAAAGTCTGTTACAATGCTTATTATGGGAATGTTGATATTTTCCTTGATTTTGATTGCAGAAGCCATTTCAGTACCTATCGGGTGGGTTGTTACAATAATATCGGGTGCAAAGTCGTATATCATAGGCATGAATTTTTTTCTGTACTGCTTTACGGCAATTTCAAAAGTCTTGTTCATGGGAGTTTCCTTGTCAATGGTCTTGTAGAAAGTGCCGTACATTTTGGGAGTTTTTGTAGCCATATATACATAACCCTCGGTCACCGCTTTATTCAAAAAAGGGCTTGCATATTCAATCGTATCTTCTATGCGTACAACGGAGTCGGGTTGTTTTGCCATAATATATTCTTTGATAGCATTGGCGGCTCTCATGTGACCGCCGCCCGTTGTTGCCGAAAAAATAAGAACTTTCATAATATCTTCCTTTCCAAAAATTCACTTATATTATAGTAAACGTCACTGAAAATTTCCTTTTGTCATTCTGAGGAACGAAGTGACGAAGAATCTTTCAAAGATTCCTCGCTTCGCTCGAAATGACATAGGGCGATTTATTTTGTCGTTTGCTATATAATAACATATTTGTAAAATAAATTCAATGAAAAATATAGTTTTTGGCAGTTGAAAAAGGCGGAAATTTGTTGTATAATGTCTTGCGTAAGTTTTTTTGTTTACATTCGGGGAAATGTGAGGAGAGAAAAAATGAGTATTGCAGATATTATAGTTGTAGCCTTGATAGGCGTAGCAATTATAGCAGCCTTGATAGTATCTGCTGCGGAAAGAAAAAAGGCAGTAGTTTGTTCAAGCAGCTGTGCTTCATGCAGTAACAGGCATCATTGTAAGCATTGACAAAAATTCCTATGCAGTTGTTTTCTGCATAGGAATTTTTTGTATATATTCATTATTTACAAAATGATTTGCTTGATGTAAAATGAAATTAAACAAAAATAAAGGAGAGGTTTTGATGAAATCAAAAATCGCAAGGAAAATTTTATCAATCGGTCTTGCAGGAGCGATTATCGGAACAGCCGTTGCGGGCATGGGTGCTGTGTCGATCAATGCGAATGCGGCTGAAAGAACGGATTACGGTCTTGCCGAAACCTCACAGAAAGGTGTTATTCTTCATTGCTGGAACTGGTCTTACAAGAACATTAAGAAGTACATGAAGGATATTGCGGCAGCAGGTTATACATCTGTACAGACTTCACCTGTTCAGCAGCCGAAAGACTACTATTGGGAGGGTGTGGCATACGGAAATGTAGGCATACCCGACGGCACAGGCGGCTATGAGGGCAACTGGTGGAAAGCTTATCAGCCTGTAACATTCTCTATATGCGACAACGGTCATACATGGTACGGCACGAAAGCAGAATTTAAAGAGATGTGTGCAGAGGCTGAAAAGTACGGTGTAAAGGTTATCGTTGATATTGTAGCCAATCACATGGGCAATATACAGGGCTGGAAAATCGGTGATGTGGAAACCGTCATGGGTGATATTTCTCCCCAAGTTGGAGAATTTTGGGAACCCAAAATGCTGACGGATTCATCTTACTGGCATATCAGCACTTCATGGACACATTCTTCTGACGAACGTTTTGACGTTACACAGGGAAATATGGGTATGCCCGATTTGAATACGGGTGACAGCAAAGTACAGCAGATGGTATTGGGACTTTTGAAAGAATGTATTGACTGCGGTGCAGACGGTTTCAGATTTGACGCTGCAAAGCATATTGAAACACCGAAAGACAGTGCCGCATTTGCAAGTAATTTCTGGGACGTAGTCCTTGACGGTGCAAGGGCTTATTACAAACAGAAAAACGGCTATGACGGTGTATATTTCTATGGTGAAGTTCTTAACAGAATAGATGATACCGATGCGGAAAATTATTATTTAAGCAAGATGTCACTTACAGACAACTCGACAAGTGATAATTTAAGAAACAGTGTTGGGTAGTGTCGCAAAAAAGTTGATAAAACAAAACAGATGTGTTATAATTAAGAAAAAATATTGGAGTTGAAAATATGGTTTACGAAAAAGTATTGTGTCCATATTGCAAAAGTGATAAAGTAGTAAGATACGGAAAGAATAGCACGGGAAAACAACGGATGATGTGCCAAAATCCCGAATGCAGCCATAAAACATTTCAGTTGGAATACAGCAACAATGCAAGTAAACCTGAAACAAAAGAAAAAATAATCGATATGGCAATGAACGGTTCGGGGACAAGAGATACAGGTCGAGTATTAAAAATCTCACCTAATACTGTAACATCAGTTTTAAAAAAACAAAAAATTTCCCGAAACAAGTAAACGAAAAGTTCCTTGAAACAGTAAAAGATGAAGAATCGACAGATATAGATGTTTACATAGAAGAATCTGTGGAAATGGACGAAATGTGGAGCTTTTACCATGACAAAAAACATCAGGTATGGCTTTGGTGGGCAGTGGATCATAAGACCAACACACCTCTTGCCTATACATTCGGAACAAGAGAGTATAAATATTTGGATGAACTTTTGAAATTGCTTTCCGAATTTCATATTGGCATGGTTTATGCAGACAACAATTTTGCTTACAGCAGCAGGATGTCACCGGATAAGCTTGTTACCGGAAAAAGAAATACCCAACAAATTGAAAGAAATCATTTGACATTAAGGACACGAATCAAACGGCTTGCACGGAAAACAATTTGTTTTTCTAAAAACATGGAAATTCACAAAGCTGTGATAGGAACTTTTATAAATATATTCTTTTTCGGATATGCTTTTGATTTATCAACTATTCTGTGACATTACC
>Ga0310695_10006423_pt1 | contig 19432 bp, 16 predicted proteins | sample RumenRJG_04DNA_FD_203882 | JGI IMG/M metagenome (GOLD analysis project Ga0310695, IMG submission 203882) | Bovine rumen microbial communities from Lethbridge, Alberta, Canada - RJG_04 (v2) (version 2) | ecosystem: Host-associated > Mammals > Digestive system > Stomach > Rumen | place: Canada...
TCTCCAACTCCAACTCTAAACTCCAACTACTGACTCCTGCGTACTGACCCCTGACTACTGACTCCACTCTCCAACTCCAACTCTAAACTCCAACTACTGCGTACTGACCCCTGACCCCTGACTACTGACTCCTAATAAACTCCTTCTCAATCCAAGCCATTAGGAAATCAGCGATTCGAGATTGTCGCGCGGGCGGGATGGGCGTTCCCTTCGGGACCTTCCACCACTTCTCCATGCAACCGCGGCAACAGCAAGCGCAGGCATGTTGGGCGAGGAATACGGGGTGGCCTCGCATCGGCGTCTGCCTGCCGTCGTTTGGCGGTGTCGCAAGCGCGAGACGAGTGCGGATGAAATCCTCGCAATGGCGGCGGATCGTCTCCATGCCCTTCTCGGCGATGTATTGCCGGTCGTCGGCAGAGAGATGAAAGCGCGAGCGGAACTTCGACTTTGCGAGCCGCCTAAATGCATCCTCCCTTCCCGCCTGAGTTTGCATACGCTTTTCAGACGGCGACTCTTCCCGACAGCTCCAGCGCCCGCGCCAGCTGGTCGGGGCAGGAAGTTCCGTTGCGGCACTGGATGCCCTTCAAGAGCGAGATCACTTCCTCGACCTTGCGGCCAACGACGAGCTTTGCGACGCCCTGCGTGTTGCCGGGGCACCCGCCCACGAACTCGCACTTCGTCACCACACCGTTCTCAACCTCATAGTTTATCGCCCTCGAACATGTTCCAGTAGTCTTGAATGTAGTCATTTGTTTCTCCTTTGTTTACCACTAACGGGACAGACGAGACGGACGGGACAACCGGGACCTCCGGGACTTGGCTGCCATGGCTGTCACGCCCACCAGCTAACGAGACTTCCGGGACTTGGCTGTCGCGGTTGGCGCGCCCGCCAGCAAACGAGACTTCCGAGACTTGCCCGTCTCGGTTGTCGCGGTCGTCTCGGTTGTCTCGTCTGTCCTGGTTGTCTCGTCTGTCCCGCCAGTCCCGTCATTTCCAGCCCTTCCGTTTCTTGATGCTCCAGACCGCCTGATCGACCTTGCGCTTGATCTCGGCAGCTCTGGCCTCAAGCTCCATCACATCTGTGGCGGCGTCGAGCCGAGAATACACGCCCTTGTCCCATTCTTCGCCACGAGCGGCGGTGCGAGCGGCGTGCATCCGCTCGCGAACCCCGCCATGCCTCTTGAAGTCTTCCTCCTGCGCGGCGATCATCTTGTCGAGCATATAACGCGTCTGATGGCAGATAGTGAGCATTAGATTCGCCACCGTTTCCGCCGGACGCGTCTCGAAGAACTTCTGCCAATCAGGCCAGTCAGAATGCGCCTTGGAATAGTCGCGCGCGGCAATGCGCCGCTCGTCGTCGGACGGCCACTCCGCGGATCCATGCGACTTGAGCCAGTCGAGATAGTCCTCGATTAGCTCGTCAAGCGTGGCGCGGGCGACATTGGTGAGCTTGATTTCCGTTTCCTTGCTCGTGCCGCTCGCCGCGCTGCCCTCGGCGATGTTCTGCTTGCAACTGCGTGCGGCTTGCGTCATCTGGTCAACGGTGCGATCACCGTGCGCGGAAAGGAAACGGCGGCAAAACACGACAGTGCCCTGGTAAATCACTTCGCTCTTGCGATAGACAATGAGCTTCTTGTACCCGCCATGCGGCAAAACAATCTTTGGAATATCAGCCATTGCTCCGCATCCCTCCTCGCAGCAGTTCCCTTTGCCAAACAAGCCCAGGTCGTCCCGACCGTCCCGCTTGCCGCGCCGACTTGTCCACCAAAGCACGCAGTGCGGCGGCGGAAGCTTTAGCGCAGGCGGGTCCCGTCCGTCCTACTTGTCCCGTCCGTCTCTGCTGTCCCGTCCGTCCTGTTTGTTCTCCCAGGTTCATCGACATATTATACCATTCCTTTCACTTCCCGAATCGACAGACCGATGCTCAAAGACGCAAGGTTCTTGCCATCTTGTGCCTTGCCGCACACCAGACGGTGCTTCCATAACAAGATGATAACACGGTTAGTCATGCAAAAAGGCAAGGTCATCAATATGGAACATCAGGTGCAGACGGCGCGGAACGAGGTTTATCAGCCCGTATGGAGATGTACGGCGTAACAACCTTGCGAAAAGCCCCTTGGAAATCCGCAACAGACACCAACCCGGATTTTACAGCCTCTTCTACACGAGATGCTGCCGGAGTACCAATCTTATCCAATACCGAAGCAAGCAAAGGCCGAACAAGCTCTCGGTTCTTTCTAATCTTTGCTCCGTCAATCTCAAGTATATCCATGTATCTCGTTCCAAGCCGCTCCCTAAGAAGCGGCTCGTCATAGCGAACAGACGTCTTGTATTCGTGTACAACCAGAATCGGTTTACCATCAATAGTCGAATGCCACTTTGAAGGGAATTTTCCATCCAGTTCTTTGACAAGCAAATCGCGAAGTCGCTCCCGTTCTTCCTCCAAACGAGCGATTTCCTGCTGGATCTGCTGGTATCGTCTGATAGCCCCATCACTGTCAAAACGCGAAACAGTGTCAGCTTCAGCGCGTCCACTATTTGTAACTTGTTCAAACATGGATCTCCTTGTATAGCATTATTGTTAAAATCACTTTCGATCACTTGAAAGATACAAATCAGGTAGAATTATTGCAGTCTCTTCCGTCTCCTCGTCCTTTTTCCAAGCGACGACATATCTAACCTTGGCGAACTGCGGCATATACCCTTTACTTGCCAGCTCTGACAGCTTTTGAACAAATGACCGCGAAAACTTTGCAACTCGCACAATTCGCCCGTTCATCAACGCAGAAAGATAATTTCCGTCAACCTTTAAATTGTCGCCAGACCTAAAGCCAAAGACCACCAGCTTTTTGTCCAAAGAGAAATCTAGCACGACATCCTTATGCGAAAGCTGGACAATAACATTATCAAGGCTCTTCGGCATGCCAACAAAAGATGACTTCACAGCACCATCAGCATCAATGTCATCAAACAGATCATTATCCAAATAATGTACGCGCAGCGCTTTCTTGGCTCTAGTGATGCCCACATAAATGGCGCGCCGCTTCTCCTCGGTAACCGGCCCTATCTGATTCAGCATCATGTATACCGAATCGTATTCGCGCCCCTTCGACTTGTGAATTGTAGAGACGACGACAGAGCTATTCTCATCACATCCGAAGTCCTCTATCTTGGATTCTGCCAGGAACTCGTCAAAGTCGCTCTTGTACCTCACTTGCGTCGTTGCGGCGAACGCATCCAACAGCGCAAGGCAATCAGGGAGGCACTCGCTTTGAGAGTATTTCTCGCAAAGGCGGATGCGTGCCCCATCCCACAGTTTGGAAGAGATAATGCTCACACCTTCCTGTTTCATTACGTGCCGCCGAAAATACCTAAGCTCAGCAAGGTCTGCCAAATTGAAGTCATCATTGGACTGAACAAGCTGTGCCTTGACGCCTTTCTGAACGAGACAACTAAAGACACGAAGTGCTTCTTCATTTGTCCATGTCATGATGCATGCCCTACCAGGAAGACGCTCTCGCGCCCAATCATCCACAACAGCCGTCTCGAAATAGGGAGCTGAGTGCATCACAAGCCTCACTTCACCTTCTGCGGCGCCAGGCGAAGGCCGCAGACGAGAATTCTTCATTCGCCCTGGAATAGTCGGTGCAAAAGCATTCGCAAATGAGACAATCATCGCCGCGCTTCTGAAATTCTCAACCATTTCATAGAACTTCGCGCCCGGCTCTGCAGAAAGCTGTCGCAAATAGCGCGAATCGGACCCCCTGAATCCGAATATGTTCTGATCGTCATCGCCTACAGCTATGACCCGCATGCTTTCGTTTGCCACCCTGAGTGCATGTACGAGTCGCGCCGCATCGGCGTCCATATCCTGCGCCTCATCTACAACCAACACACTCTTCGCAATGCGGCTCTGCTCCACCTCTCCGTTTTCAATCATAGTTGCCGCCGTTTTCACTACCATGTCAGTATATTCGAGGCTACCGACCTTTCCGACAAGATCGAAGCAATACGAGTGGAATGTTTTGATCTCGACGAAATGTGCGGCTGTACCGATCAACCCCAAAAGGCGCTTCTTGAACACAACTGCTGCAGCCCGAGAAAAGGTCAACATCAAAAGGCCTTCAGGCTTAACATCCTCCAAAAGCAGAAGCGAGGCCAATTTGTGAACAAGGACAAGCGTCTTGCCGCTGCCAGGCCCCGCAGCAACCGTAATCACCTCAGACTTGTCGTCTGCTATAATCCTTCGTTGCGTATCTGACAACTTGCCAAATAGTTGTTTCTTTTTCGCAGCCGTAATGCTGCTCCGTATACTTTTCGACCTTTCCCCACCAAAGTACCGTGCTATAAAGGAAGTGTACTCCACCTGAAAATAGTCGTTGACAAACTTGAGTGCCGCACCATAGTTGCGAACCATCATGTTAGCAAACTCACCGACAATGTGTATCTGCTGTATTTTCAACTGATAGTAGGCATCAAGCGTACGATAATCGTCCTTCCGGAAGAGTCGCTTGTTGTCTACAACAACACGTTTGAGGCACATGCCGTTGTAAATGACAAGAAATCCACCCTCAAGGTTCATCGCCCCTATTCTCGACAAGTAAAGCAAGGCCTCAGACATCTCATCCAAGCTCGCCCGCCGATCCCCAAAGTCAAGTTTGGGAGCATTATTGAAATTCTCAAGCATCCCTACAAGAGAGAACTCGACCGTGCATTCGGTTCGAGAACCATTCCCTTGTATCCCATCGCCCTCTTTCTGCAACTTTAATGCCTTCCTGAAAAGGCTGTCAACGACAAACTTTGCAATAGTCATTCGCCGGTCAAAGCGCTCTTTCAACTTCTCGGGCGACACAACCGGAACTATACGAACATAATCGCTGTTTTGGCGCTCTTCTTTCTTAACCCATCCCTTAGACGCCCAGAACCTAATGATTGTGCGCGTGTTCTTCACACCGTTGGCATATCCTGCACCACCCGAAAGCTCATCATTCAACTCCTTTAGGTTCAGATCTCCGTCGCTCTTGCAAATCCACTCAAGAAGAAGCCTCTCTACCCTGGCAAAACGGTCAATTACATTGGTGGACTTCCTCGCCGTATCGTCTCGGAATATTGTAGCCGCCATGTCCTGCGTATCGGCCAAGAGCCCGTCCTGCCGCATTAAGTCAATGATGCCGACAACTTCCTTACGCTCCAGACCGAGGATGTCGGCAATGTAGTCAATTCTAGATTCCGCATCACCATTCCCCGCCTTTGAAACGCTGCGAGCTGAGATCAAAGACTTTATGACGCGTTTCGCCGTATCGCGTTGACCGCTGTCCATACGAGTGGAGCTATCAATGCGAGCCGCTGCCTCTACCATGCTGGAAGCGAGAATCCCAGTAGCGTAAACTCTCGGCATGTTCTGTTCGCGCTTCACATACCCTGCTTCTTCAAGCGCCGCAACCGCCGTCCTGACCCTCGTCTCAATATCAGCAACAGAATCGCCCCAGCCCGCCGCACGTGCAAGTTCCAGCGCCGACGTACAGAACTGACGTCCAGTAGGAGACATTCGCTTTGTCGCGCGCCAAACCATCTGGATATCGCTCAAGCTGAGCTTGGTCTGATTCAGCATGAGAAAGTGTTTGTCGAGATCGTCGTCGCAGTAGAGCACATAGCACTCGGCCTTAAGCGATGGATCTCGCCCCGCACGTCCGGCTTCCTGAACATAGTTCTCAAGAGAATCGGAAATGTCATAATGAACAACCAGCCGGACATCCTTCTTGTCAACTCCCATCCCAAACGCAGAGGTCGCGACGATAACCTTTACGTCATTCCGTATGAATGCCTCCTGGTTCTTGATCTTCTCGTCAGGATCCATCTTCCCATTAAAGGGCAATGCCATGAATCCGTCTTCCGTCAACTTTTGCGCAAGCTCACGAGTTCTTTTCGTCCGTGAGACATACACAATGGTCGGGCAGTCCTTCTGCTCAATTAAAAGACGAAGTGCCGCATATTTGTCAGCATCCGTTTCCTTGTGCAACACCGCGTAATGCAAATTCTCACGCGTGGCATTGGAAGCAAAGACATCCAGCGCGACGCCTGTCTTCCCGCGAAAGTAATCGCAGATGTCACTTATGACCTTCTGCTTGGCTGTAGCTGTAAAGCAGGAAACTGGTATCGGTTTCGTCAGCGACTTTCTTTCCTGGAACTTGCGAAGGAAATCACCGATGTAAAGATAATCCACACGAAAATCATGGCCCCAGGCCGAAAAGCAATGCGCCTCGTCTATTACAAAACGAACGACATTGCGGCGCAACAGAATACTCTCTACGGTCTTTGAGCGCAGCTGCTCTGGCGAAATGTAGAGAAGATTTGCGGATCCGTCGGCAACACGCCGAAATGCATCGGCGCGTTCAATTGGATTAAGTAATCCGTTGACTGTAACAGCGGTCGTCAATCCCTTCTTCTCAAGATTGTCTACTTGGTCCTTCATGAGCGACTGAAGCGGTGAAATTACCACTGTCAGCCCATGCGCCGTTTCTCCCGCCATCAAAGCCGGCAACTGGAAAGTAACGGACTTCCCGCCTCCAGTCGGGAACACCGCTATAAGCGACTTCCCTTCAACCGCCGCACGTGCGGCATTCTCCTGCAATGGCTCACCGCCATAAGTCCTAAATGCATCAAAACCGAAGAACCGCTTCAGGCCTTTTCGCACATCCAGTCTTTCCTTACAGTGCGGGCACCCTTCCTCGCATGGAACATTGCAAAGATAGTTTATCACATTCTCAACCTTGGGATATGTCTTTGCCACCCAAGGTGGGGTTATCGAGTCAGTGCTAGACGTTCCAATCAATGCAAGCGCATAGGCAAGCTCTACCGGGTAGCGACGAACCAGCGCTGAAACTTTTGCATTGCTGCATATCCTGTCGCCGTATTTCCGCACAATCGCATCTTCGACTGGACATACAAGCCGCCGCGATGCATTAAGCTTCAAAAATCCATCGAACTCTTCGACACCGCGAAGCAAGCTTTCGTAAATACCCTGCACGTCATCATCAAGCGCAAGGAATGCAGCAACCTCATCTTCATAAAGCTGTTGCGCCTTCTTCGCGTCGCTCACAGGATTATTCAACTCGTCAGGCAGAAGCTTGTCATCTTTGAGAAGTGCATGATATGGCCGCTCTGGGAAGAGAAGCGGAGACCAGTACAAAGTGTCCACAAGTGTATAACTGCACCCGCCCAGGACTTGCGACAGGTATTGCATATCGTGGTGGACAATATTATGTCCGCAAAGGACTACGGCATCTCCCAGAAACTGCCGTGCCGATGACAAATTAGAAGAATGAAACACTGTACCGTCCGCGCGAACAGCACCAATGTCTCGAATCCGCCGATCCTGGACGCCTACCTCCAGATCTACGAATATAACTCTATTCTCAGAATCGCAATGCATGGATCAACTTGTGGAAAAGAAGAATATAATAGCACCCAGTAAGAATCATGTCCTTGCCGCCACCTGCAATCGTCCTGTCGTCGTTGATGGCGTTGTCGATCATGGAGTCTCCCTCACGCCTTTTCAATTACCTCCCAATGCCCGCCTTTGTCGGGACCGACGCGGCGAAGGCGCTGCGCGTCCTTGAGCCGTTCGATATGCTTCTGAATCGCGCTACGGGATATGCCTGCCGCGGAGACCATCTCCGCAAAGGTTATCTTCGGATTGCCGCGGATCAGCTCCAACAGTCGGTCGACGGTTTTCTTACCACCTTTTCTTACCACCTTTTTCTTACCACCTTGCGACTCGCCTCTCGCCTTCAACGTACGAAGGATCATGTCGAGCATGAAATCGACGAAAGCCCGCGCATCGCCCGACTCCTGGGAGGAATGAAGCGTATGGTAGTATCGGCGTTGGTGGCACAATACCATGTTCTCTATCGGCAGGGCATAGAAGAGCGGATTCCACCGGCCGAGTATCACAGTCTGCCAAAGTCGCCCCATCCTCCCGTTGCCGTCGGGAAACGGATGGATCGTCTCGAAGACAAAATGGAATATGCAGCTCTTCACCAGCGGAGCGTCCTTTGAACGCTTCAGCCAGCCGAAGAGGTCCTTCATCAAAAACGGAACCTGGTCCCACGGCGGCGCATGAAGCATCGCCACGCCACGGGCGTTGAAGACCCCGACATTGCATTTGCGCCACTTGCCAGGACTTTCGACCAAGCCCTTCGTCATCAGCGCATGCGCCCGCAAAAGCGCCCGAGGCGACAACGAATCAAACGCTTCGACTTTTGAATACGCGGCATGTGCACCCTTCACTTCATCTATTTCGCGCTTCGAACCGACGACCCGCTTGCCGGCGATGATATCCGTCACCTGGTCTTCTGTCAGCGTGTTGCCCTCGATTGCCGTCGTGCCGCGAATCGTCCTGACATGGTTGAGCTTCCTGAGCCGCACGCCCGCCGGCCCTTCCATGACGATGCGATAGCGCTCTAGCGCGGCGGCGATGTCCATCACCAGCCGCAGCGTCCTTTCGCCCGGTGTAAAACGCACCAACTCGCCAACATCAACCATATTTCACCTCCACCGCTATTCCGCATCCAAAGTTTATAGGCATATTATACCATTCCCTACTGAACGGAACCGTGGCCATGGGGCATGTTCTCGCCGAGAAGCGCGAGCTTGGGGTCGCTCGCCTCGTAGCCCTGAATCCAGCCGTTCTCGAAGCCGAAATCGGAAGCCGCCTCGACGACGGATTCGTATTCATCCTTCGTGACAGGTCGGTCGAAAGGCGGCGTCTCAAGACCTTTGTAGGCAGGCGTGTACTGCGCCATGACGGAAACGGCGACTTCGTTCGAAACTTCGGTCGCAAGCCACGCGAGATTTTCAATCGCCTCGTCGGCATGTCCAGGCAGAACGAGAACCCTGACAATGAGTCCACCATCCCCCACTTTGCACTTTGCACTTTCAACTTTGCACTTATCCCACGCCCATTTTACCGCGGCGCGCGACGCCTCGACATAGTTAGGCGCCGCGCTCGCCGCGATCGCCGTCTCGTTGCGCGAATAGCGAAGGTCGAAAAGCGCCCAGTCGCAAAGGTCGCTGTATTCCTCAAGCGTCTCGACGCGCTCGTATCCCGACGAATTCCAGACGAACGGAAGTCGTATCCCCTCGGCAAGCAAAGGCGCGACCGCCTCGCGGATAAAGGGCAAGTACGGCGTAGGCGAAACGAGATTCCAGTTGGCGCATTTGTCCTTTACCGCAAGCTCGCGGAAAATCGCGGTAAGCTCTGGAATCGTCTTGTCCTCTCCTCCGCCCTTCCAGCTCCACGGCGAGTTCTGGCAGTAGAGGCACTTCATCGTGCAGCGCGAGAAAAAGACACAGCCGGAACCACCGCCCGCCACAAGCGGCGGCTCCTCGCCGAAGTGCGGCCCCCAGCGAAAGACGCGCGGCACATCTGCCGCGCCGCACCAGCCGCGAACGCCGCCCGGCGAGAACCGTCCGACGGCGCACCGCCTCGGGCAAAGCTCGCAAACGCCAAGAGGCATACGGCTCGTCAGAGCGGCTCCACGGTCATCGTGAGGTTGTCCTGCCCGACGACCTTCACATCGACGCCAGCGGCGATTGGCGCGGAGGCGATCGCCGTCCACTCCGCATCGCCGATCATCACGCGGCCGGTCTTCGGCGGCGCGATTTCCGCAGTCACCTGGCCAGTGCGTCCAACGGCCGACTTGTCGAGATCAATGGAAGACCGCTCGACCGAGCCGGAGAATATCTTCGTGAGGACGCGGCGAAGGACGGCGAGATAAAGGATCGTGAAAGCGGAGAACGCGGCGAGCTGCCACGTCAGCGTGAACGCGTCGCCAAGCGCGAACCTGATAAGCCCGACCGTCGCGGCGGAAAGCCCGAAGAAGAAGATGACGAACCCCGGGAGCAAAAGCTCCGCAAGCATCAGGAACGCGCCGACATAGAGCCAAAGCCATGCACAACTTGTCATTTTATGCCTCCCTTATGTCGCTGACGACTGCGCCCGGAAGAGACGCAAGGACATCGTTCAGCTTCTTGTCGTTAAGAATGTCACTTCGAGAAACACGCTTTGCGGGACGCGGCGGAGGTGCCGCGGGCGCGGGCGCCGGAGCCGCAGGCGCGGTGGCTGCCGGCGCGGGTGGATCCTCGCGCGGCATCTTCGCTGGCGCGGCAGCAGATGCGGCAGCGGGCGCAACGGCAACCTCGGTAGGGGCGGCACTCCGTGCCGACCGCAACGAGCCAACATCCCCCGTGGCCTTTAGCTCGCGCACCGCCTTCATCAATTCCTCGACAGTCGCCGTCGTCGCGATGCGCGACGCGCGGATAAGCGTCATCTCGATAAGCGTCCTCACGCTGAGCACATAGCGCAGCTTGTCCTCTGCGTCCGCAAGCTGGTCGCAAATGCGGAAAAGACGCCCGGGGTCGACGGCCTGCGCCTGTGCTGCGAGAACCTTGATCTGGTCGGGCGTCGCCTCGAGAGACTTAGCGTTGGGCCCAAGTGCCTGAACTACGACAAGGTTGCGGAAATGCCTGAGAAGCTCGCCCGTGAGACGGCGCATGTTCTTGCCCGCGGAATCGAACGCCTCGATTGAAGAGAGTATCGCGCCGACATCGCTCCTCAATATTGCGCCAGCGAGCCCTTCGAGAGCCGAGCGGCTGACGAGCCCGAAGACGCCGAGCGCGTCTTCTTCTGTCACCTTCTCGCCCTTGAACGAGACGAGCTGGTCGAGCGACGAGAGCGCGTCGCGCATACCGCCCTCGGCACCGCGCGCGATTGCGAGAAGAGCGTCGTCTTCGGCATCGATCTTCTCGAGTTCGCAGACGTGGCGTAGGCGCGAGACGATGTCGTTCGTCTGGATGCGCCTTAAGTCGAAGCGCTGGCAGCGCGAGATGATCGTCGCGAGGACCTTGTCGCCCTCGGTCGTCGCAAAGATGAAGCGGACATGCGGCGGCGGCTCCTCGAGCGTCTTCAAAAGCGCGTTCCACGCCGCTGTCGAAAGCATGTGGCATTCGTCGATGATGAAAATCTTGAACTTGGACGAGACCGGCTTGAACTGGACCGACTCGATTATCGGCCTCACGTCCTCGACCTTGTTGTGCGACGCAGCGTCAAGCTCCACGACGTCCAGCGAGCGGCCTGCGGCGATTTCCTCGCAGTTGACGCACTTCCCGCAGGGCTCGACGCCATTAGGGGAAGTGCAGTTGAGCGCCTTCGCGAAGATGCGGCTCGTAGTCGTCTTGCCGATGCCGCGGGGGCCGATGAAAAGGTATGCGTTCGCGATGCGGTTCGCCTCGATCGCGTGACGAAGGGTCCTGACCACATGCTCCTGGCCGACGACATCGTCAAACGTCATCGGGCGGTACTTGAGCGGCAGGGGTATGTGCTGTTGTTCTGCCATCTCCGATATTATACCAAAACAGGCGGGAATCGGGAAACGGGAAGATGGTCGGACCGACGAGATTTGAACTCGTGACCTTTTGCACCCCAAGCAAACGCGCTACCAGGCTGCGCTACGGTCCGACGACATGCCAGATTTCTTGGTAGCGGGGGCTGGATTTGAACCAACGACCTTCAGGTTATGAGCCTGACGAGCTACCAGGCTGCTCCACCCCGCAATCTGGCTTCTCCGACTGGCGGGGCTGGCGGGAGTTGAACCCACAACCCTCAGATTCGTAGTCTGATGCTCTATCCAGTTGAGCTACAGCCCCAAATCGGAAAACGGGGGGTAGTATACCATTTCCCCCGCCGGAATGCAAGGGGGTCGGGCGCTTTAGTAAAACACCTTCCAGAGGAAGAGGCCGCGGGCGGGGGCTGTCTCAACGCGGGCGGTGCGCGGGGAAGCTGCCTCAAGAAGCTCCTTTACCGCCTCGGGACGCTCGTTTCCCTTGCCGACCGAGAGGAGAAAGCCCACCATAGAGCGGACCTGCTTGTAGAGAAAGCCGTCGCCGCGCACGATGAAGGTGTAGCGAGGCCCCGCCTTCTTCACCTCGAAGGAAAAGACGCTGCGGACCGTCGTCTCGAGGACGCGGTCGGGGTTTGCGGCAAAGGAGACGAAATCGTGCTTTCCGACGAAGTAGGACGCGGCCTTCTTCATCGCGGCGAGGTCGAGCGGACGGTGGCAGAAAGTCCAGTAAGGCGCAAGGTGCGGCGGAAGGATGTCCGCCTGGTAGAGCTGGTAGCGGTACTCCTTCCCCTTCGCGGAGAGGCGAGCGTCGAAATCCTCTTTCGCATACGATGCTTTGAGGACGCGGATCGCGTCGGGAAGCCGTGCGTTCATCGCCCGCACGAGGTTCTTCGCGGGAATCGGCTTCGTCAGGTGAAAGTGAGCGACAAAGCCCTTCGCATGGACGCCGGCGTCTGTGCGCGACGAGCCGTAGACGCGAACGGGCGCGCCATCGAGATACGCAAGGGCGTCTTCAACGACCTGCTGGATGCCGACGGCGTTTTCCTGGTACTGCCAGCCGGAATACGCCGTGCCGTCATAGGCGATGACTACCTTGTACTTCCTCAACTCACCAACTCCTCACTCGCCCACTACCTCTTGAACAGCTTCTTCATGTCGGTGAGGCGAGACTTGTCGGCGACGAGAACCGCGTCGGGGGTCGTGACGACGACGAGGTTCTTCACGCCGAGAAGCGAGATGCGCGCAGAGCGGGCGACGCAGATGTTGCCGTCCGCCTCGACGACCGTACACGGCCCTTCGCGGACGTTGCCGCGCACGTCGTGCGGGAAGTACTTGTCGAATGCGGCGAAACTGCCGACGTCGTCCCAGCCGAAGTCGCCAGGAACGACCTCGACGTTCTTCGACTTCTCCATTACGGCATAGTCGAAGCTGATCTTTGGAAGCTTGCTGTAGAGGGCAGAAAGGTGCTTGGCTTGCCCGCCAAAGCCTTGGCGACGGCGGGTGCTTGAAGTGAGGCACTCGAGCTCCGGCGCGTGCGCGGCAAATGCGCCGCGGAAGGTCGAGGCGCGGGCAATGAACATTCCAGCATTCCAGAGATAGCCGGCCTTGACATACTTCTTCGCAGTCTTCGCATCGGGCTTCTCGACAAAGGTGCGCGTCTTTGGCGAAATGTAGCCGAAGCACGTCGCGGGGTAGGTCGGCTTGATGCCGAGAGTGACGATGACCTGCTTGCGGCGGGCGAGGGCAACGGCTTTCGAGACGACCTTGCGAAACGCCTTGGGATTTGCCACCATCTGGTCGCTTGAGAAAAAGCCGATAACAGGGTCAGTGTCGCTCGCCGCAAGCCCTACGCCAAGCGCGACCGCGGCGCCTGTATCGCGGCGCATCGGCTCGCCCAAGATGTTGCACTTCGGAACCTCTGGGAGCTCCTTCCTCGTCGCCGCGACGAGGTTCTTCGCCGTCACGACGAAGACATCCCTGGGCGAGACGAGACCGTCAAGACGGCTCACCGCCTGACGAATCAAGCTTGCGCCGCCGAAGACGCGCAAAAACTGCTTCGGGCGCTCGGGAGTAGAGAGCGGCCAGAACCGCTCGCCCGAACCGCCGGCGAGAATGACTGCCTTGAACGACATAGATGACTTGCCACTATTCATTGTATTGCCTCACGATTACGAGGAATTTCACTTGGAGTCCATTACATTGCCTTCGGCGTCAGGTTCGCCAAGAGCAGATAGAATACCGTCCGCATCCGCAGGCACAGAAATCTTCATTGGGAGTCCGTCATGCGACATGCTTCTGGTGATTTCTACACAGATTCGAGGCCCTTTGTCGGCAAAAGTCTTGCGGAGTGCCATGGAGACGACTTGCTGTCTAGACATGCGAACCTCGGCAAAGCCGCCTTCGAAAACAAGACGGTACAAGTCCCCTTCCTTCTCGAAGCCGCACTGCTCAAGACGCAGTTCATCGCGGATAACCGGAGAGATACGGGCTACGACCGCGTCGTCGACAATAAGCCAGAAGCGCCAGTTCACGTTTCGGCGGCAGTCAATGGTCACTTCCGTAAACTTCTGTTCTGCCTGCGCAGGGGAGACAAAGAAGGCTCCAAATCTCTGATAATACATATATGAGTCGGATATCGTTGTGGAGCATCCGACCAAGATGGCAGATCCTGCGACATACACGCACACAGCGACACCTCTGTATACTGATCCAAGCATCATTCTCACGCATTCCCACTTCTGAAGTCGAGAAGATGTCCGATGAGATAGCGGAGGCCGCGATAGTAGAAAGCGAAATTGAATAGGTTGCGGCGGAAAAGATGCCAAAGCGCGGCGGGCTGGAGGAAGCCGCGGTAGACCTTGCGAATCGCGCACTTTATCTCGTCCTCGGACGCAAGCGGCGTCTTCGTTATCGCGCGACGCATGTCGTACTCGTCCCAGTCGAGCGTGGCGAGGCCGTCGTTCGCCTTGAGTTCCTTGAAGAGCGGCGTTCCTGGGTACGGAATCGTCAGCGTGCATTGAAGCGTCTTCGCCCAGCCTTTCGCGAGAAGCCGCCGCGCGAGGGCGACGGTGTTGGCGATTTCCTTCGGACCCTCCCAGGCGTGTCCGAACATGAAGGTGACGTGTACGTCGAGCCCGGCCTCTGTCGCCCACTTCGCCCCCTTCTCGACGTCTTCGACCTTGAGCGCCTTGCAAAAGCGGTCGAGCGTCTCCTGGTTCGCGGACTCGACGCCGAAGAGGACAAACTGGAAGCCGGCCTTCCGCATGAGCCGGTAGTCGTCCAAGGTGAGCCGCCCAAAGCGCATGTTGCAGTCGATGCGGACTTTCTTGTTGAGCCCGCGCGAGATCATCTCGTTGCAGAAGTCGGTGAGCCACTGTCCGACAGGGAAGGATCCCGAGTCGTCCATGATCTCCTTCACGCCGTACTTCGAGACGAGAAACTCGATTTCGTCGACGACGTCCTTTACCTTGCGGACGCGGTAGCGGGGATAGAGCGTGGTCCAACTGCAGAAAGTGCACTTTCCGTGCCAGCAGTCGCGGCCCGACATGATGTAGGTACCGGGCTTGCGGCGGAAGTTCCCGTTCTTCTCGGCGTAAAGCTCCCAGTGAACGAGGTCACGGTCTATCCAAGGGGCGTCGGCGATGGAGTCCTTCAGGGCAAACGGCTGAACGCCCTTGGGGCAGCCAGCGGCGATGAAGTCAATAAGCCCGAAATCCCAGTCGCCGCCGGGGATCACCGCCCAGACGCCGGGCTTTTCGATCGACTCATCTGGAAGCGCCGTGACATGGTCGCCAACTAAAAGGAATTTAACATCCGTGGGCAAGGGTGCGGGACCGCCCGAGGTCCCGTCCATTCCACCCGGCAAGTGTTCCGCTATCCACTTCCAATGCCGCTTGACGACAGGTGTCTTTGTCTCAAGGACAACGAGATCGGGGCGGAACTCCGAAAGCCGAGCGTCAAACGCCTCGGGCGAAAGCTCCGAGGCGATTCCGTCGAGGAAGAGAACCTCGTGCCCGGCCTTCTTCAGCATCGTCGCCGCCGTCGCGGGGACGACGGGGAAGATGTAGGTCGGCCGGGAGAACCACTGGAATTGGCGGTTCTGAGTGAGGAGCGCGACGCCCTTCTCGCTCTTCAGCGGCGGATAGGCAATCGCGATCCTCATTTATTGCAGGCGCAGGATTAGACGCTGGGCACTGACCCCTGGCGACTAACTCCTGACTCCTAAATTACCACTTGTAGCCAAGGCCGACGATGTAGCGGAAGTCGCTCGACTTGCGGCCGACGGAGGGCATGGAGTTGTAGTCCCACTCGATCTTCGCGAGAAGGTCGAAGTCCATGATGATCTTCGTCGTGAAGCCGACATCCGCCTTGATGAGGTGGTTGTCGAAGTCGTCGACCTGCGGGAGGAACTCGAGGTTGTGGAAGGCCTCGACCTCGGGATTCCACTTCGGGAAGTACTTAAAGTGATGCGCATAGCGGAGCGTCGCATAGCTCTTCTCGGCATCGGGATCCTTCTCCTTGTAGTCCACGCGAATCCATGCGGCGCCGAGTTCCTGGTTGAAGCTAACCGTGCCGATAGACCAAAGCGCTTCCTTTTCGAACCACTGGTAGCCAAGACCGCCGCCGAGCCGCAGGCGGAAGTCGAGACCGGCGATGTCATCCTGCTCGTAGCGGCCGTTCTCGTAGGTGTAGAACGATTTGCTCCAGAAGTGGTCGTGCTGACCCTCGATCTCCCAGCGGTCGGTCGATTTCTTGCGGTCGTGCTTGGACGTGCCCGTCTCGCTGTAGTAGTAGCCGAAGTCGATGTTGACGCGATCGTCATCCCAGCGACGGTTGAGGTTCGCTATGACAGAGGCGTTGTTCTTATAGGTGTTGCCGCGGGCACTCTCGTAGGCGACGTTAATCGAGCCGTGCCATGTTTCAGGGGGTTTCTGCTCGGGAGGAAGCGCAGCCACCTCGACCTTGTTCTCGCCTGCCGTCTCTACAAACGCGACCTTGTCGGCAGGAAGCTCGACGGCCCCGAGATCATCGGAGGTGAACTTAACCTTGTCGCCGGCAACGACCGCACCGGTACCTGTCAGCACCGACCCGGACTTGAGTATCATCCTGTCGGCGAATGCGGAAGCAGCGGTCATCGCCGCCACCACAAGCATCAGTCTTTTCATTGATTGTTCTCCTTTTTGTAGTTTGGATCCTTTACAAATGGAATCCACGAAGACGTGTCAGGGCGCGGCGGCGGAAGCGGATCTTCCGCCTGCTCCTCAAGCGAGCGCAGGTCGAGCGAGCCAATTCCCTCAAGATTCTTCTCCGGACGGTCGCCAGGCTCGAGCTTCTGTCCCTTCGTGTACTGGCGGCCGAGGACGGCGTTTTTGGGAAGTCCCGCGTCCTTGTGCGTATTGTTCGGGTCGACGAGGCCGACGGTTACGAAGACGATGATTTCCTTCTGCTGCTTCTTGCGGGCGGAGGAGCCAAAGAGCCGCGGCCCTATCCACGGAATGTCGCGGAGAAGCGGAATGCCGTTGTCAACCTGCTCCTCGACGGTGCGAGAAAGCCCGCCGATCACCGCCGTCGTGCCGCTCGCCATGGCGAACTCGGTGACGAGACGCTGAACCTCGATAACGGGGAAACGGGCGGAAATCGTGCCGCTGTCGGCATCGGACTCAGTGCCAGACTCGACCCACCCGTTCTGCGAGGAAATCGTCGGAACGATCGAGACGTTGATGAGACCGTTGGTGCCGATCCTCGGTGTTACGTCAAGCGATATGCCCCAGCTAAAGAACGCCTCCTTCGCAAACATGAACTTGTCCTCGCCGGGAATCGCAGACATCTGCATGTCTAGGTCGAGGGAGTCGCTCCCCGAAGTCGTCGTGCGCTTCGCCGCAATCTTGACATTCGGGTACTTCGTCGTCATGTCGACAGTCGCCTTGCGCCCGGAAGAGACGATGATCTTCGGATTGGAGAAGATTCGTGCGTCCTGGCTGCCCTCAAGAGCGGATAGGACGACGTACATCTGCGAGAAGTCAAGAGTGCCGTTGAAATAGGCGATATCGCCGTCTGCACCGCCAGTCAGGGTCGACCCAGATAGTGTATACGATGCAGTGCCGTCCTTCACAGTGCGCGTGTAGTCCTGAACTCCCTTCCCAAGTCGGTTCTTCTGAATGCCGCCGCCGAGCGAGACCGTACCCCTCATGCCGTCGAGCATCGACCAGTCGATGCCGATGTCGTGGAAGACGTTGTTGGAAAGCTCTACAAAGCGCGCCTCGATGTAGACCTGCTTCGGCTCGACGTCTATCTCGCGGATCACCTGCTCGCACGCCTCGAGAATCAAGGCGGGCGCGGTAATCATCACGGAGTTCGACTCCGGGAACGCAATAGCCATCTTGTTTATTTTCCAGGTGACGCCGAAATCTCCGGACCAAGTGGAGTTAAGCTTCGCCGCAACATCCTCGGCAGAGGCGTGCGAGAGCCGGAACGTGCGCGTAGATATGCGGCGGCGCGCAAGCGAGGCCTCGGCCTTCGCCTCGGCAGCCGCCTTCTCCTTCATGATCTCGGCACGCTCCTCGGCCGCAGCCGCGACGCGCACCTCCTCTGACGCCCTGGCCGCCGCAGCCGCGATCACAACGGCGTTTGAAAGCGACACTTCGTCGACGTCAGGAGTGGCGACGAGATCAGCCACAATGGGGTCGTCTGGCTCGGCGGAAGCTACCGCAGGATCAACAGGCTGCGCTGCCACGTCACCGCGCAGGGCGGCCGAGACGAGCAAAAAAGGCGCAATAGCCAGGGAAAGTGCAGTATTCTTCATTGTCGAAAGCAAATTATACCATAATCAGCCCTTGAAGATAAAGAATTTGCGGGCGAAAAAGTTAAGCATGAACGACACGACGACCTCGATTACGACCGCGGCAGATGTCGTCATGCCGACAAACTCGATAAGAACGCTCTGAACCGTAAGCGCTATAGCCGTAGCAATCGCAGCGACGCCGAAGAACATACCGAACTCGACATACCAGCGGAACTTGCCAGGGCGAAACACAAAGGCGCGGTTCATCAGCCAGCAGAAGACGTTCGCCACGGTAAACCCGACGGCAGTCGCAACACCGGCGAGGAACCAGCGCGCATGATGCCACGGTTCGTCGCCAGTGAAGACGGCACTCGGCAACCCCAGCAGCTCAACCGCCTTGTCGCTTGGCGTCAGGCACTTCAGGCATGTCGACGCCAAGACATAGAAGACGGCGAACTGCACAGCCGTCGCCGCGACGCCAATCGCGCCGTACTTGACGAACTGCGCGAACGGTCCGCAGTCGTGCGAGAGAAAGCGACGGACGAAATCCCTCACGCAAGCCCCATCTTCCCGAGATCGACCGAGAGGTCGCCGAGAGGCGCCGTGGTCTTCCATGCGCCGCGCGTGAAATCGGGAATGTCCATCGTTGCACTGCGGTTCCTGACCGACTTCTCGCTGAGCTCGCACAGGCAGCACCAGCTCGCGAGGTCGTAGACGTTCTGGTCGAGCGGGAGGCCGTTCTGCAGGCAGTAGGCAAGGCGGAGAACCATCAGGAAGTCCATTCCGCCATGCCCACCCATCTTCTTCGCCATGTCGCCCGACTGCTTCCAGAGCGGATGCATGAACTCCTTGCGAATCTCCTCGGCCTTTTCGCCCGCGAAGAACGAGTGGACGCCTGCGCCCGAGACGTCCTCCCAGCCGACGCGGTAGGGATAGTCGGCGAGGATGCCCTTCGTGCCGGTGATCGTGTTGATGCGGCTGTAGGGACGCGGCGAGCTCACGTCGTGCTGGATCATGATCGAGCGGCCCTTCTTCGTCTTGATGAGCATGGTGTTCATGTCGCCCATCTCGATCTTAAGGTTGTGCTTCCAGTTGTCCTTGGGGAAAGCCGCCTTGGCGTATGCCTCGAAGTTGAACTGGTTGGACTCGAGCGACACGAGGTAGTCGAAGCAGTCGCCGCGGTTGACGTCCATGTACCAGCAGATCGGGCCGAGGCCGTGGGTCGTGTACTGGTTGCCCTTGTGGACGG
>Ga0310695_10006427_pt1 | contig 19426 bp, 17 predicted proteins | sample RumenRJG_04DNA_FD_203882 | JGI IMG/M metagenome (GOLD analysis project Ga0310695, IMG submission 203882) | Bovine rumen microbial communities from Lethbridge, Alberta, Canada - RJG_04 (v2) (version 2) | ecosystem: Host-associated > Mammals > Digestive system > Stomach > Rumen | place: Canada...
CAGTCTTTATTGACAGCACGGGCAATGGCTTTAAATGAAAGGCGGCTGTCCAGCCCCTTTTCGATGATGATCCGGCCTTCCAGAGTAAGATGTTTCTGATCACTCATGTTTGCTCCTGTTCTGCCGGAGCGGAAAAAGCCAGATATCCATCATAAACATTTGTAAGACTAAACTCCACCCCCTTATTTGGAAAAAGTAAATTCCACGGAACGGATGTTCCGGGTGGAATTTAGTTTTGCAATTGAAGAAATGCTGAAGAAAAATCATCTCTTCTCAAAAAAACATTTAAATTCTGCTCAAGATATTTTATTATAGAAGGGTAACGACAAGGCTGCACTTTTTTATAAGGAGATGAGTGCCATGACTATTTCTACACTTCAGAAAGCAAGATACAGCTACGCCCCCAAGCTTCCGGGTATGCTGAGAAACGGCATTGCTGAGATCTGCGTCAAAGACGGCGCGCCGACAGAGAGCGTCGCGGATCAGGAAAAGATCAAAGCCCTGTTCCCCAATACCTATGGCAAGAATGAGATCACCTTCCAGAAGGGCGCAAACACATCAACACCTAAGAAGCAGGTTGTCGGCGTGATCCTTTCCGGCGGACAGGCTCCCGGCGGACACAATGTTATCTGCGGTCTTTATGATGCACTGAAGGCGACCGATAAAGATAACGTTCTTCTCGGCTTCAAGGGCGGCCCCAGCGGACTGATCGACGACGACTATATCGAGATGACTGACGACTTCATCGACCAGTACAGGAACACCGGCGGATTTGATATCATCGGCTCCGGCAGAACCAAACTCGAGACGACAGCTCAGTTCGAGGTCGTAGTAGAAGTTGCCAAGAAACATGGCCTTACCGCAATCGTTATCATCGGCGGCGACGATTCCAACACAAACGCAGCAGTCCTTGCTGAGTATATGGCAGCACACAATACCGGCGTTCAGGTTATCGGATGCCCCAAGACCATTGACGGCGACCTCAAGAATGAGGATATCGAGACTTCCTTCGGTTTCGATACGGCTACCAAGACCTACAGCGAAGTGATCGGCAACATCGAGCGCGATGCCAATTCCGCCAAGAAGTACTGGCATTTCATCAAGCTGATGGGCCGCTCCGCTTCTCATGTCACACTGGAGTGCGCGCTGCAGACACAGCCCAACATCTGCCTGGTCGGTGAGGAAGTCGCAGCCAAGAAGCAGTCTCTCTCCGAGATTGCTGACCAGATCGCTGATTCCGTAGCAGTCCGCGGAAACAGAGGCGACAACTTTGGTGTAGCGCTCATTCCGGAAGGAATCGTAGAGTTTGTCCCTGAGTTCTCCAAACTGATCGCCGAGATCAACGAGCTCCTGGCGGGCGAGAAGACAGAGCAGTTCAATGCTCTTCCCAGCTGGGATGACAAGTATGCCTTCATCGAGAAAGGACTCACTGCGGAGTCCATGGCAGTCTTCGCAATCCTTCCCGTCGGCATTCAGCAGCAGCTCTTCCTCGAGAGAGACCCTCACGGCAACGTACAGGTTTCCCTGATCGAGTCCGAGAAACTGTTCGCAGAGCTGGTTAAGAACAAACTGGCAGAGCGCAAGGCAGCTGGAACATACAAGGGCAAATTCTCAACTCTGACACACTTCTTCGGTTATGAAGGAAGATGCGCATTCCCTTCAAACTTCGATAGTGACTATTGCTACTCCCTTGGCTACAATGCATTCATGCTGATCCAGTACGGCTTCACAGGCTATCTGTCCAAGGTTTCCAACCTGTCTGCACCGGCAGAAGAGTGGGTAGCAGGCGGCATGCCCATCACCAAGATGATGAACATCGAGCGCAGAAACGGCGAGGATAAGCCCGTTATCAGAAAGGCACTCGTTGAGCTTGACGGTGCTCCTTTCAAATACTTTGCGGAGCACAGGGCTGAGTGGGCAGAGAAGACCTGCTTCCTGTATCCCGGCGCTATTCAGTACTACGGCCCGACAGAGGTCTGCGATGCTACTACCAAGACTCTGGCTCTTGAGCAGGCTAAATAATCAGATCGAGAAGACCGGGAGATGGAGGAATGATCAGCCTCCGGATTTAAAAATCAATCCGGGAGATTGATCGTCTTCTGATCCACACTCTTTTATGACAAGTACAGGATCGTCCCCTCACGGCGAGGCCGAGGGGGGACGATTTTTTTAACTTATAGGGGATTGCGATTTCCTATGAGGTAAAAAACCCTCCGGGAGGATGCGCACTCGCACGTAATGAATCATGTCGCTGGAGCGACCGCGCTCGGCGCGAGAGTCTCGCAAGCGAGACTCTTTTTTATGATACTATAAGCCGGCTGGCGCAGGGGTGCTTATATTCCTGAAGGTTAAGGGTCGGAGAATGGAAAATGGCAATCTACAGAGATATTTATAACATCGAGAAGATTTCGAAGGGTCCTTACGATATCTGGAAGATAAACGAGCGATTGGAAGCGACCATGTATCTGGTATGCGGCAGCGAAAAGGCCTGTCTGATCGATACAGCCTACGGGTTGACAGATCTGAAGGAACTGACTGCTGAACTAACCGGACTGCCGGTATCTGTGATCAATACGCACGGGCATATCGATCATGTATTTGGCAATCGCTGGTTTGAACATGCAATGATCCATCCGGCGGATCAGGCGCTTTATCAGGAGGCCGTTGACGGATTTGAGAAGCTGGTTTCCCGGGACTGGGTAAGAGAAGCCTATGGCCAATATCTCAGGGACCTGGATCTGTCCACTGTCCGCTTCCCGGTAGCAGACAGTATCCGGGAAGGACATGTGATTGACCTGGGAGAGAAAAGGCTGGAGGTCATTGAGGTACCCGGCCATACTGCGGGCAGCATCATGCTGGTTGACCGGGATGAAAAGCTTTGCTTCGCAGGGGACGCGATTATTGAACATCTGTGGCTTTTCCTGAAAGAATCACTGCCTCCGGAAATCTGCCGGGACTCAATGAGGCGCGCCGTACAAATACTGAAGGAAGCCGGTGTTGAACGGATTTACCATGGACACTGCGCATACAGTCCGCTCATGATCCCGGATACCGATGTCATGCTTTGGGGAATGGACCGGGTCTGCGCCGGAACAGCATGTGGACAACCGTTTGAGAACATGCTGGGAAACGGCGCGGAATATACATTTGGCCAGTGGAGTGTTCTTTGCCGTTCATAAACAGAAACTCCGGTGTATCACTCCGCATGTTTGTGCCGCAGGACAGACTGATTGAAAGTCACAAGAGAGAACAAGGAGAGCCAAAACGATCAATACAATATAGAAGTAAGGAGAACCGAAGCGATATAAAAGAAATAAGATTGAATACAATATAGAAAAATAAAGAAGATAAGAAGCCCTGTGCTGTGGAAAAAGCTCCGCGGTACAGGGTTTCTTTTATGACATGTCCCGCGCAATGTGTTTTTCCGCCTTGCGGCGGCCGCGGGCCGGTCGGTGGCAGATGGCGGCAGGCTGCCTCTGCTATTTTATTACACGTCCCGCGCAATGTGTTTTTCCGTCTTGCGGCGGACGCGGGCCGGCTTGGGAAGGGCAGAGGGAAGCGGGGCTGCCCCTGCCCGGTTCTCATATGTTCACATCTGGCAGGATGAACGAGGCTCCCTGTCCATGGAACCCTTGACATAACGTGTGCTGAATGCCATGTTGATGTCCCGCAATTCCATCTCGCCGCGGATATAGGCATCGTACATGTCAGCCACCCTCTGAGAACATCCATCACATGCGCCGCTCAGATTCCCAAGCGATTCTTCTACGATTCTGCGGCGTTCTTCTTCGGTAGTATCTTTGATCAAATAACTCATTGTATCCTCTTTCCGTAGTATGCTGCCCGGTGACACTGCATCGGTGCATGATTACTATGACACTGCCCGCGTTATGTACTTTTCCTCGTTGAGGCGGACACGGGCCGGCATGGGGCAGGGGACGGCAGGGCCGTCTCTGCCTGGTGGAGTTTCTGTTTGTACCTTAAATCATATGGTATAAGTGTGTCAAGGAATGCCGGAAGGCGCGGACACAGATATGCCGGAGCACCTGCCCGGACCAGGTCAAGGTCATATGAACACCTGCCCGGGCTGCGTTAAGATTATGGCAAGGTTTGACTTTGACCTGTTCAGATAATATACTGATAATTAGATTATCAGTCCGGGAGGAACCTGCATTATGTCTGTACCTGACAGGAGTATTGATCCGCGTCTGCTTTCTGCGGCGAAGGATGAATTTTTGAAGAAGGGCTTTGATAAGGCATCGCTTGCGCAAATCTGTAAAGCGGCCGGTGTGACCACAGGAGCCCTGTACAAGCGTTATAACGGAAAGGAAGAACTGTTTTCCGCGCTTGTGGAGAGTACGGTTAAGGATATGACGGAGTATGTTTCCGGAATCGGGAATACTGACCTTACGGGCCTTACGGATCGGGAACTGTTTGATTCTTTTTCACTGGCACCTGAGACCAACAGGAGATGGCTGCGGTTTTTATATGATCATAAGGAAGGCTTTACGCTGCTTATCCGCTGTTCTTCGGGAACCAGATATGAGAATTTTCATCAGGACTGGACTGAAAAAATGAATGCCCTGGATTATAAATACTACCAGGAGGCACGACGGAGGGGACTGGCAGGGAAGGAAATAACGGCGGAGGAGCTGCACGCTCTTACTTACAGTGTCTGGGCCCTTTTTTATGAGCCGTTTTTCCTTGGCTTCACCCGGGAACAGCTAGAGCGGCACGCTGATACCATATCCCGTTTTGCGGACTGGCACAGTGCGCTGGATATAAAAAAACCTCAATAGCTGTCTTTACAGGAACACTGCACTTGCGGCTGTGTGATGGCGTTCACAAAGGCGGATCTGATAAGTCAGATCTGCTGTTCATTCTACATTTTTACGGAAAGGGGTATCAAACTATGTCAAATGAAGAAAACAAAAATATTCTTTATCTGGTTACCGGAGCTGCAGGCTTCCTTGGCGGCACCGTATGCCGCCAGCTGGTTGAGCAGGGAAACAAAGTGAGGGTATTTATTCTGCCCAATGACCCTGCCAAAGTTTTTGTCCCGGAGGAAGCGGAGATTGTAGAAGGCGACCTTTCGAATGCGGAGAGCCTGAAACCGTTTTTTGATATTCCCGAAGGATGGGAGGCTATCGTTCTTCACATCGCCAGCATCGTCACATCCAGTCCGGACTTCAACCAGAAGGTCATCGATGTGAATGTCGGAGGCACAAAGAATATCATCGACCTGTGCCTGAGTACTCCCGGTGTGAAAAAACTGGTCTATTGCTCCAGCACGGGGGCAATCCCGGAACTTCCCAAAGGGACACCGATCAAGGAAATTGATTATTTTGATGAGACCAAGGTCCTGGGCTGCTATTCCATGAGTAAAGCGCTTGCCACACAGGAAGTCCTGGATGCCTGCCACCATAAGGGACTGAATGCCTGCATCGTTCATCCCAGCGGAATAATGGGCCCCGGCGACTACGCCCTGGGTGAGATCATGCAGAATGTGATCAAAATTATCAGCGGCGAGCTGCCGGCAGGAATAGACGGCAGCTTTAATATCTGTGATGTGAGAGATCTGGCTGATGCCATTATCAAAGCGGCTGAGAAAGGAAGAAACGGGGAGTGTTATATCCTTGCAAATGAAGTCATCTCATTCAAAGATTTCTGCCGTATGATCACTGAGAACAGCGAAGGCACAAAAGTTAAGGTTTTCATTCCTCCGGTTGCGGCTAATATCATGAGCTTCCTGATGGAGAGGATCGCGGAAAAGAAAGGCGAAAAGCCGGTCCTCACTTCATTTAATGTTTACAACCTGACGCGTAATAATCAGTTTGATTCCACAAAGGCCAAAGAAGAGCTCGGCTACTCGACCAGATCCTATGAGGAGACACTGCACGATATGCTTGAGTGGCTTTTTGAACAAGGCATCATCAAAAAAGAAGAATAAGGCAGAGGCGCCAACTGCCGGATATATTTGGACATTAATGAGCATAAACGTATTTCAAAGTATAGTAATGGATATTCATGTGCACAAAAATATTTAAAAGCACATTAATGGATATTTATGTGCGCGAATGTATTTCAAAGTACATTAATGGATATTCATGTGCATTAATATATTCATGAAGATTCAGGGACATGAATATTTCTGACTGCAGAACGGACTGAAAAAACACTGTGAGAAGAGAAGGAGAAGAATAATGGCGAATGTATGTGTGATTACCGGCGGCGGAAGCGGCATGGGGCTGGAGACCGCCAGAAATATTGACAAGGATGTGATCCTGGTATTAACCGGCAGAACAGTTTCAAAGCTCGAGAATGCCAAAGCACAGCTTGAGGCGGAGGGGCACCAGGTCCATCTGATTGCCTGCGATGTCTCCATCAGGAAAGACGTGCATGAACTGTGCCTGTTTGCCGACAGCCTGGGAACCATCAAGACCGTGATCCATGCGGCAGGACTGTCCCCCACAATGGCAGACGCGGAAAAGATCATTATGGTCAATGCCGTGGGAACAAAGAATGTCAATATGGAATTCTATAAATATATGAAGGACGGCGGCGTCATAGTGGACGTTGCGTCCAGTTCCGCCTATGAAGCGCCGGGTCTCCTTATCAAGCATCAGATTTTCGAAGAAGCAGAGTATAAGGAAGACGCTTTTGTCAGGCATATGATCGGCGAGTCAAACCTGGCAGGCGATGACTACAACAGGTCCGGTCTGGCATATTGTCTGAGCAAGAATTTTGTCGTGTGGTATGCCCAGAAATGCGCTCATGAATATGGCCCGAAGGGGATCCGTGTGGTCTCCGTCAGCCCCGGTCTGATCGAGACAGATATGGGAACGAAAGAAGTGGAGCAGTCTGATTTTGCCAAGCAGATGATCGAGAGATCCTGTGAGCACAGAATGGGCAAAGCTGAGGAACTGGGCTTTGCCATCGCCACGATCGCGGATCCCAGAAACGGATATCTGAGCGGCGTCGATGTATTGATAGACGGCGGCGCCTCCACTGGAAAAAAGTTTAAGAACTAATCCCCGGGAACTGATTCCGGGAATCAAATCCGGTAATAGTGGAATTCTCTCAGGAACCATTTAATCTCCGGACTAATGAATCTCTCAGAAACTAGTTAATATAGTGACAGTTCCTTATGCCCGTCCATGATGGATGGCTTAAGGAACTGTTTGCCTTGCACCGCCAGGGTTTGAGCGGTCTGTATGCAGCAGTGTGCAGCGAGTTAGAAAGGATTGAGTTATGGCCAAATACTATGAGCCGATGCTTTTTGCCAGCACTTCCAGACACCCAAGCAACATGGGGATTATGGCGGTTCTTCAGGAACCGGTGGACGGAGAGCTTCTCAGCCAGGTTGCTGAAAGCCTGAGGGAACGTTTCCCGTATTTTTATGTGCGCGCTGAAATCTCAGGCAATAAAATGATAGCTGTCCCCAATCCGCTGCCGATGACAGTCCGCAATACATGGGAACCGACATTTCTTCATTCGAAGGAAGTAAACTATCATATGACCGCCTTCAAATACGAAGGAAATGCGTTCGCGATTGAGATGTCACATGTTATTTCGGACGGGTCCGGGGCGATTCCCTATTTTAAAAGTGTGCTGTACTTATATCTGTCAAGGAAGACGGGCCTGAGGTTTGATCCAGCCGGTTTTCATCTTCCCGGTGATCCTATTTCTGAAAATGAAACCGGTGATCCTTTCCCCTCGCTGGATCTGGATGCCGTACCTGAGCCTTTTTATACGAAGAAAGTTACATCCGACTATTACGACATCCATGACAAACTGGCGGATAAGCTGAAGAAGGGGAAAAATATCTTCCTGAAGATTCCGGAAGCGAAGACGATGGAGATTTGTCAGGAGAGTGACGCAAGTCCCAATGTGCTCTTGGCTGTTCTACTGGCAAAAGCAGTGAGACGGATGGATCCGGAATCTGATAAGACGGTTTTGATCGGTGTTACAGTCAATCATAAAGCTGTCCTGGGCAATTATGACAGTTACCACCTTCTTTCAGACGTAGTTTATCTGGATTTTCCCAAAAACAGAGAAAATGAGAGCCTGGAAAAAATGTGTACGATCGCCCGGGGGCAGCTCATGCTGCAGGTACAGCCCGAGAATTCTATGAATTATGTGAAAAACATGCAGAGCGGGGCTGACATGTTGGACATACTGCCTCTGCCTTTAAGGCCTGTGATGACTGATCTTGCCCTTGATTTTTTACCAAGAGGAACAGCCAATGTCTCTTATCCCAACCTGAGAACCTTTGGGCCGTTGGATCCTTATATCCGGGAAATTTTTTACCTGTCGGAACCGGATGCCTTCGACGTCCAGATTGAAATAGCATGTATTAACGGCAGCTTTTGCCTGGTGTTTGCGCAGAGCTTTTTGTCGGAAGTGTTTTTTGAAGCCTTTCTTCAGGAACTGGAGGAGGCTGGGATTCCTGTGGAAATAATCAGAAAGGATTCGTGCCCGCTGTCAGGTGTCCGGTTTGACGGGATCGAGGAGGAGAAACAGGAAAAGATAAAGGCATTTTTTGAAAAAGTATTTCAACAATGACACAGAAAACCTGTCTGTGCCTCCGTAGTAAAATTATTTAAAAAATGTAAAGTGATCATCTCTGACTCGGAGAATCTGTCTGTACCTGCGGAGGAGATCATTTGAGGGAGGAGAGGTTGTCTGCAGCGGATCTTTCCCGGGAACATCCATGAGACGCCAGTTGCTGCTCTGTCATCATTCTGAGTGAGCACGTGACTATCGATTTACAGAATAAACGCTGAGATAACAAGGAGCAGAATCTTACCGGACCAAAATCAGGCCGGCAGGACTCTGCTCTTTTTATTCTTCAACGCGCAATACCCGTGACTTCAGTCGTGGGATACTTGTTCAAGACTCGCGAGCGAGTCTTGAATATTGAAACACACGTAGGAAACAGATAAAATTGATTTAAAGGACACAAGCAGACTATATATAATAAACCGTCCACAGACAGATATGAAAAAGGGTAATAAACAGTATGCGTCCGACATTTATGATCGTCCCATCCCAATCATGCCAGGCAGGCTGTAAATACTGCTTCGGGCCTCATCAGGGACCGCAGATGGACGTGCGGACTGCAGAAGAAACGGTTGGCTTCATACACCGGATTGCAGACGAACTGGACATGCCCGGCATATCGGTGATCTTTCATGGAGGAGAGCCGCTGCTGGCGCCCTATGAAGTCTGGGAGACATTACTGGAGGGACTCAGTGATCCCTCCGGCGGCCTATCTGTGTCCTTTCATATCCAGTCCAATCTGTGGAGGCTTGATGACCGCTTTCTGGAATTGTTCAGGAAATACAGGGTGTCGATCGGCACCAGCATAGACGGTCCGGAGGAACTCTGCGATCTAAACCGGGGAGAAGGCTATTTCAAACGCACCATGAGCTCCATAGAAAAAGCAAAAGCCGCCGGGCAGAAAACAGGGGCGATCGTTACGCTGACAAAGCAGACTCTGCCTTATGCGGAGGAAATTCTCCGCTTTTTCCGGGACCAGAGGATCAATCCGGTGCTTCACGCAGCTGTCAAAGAGCTGAAGAAGGAAAAGGCGGCAGGAGCAGGAGGGGAAACAGAGGAGGAAACGAGAGAGAGGATAAGAGAGGAAACGGGAGAGAGGACAAAAGAGAAAACAAGAGAGGAAACAAGAGAGGAAACAAGAGAGAGAACTGAAGATCCCTTCTCACTGACGGCGGAGGAGTACGCGGATACTGTGATCAGCCTGTTCCCCTGGTATGTCAGAAACCGCAAGTATTTCTCGGTACCCACGCTGGACCATTACTGCGGCGCGGTCGTAAAGGGGGCTGCGGGAGTCTGTACTATGCAGGACTGCCTCGGTATGTTTCTTGCGATCTCGCCGACCGGGGATATCACGACCTGTCAGCGCATGACGGGCAGGGAAGAGTTCCGGATCGGCAATATTTTTGACAGACCGAAGATGGCCGATCTGATGGAAAGCCCCGCCTGGAAACGCCTGGAGAAACGCCAGCATCAAGTGGACGCGCGCTGCGACAGCTGCAGGTGGATCAATGTATGCCGGGGAGGATGCTATTACAATGCCCTGGCGGCAGGCGACGGCGTGATTGACCCCCTCTGCGGCGCGACAAAACGCATTTATGATTTCCTTCAGGACCGTGTGATCGGGGAGATGGGCTCGGAAGAGAACATTGCCGCAATGAACCGCCGCCCTGCCAGGAAAGACGAGAATCCCCTCTTGAGAGACGGGCCTTATATATCACTGGCCATGGATCCGCATCCTTCTGCCATCGCCGAAAACGCGCGTCGGATACTGGCCGCTTACTCACTGGGCAGATTTTCGGATCTGGATGAAGCAGCCGCCTATCTGGTCGATTCGCGCTTCAGCGGGGACGCCCTTTCGACTAAGGAAGCGCTTGCCGCAATGGACAGAAGCCTTCATCGGGAGACGGCCGCCCTCAATAACTGCTATATCCATACGACCTTCCGCTGTAATCTCCGATGCTCGCACTGCTATGCATCAGCCGGGGAGAGGACAGAAGAGATGGCGGTTCCGGATATGGAAAAGCTTGCCCGGCAGGCTCTGGCAATGAAGTTCCGCCAGCTTGTCATCACAGGCGGAGAACCTCTTTTCCACAGAGAACGCGCGGACCTAATCGCTCTGTGCAGGCGGCTTAAGGGCAGGGGCAGCAATATTGTCCTGCGGACCAACCTTACGGGGGAATTCAGCGATGCGGAGCTTTGCCGGATCGCGGAAGCTTTCGACCAGGTGGTGGTCAGTATAGATGGAAATGAAGAGACGCATGATTTGAGGCGCGGCAAGGGGACCTATGCAAATGCCGCGGCCAACTGCCGGCGCTACGCAGAGGCGGCGGAAGGGGTCAAAGGGGCGGGAGAACTGTCGCTTGCCTGTGTCATGAGTGCGGATGACATCAAGGGGGATCCGGGACAGAGCGTCCGCAGACTGGGCCAACAGCTGGGAGTCCGGAGAGTCCGCTTCCGGCCCCTTCTGCCGCTGGGCAGGGCCGCCGAGTCTGATGAGCCGCCCTTTAGTGAATGCATCAACCAGCATGAACCCATTGAAGAAATCCTGCGGATGCCCTTCAAACCCATGATGAACTGCGGAATCGGGCAGAATGTCTATATCTGTCCGGATGGAAAAGCCTATCCCTGCTATGCATGGCAGACGGAACTCTCCTGTCTGGGGAACGTGCTGGAGGAAGGACTCTCTCAGGTCCTGTCCGGTCAGAGGTTTACAAGACTGCGCGGCTGTACAGTTGAGACGATAGAAAAATGCCGGGACTGCCAACTCAGATTTCTCTGCGGCGGCGCATGCCGCGCCTGGGGGAATCGGGAGGAGACCGATCCCAATACTGCCCCGCCGGAGTGCGGGCATCTGCAGAGACGCGCCCGGGAACTGATCGCCGCGGCAGAGAAATATCTAGGATGATATAGAAACATCGTGGATGATATCCGAAAAAACCAGGGCGGGTATAGAGGAAGCGCTGATTCAAACGGCTTAAAAAAAGATTGTTTTGCGAAGAAGCTGATCAGTCGGAATAAGAAAGGGGCAGAGACATGAACAGAAGAAAGAAAGAAAAAGGAGATGCGCGCAGGATCTGGGGAATCGTCCTCCTGGTAATTGGCCTGTCGATGATTTTTTCCACCGTGATTATTCTAAGAAGAGTGGGGAGTCAGACCGATCACTCGGCCCCCCTGCGGCTGATCATAGCAGTCATTATCACACTCATCGGCTTCTTTCTCCTGAGGAGCCAGGCAGTCGACCCCTACAGAAAATGGGCAGAGAAGGATCCTTCCAAAGCGGAAGGGCTTATACGGAAAATCCGCAGGATCAAAAATGACGAAAAGCTTATGGGAATCGGAGAGAACGCGGGACTGGAAAATGTGGCCAGAGAAGCCTTCGCCCGGATCTCGGACCAGTATCTGCTCTATGATTATGTTTCGCGTAATATAGGAAGCAGTAATAGGCTGGAGACCGCATTGTCCTGCATGACAGATAATATGATGCTGGCCAGTGTCGTGAACACTGACAGATATCTCTCCGCAGGTTTAAGGAAACAGGCGGTCGGTCAGATGACGGATACAGAATGCCTGAAGTCACTGGCGGGGAATTTAAAAAAGAGCATATCCATGGAGGTCCGTCAGGAGATTTACAACCGCCTGCTCGTTTTGACAAAAGAGCAGGGAGGCGACAGCGCCGGGATCGACCTGATGATCGCAAAGAACAATGATCTGCTGCCGGACTACAGAAAGCAGGCTTACCTGCGCCTTCAGTCGGCAGGCCGTGATGGAGACAGACTGCTGGCAGAGGATGAGAGCATGCCTCTGAGAATGCGCTCGGATGCCTGTGAGCGAATCGAAGATCAGGAGATTGCAGCGAATCTGCGCCTGAACATCGACCAGGCAGTCCTTCTGGACGAGGGCAGCCTGCCCAAAACCCGCAAAGCGGCCGGCAGGCGGATCCTTGAGAGCGGGGACCAGGCCCTGGTGGAGAATATGGTCCGGACAGCCCTGCAGGGTGACAACAATACAGATGGGACGCTCAGATGGTTCTTCGTGACAGCGGCGGGACAGTATCCCGATATTATAAAGAAGCTGTGGCCGCAGGTCACCCGCTGGGCACACAGCGACCAGACAAGGCATACGGACGGGCATCGGGACAGTGTCCATAACGATACTATTGGAAACCCCAGACAGGGCTACCGGCCGGGACAGCATATCGATTACAAAGATTACAGCGATTGTTCCCACAGCGATCATCAGAATTCCAACATCCACACAGACGATGCGGGCAATGGCTTCCTCAAGGAATTCCCGCCCGCAATCCGCGAGTAAAGGCAATCATACGCATCCTGTGGCACACTGCCATGGATGTGAAGTATAATAAAAATGAGTCCAGTCAACAATATACGGAGGTAGAGCAGGTATGGAATATAAACGTTTCGGAGATATGATCATCGCAAGAATGGACAAGGGGGAAGAGATTACCCAGCAGGTCCGAAAAATCGCGGAGGCGGAGAATATCCGGCTGGCTTCCATCGAGGCGCTGGGCGCGCTCAGTGATTTTCACGTCGGCCTGTTCGATGTGACGGAGAAGAAGTTCCATGGCAATTACTTCCACGGGGCTTACGAGATGTGCTCCCTCACCGGTACGATCAATACCAAAGACGGGGAATTCTATACCCACCTTCACATGTGCGCGGCTGATGCCGATGCCAAGGTCTACGGAGGTCATCTAGTGGACGCCACGATCAGCGCGACCTGTGAGATGGTGATCCGGATCCTGGACGGAACCGTGGACCGGCAGTTCAGCGAGGAAGTCGGACTGAATCTGTTCAAATTCTGACAGGAAGGAAGCATTCTGCCGGAGTAATCCCGCTGGGTAGGCTCTTGTTTTTATGAGCAGTGGGTTATAAGAAGTGGTGACAAAATTGCAACCCGGCGCGCAGGACTCTGAGGCGGGTCCTGCTTCTTCAGAAAGGAGAGAAAGCCTATGATGAAGCATTATATTATTGTGAAGTTTACCGAAGGGACGGATGTGAAGGCACTGGTGGAGCCCGTGCGCGCGATCTTTGAGGAGACGCTGCAAATCCCCGGAATCCATACTCTGGACATCCGGATTTCCAACTCCGATATTGCTAACCGCTATGACCTGATGATCATTATCGATATGGAGAAGGAGGCGCTCCCGGCATACGCAGCCTCGGAACCCCACCTGAGATGGAAGAGCGAATACGGGGACAGAATCGCGAAGAAAGCCATTTTTGATTGTGACATTTGACCATATTTTTCACAGAATCCCTTCTAATAATTATGAAAATGTTGAAAACAGAAGGGGGTTATGGTAGAGTTAAAGCACGTACTTTAGTCCAAACTTATGAAAAGGAGGATAGGTGTCATATGCAATACACGAAAGAAGTAGAAGACATGATTTGTGTCGCTAAAGGCCCGAATCATGGTCCTGCTCCGATTCCTGAAGAGGGAAAATGGATCCAGGCAAAAGAGGTTAAGGACATTTCCGGTTACACGCACGGAATCGGCTGGTGTGCTCCCCAGCAGGGCGCCTGCAAGCTGAGTCTGAACGTCAAAGAAGGCGTGATCCAGGAAGCCCTGGTCGAGACGATCGGATGTTCCGGTATGACCCATTCGGCAGCAATGGCGAGTGAGATCCTTCCGGGCAAGACAATTCTCGAAGCACTGAATACCGACCTGGTATGTGATGCAATCAATACAGCAATGCGTGAACTGTTCCTTCAGATTGCATACGGGCGCACACAGTCCGCATTCTCTGATGACGGTCTGCGCATCGGTGCCGGTATGGAAGATCTCGGCAAGGGTCTCAGGTCCATGGTAGGTACAATGTATGGTACTGCAGCAAAGGGTACCCGTTATCTTGAGATGACTGAAGGCTATGTTGTAAAGATGGCTCTCGACAAAGATGATCAGGTCTGCGGCTATCAGTTCCTCAGCCTCGGCAAGATGATGGATGCAATCAAGGGCGGCATGTCCCCGAATGAAGCTTACGAGAAGAATCTGGGCACATACGGTCGCTTTAAAGCTGAAGACGGAGCGGTCAAGTGGATCGATCCGCGCAAAGAATAAGGAGGAGGTGCAGCAATGGCTTTGTTTGAAAACTATGAAGGACGCATGCCCCAGCTGCAGCCCGTTCTTGACAAGTACGGCTTCAAGAGCTTTGAGGATGTGAAGGCCTTTACAAACGGCAAGGGTGTTGATGCATACAGCATCGTAGAGAGCACACAGCCGATCTGTTTTGAAAATGTTAAATGGGCTTATGAGCTCGGCGCAGCAATCGCTATGAAAGAAGGCGCAACCAAGGCTGCAGACGCTGCCAAGTGGATCGGCGTTGGACTGCAGGCATTCTGCATTCCCGGTTCCGTTGCGGATCAGCGTCAGGTCGGTATCGGCCACGGCAACCTCGGCGCAATGCTGCTCGACGAGGAGACCGAATGTTTCGCTTTCCTTGCCGGACACGAATCTTTCGCAGCCGCTGAAGGCGCAATCAAGATCGCTCTGAACGCGAACAAGGTTCGTACGAAACCCCTCCGCGTCATCCTGAACGGTCTCGGAAAAGATGCAGCTATGATCATCAGCCGCATCAATGGTTTCACCTATGTCCAGACCAAATATGACTATCTGTCCGCAGATGTCAAAGAAGATCACGCTCTGACCATCGTCAACAAGACCGCTTATTCCAGCGGCGACCGCGCGAAGGTCAACTGCTACGGCGCAGACGACGTCCGTGAAGGCGTTGCGATCATGTGGCATGAAGGTGCGGATGTTTCCATCACCGGCAACTCCACCAACCCCACACGTTTCCAGCACCCTGTAGCAGGCACATACAAGAAAGAGCGCTGGGAAGCCGGCAAGAAGTACTTCTCAGTTGCTTCCGGCGGCGGCACAGGCCGTACCCTGCATCCCGATAACATGGCTGCAGGCCCCGCTTCCTATGGTATGACTGATACTATGGGCCGTATGCACTCCGACGCTCAGTTTGCAGGATCTTCTTCCGTTCCCGCACACGTTGAGATGATGGGCTTCCTCGGCGCAGGCAACAACCCTATGGTCGGTATGACCGTAGCAGTCGCTGTTGCTGTTCAGGAGGCAATGTCCAAATAAGAGGCAAAATCCAAATTAGGGGCAATAACAGTGTTTGAGGCAATCCCCTGACAAGGAGGTATGCCCGGTTTACAGATTATGCCCAGGCCAATTTCAGCCTGCGAAGGCTCCCGAAAATATTTCGGGAGCCTTTGTTTTTATCGCATGGCCGCCGTAAGGTATCTTTCGCCTGACGGCGAACGGCGGCCCGCGGGAGGGCAGAGGGGGCATGGCCGCCTCTGCCCTGTTTAAAAACGGCCCGCGTAATGTATTTTCCGCCTTGCGGCGGCAGCGGCATTCTTTCAGGATGCGGCTTTCTTTTTCATAACTATATTCAATGGAGGTATGTGATGGATCATGCGGAAAAGGCCAGAGCCCTGTTTCTGGAAGGTTATAATTGCGCGCAGGCTGTACTGTGCGCCTTTGAGGATCTGACCGGGCTGGACCGGGAGACTTCTGCCCGTCTGGCCTCTTCATTCGGCGGAGGTATGGGGCGCATGAGGGAAGTCTGCGGTACAGTGAGCGGAGCCCTGCTCGTACTGGGGCAGCTCTATGGATACTCGGATCCGTCTGATCCGGAGGCAAAAAAAGAGCACTATCATCTGGTTCAGGAGTTTGCCCGGAGGTTCCGCGAGACCAACGGGACGATCATCTGCCGGGAATTATTGAGCGGCGTCAGGACAAAACCGGGGAGGGACCCGGAGGCCAGGACACAGGAATACTATGCGTCCCGTCCCTGTCTGCGGCATGTGGGCGAGGCAGCCGAGATCGTTGATGAACTGCTGCGCGAACGCGCCGGAACAGAATCATTGTGACTGATCCCGAAAAATGCTGACTGCCTGCGGGCTGAAACAGCCGGCTGAAGCAGCTGCTGAATCGTTGTTTCAGCAAGGCCGGACATGGAAACAGAATCAGGCTTGAATGAAGTCTTGTGCTGCAGCTGACCCTGCGGCATGAGACTTTTTCGCATGAGACTTTTTTCTGACTCCGCGGCACGTGGCTTTTCCTTTTTTATCATGAATAATATGTTTTATAATAGAATGGTGAACTGACCGGGAGGTAAATGGCAGAATGAATGAAAAGCTCAGCTTTGCCTGTGATTACGCAAAGGGCGCGCATCCAAATATAATGAAGAGGCTGGCAGAGACCAATATGATGAAGACAGCCGGATATGGTCTGGATGAGATCTCGGAGTCGGCCAGAAACAGGATCCGGAAAGCCTGCGGGTGCGAAAAGGCCGCTGTAGAGTTCCTTGTGGGAGGGACGCAGACAAATGCGGTCATGATAGGCGCCATGCTGAGATCCTATCAGGGGGTTATTGCCGCGGAGACGGGGCATATCAGCGTACATGAGGCGGGCGCGATCGAGGCGGGCGGACACAAGGTCCTTGCTCTGCCGCACCGGTCCGGAAAGATTTCCGCAGAGGATGTGGAAAAGTATCTGGAAGATTACTATAGTGACGAAAGTCACGAACATATGGTAATGCCCGGAATGGTTTATCTGTCTCATCCCACAGAATATGGAACCCTGTATACCGGGGAGGAGCTTCTCGCCCTCAGAAAAACATGCGATAAATACAGGATTTCTCTGTATATAGACGGCGCGAGACTTGCTTATGCGCTTTCCAGCCCGGCAAATGATGTGACCCTTCCGCTGCTCGCACAGGTCTGTGACGCCTTCTACATCGGCGGCACCAAGTGCGGCGCTCTGTTCGGAGAGGCCGTGGTGGTTCCGGATCCTGACAGGATTCCGCATCTGTTCACGATTATTAAGCAGCATGGCGCCCTGCTGGCAAAGGGAAGGCTTTTGGGGATTCAGTTTGACGAACTGTTCCGGGACGATCTGTATATGAAAATCGGGGAAGCGGCAGTCAGGGCTGCAGACAGAATCAGGAAGGCTCTTCGCCAAAAGGGATACCGCCTGTGTTTTGGATCTCCCACTAACCAGATATTCTGTATCGTGGAAAATGAAGATCTCAAACGGCTGAGGGAAAAGGTTGATTGTGAGTTCTGGGAGAAATACGATGATGGCCACACTGTGATACGGTTTGCGACTGATTGGGGAACAACCGAATCGGAAACGACTGCGCTGGTTGATCTTTTATAGGAAAAACGTTTTGCGGGACTGTCTCTCAGGTTACTTGTAATGCCGGCTGAATAATCTGCGGCCTGCCGAATTTTTCAGAGGCGGCTGACGGTTTTTTCAGAGGTATGTCCTTGAATTCTGCATACACATCTACTAAATCTTTTCGGGCATATCAACTGAACCATCTGCTATATGTCAACCAAATCATTGGAGACAGAGAAAGGATGTAGATTGAGATGAAAAGAGTTTTATGCTTGATACTCACGACCGCGATTCTGCTTGGCCTGTGTGCCTGCGGCTCGAAGACACGGCCGATCCTTATCACGGTGGGTCTGTTTGAGGCTTTCGGCTACTGGAACAGCTGGTATTATGCCATGCTCTACATCAGCGCCAATCACCGGGAGCTCTTCCCGCTCCAGTATGTACTGTACAACCTGCAGAAAAATGTGGAGTTCATGTCCACCAACGAAAATATTTCCGGTGCGGTCATCATGAATCTGCCCACAGAGACCTTCCGCATGGCAGTGGTTGTGATGATTGTACTGCCGCTTTTAATATGCTGTCCTTTTTTCCGAAATGCTTTCCTGCGCGGCCTCACGGTCGGAGCAGTCAAAGAATAAACATTACATGAACACGGTTTTCGGGAAGGCCTGTACTATAAACCCGATGAAGAATAAAAACCGACTCCTTCGAACCATGAGCAGGTGAAAAGCTCGATAATCCATGGAGACAGATTAAAAGGATAATAAGATAAAAAGATAAAAAAACATAAAAGATAAAATGAGTATTAAAACAATGAGACACGAAAAGATGGAGGAAAAGAACAATATGGGTGAAGAATTGAAATCCGAACAGCTGGAGTCTGTATCCGGCGGCGCAGGAGTGGACAGCGCATCGCCGAATTTTTCGGGAAAAGGTGTAATAGTGAGAAAAAAAGCGCAGGGAGCCAGACCGGCGGCTGTGGAGGCATTGCCGGATCCTTTAAATCCCAATGATCCCAACTGGACCGAGATTGATTACAAATGCCCTAGATGCGGAGCAAGTATTTACCGGTGGATTTGTCCCGGAACACAGTCACAGTTATATTGCAGAAACTGCTCCTGGCAGAAGTGGTTCTGACAGGGGAACAGCGCAGTGAGCACAGGCGCAAAGAGAATCAGCGCAAAGAGAAAACGCCGGCATGGAAGGCACAAGCTTTCATGTCGGCGTTTTTTTCCTCTTCCTGAACCGGGAAAATGTCAGGTCTTCCTGAACCGGGAAAATGTCAGGTCTTCCTGAACCGGGAAAATGTCAGGTCTTCCTGAGCCGGGAAAATATTTTACTTTTCTTACTTTTCTTCTGTCAGGAACCGGATGAAACCGTCCAGCTCCTCTTTTTCCGCGAACCTGGCAAGGTAGAGTGTATCTCCCATTGCGATGGCCAGCACATCAGGAAGACGCTGCTCCAGAACTATATGGTCCGCGTATTTACTGTGAATGTCCTCCCGGCTGTGTACATAGCTGCGGCCGTCCCTCAGGCCAACTGATACGCAGTAATATTTTTCTGCCCCTTCCCTGGACCTTATGGTGTCAAAGGCAACCATGTCAGCCCAGTCCTTGTAGACATCGGTGCTGTTGGCAAAGTTGATCATATCCGGCGTAAATCCTCCGGAAGGCCGCAGGTTTACCTCCAGGGCGACCACGGTTCC
>Ga0310695_10006428_pt1 | contig 19425 bp, 19 predicted proteins | sample RumenRJG_04DNA_FD_203882 | JGI IMG/M metagenome (GOLD analysis project Ga0310695, IMG submission 203882) | Bovine rumen microbial communities from Lethbridge, Alberta, Canada - RJG_04 (v2) (version 2) | ecosystem: Host-associated > Mammals > Digestive system > Stomach > Rumen | place: Canada...
TAATATTTTCTTTAGTTTTTTTACTAATTGAAAAAATGTCGTGCAGTCTGTCACTCAAACCTCTTTGTTGTTCTGATGTCAAGTTTTCCATATTCAATTATATTTAGGCATTCATTATCTTTTGAATCACGTCAGCCTGGCTCACTCCTTCATGCACCTGCTGAAGCATAAAGTCTGCAATATCGTTTGCATTCTCTTCTTTGAATCCAAGACGTACTGCATAACGGGAAAGTAAAGATTTCTCCGTATCATCAATTTCACCATCAGCCCAAGCTATCTCAGCCATCTCATAAAGTATGCTTATACGTTCATCTATCTTTTCTGGCGCAACAAACGATGTTCCTGCCGATACTACATTTGTATTAATCTCCTCAGGCGTTAGATGATAGTTTTCACGTCCAATACGATATAGGGTTTCGAGTTCCTTGGCTTCCACAACACCATCTGCCATAACCATGCAATAAAGGCTAAGAAAGCGCGATTTCAACAATTCTTTCATACAATAATCTAAACCACCCGGCAACCTCAGCAGATATTATTAGTTTTAGGTTTAACATACATAAAAAAACGTGGAGCCAGTTCTGAGCCCAGTTCTCGATGTAAAGGCTCTAGCATTGTCCAAATAATCGAACCGCGCAACACAGGAAAACACATTGCATTGGTAATGACTATCTGTTCGTATCTGCAAGATTCTTACATAGACAAACCAGAAGCGTTCAGAAAACGCCTTTTGTATGTATGTGCTCCACCATCTTGTAATAACCCCGAAGAGTTTCTGCATTCAGGAAGAACACTGCAAAAATAAAGAGTTTTTTTGAACTTAACAAACTTTTATGCTATTTTTTTAATAAAAAAAATTTCGCAAGGCTTGTGGAGTAGTTCGGTGGCATAGTTAAAGGGGGGAGAGGGTGGAGAAAAGAAAAACCATCACTCGGGTGAGGGAGTGATGGTGAGTATGGGTTATGTTGTATCTCTGATTAGTATTTCTCTAGTAAGGCCTCTATAGCCTCCTTCAATGGTTGTAAGTCGTCATTGATTACGGATACGATTATCTCTTCGTCAATGTTGGCATATTCGTGAGATATAATATTACGTAATCCATATATGGCATTCCAAGGGATTGAGGGGAATGAGTCTAGTGGTTTATCTTCGCTCTTAAGGAGTTTGCCAACATGTTCGCCAATAACTTGGAATCTCATGACACATGCATTAAACGCCATAACTCCCGTTGACGTTCCCATAAAGTCTTTGACACTTGAACGACCATTGCTCCATTCTTGGATAAGATTGATGGAGTCCAAGATGTCTTCAAGTCTATCGTGTATCGTTAAGAGATTATCAGACATAAATTACATCTTTTTGGATGTTAGACTTGAAAAGAGGACGTAGCGAATCGCGGAATCTTACCAGATCTACCTCGCAATTAAATAGTTGCTTCAAGGCTTCTTTAAGCTCATACATCAACTGCAATGACGGCTTCTGCACTTCGACCACGATATCAATATCGCTATTCTCGGTATTCTCTTTCCTGGCTACAGAACCAAAAATGCCGAGTTTTGTTATGCCAAATTTCTGCGCAAAGGCACTCTTGAAACTTGTTAACTTGTTGATGCAATCTTGAAGTTCTAACATATTTACATTTCCTTATTCGTCTGCAAAGATACAACTTTTTCTGAAATGAAAGAAAAAAAACAGGAAAAAGTGCTAAATTGGTGAATACGTTTCATCTTTCTGGTCGCATCAGGGTTTCTGTATGATGGGATTTTTTAATGAATTGCTTCATGAACTTTTGTACCATCTGTGGGGTTAGTTTCTCGATTGTTTTGCGCCTGTTGGTGTAGGTGTTGATACCACGGTTCTCCTTAGTCCAGATGAGGCCTAGCCAGAAACCGTTCATTGTCTTCTCTTGCTCGTTGAGCGTGTTTAGCAGGCTCTCCTTGGCATTGTGGAATATGGTGCTGTCGATGCCATCTGCCATGCTATTGAATGCATTCTTGATCAGCGTGATGACAGAATCGCACTTCTCGGGCTGCATCTCGCAATCAGCAGTAAAGCCTGTAAGATATTCGTTCTTGTTGCCACGAATCATATAGCTGTTGGCATAGCATCCATATGTAGCGCTATTATCCTCTCTAATCGTTCGGTTGAATATCTGATTAAGGATTTCGCACGCAGCCTGTTGTGTAAAGTCGTTTTCGAGAGAGTATGGGATTGAATCCGTGAACCAGTCGATATTCACCATCGCTTTGGGCGTTTCCATCTTCCGGGTAAAGTGGCATATAGCATCATTTTTAAGCCACGTCTTAATGAATTTGCCCTCAGGTAATTGTTTGCGATTAGGAATCGACGCTAGGTATTGTTCTATCAACGGGCGTATTGTGGAATCGTTGTAGTTGCCTACGAATATAAACGTGTAGTTACGTGGTGCCGATGTCTGGTCTTGAATGATAGAGAGCAGCCTGTCATAGTTTACTTTAGCCAGGTCGTCTTCGGTAAAGAGCTTGAATCTTGGATGATGTCCGTATGATGTTACCGAAACGGAATCGGAGAAGGCGCTTTCAGGATCTGTCTTGCGGTTCTCCAGATAGATGGCCATATCTTTCATCGCTTTCTTGTAGGCAGTAGTGTCCTTACTTACATTGGTAAATTCTGCATGTATCATCTGCATCAGAGTCTCGACATCGACTGGGTTTGCACTACCTGTAAAAGTGAATTGTCGCTGTGAAATGTTATTACTCAGGTTAACCTGCTTGCCTGCCAATAGTTTCTCGATCTGCGATGACGTCAGACCGTTGTTGCCAAAGTCAATATTGCCAAACATATTGATGTTTGGATCATCGTCTTCGCCATAAAGCGTCCATCCTCCCTTGCCATAGGCCTTGAATAGAACTTGGCTATTGTCAATATTGGTGTGCTTAAGTAGTACTGTGGCCCCGTTGCTAAGCGATAGCTTGGTGTAACCTAGATCGGAGTAATACTTTTCTTTTACGATAGAACCCTTCTCGGGTAGTTCGTTCAAGAGTTTGGCTCCCTTCAGTTGGTCAACGTATGCTGTGGTCTTGGCTTGTCTGCCTGCTATAAGTGCTGCTTCGAGTTCGCTTTCAGTTGGATAACAGGTGCCATCTTTCTCGATATTCCAACTGGCTATGACCATATTCTCGTTGTCATCAGGGAGCAATTTCTTCATTCTGGCGTTCACCTCGTCTAGTGTAGTAGTACTTACTATCTGCTTCATGATGGCAACGTAATCTTCTGCTGTCGACATATCGGTGCCATACAGGTAGTTTCTGTAGTACTCCTCAACCAAAGAACTGCTCTCACGCTTGTCTGCAGTCATCAGGAAATTATCTAATTCCGAGATTCTTTCAGCCTTGTATCGTTGGTATTCCTCGTTGGTGAATCCGTAATCGACAGCTCGTCTGCATGCAGTTAGTAAATCAGTCAACGCTTTGGCTTGCAAGCCATCCTTGGTGTCGCACGATATTTCGAACGCTCCCTTTGTGCTCGACAATAGATAGGTACCATCACTTACCGATGCTGAGAGAAATGAGCAGTCCGGTTCTTGCGTTTCGTCGTCTAGTCGGGTGTTGAGCATGGTGAGTGCAGCATCGGTCTTTTGTGTATCTAGCCAATAACCAATATATTTCTTCTGGTCGCGCGTGTAAGGTTCGTGCTTGAATAATAGGAATATGGAGTTGCTTTGTAATTCTTTGTCGCGATCGATGGAGTAGATAATGCCTGGGTGGTCTGCAACCTCCACTTTGGTCACTTTGCCTGATTGTCCTTTAGGCTTGATTCCTCCAAATAGTTGCTTGATTCTTGCCTCTATATCGTCTACATCGATGTCGCCAACTATCACCACGCATTGGTTCTCGGGATTATACCATTTTTCATAATAGTCTCTTAGCTCCTGATGTTTAAAGTTGTCCACGATGTCCATCAGTCCGATAGGATTTCTCCTGCCGTATTTGTTGTTAGGGTAGAGTATAGGTAGTTGTCGCTCGTAAATTCTTGATGAGGCGCTTCTGCGAGATCGCCATTCCTCGTGAACTACACCGCGTTCTTTCTCTATCTCGATACTGTCAAGTGAAAGTCCATTTGCCCAATCGTACAGCACAAGTAGACAACTGTCAAGTTTTTCTTGACCAATGCTAGTAGGAATATCGTCGATGTTGTAGACTGTCTCTTCGATACTGGTATAGGCGTTAACACCATCGCCTGCGCCTATGCTCTCAAAGAATCTGTCGACTCCGTTGCCAGGAAAGTGCTCGCTGCCATTAAAGCACATGTGTTCGAGGAAGTGAGCCAGGCCACGCTGGTTTTCTTCTTCCTGCAAACTGCCTACGCGCTGAGCTAGATAGAAACATGCTCTGTTCTCGGGCCAATTGTTATGCTTAATATAATAGGTAAGCCCATTCTGTAGGTGGCCGATTCTGACAGTAGTATCCACTGGTATGAGCATAGAGTCGGTATAGCACGTTTGTGCTATTCCTTTTATCGGCAGGTATAATAGGCCGATGATGAGATATTTAAGAATTCTTTTCATTTTTACCAAGAAAAAGTCATATATCTATATCAATAAATATATATTCAGGATGCTCACCAAATAAGAAGTGTACTACATTACATAGCCATACATCCTCTTTGAATCCATCCAAATTCTCTACTTTATATGTTCCACCAATTTCATCATGTGCAACCAACTTCAATCGGACAGGATAATCATCTTCCAGACTGATATCTACTGTAACGTAAAGTCCATCTTCTGTAAGATAATCAAGAAACTTATCCGCACCATCGACCATTTCTAAATCTTCTTGGTCTCCGTCATAATCATGAAGAACGACAAACCATCTGCCATCTTCCCATTTCTCAAATGTTAATTCCATATTTCTAGCATATAAATACTTCGTTTTGGTTAATTTTTACTTACTTCCGCTTCTCTTTGTTTGGCCATTTCCAAATTGATGGTTTCATGTACCCTGAAGTACTCACTAAGTTCAAGTCGAAGGTAGTCTGCAATATTCGGAATTTCCGGAACGAAAAGGATGACCGATTTGCAATGTACATCAACATTGCTACCGGCTTCGTCTATAGTATAGATTGTTGTGACGCTATTCCTGATGTTCGACTCGTTGATAGCTTTTTTTAATCTTGCAAATTCATCAACGTCATATAACTCCACATGCCCCCAATGGGTATCATAAATTTGGATGTAATGAGTCTTGTTAGATGCTCTTACAACGAAATATTCTCCTTGGTAGCCAAAGCGGATGTCACCTTCTTCGACATTCTCGTCCTCTTCAATTACATACTGGCAACCAATCTTTGTCAACGTTTCCAAGAATAAATCTCTTGTACCCATTTTTACCTGTTTATTTATTTCCTTATCCATATTGATCTCTGTTTCCAATTCTTCTTTAGCGCGATCATACAAATCTGCGTTTACATCTAATTTCTCATTAGTACGTACTGGATTCCGTTTATTCATATACTTGTTGGCAAACAAGCCAAGTACTACGACTATTGCTAAAACAGTAAAAACTTCCATCATCTTGCTTAGTCTAAATATTTACTCAAAAGTTTCTTGTTTTCTTCAGAAGCCAAATCTTGCATGACGATAGCCGTATTGTTGTTATGATTTGCAACAATAATGCTGTAGCCTTTATCGGAAAGCAATGGAGCACGAAGGCGAACTTCCAGTTCTATCCCCTTTTTCGGATTATTCATTATCACCCCAGGATAATCGCCACCTGCGTCCATAGTAGCGGATTGTTTAAACCCCCTCAGTTTCAATTCTGATGTAACCCATTTCAGGTTGATTTCAAAATCATAAGGATACTTATCACGGAAACAACATTCCATTCCTTTTCCTAATATCCAAAAGAATCCTTTTATGGTTTTATACACCAACCACAAAAGTGCGATGGCACCAATGACCATCAAGACAATTTGATAGATTTCCATAACTGATCGTTTAATGTGAGATTAGATAATAGCAAATAAAGATATTAAATCCTAAGAGAATAAGATAGAAGAGTACAAATATCAACAGGTTTATTATATAATAGGTGGTATGCCATTTCCTGGCTAACCATCTCAAATCACGGACACAGAGGTCGAAAGCATCGTTGAATGGCAAATGATAATGTTGCAGCATTTTGATGAAAGAATACACGTATACAATGCCATATATTAGTAAAATTGAGGGTAGTGCCAACCACCACATAGAAAAAGTCTCCATCATCTTGTAGACCGCTATTCCAAAGGGAGCCAGTCCAGACAAAGCCAAGACTGCGCCCTGCACCCAGAGATTGAATACCACAGAGATCTGCTTGTAGGTAAGCCCCAAGAGCCAACCTAATAATAGCAGAAAGAGCACGCATAAACCAAATGGGAGTAATGCCAGATCAATCCATCTGAATTTCCTTCTCATGAGATCGTAACTATTGTTCATTTGCAATTTGCTTAATGTAAATGTACTGAGGATAGTGGCCTAAAACAGTAAGCGTAACTGGACAGATCCATATTTCACGGGTGAAGCCTTCAATACCATTGACTTTGTAAGTTGCACCTGCAAATAGGCCAGAGTGTTGTTTTACACACTCGAAATAGCCATCCAAGTCTGTGCGTCGTTTCTTGCTAGGACGTACAAGCAAACGTACACGATTCTCTTTCTTAGTATCAAGGAAGGTAAGCAGATGGTTGGATCCTGCCACCATAGCGAGATTGTATCGATCGCCAGGCCATGGCATATCGATGTACCACATTTTGTCGTCAAAGACAAACTTGAGGTCGTAAACACTGTGACGGAAGCCACACATTCCTTTTGCATAAACCCATGCGAGTTTAGCATACATGATTGTACGATTAAACATTTAGAACAAAATTTAGTGAAACGCTTTTGGGAGTTTCCCAATTGCGGGTGCAAAGGTACAACATTTTTTTGAAACCTCCAAATTTCGTAAAACATTGACAATCAATCACTTAACTATTTGGCACATTTTTTGCTATTTTCGATTTTGGGAAGAATTACCACCTATATTTGCTTTTTAGCTGTTTAAATACAGGTATGTCGCAGACAGAGGCAAACAGTAAAATGCAAGCCCTTACTTTTATAGCATCCTGACCGAATATGTCATATACCGACTTCTCATTATTGAGCACGGCTTCAGATATTTCTACCAATCTATCCCTCAAAATTGGATGCTCGATGTAGGCCCTGGCTTCTTCGCGTCCATTTATACCATAGTACTGGGATATTTCAGACTTTCCCAATCCTTTCATCTGTGGGAACACATACCATATCCAGTGGCTGCGTTTATGACCATTCTTCACTTCCTGAAGAGCTTCCGCGTAGGTGGCGGTACCTTCATAGATACCACCATTATCCTGCGCATGCACGAATCGCAGCAAATTTCGCTGGCGTGCCTCTGATTGTTTATTGTCTATATTCTCCATTTAGCCTATAATATCCCAGAAAGATGCTGGTAATGAAACGTTTGATAAATCACGGCAGATTTCAAACATTGGTGCAACTTCTGCCTCCGAGAATCCGGCGATGCCACAGCCTATGGGAGTGACAAGGAAATGCTTCTCAGGATGGGCCTTGGCGAACTCGCAGAATTCTTTCACACATTCCTCCATTACGCCTAGTCCACCCATCGAATTAATACCATAGCTCTTTCCCTGTAAACCATTTCCCTGCCCCATTATGGCGCCAAACATCTCATAAGCCACTCTAGCGGCCCCACCATAGTGCAGGCCTTGAGCATTGGAACCAAATACGAAGACTTCGTTGGCGCCAAGTCGAGTGATATGGTCGGGTGTTATGCGACTCTCCGGATTGTTGGGAGATGCTTCGATCTTTGCAAGTTCTTCTGCTTCGACGATGGGAAGCTGTTTCTTCCATTCCTCCAGGAACTCCTTCATACTGTATTTCAGTTCTTTTAGTTCGCTCGATTTGAACACACCACTCTTGGCTACATACTCCTCAATCTTCTTGCGGAGCGTAGCCTCTGTCTTGTATTTGGCCATCTTCTTGGGATCCAGCTTAAAGGCGAATGACCTTCCTGTTTTCTTCCCGTTGATAGTCTCGAATTTGATTGCTGTGATTTGTATTTCCATATGTTAGTTTTCTATAGAATCGTTCTTTTGTTCTTTATCTCTCAACTTGGCCATTTCGAGATTGACGTAACGATGAACATGGAAGAAGTCGCCAAGCTCTAACTTTAAGTAGTCTTCAATATTATGGATCTCTGGTGTAAAAAGAATGACTGACTTGCTATGTACATCTACAGTCTTTCCTTCCTCATCAACCGTATATATAGCCGTAACACTATTGTTAATATTTGAGCTATTGATAACCTGCTTGAGTCTGGAAAACTCATCGCTATCGTAAAGGTCGATGTGTGCCCAATGCATATCCCAGATATGAATATACTGCATGTCGTTCCTGGCATTCACTATGAAATTCTCACCTTGAAAAGCGAAGTAAATGTGATTATCGTCTTCTTCCTCGCCAAATTCATACTGGCAACCGATCTTTGTGAGAGTCTCTAAGAACAGATCTCTTGTTCCTATCTTTTCTCCTGAATCCATGTTCTCCAGATAGTATTCCATCTCTTCTTCTTCAGTTTTATGCTGATTTTTATATTCGGCTTTTTCCATATCTTTTTCTATATCCTTTATTTTATTTTCAAACGTTGGTACTTTATGATAGATGTTGAGTGCCATAGAGAAATATTCACAGGCTTTTTCATAATCGTCGAGTTCGAAGTATATCAATCCTAAACTATGGTATGAGTCAGCTGTGTCAATATGTTCCTTGCCCAATAGCTTTTCAATGACATGCATGCTCTTTTCGCTATAGGCTATAGCCTCATTGTTTTCTCCTAATGTGTATTTCAACCATCCTAACGCGTTATAACATAAGGCCGTTTGGAGGTTATCGCATCCATAAACCTTTTCAAAAATAGACAATGCCTTATACTCATAATCAGATGCGTTAGATTTAATGCCCAAACCCAAGCCAAGATATCCTCTACCTAGATATGCAAGTGCTGTATCTGGATGGTTTACGCCCACAACATTCTCTAAAACGGTGACGGCTTTACAAAAATAGTGTATGGCTTCCTTGGGCTCTGATAGTTGAAGGTAAGTTATTCCCAGGCAATAGTAAGCGATACCTGTCTTGTGGTTGTCTTCTCCTAATGACTTTTCGTAAATATCCCTCGCTTTGGTATAGAACTCCAATGCCTGAGAGAAGTCATCGTGTCTAAAACTGAGATAACTGACATTCACATAAGAATCGGCCATATCAGGATGATCGCTTCCAACAACTTCTTCACGAATAGCCTTAGCCTTGAATATGTATTCTGAAGCTTTATCATAGTCGCCCAGATTGTAATAAACAAGAGCTATGTTATTGTAAGATTCTGCAGTCTGTGCATGTTTCTCGCCCAACAACTTTTGGCGTATCTCCAATGCCTTTCGTTGATATTCAAATGCTGCAGGAAAGTTACACAGATTCCTGTATATCTCTCCAATGTCATGATAGGCCGTTGCTGTGTCAGGGTGTTCCTGTCCATATAATGACTCTCGCAAGTCAATTAATTGCAGATATTTTGGTATAGATTCTTTATACATACCATATTCAGCATAAAACCTTGAAGAATCTGTAAGTAACGACTCGTATGCTTTTTGTTCCAGTGAACCTTCCGCTGCCAGCTTCTCTGCTTGCAAGTAGATATCGGTTGTTCTCTGTATTCGTTCTTCGATTGGAACAGCAGTATCGTTTATTATGTCTTGGGCTTCTGACCGTAAAGTCTTAATATGCTTTTGATGAGTTGTTTGAACACAGGTTCATCTGTTATAGATGCAAAGAGTAAGGCGCAAGTGCGGATTTTTAGTACACCTAATTTGCTAAATACTTCGTAAACAGGTTTATCGCTATCCAATAGTACTTGAAAGGCCTTGATTAGTCTTTCTCTGAGTATAGGATGCTCAATGTAAGCCTTTGCCTCTTCACGACCGTTGAGACCATAAAAGTCTGTTAGCTGACTAGTGCCTGACCTTTTCAGCTGAGAATAGACATATCGAACCCAACATTCGAAAGAGGGCTTACCTTCTTGGATTTCTCTGAGGGCTTGCTCATACAATGTATTATTACCCCTCTTACCGTCCTGTGCTGTCAAGAATCGTTGTAAATCTTCCATTGTTATTCAGGATAGTTACCTTCTATATATGCTTTAATTAATGATGCGTGCGAGAGGGCTTTCTTTGGATTGTTAACATCTGGGTTAGTGTTGTAGTCGAGCAATACCACAGGTTTGTTCTTAGAAATGATTCGGATGGCAGTGACCAGTTTCTTGAGTTTGTTTTCAAGTACCCACTTATAACATGGCAGGTAGATCTTTTTGCGAGCCTCAATGTAGCCCAAAAGTTCTTCGCCATGCACACCCTTGCGATGTCCGAGGCAGATGCCATACTTTCTTGTAGTGCGCTTAAGGTTCTTCATTTCACGCTTCGAGAAGAAGCTTGTATCAATATCGGCATCCTCGAAAACCTTTAGACCTTGCCATATACCTTCTACAGAAACTGCAACCAAACCTTCTGTAAAAGGAACAGGAACACCACCAATTGGATAGAAGGGACTAAACATGACGAATTCATCAACTGCATGACTCGTCACGTCGATGATCATCGCGTCAGGATATTGTTCCTTCAGCGCTTCAGGCTTTTTTCTCTTTGACTCGATGATAATCATAGGCTTCATTTTTGATTCTGAAGCAAAGTTACCATTTTTCTCCGAATAAACATTAATTTTCATCATAAATCACCTTTTTTTATTATTTTTACCCAACATCGGGCATTATATATTGCCACAAAATAGAAAAAAGTAATCAGTTGCGTAAAAATTACGCACAATTGTTTTGTGATTTAAAAATAAATAGTATCTTTGCAGAGCTATATACTCCAATAATGATTAATCTTAAAACAAGTAACAATGAATATTATTTCAACAATAAAGCACATCATTGATGGTGTCGATATAGATTTTCTATTAGAGAAAATTGCAAACCTAGAAGGCAATCTTCAGAGGACAGAAGATGACAATGCGCGAAAAACAGATGAAATTACTCGTTTGGAGAATAGAATAAGCACTCTAAATGAGGATTTAACGCGTGAACAAAACAAATGTTCCATTGCAGAAAACAATCAAAGGGAAATCGCTATCAAATTATCTGAGTCAGAAGAGAAGCTCGCATCTTTAGTGTCTCAAATTGACAATCTTTTGGAAACACAGAAGTCTCTATCTAAAGAAAATGCATCCTTAAAGGCTAAGATCACTAGAAGGGATAATAAACTAACAAGTCTACAAGAGGAAAAAGACCAACAGACAGAAGCAATAACCAAGTTACAAGAGGAGTCGTCTATACTGGTTCAAAAGAATGAAGACTTAAAAATAACCCTCAAAGAAAGTGAAACTGTTAAGACGAAGAATGCTGCAGAGATAGGAAGACTTAATGCAGAAATAGACCTTAAAAATGATGAACTTGAAAAAGAGAGGGGTGAATCGAAATCCGTCAAGCAGAAACTTGATGATATTAATATCCTATATTCAAAACTCCAAAAGGATACTTTAGAGGAAAAGGAGATATTGTTAAATAGACTTTCAGAATCCAACACACGGTGCAAAAAGTTAGAAGAAGACTATGAGACTTTACGTGAAACAAATTCAAATCAAGTTTCTATTATTTCATTACATGAATCCGAAATTAAGGTTCGGGATGAAAGAATTACCAACTTGGAAAAAGAGAATTCGGACATTGCAACAAAACTAAAAGAAACCGAAAACGAAGTTTCTAAATTAATTATAAAAAGTGAAACACTACAAGATAACGAACGCAATTATATCAGCAAGTTAGAAGAATTAGAATCACAATTTAAAGAAGCTCAAGACAAGATTATTGAACTTTCATCCAAAGAGATCATTACAATAGCTCCTAAAGAAATTGATGATGATGCCTCTGAAGGGGGCTATACTGATGATTCCGCTGGTGCAATAGACAGCGACGAAGTGAACCAGGAAGATTCCTCCGAGACCACAGATAGATCAGAAGCTGCTGATGATGCCTCTGAAGGGAGTTATACTGATGATTCCGCTGGTGCAATAGACAGCGAAGAAGTGAACCAGGAAGATTCCTCCGAGACCACAGATAGATCAGAAGCTGCTGATGATGCCTCTGAAGGGGGCTATACTGATGATTCCGCTGGTGCAATAGACAGCGAAGAAGTGAACCAGGAAGATTCCTCCGAGACCACAGATGAATCAGAAGCTGAGGATGATGTCTTAAAAGACAATTCTCTCCCATTCGTCTATGATTATGGATTGATACCTGCAGAAAAATTGTCTATCCCTGAAGTATATGATATCAAAGAGGAAAAAATCATTAATTCTAGGGATTTTTTTAGTCAGAACGAAAATGAATTAATATTATGGCGTCGTAACTTACAAGAAGAATATTTAATGGGACATGCTCGCTTCATATGTCCAGAATGTAAACAGCCAGTAAAAATCAGTGGGCATAAATTATCCAGAGGTAGAGTATGTTACTTTGCACATTTTAAAGATTCCGATGACTGCTCATATAAAACTGGCACAAATAGAACGAAAGAAGAAATTGAGAGACTAAAATATTCTTTGGTTCAAGAAAGTGAAAGACATAAGCGATTAAAGTCTGTAATTGCTTCGGCTCTGCAAGGAGAAAAGAGCAGAGCAATGGGAGTTGAAAACGTAGAATGTGAGAAACGTATCAACAGTGATATTCCATATCTAAAATGGAGAAGGCCTGATGTTTACGCTGAATACAATGGCCGCAAATATGTCTTTGAACTTCAACTTTCCACAACATTTGTTAGCGTCATTGTGGATAGGGATATATTTTACAGGTTAAATGATTATAATATAATCTGGATTTTTAATTTTGAAGATAACGAAGAGTACGTTAACTTGTACAATCTCATGTGCAAAGACATCTATTATGCTAATAAACGTAATGTGTTCATTTTTGATGCTGATGCAGAAGAGAAATCGAAAGAAAAAGGAGAGCTAATCCTTAAATGTCGATGGCTTGATGAGAACGGAATTTGGAGTCAGGACCAATATGTATCATTAGATGATTTCCAATATGACGAAGAGTATCATAAACCATATATATATGATGCAGATAAAGCATATTTAGAAAAACATCCAGAATATATTGAACGTAGAAAACAACTTGAAAATTCTCGTGAATATCTCTTGAAGGCATTTATGGAACGCCAAAAGCATGAAGAAGATCTTGAAAGAAGGCAAGATGAAGAGCGTTCTAACCTACAAATGGAATTGTTAAAGACAGACAAATGTGTAGAACGTTTTCGTAGTGGAACAAAATATGGCTACCAATATGAAGGGACTACAATTCTTCCTGCAAAATACACAAGCGCAGAGGCCATTGGTGAAAATGGTTACGCACAAGTGGGATTCAACAGAAAAATTGGGTTGGTAAGAAAAGATGGAAAAGAAATTGTACCTGTAGAGTATAGGACTATTGATGTGATAAATTGTAGACATGGTATCATTATGGCTCAATACAAGCGAATTGATCTTTGGCTTGGTGATGAGCGCTTTACTCTGAGAAGCGAATTTGACGATAAGGAACAAAATATCATTAAAGAATACGAGAATGGAAAAACAAATTACATTCTTCAAACTAGCACATATAACTATTCATATTCACGAAGTTATTATGGAGATCATCCTATCTGCCATAAAAATTTTGGTGGTTACTCAAGCTCAAATCTATTCTCTCTTGTGGAAGAGAAAGAGTATTGCATAATATGGGTAAATAGTACAACGTACTTATTGTCCAAGAATCGTCTTTCTGTTGTTAATGGACATTATTCTGATATAAAATCTATTGGTGTAGATCAAATTTTCATCGCAAAAGATTTAAATACTAATTTGTGGGGAGTTATTGACATCCAGGGAAATATCATAACAGAATTCAAATACGCAAGGCTGATACCAACAGAAACAGAATATCTGATTGTTAAATACACGAGTGAATCCGGGCAATATGGTGTGATTGATTATCAAGGAAGGGAATATATAGAACCTAAATATGAAGCGTTGATTTATTTGACTTCGGAACGCTTCGCATTTTGCAAAGAACGCCTATGGGGCATTTGTGATCGACTTGGGAATGTTCTACACGAAGCGGAATACACCTATATCAGAGGATTCGAGTCTGGAAGTATTAAAGCTTCAACATTGGAATCATATTCAAGAAAATGGAAAGTAGAAGATAATATTCCGTCATATCTCGACAATGATATAAAACTGTGTTTGTTAAATGATAAAGGTGATATTGCTTTTACAGAACAAAACAAGGGGCAATATCTTATTAGACATTCTGGAGATTTTTATTCTATACTATCATTAAACGGCAAGGTACTTGCTGAATATAATCTTCTATTTGTAAACTTTGTCACTGAGACGGCTGCGATAATTGAAAATGTGGATGGAATTTTTGGCTTCTTCATTGATGAGAAGTGTTTGTATTTTGAAAGATGCACATATATAGAGCATTTGGGCAATGAAACGTTTAAATTTCGTGACTATTGGGGAAAATTTGATTATGGCGGATATGCTGGCCCTACTTCTGATTATCCGTATATAGATATGAAGATTATTGATAGTAGTCATTTTGTTGCTTCTAAAAAAATGGAAACCGGGTACTATTCCTATAGCAATAATTATGCTTTATTTTCCATTGATGGGAGACAAATTACTCCTCATCTATTCTCGTCTATTACCTATGAAAGCATTAATCGTTATGCTGTGGTAGAAAACAACATAAAGGGCCATATCGACTCACAAGGACAATATATTGAATCATCATCGGTTTTCATCAATGAAGATGGTATAAGCATATTTGTAAAAAGAGAAAAATATGGTTTAAAGGATTCTGTTGGAAACACTTTAATACCACCTAATTATTCTTCTATAGTGTATTTAGTACGGAATTTGCTCATTGTAAAAAAAGACTATTATGTAGCATTGTTCGATATTAAAGGTAACCAATTAACTGAGTTTAAGTATTCTAGTATTACTTGCACGGAAGATGGCTCTGTTCAAGCGACTCGTAATAATAACATTGGTGGGATAGACGATGCAGGAAACGAAATTCCTAATGTGAAACATTTTAATGGAGGTCGTTTGCTATCTTCGTTTGATACTTATTCTGTCGTCAATGAAGATAATGAAGTTATTATCCCTTCTGGCTATTCAAAAATAGAGTTGTTGGACAATGATGGATTATTTGCATTATGGAAGGGGGGAAAAGTGGCTATAGGTAATTGTTCTAACGAAAAAACGCAATTTATATATGAATCTGTCAGAGCTATTGGAAATCATTTATTTGTTGTAAGTCGAACGATACCCAAAAAAGTAAGAGTACGTCAAACGGGCTATGGCCATTATGGAAATCCGTATACTTATTATACGACTAACACAATTAAAGAAAAGAAATACGGTATAATTGATAAGTCTTTACGGACGATCATCCCGTGTAAATATTCTTCTATTTCCGATTTCGATGAAGAAAAAAAAGTAACTGTGACAAATACGAAAGGTGAAAAGAAGACAATGTCATTACAGAATTTGAAAAAGAAAGGCTCTCGTACTTTGGAATTGTCTGTTGGTATGGAATACGAAGCAAAGGTGCAGTCATTTATTGCGATTGGCATTATTGTGAAGATTCAGAGAAAAACTATTATCATACACAATAAATACTTATATAAGGTGAAAAAAGAATATAAGAAAGGGGATCTTTTCATAGCCAAATATTTAGGTAATGATCAGAATGGTCATCCAGTTTGGAAAACTAAAGCAGCCCAGTCGAACTTGTAATTCCCCAAGTCGTCTATACCATTATACTGACCATAACTATCGTTTTAAGTGTGGTGAAATTGCAAAAAATAGAAAAAAGTAATCAGTTGCGTAAAAATTACGCATAAAAACTTGTGGGAATAAAATATTTGTTGTACTTTTGCAGCGTGAAATTTACGCAATAACTAAAGGAGGTATGATTAAGATTATTAAAGTAAGTGGTTTTGAAGAAGTTGAGAAGCTGTCTCTTGCTGATGAAAAGAGAGGACTTCTGGGTGTTAGTAGCCTTATATATAATAAGGTGGTGGATGGTGAGCGCGAAAATGTGCTGATGAGGTTGATGGGTAAATTTAAAAGTTTAAGGTTTGAAGATTTGGAAGAGATTTATGATGATGGATGCTTGGTGTTGTGGGAAAAGATGAGAGATAAGGAGTTTGAGTTGAGAGAAAAGAGCTTGGTGGGTTATCTGGTAAGGATTTGTAGAAACATCGGGATGCATTACCTGAGGAAAGTGAATGAGGATGTAGAGAGTCTGAATAGGATATTTGAGAGAGGATTTGAGATGAGAGATGAATATGAGAGCGGTATTGGGGAGATGTTTGATGTGATGGATGAGAAAGGAAATGAGAATGAGATATTTGAGAGACTGGATGTGGCTTGGAAAAAGTTGAAGAAGGTAGATCAGATGATTCTGGAGAGCTATTATGTGGATGGATGCAGAATGGAGGAGATAGCGAAGAGAGTTGGTTATAGGAATGGCAATAGCGTGAAGAGTAAGAAGAATAAGGTTCTTAGAAAAATGATGGAAATGATGCAGGAAGGGGCGGATTTTAAGGATCTGCCCAATGCTGCTTAAAAATATAGCGTATGGAAGAATATAAGTATCATTATCAGTATCCGCATCCGTGTGTAACTACCGATTGCGTGATTTTTGGATTTGATGGGACAAAACTGAATGTATTGTTGATAGAACGCGGTATTGAACCCTTTAAAGGCCGTTGGGCCTTCCCTGGGGGATTCCTGAAAATGGACGAGACTGCACTTCAAGGAGCCAAGCGCGAGCTTTACGAGGAGACTGGACTGAAGGATGCTTACATCCATCAGTTCCATGCTTTCTCTGGCGTGGATCGGGACCCTCGTGAGCGTGTTATTACCATAGCGTATTTCGCTCTGGTGCGTATCAGCGAGGTTAAAGCTGGTGACGATGCTGCTAAGGCTCAGTGGTTCCCGCTCGACAAAGTGGCATCGTTGGCTTTCGACCATGACTTGATTCTGCGCGAGGCTACTAACGAGCTTCGTAGACAGATACACTTCGAACCGATTGGCTTTGAATTGTTGCCTGAGAAGTTTACGATGACACAGCTACAACATCTCTACGAGGCCATCCTCAGCGTAAAGTTCGATCGTCGAAACTTCAGCAATAAAATGCTGAAACTAGGTATTCTTACACAGCTCGACGAAACACAACCTATGCCTAACAAAAAAGTGGCATTCCTCTATAAATTCAATCCGGAAAGCTACAACGAAATGAAAGAAAAAGGCTTCCGTTTGGAGTTTTAAACTATTCATTAAATCAAACAAAGACAAGTAAAAGGAGGACAATATGGAAGAAAACAAGAAATTAGAGGAAACACAGATCGCTGCAAAAGGAACAAGGGATCTGTTTATGGATACGCTCACGAAAATAGGATGCCAATATGAGGTGGGCGAAGGTGAGGATGATAAGATCTTTTTCGCTTATCAAGGCGAGAATTTTTCAGCAGAATGCAAAAACGATGGTTGGTATGTACATTTGTGGGATGTATTCTGGGGGCATGTAGAGTTGTATGACGTTGATGAAATAGCTCGACTAAAAAAGGCTATTAATTTTTCAAACCTGAATTGTGGTGTGACAACAGTGTACACGGTAGATGAAAATGGTAAAACGATGGATATACATTGTAAGACTACAGCCCCATTTATGTCGGAGATGCCACAACTTGAGAATTATCTGCGTGCAACGTTGAGTGAATTCTTCAGAGCTCATCATATTGTTGGCAGCGAAATGGAGAAACTACGAAACGCAGAGAGCAACAAATAAAATCATTGAAATGGAAAAGATAGAATCTGCACGAGAACTCTTTCTCAAAACGCTCACGAAGATGGGCATAAAATATAGTAGTTCTTCAGCAGAAGATTTCATCTGGTTTGATTACCAGAACGTGGATCTTGAAGCTGAAGAGGACAAGGATGACAGGTACATAACTCTTGAATATATGTATCTGAGAGATCTACACAATGCAGAGGAAGCGACAAGAATGCGGAGAATAATCAATAAGGTGAACTGCAAAAGTGATGTGGTGATTTCGTGTACGGTTAAGTTTACTAAGTTTCGCAGGAAGATTCTATTCATAGAGGAGATTCCTAATATCGAGGATTATCTGCGGGCAGAACTGCAAGAGGTGATACGTGCTTATGAATTGTTTAACGAAGAGCTACAGAAAGAGCTCAGTAAGGACAATAATACTGAAGAGAGCGATTCATATGATATTTTCTCTACCCAGACTAAAGATTTGTTTATCAAAACAATAACTGAGATGGGCTGTGATTATGAAAAATGGGAGAACGATTATTCGTCTTTTGAAAGCATCGTGTTTGACTACCAGACAGAGAAGTATCGTGCAACCTTTCTCGAACATACAAAGAAAGTGCTAATAGAATTGCACTATAGCTTACACTGCGTAGATCTAAGTGATTTGAGCGGAGTGAACCAATTGCGCACTCTTATTAACAAAGTGAATCAGGAACATAATGCAACCACTGTGTACACTATAGAACGCGAAGCAAACAAGATGTATGTAGAATCTAGTTGTACTATACCTTTCATGGCGGAAATGCCCCGATTAATGACTTATCTGCACTCCGTGTTGAATGATCTAGGTGATGTAAAAATCGACATCAGATGTGAGATGGAGGATCCTAATGAGATTGAGGACAAGTGGTATCTGCATCAAGAGCCTAGTTGATTGAACCAAGCTATAGGCGAACAAACGAACAAACGAACAAAATGAATGTACGAGTTAATCCCTCGACTACGCTTGGGATTACGTTAGTTAGGCGAGTTTTCGTGGCGGGAGCCCATCTTTAGAAATGCGGCCCAACAGAGGGAGCCTGGGGATTTGAGATTCATGTCAGTCTACATTTTAGAAGAAGATTCGTTTACAGCCTCATCTATAAGTTTGTCGATATTATCAAACTCAAGGGTGTTAAACGATAGTTTCTTTTTGTAATCAACTCTATTGAGGTGAAGCACGGTCTTGAGGTAGTGAATATAGTAATACTGCCCTCTAATAGCCGTTTTGTAGTCAGAATAAAGACCTTCAGAAGTAATGCCAGCAGACTTAAGCAACTGATTACTACGGTTGAGTGCCGTCTTAAGTTGGCGATTTTCCAACTTTAGTTCGAACTATTTGTCGCCAGTCTCGTTCAAATGCTTCATGTAGTCTCTG
>Ga0310695_10006430_pt1 | contig 19415 bp, 19 predicted proteins | sample RumenRJG_04DNA_FD_203882 | JGI IMG/M metagenome (GOLD analysis project Ga0310695, IMG submission 203882) | Bovine rumen microbial communities from Lethbridge, Alberta, Canada - RJG_04 (v2) (version 2) | ecosystem: Host-associated > Mammals > Digestive system > Stomach > Rumen | place: Canada...
CAGCTGCGGCTGAAGCGACTTCCTGTATTCCTCGGCAGCTGCCTTGCCCTTGTTTTCAAGGATCCAGTTGTAGTCCTTAGTCTGCTGCGACGTCATGAAATACGGCGTGTACGCATCCGTCGGATCTACCCCCGCTATTGTTCCTAACAGATTTGTAAACGGATTCACAGCCCAGGACGACGCCCCAAAAGCCCCTAAGCCTGCAGCTGTGTTGACGATATCTGCCGCCTTTTCGTCGTCTACGGTGTCGATCGCCAACTGTGGCCCGTCAAGCGTCTTCCTTGCAGCTTCCATTGTGTTAAGGGGGTTGGCAGGATTATTGTCGCTCTTTGCGTTCCAGTAACTGTTCCTGTTGCCGAAGTTGCCGTACTTCTCATAATCATTTTTGACGAAGTTATAACGGTCTGTCAGGCTTCTCTTTAAAGCGTCATTCCATGACCCCGTGTCCCTGTACTCTTTGTAATCCGCAAGCCAGCGGAGAACGTCCACCGTAGACGCCCTCTCAGCCTGTTTACGGTCATTCCTGTCCCTATAAATTGCCGCGTTAGTTGCTTTGTTGACGTCTTGCCCCTTCCGGTCATAAGCCGCCTGCGCTTTACTCTGCGCTCTCGCCTGAAGGCTTGCCAGCGCCAGCGCCCTTGCCATGTCTTCATTATCTGTATTGACGGGTACATTCTGCACAGGCCCGACCACCGCAGTGGTGTTCTGTGGGGTCATCGCAAAGCCTGCACCTGCCGGGGTATTGTATGTTTTCACCGGGCCGACCGTTGCTGTGACTGTCGGTGCGGCCATCGATATCCCGACGGGTTCCTGCTGTACCGGCGCCGGCTGCTGCACCGGCTGCTGTACAATGGGTGTTGATTTTTTCTTAATAGTTGCCGCAGCTCCTACTTTTGCCATTTCGTCATCCTCTTAGAATCTGATTCCGTTTGCGAGTAACCACAGATCAAAAAAGTTCTGGTCTACCGTGGGCGATCCGATCGCTCTATTGCCAGCTTGGGCCGTCCTCTGCCAGTCAATCGCCCTGGCGGGGACCTCAGGATGCATACGCAGGAAATCATTGATCTGTTGCTTTTTGAGGTAACTGCCGCTCATAGATCTGTCTTCTTCCGCCCTGTTCTTCATAAGTTGCTTCTCCGGAACGAAATAATCGTTATACCTCTTGTCCCATGCCTTATCCTCTGCGAACCGTCGCAGTGCATTATTGGACATTTTGCTCGTATAATTTTCTTCCGGAGTAGGTACATATTGCGTCGGTGCAGTGTATGCCGTAACCGTCTGCGGCGTCATTGCCATACCTGTGGGGGCCGCCTGCGGGACCGTCTGCTGCACGGGTGCCGCCTGTACCGGGGCATTTGCTGTTTTCGTTGTCTTCTTGACGCTTGCTGCTGCTCCTACTTTTGCCATGTCTTATGTCCTCCTTAGTAAATGCCGTTCTGTAAAAGCCATAACTGCTGTCTTGCGAGATCAAGATCTGCCGCATTGTTCTCTATGCTCTGGCCTACGCCGATCAGGTCAAGGTATCTGTCCATGTTATTTGTCCAGCGGTCGTAAGCGTCCTGATCGAGCGTGTTGTACATGGAAGCTACGTTGTAAGCATTGTTCCTCGCGTCTGCATATCTCGAATAATCCGTATCATCCAGGCTTGCATAAGCGTTAGCCAGATTGTAAAGGTTATTACGAGTATCCGCCCAGCGGTTGTATCCCTGCTCGTCAAGGCTTGCATAGGCATTGGCGGCGTTGTACAGGTTGCTTCTTTCATCTGCCCAACGCCCGTAATTCTGTGCATCCAGATTTGCGTAGGCGTTCGCGGCATTGTAAAGGTTATTCCTTTCGTCAGCCCATCTGCTGTAGTCCTGTGCATCAAGATTTGAATAAGCGTTAGCAAGATTGTATGCATTGTTTCGCTCATCCGCGTATCTCGCGTAGTCTTGTGCATCAAGATTGGAATATACGTTAGCCAGATTGTATGCATTGTTCCTTGCGTCAGCCCACCTACTGTAATTACGGTCCTCAGCGTTCTGCAGCGCATTAAGGCCGGATACTTCCCTCTGGTATGCGTTCTGCTCATACTGCGGCATAAGGCCTGCCAGCTGGTTCATGTAGTTCTCATACGCCCCTGTCGCCGCATTTCCTGCGTAAGACGATGCAAGGCCCCCGGTCCTCGCGGAGATCTGTCCCAGCGTATCCTGCATGGCCTGCCGGCCGTTGTTCTGGTACATCTGTGCGAGTGCCTGATATGAAGCGTCCTGCGTCGGATCATATCTCCAGCTCTGAAGGTTCCTTACAGCATCGTCGATCTCGTTAGCGTAATCTGACGAGTAAGTTCCCTGTGCCTGGTCGAGCGCGGAGTTTATCTTGTCTGCGTACCCGGACTGATAGTTCCCATTAGCCGCGCTGCTTAAAGCCTGGTTTACCTTATCGGCATAATTTGACGCATAGCTTCCGTAATTTGCCGCGCCGTTCAAGGCTGCGTTTACTTTGTCTGCATAGTCTGAGGCATAGCTGCCGTAATTCGTCGCCTTATCAAGTGCGCTCGTTGCCTTGGAGCCGTTTGCGGACGAATAGTTTCCATAGTTGGATATCTGGCCCAGCGTGTTCTTTATGTTCGTGCCGTACTGCGAATTGTAGTCACCGTAGTTCGCTACCTTATCCGCAGAGTTCTTAACTGCATCCCCATATTGCGAATACACGCTTGGATCGACCTGCCCCTTTTGCTGGTTCCTGGTGGTCTCTGACAGGATATTGTCATAAAACGTTGGATAAATTATCGGCATTATTCCGCCTCCTCTTCATATCTCTTTTTATCAGCTTCGTACTGCTGCTGTGCTGCCATCTTCACTTCCGCCGCGATGTTCTTTAAAACGTCTTCTACCGCAAACATCGGCAGGCCGGCTTCATTCACAAGCTTGACGAGGGCTTCTATGAATTCTTCCCTTGCCACAGTTATCGGTTTATCCATTCTCCTGCTCCTCCCTGTGCACATACTTCTCACGCTTTATCAGGCGGGCTTCTGAATCTAACATTGCCACCGCATGACAAGGCAATTCTGATACAGCCGCAGCAGCAAGGCAGGTGTGGTACTTCTGCTCTGCTTCAGGCTCGTCATAGGGTCCGAAAGACGGCAGGTGTGCCACGGTGCCGTTCGCAAATGTCTGTATCTCTTCGACAAAATATTTCATGGTTATCTCCTTTCGAGCGCTTCAAGCCTCGTTGTTAATTCATTAATGCGGTCCTCGTCCGCCGCCAGTCTTGCGATCAGGAATGGAACATAATTGATCGTGTAGTATTCGCCGTTGTCGTCTTCCAGCGTTTCCACAAGTTCGTTTTCTTCATAATTAATGCCCTCGTCATCCAGGGCTTTTATGACATCCTGTGCAATTGCACCGAATCGTTCAAGTAAGTTTGCACCCGCTCTTGTCGCATCATTAAAATCAAAGTGAAAATTTTTAAGTTCTACATTAGCAATAGCATCTTTATACCGTTCATCTATTGGTTTTATATCAGTTTTCATTCGCTCATCAGAGGAAGTAATCGTTGCGTATCCAATAGATGTGCCATCAACATAGAAATTAATGCGACCTGTTGTTAAGTAATCAATATTAAAGCCATGATTAGCCGTGTTGCCATATACGACATATCCAGAACGAGTGCCATCACTAATGAACGCCCTCTTTAGAGAATACCACGATCTCATAGTTCCGTTATCGTAGAAAGCTAACGTAGGTTCATTATTGACTAATGTCTGACCCCCACTAGTAACTGTTATCGTGCCTATTTTTGCAGCTATAGTAGATGTGGATGAAGTTGCCTTAAATACGGATACCTCTCCTTGTCCAGTATCGTTTGCACCTATACGCAAAAGTATCTTGTCTGATGAATTGTAAAACAGCTGCGTTCCATAACTTGGTCCCGCATATATTCTTACTCCCACTCCACCTGAAGTATTGTTTAATTCAAACATACCACCATAGGTTGTTTGAGCGTCTATAAAGGCGGCTTTAAGAATCCGAGCCAAATATACTCCCGCACCGTCACCGCTTAAAGAAGCCCCATTTTGTGCAAGCTTCGCAACTGGATATGTAGCATTTCCCGAATAGACATTAAAATCAGCTGCCGTCATTTCGGTGAAGTGGGTAGAATCTTTAATTACCTTGACTGTACTGGCAATCTCGATCTTAGACGATGCGCTATTGCCCGTGACGGTGATGCCACCACCGGAGATGTTGGTGATGTATGAAGTAGCAGTTTTGGCTGAATTTGATATTTCGTTATTTACATCCTCCGGTGCGGGAGTCCAGTCCGTAGCCATGTTGCCAAGTTCTGCCTTTACCCGTCCCAGAACCATCTGCCCGCTTGTACTGTTCTTCGTATCAAAATCTAATACAAAACCATATGCGTCCTCTGTGAGGGTGTATTGCCATGTTAATTTCCCCGAAAAACCAGAAGTTATGTCTTTTGTGTTCTGCCAAAGCACAGTATCGTTTGATCTTAAAATAGCAACATACAAACGGTGGTTTCCATTTGTGATTGTTTGACTGTAAACATATACAGAACAAGTTATGACCGTGCCGGAAGGTATCACCGTGGTTAACTTATTTGAAGCATAGGAATTTTGATATACTTCTTTTCCGTACGGTATAGTTATCCTGTCAGAAGCAAAAGTTGCCTGACTTCCATTGGTATAGCTACCGCTTCCATATATACCGTAATCCGTTCTTCGGATTAAGTTTCTGCCGCCAATTTGCACCGCTATTTTTTCGGCGTTGATAGTGCCTACACCGGCATTAACTGCGCTTATTACATTCGTCTGCATCTTGTCTGCGTTAATGCTGCCGGTTCCACCATTCACAGCGGAAATAACATTTGCTTTAATACGATCTGCTGCAATGCTTCCAGACACTATGTTGTCAGCAGAAATATTGCTTTGCCCGGAAACCACCCAGTACGTTCCGTCATAGACAAAGGTCACACATTCGCCCGCTGCCCACGGGGATTCAGTTGCCGTCAGACTTTGCCCGTTCCACTTTATGGTTTTCGCCCCGGTGCTATTAATGTTGAGGGTAGCATTAGCTTTGCTGTTAGCGTTGGTAAAAGTAACATGAACCGTGCTTCCGGTCTTTAGTTGGAATCCTGTCAGGGTTGCCGTCTTTGCAGCCGTTGAAGCAGCTGTCGAACAGGAGCAGAACCCATGCTTATTAAGTGCTTCTGTTGCGGTATCTTCCACGGCTTCTATTGCTTCTTCAAAATCTTCCGGCGCGGGCGTCCAATCTGTGGCTTTATTGCCTTTTTCAAGCTTGGGGTTTTTTACATACAATATGGCATTAGTGCCAGCCGTAGTTGATCCGTTATTATCAAACCTGATATACGCCGTCTCATCGGTGGCTGCGTTACAAGTAAATGTCCATGTGTATTTCTTATAATCATCAGTCACCTGAAAATCTTGCTTATTTTGATGCGATCCTCCTCCACTTTGATGAACCTTATATATCTCTACTGACCTTACCGGTCCACTCTTCTTTATATATGCACTCACGGTATATATTTGCCCCGGCTCAAACATCATGCTTCTGCCAGAAATATATGATTCTGTTGTTGAGGTCGTGGCTCTTGTGAAAACGCATCCGTCAGTTGAATCAAAAGTCGAATAGCTCCACCCGTCTCCTGTGGAGCTGCCCACTAACAGGTTTCTTCCACCGACTTCGATATTAGCAATCGCTACCAGAGTATCTTCAGGTGCCGGAGTCCAGTCAGTAGCCATGTTGCCTAATTCTAACTTCAGCCCAACAATAGTTAATGTTTCCCCGGTAGAACCACCAGTATCTTGATCCAGTCTTAAAATGTACCCTATTTTTTCTGTATCTGCCGGAAGCGTATATGTGATTTTAAGGCTGTTCTTATTAATAAAAGTAGTGGCTGTTCCCCCACCAGTTTTTGTAATGTATAAATACACCCGTGGATTTGATGCTGCCCTACTGGAAGTTATACTCCGGGCTGAAAGCGTTACCTCTTTCCCGGCAAGTTGAGCAGCATCGGTTACAGCGTCTGTCGAATATATTTGTACAAAATTTGACGATGCCGCTGTCTGTTTAACAACGTATGTTCCGGTGTCAGGGTCATATGTATAACTAGTCGCTGCATTAATAGATCGTTTGCTAGGCGGGAGTGCATCGTAGGCGATAAATAAGTTTCTCCCACCGACTTCAAGGTTGTCGATTTTATCCTTTGCGGCATTTGCGGTGCTGTTAGCCGTAGTCGCTGTACTGTTTGCGCTTGCCGCAGTCTGGTTCGCCGTCGTTAAAGCACCGGCATAAACGGGAGTAGACCATACCCTTGTCCCGTTACTCAATAAAACTTCTGAGCAGGTGAAATAGTATGGATAGCTTGCCGAGTATGTAGGCAGGGCCTTGTTCCAGGCGTTGTAGACCGTCGAATCATTTGTCGTTACCGTGCTCGACGGGGCTGCCGGGGCAGTCGTGTTTGCCTTGGCGAAGTATACTTCCGTTACGGACGATATCCCCGCTCCGGTCCCTCCGTCCTGTGCAAGTACAACAGGACTCGACCAGTCCGCAGATACGATGGAATCCGTCGCCGTATTGCTCGATGCGGTCGCAATGATCACATATAATGGATTTGTTCCGGACGGTATGCTTGTGCTCCATCCGTTATCCAGCGTTCCCGTAAGGGCCTTTGTCGCAAAGGTATAGGTAAGTGTTCCCGCCTGTTTATTCGGTACGGATGTTTTTCTCTGATACAGGAAGATCGTCGTTGCGTTATAACCCGCATCGCCCTTCTCGCCTTTGGTCAGGGACCACGTATAAGACGCAGGCGTTGTAGGATCATCTATCTCCGTGTCCGTACATACGCCGATATATGTCGCCCCCTCAAAAGGCGTCAGGGAAAAGTCAGCGCCGGTATCCGAAGTGGCATATGCGAAATGCACATAATAAGTCGTGCCGTCTTCGCCTGTCGCTCCCGGTATTCCCTGCGGGCCGTCCTGCCCTTTGAAACGTGTCCAGGGAACATATGCGGCAGGATCTGTCGGATCTGACGATGTATAGTTCGTGCATATGCCGATATAATCGTCAGGCGTGTCAGAGATATCCGCAGATGTCTGAGGATTAGGTATGGCGGAATACTTGATATGAACATAAGTAGTACGGCCGTCGCTTCCTGCCGGTCCCTGTATACCCTGATCGCCCTGGTCGCCCTGTATGCCCTGAGCGCCTTTAAGCAGAACGAAATAAGCAAAGGTACTGTGAAGTGTCGGCCCGTCCGTAAAAGCGACAGGCAGCGTCACGGTGCCGCCTGCTGTTGCTGTAGACGAAACTGTGAGTGTGACCGTGCTTCCTGATACGGAGGCTGACGCGTGTGACGGATCTGATAAGACCGGAGTGCCGATCGTAAATGGTGCAGTATCAACTCCGCAGAATCCTGATATGGTAAACGATATGGTCTTGTTGGCTCCGAGGTTGGTGTCATTTCCATTCCATGTAACGCTGTCCTGTGACAGTGTGGCCGTATACCCGTCCTCTATATCAGTGATCGTTACCGAACTCTGTGAGCGTGTGACGCTCTCTGATAACATCAGGCGGCAGTTATATGTGGCCCTCGTATCCACATCGCTGCTTGTAAGCGTGACAGTAAATCCGCTGTCCGATATCTTCGAGCTTGCGACCGGCACATATACGTCCGAGCCGTATTCCCTCTTATACCATGCAAAATGCGCTCCGCTTCCAAAGGCCGTCTGCAAATTGGCTAACGTCCTTATGGCGTCAGAGCCGTAATACACGGTGATAGTAAGCGTTGTGCCGTTGTTGCCGGGGCGAAATACTGTGCCGTTAGATGAATGAATGTAGATTAAAGCCGCGTCTTCTCCGCTTGCCATTGACGCGGATATGCAGACCGGCTCCGATCTGGTGGTTGTCCCGCTTCTTGTGATTTTCGTGTACTGCCACAGATACTCGCCCTCTTCCACTTCCGGAGGCTCCGTACTCCATTCCGAAGGCGGAACGGAAGGTGATGAGGATACACCGTAATATGTCGTCACAGACTGCACGAAGCCTTCCTCGTTCTTATCAGTAACTGAGGAGAACCACTGCAGCTGCTCACGCATATATTCGATATAGTCTTTGAGGACCTTGACCTGTTCTTTCAGTTCAAGGCTGTCAATGTCCTGAATGTCATTAGGTAATAAGCTTGAATTCATCGTGAAGACTCCTTCTGCTGGAATTCTCTCTGCATCGAGAGTATCGTCATCGGGCCTGTGCCGCTTAACCGAAGCTGGTATGTGTCCGTTCTCGGTGTCTGGTATACGAGCGTGTTGACTTCGTTCTTCGTGCCGGTGATCGTGCCTATCTGCTGCCAGGCGAGATCCTCAGGCCTTTTCCATGCGGCTGTGATCGTAGATCCTTCCGGCAGCTCTGTACGCAGGAACAGCCTCGTATATCGTTTCTTCTCAAACACCTGAGACGTTGAGTTTTTCGACCCTGATATCGTTTCTATGAAAGGCTTGAAGATCATCTCCCACACTGCTGCAGGCTCTTCTTCATTCGTCATGTGGTACAGCTTGTTGCCGGCCACGAAATAGTTCTCTGTGCCTGAATGGACGAGCGCCTTCGTCTGTACGCTGCCAGCCTGCACGAGAATACCTTTATCAAGATTGAATTCGAATAAAGCCTCGGTCCCGTCATAGATGCAGGATAACCAGTATTCCTTACCATCGAATAATGCAGCAGTCTGGCCGGATACCTTTGAGGGATCTACGCCGTAGTTAAGGACGTTCACGCTGCTGCCGTTATACATCGCTATGCCATGCTCGGATACGTAGACCGCTATGCCTTCGCAGCAGACAAGTGACCCGGAGCAGCCTTCTTTTGTACCTTCAAGTGCAAATTCCTTAAGATAGAAGTCAGCCGGGTATGAACCTAACAGTTTGTGTATGCAGTGCTGCTTTAAAAACAGGACCGAATTGCCTGTCGCAATACAGCCTGTGAAGTCGCCCATGGAACCTACTACTACTGCATAGGCGTCCGTCGCCACGCCTTCGTATGTCCCGAAATCGCACGGATCACCGAGTGCTGATACATATATGGTCTTATCCAGGTTTGAACAGCCGTACAGCCTGTTGTCCTGGCTTGCTATGTAATCAAGGGACGGCAGCACGTTCGTCGTGTTCACGTCGTCCTCGCAGATGATCACGCGCCTGTAGTTGTCCTCAGATGCAAGCGGGCTTGTGGTTCCTTCCACTGTCCACTGGTGCGAGAACTCAAGCCACGTCTTCCATACGCCCGTGATCGTCAGGGATATGTTGTCGTCAGCTTTGGACAGACAGCCCTGCATGTTCACAGTGCTTCCTATGGCAAGCTCCGGTATGGCCCTGAAGTCTATGGTCTGTGATCCCGGGAATGTCACGCGGCAGGTAGTCGCAGTCTTGTTCTCAAAAGCCACAGCGCCGTTTGCCTCGCTCCAGTACAGCTCTTTGCCCATTGCCCTTATGACTGTGGTAGTGGATTCCAGATCGATGTACACGCCGTCAGGGAAGATACAGAGCTTCGTATTTATTACTGCGTACTGTTTCGGGAAAACATTAGTTAATGTCACCGCGGCGCCTTCCGTGATGTCGTACCATCCGTTATCAACCAACAGCCATGCCTGCACCTTATGCGTGTAAGGGCTGTAGGTAAGGACAAGCGGCTGGTCATCCATCGCGTACATGTCCTTTATCTCAAGCCCTGTCCATACGTCCGCCGCTCCTGAGAAATAAGACGAATCGATCTGCTCGATCTTCCCGGTCGTCGTGATATACGGATATCTCCTCGTTGAGATCCCTGTACATGACTGCAGCTCACCGTCTCTGTAATCGTCCGTATAGTTGATGCCAAGAGCGCTTAAGGCCTGCCTGGTTCTTTTCGTTACGTTCTTCTGTACCTGCGGTAGCCTGATCATGCGTACACACCCCTTATCGCATTAATAGATTCCTTCTTGTGATGCCTTCTCCACCATGCCAGCGCTTCACGCATGGACTGGTTGTAGAGCATCATGTCGTTATTGAAAAGAGCAAATTCTTCCTGGGCGTTGTCGATCATTGCCGTAAGATAATTAACGTATACCTGGTCATACGGGTACGGCATGAGCAGCTCGGTCGTCGATGCCTGTGTAAGCTTGTCCGGCATGTCTACGCCCATGGATTCGGAGAGCTGTGCGTTCAGTTCGTTAAGGTAATCTACCTTTGTATTGGTCGAAACAGGGTTCGGCCTCAGCTCATCCGCTTTACTGATTGCCTGTGCTATAGTCATTCGTTACTCCTTTTAGTAGAAATGGCATAGCACCTGTTAAAAGGTACTATGCCAAGTCATAGTGAATCATAAAAGGGTCATGGTGTATTTACTTTGATCTGGGATCGTCAGTGAAGGCCCTTGACAGTGCGTCCTGGCTCTCGAAGTTCTCGTCGGCTACTTCCTCGGATCTCTCAAGCACTTCCGCCACAGATCTCGGTACTTCCACTTCCTTGCCCCGTTCGATAAGATAGCCAATTCCGTTAACTCCGACAAACTGGTACTTCTCTTCGTTGCCGCGGGGACGAGGCAGCTTGATCAGGACACGCTCGCTGTAATATATAACGGACAGGTCCTTCATCTTTTTAAGCGCTTCGTCGTAGCCCTCGTCTCCCGGCTGCAGCTCTGCAAGTTCTTCCAGTGCCTTGAAGTATTCTTCCTTGACTGACTTTTTAGGTGTCTCCGCTGATGCGGTCTTCTTTGTAGTTGCCATTAATCCTTCTTTCCGGCTTAATCCTTAGTTGGATGCTGTGACGGATCCTCCGAACGTGCTGGATGACATGACGGAAACCATGTACTGCGGTACGAGCATCTCAGCTACCTTGATGGCCTTCCAGCCTACCGTTGCCCTCTGGTTCAGCGGGTCAGCAGATCCGGCAGATCCAAGCTGCTTAACGATGTGCTGCAGTCCGCCGCCGGTTACATCTGTTACACCATACGCGCCGTCGCCGATGATCTGTGTTACATATACGGCAGTGTTGCTGTTGGTAGAAGATGATCCTGCGGGCTTGCCTGCCTGGCCTTTGCCCCAGATCTTAGCTTCGCTCGTCTCTACGAAACGTACGCCTGCGATGGATCCGATCTCGCCTTCGTAGATGTTTGATGTGTCTACATACTGATGCGGATATTTCCACTCGCTGTCGTTCATGATGTCGTAAGCGCAGTCCGGTCCGATGATGCCGATGTACCAACCATTAATCTTCGGTGCGTTCTGGTTCTTAAGAGCACGTACAGCCTTCTTGATATCAGCTACAGTAAGCTTGTCAGTAGCTGCCGCAAGAGAAGTGTATCCTGCTGCGCCGTTAGCATAGAGGATGTTGGTGTTCTCCGCGAGCACGTCACGAGTGATCGTGTCAAGAGTGCGGCCTGCCTGTGAGCCAAGGAGCTTTGTTGCCTCGACAAGGTTGTTGTCGATAGCTGTAAGCAGCAGCATGTCTGAAAGCTCGATGTATCCGCCGTACTGTTTGACTGTTGCGGTGATCGTGGATACGTCAAGGTTCTGGCCATTCGGTGTTACGCCTTCGGTAAGAGCCGTAAGCGCTTTTGCAAGCGGTGTGTACTTTCTGAATTCGATCGTCTTACCACCGTTCTGCGGGATCGGTCTCTTCTGGCCAAACTGATCATGTACCAGCTCCGGTTCTGCCATGTCGATCAGGTAATCGGAGTAGTATGTCTTCATCTCCGGAGACAGATCGTTACCGGCACTGTTAGCTGTAGTTACGTTCGTGTTGTTGAAAAGGTTAAGCCTTGCTTTGAATAAAATAAGTTCCATTGTTTACTCTCCTCGTATATATGGCACGAGGATCATAATTGTATTTTTTCTCCCCGTGCAACTCGTCTTGCTATCTCAGCCCTGTCCGCCTTTGTCCATTTGGACGGGTCTGACTTATATACGAAGCCGCTCGCGTTCGTCGTCCCGTTCTCGATCGGACGTGCGCCTTTTGCCCTGACAGAATCAGCTACCTTTTTCTCCGTCTTCATTGCCACGCTGGCCGCGACGTTATTCTGGATCTCATCGAAATGCAGGACTTTATATGCCTGCTCCATCGGTACGCCGCTCTGTAAGAGGCGTCCAAAATTCGGATCTGATAACTCCGTGCCCAGGTCAAAGCCCGGATACTTTGCGGTAAGGTCTGCTGCTTCAGATTCCCAGGCCTGCACCTGCTGCGCTGCCTTCTCCTGCGCTGCCCGCGTCCGCTCCGCGTTTATCAGTTCAGCGTTCTGGCGATTAAGCTTTTGGAATTCCTTGTACTGATCGACTGTCATTCCAGCCTCGAACGCCGCGTCGCTCCACATCGAATCGTCCGCGTTTATCGCATTGATAAGGCCCTGTATGTCTCCGTCCGCAGTTTTGTATTTGCTCTGTAAAAGAGAGATTACTTCCTGCTGTGACTTGACTGCGTTTTCAAGCTGCTTGTGGTCTGCAAATCGTCTGTCAAAAAGTTCCTGCGTCCTCTTCGTATGTATGTCCTTGTTCGCTTTTATGAACTCGTCATACTCTTTGGTACGCTCTTCGAGTGACTTCTGCGGGTCCCCCTGAGGTTCTTCCGGTTCCGCTGCCGGCTGTTCTTCAGCCCCGGCTTCTTTTCCGTAAACTACCTTCGAAAGATCCTGTTTCTGCGCGGCGTCCGCAGATGATTCTCCGCCCGTTGTGCCCCCATCTCCCGCGGCTGCTCCGTCAAAGAGATTCAGGCGAATCTTAAATAGTTTGATCATTCCGTGATCCTCCATGGTTATACTGCCAAGTCAGTTTTGAATTCATGGTTATACTGCCAAGTCAGTGCATGGGATATAGCGCCCAAGACGCTTCTATGCATTAATTATAAATGCTTGCTTTTTTAAAATCTCCCCCGCTCACTTAAACGAGATCGTGCCTGGATATTCAAGCTCTATCTGCCGTAAACCGATGTAGGCCATAAAGAAAAAGTTATACAGCGCCTTGCCCGTCTTTCCTCTGTCGCCTACGCAGATATGGATATATCCGTCTTCCATCACAAGATCGTCTATCTCGCTCACATTAGCCGCAGATCCTGCCAGTGCCCAGGCTATAGAGGAGATACCGGCACACGCTACTCTGTCCGCATGGTGTCCGGTGATCTCCAGCTCGTGTCTGTTTCTGCTGTTGCGGTATCTGACTTCTGTCATCTTGCCCCTGTTGCGTTGCCTTCGACTTTCGTTACGTCAGGTTTCGATCTCTCAGCCAGCCTCTGGCCATAGCTTGTCATAGGTTTCCTTGCTTCTACGTTCGTCGCCTGGATGCTGCGGCTCCCCTGCGGCGCTCCCTGTGGCGCTCCCTGTGGTCCTGCCGGCTGTCCGTCAGGCGCTATGCCCGTGAGCCTCTGTATCAGCTGCATCATCTGCTGAAGCTGATTGTAAAGCGTCTCGCCTTCCTGTACCTTGTCTCTTACCTTGTCGATGCCCTCAAATTCCATCATATCGAGCGCTGTAAGAGATTCCTGCGCCCGTTGCGGGTTAAAGAATCCCATTGCGTACAGCTCCTGTGCTCGCTGGTTCGACTCCATCAGGCTGAAGGGCGATCTCTTTACGGCCTTTGCCCTTACATCGAAGATCGGCTTCCTGTACAGGATCTCGCCGTTCATGCCCACGCCTGCCGGCTGAAGGCCTATCTGCTGATTATTCATCTCGACAAACTTGTACTGATCATTCGGCATGGTGACGCGGAAGGCTCTTGATACGTCGTAGAACTGACGCATAAGCTCGATAACCAGGTCGCAGATGTCCCTGTAAGCCTTGTAGCTGGCAGAGATGGAATCCCTCGATACCTTGTTGCCTGCTTCCTGAAGAGCGGCTATTGCTGACGCGGCCGTGATGCCGGCGCCTGTCGATCCGTTGTTGACGTCCCTGTTTCCTGACGTTTCCTTCAGCTCTGTCACTTTGCGGTCCATTACGGTCACATACGTCGGTGACAATGGCTGCGTGACTATCTCCTGTATCCTTGCCTCGCTGACTTCGCCGCTCACATGCACGAAAGGCTTGCTCCAGTCCTTGAATTCATCCTCGTTCATGTCGGCGCTGTCACTTACAAAGAATCTCTTCTTCGTGTTGATCATGCTGGACTCAAGGATGTTGGCGTCAAGCTGGTCGATATAGATCTGCGGGTCCTTATTGAGCGCTATGATGCCGAACCCCACGGGAGTGCCCTTCTCAGGATAGAGAGTGTCAAAGACTACCGGATACTCGCCGTGATCGTAATAGCCTCTGTCGGCATACGCGGGATCGTTCTCGCTCGCATACAGGATCTCCTTGTTGCAGAACTTGCAGTAATGCAGTACGGTCCTTCCGCCGGGATCAGAGATCTTGTAGTACCAGTCAACCACCACGCTCTTATCGGACGTGTCCACGTCGTCATCGTAGTTGTATTCCGTGATGTCGATGTTGCCGCCCTTCATCTTGCCGGCATGCTCAGGGTACATCTGGTCCAGAAGATCCGTATCAACAAGATCCACGATGAATAAGTTCCGTGAATCCTGTATGTTCGTGATGCCAGGCTCCCAGAAGATCTTCATAAGGTCGATGCCTTTTACGGTTATGTCTCCGAGGCCGTTGTCCTTCTTTGAATCCCAGAAGACGCCGTATACGCCTGTGCCGTGCTTCAGCTTCTCCCACCACTGGTCACGATACGTATCCTCGAAATCGTTGTACTCCATGACCACCGGCAGCACTTCTGTCAGAGTATCTGCTGATGCTTCGTCGCTTCGCTCACGCGGCAACACTACAGGCTCAGGGAAGTTATCCATAGCATCTGCGTGTTTGCTGATGATCGTATTAACGAGCCAGGCTGACGTGGGCTTAGGTGTTAAGTCCTGCTCACGCTTCTTCCTGATAGCTTCCCAGTGACGCAGCTCCCACCACAGCTCGTCCTCTTTGATGCGGGCCTCAAGGTTTGCTTTGCCCTGTTTGTATTTCATGAGCAGAGCAGCAGCCTCGTTGACTTCCTTCTCTCCGATCACGCGCTGTGGTGTAAGGATGGATTCCGGAACAGTCTCTGCCGGTGGCATCTCTGCCTCAAGCCCCAGCGGATCCTCTCTCATCCCGTAAAAACTTCTGTCTGCCAATTCAAATCATCTCCTGATCATGCGTTAGTCACTGTTACTGTGCAGCTGCAGCTGTATCCCGGTACTGAGCAGGTAACGACTGCCTCGCCTGCTGAAGCCCCTGCTTTCACCTTGATCTTCTCCGGATGGTCTGCCACCTCTTCCAGCGTTACCTTGTCGGTAGATGTCGTCCAGGTGTACTCAGGATCAGCCCCTTCGGGTGCGATCGTAGCGGTAAGGGTCTTGTTTCCTGTACTCTTAACGATGGACGCAGTGGCGTCAGACATCGTGATGCCAGTTACAGGTTTTGCGTCGCCCATGTCTGCGATCTTGATGCCGCGTATGCCTGTGAGCGCTGCTACCGCGTCTGATGACAGCTCATAGCCTAAGTTCAGCGCTATCGCGTTAAGATCGACTACGCCTGCCACGCAGCAGAACATACTCTCCTGCGGCGGGATCGTCTCTTCGTTACGCATGATAAGCCCATGCGCGTAGGAGTCGTTGGCCTCTACCATGACGCCGCTGGCGATTTTTACAGGCGTACCTGCCTTCAGCGGAAACATGTCAGGCGTTACCTTTGCTGCTTCTGTTGCTTCGATTTCATAAAACATTTGGAGTCCTCCTTGTAATTAATATCTCCTGTAGAATTCGTATCTGTCCATCGGTCCGTCTATATCCATATCCGTATCAAGCGGATTATATGGTTTAGGTTTCTTCGCCGGCTTCATCGGCGGGACGATCGGGTTACGCATTAAAACGTACTTCGTCATATCGTAAAGATGGTCTTCACCATCTGAATCAACGTCCTCGACGTATCTCTCGTCGTATACAAGCGACGGTATCGTCCTTATCCAGTGCCTGCAGTTGTTAAATACCTGGAACATCGGATACCCGTCGTCGTCATAGGATAAGCGGTAGTGCAGCTGCATCTTTCCGTTAAGTCTGTCGTTGATGCCCCGCTCAAAGTAGATGCGCTCTCGCTCAAACAGTTCGCCTATCGAGCTTCCCGCCTGCTTGCCCCATATGGCTGGATCTCCGACTCTCGTTATCTGCCTGCCCTTAAGATCAGGATTGGTCTCCTCGATCTCGCGGATCTTCTGCGCTACTTCCGTCGGCTCAGCCTTGATGCCTTCGTTCGGTGTGCCTGTGCAGCCGTAATACTCTGCGATCATGTATATCGGGCTGTTGCCGTTCTTGTGCCTGGTGTTGGCTACAGCAAACCACCCAACGGCAAACGGCCTTGCATAGCCCCAGTCCATGCCGCATACGATCTTCCAGTCTGCCGGTATCTTGAAAGGCTCTATGACGTGTGTCCACCTGCCGTCCTCGTAGTGCTGCGGATCGTCGTCTATGTGAAATACCTGTCCACTGAAGCTGTCCCAGTCGCCATACAGGAGCGCTTTCTTTTCTGCTTCCGGTAATGCTGCCAGCCTCTCGATATATGACGGGTCGTTGCGCAGCAGCTCCTCGTTATCGAATACCGTACTCGGCACGAATATCCTGTGGCGTATGGCCGAAAACTCTTTCCCTTCAGGATCTGTCCATGTGGACTTGTCCTCTATAGGCGTCATGGGCGGGGCAGGATCTATAAAGCGGTCCTTTACCCACGCATGGCCTATGCCGCCGGGGTTGCAGGTGCATCTTATGTAGCACTGTGTACCGGGGCCGTTAGGCCTGCACCTGGAGTGCAGGTAAATGTACTCGTCGAACGTAAAGTGCGTCAGCTCGTCGAACATGATGACGTCAAACGCCTGGCCCTGATACTGGATCTTATCCGTCGGTCTGTTCATGGATCCGAAGATCACACGCGCCCCGCTTGGGAATTTCCAGGTATGCGAGGATGAATTATATCTCGCTCCTGGAAACGCCTGCGGGTAATATATAAGGCTCTTGTCAATGAGTTCACGCAGCTGTGGGAAAGTCTTCCTGAGTATCAAGGCCTTGTAATGTGGTATGTGTACCTGTCTCAGCGCCTCTATTACAAGTGCGTCTGACTTGCCTCCGCCCGCTGCTCCGCCATAGAGCACTTCAAACTCTTTACGCCTCATGAACGTGGCCTGCTTCGCCTGCGGTTTCCAGATGATGTTATTTGTCTCCATCCTCTTGCCGCTCCATCATGATCACGCCGCCGCCCACCTGTGCTTCCACGTTTACCTGTGTACTGGACGAATCACCCAGTATGGTTACAAGACGGTCCAGCGCCTGCAGGTTACCCTCAAGGGCCATGCTCGTTACAACGTTCAATATCTTCTGCTTGTTTTCCTCTGTCAGTTCCTGCCGGAATACATCACGCAGGCTTCTGTATTTATCGTTCTTTGCTTTAGCGCCTTTCTTTGCACACTCCGTAGTCCTCGGATCCCCGGCCACAAAACTTTTTAGATTTTTCCTTGAGTTAGGGTGTTGCCCTTTTTCCATTCATCTCACTTCCTGTCTACCTCACGGTATAACCACGGCGCTGTCCACGCCTTTATTGTATAAAATCAATCCGGTTTATTCTCCCCCGCTGGCTTTTCCACAGCCCGTATGCATATCTTCCCGTCTTTCATAGGCTCTACGAGTATCATGGTGTTAAGGTCTATGCGCTTCGGCTCGATAAAAACCGTGCTCTCCGGCAGCCCGTACTTCTTTACGATCTCAGCCACATATCCCTGATACATGCTGTCGATCTGTTCCCGTGCCACCTTCTCCGCATGCAGCTGGTCCTGCAACTTCTTAATACGGTCCAGGTAGTATTTGTTCATCTCCTCATAACGTTGTTTATAGCTTTTCATTCCTGCGCTCCCTCCTGTTTATCTTTCCTCCTTGCCCTGCTGCAGAAGCTATCTGCCTTACAAAGCGGCTGAGGAAATATTGCACCGCAAACATGAATCTCTTCACAGTTCCAAACGAATTCGTTGTGGTACCATATGCAATCCTTACACGTGATAAGCTCCGTCCCGTGTTTAATTGCGTGTACCGCGTCCAGCTCCTCCAAGCTAGTGGTCGAATCATTTTTTGCATCTTCATAAAGGTCTTCATCAATTTCGATTATGACTTTCATTCTTCTTCTCCTTCCCAGAATTCATTCAGCATCTTAGCAATAGAGCAGGCTCCATAATCACCACAGCAGTACGTACGCAGAAAACGCCGCGCCTCCTCAGCATTGCTGAAGATGACGCAGCATCCTCTCTCGCAGGTGACTCTATGCTTAATTACCTGCGTTAAGTATGGGCATATGTACTCGTAGTGATAGTAGTCCTGCAATTTACAAGCTCCCTATTTTCTCAGCCCTATCAATAGTGTTGTAATAACGATCACAAGACATATGAGCGTTATAAGGTCAAATATCATTTTCATTCTTATCATCCTCAGATATTTCCTTTGAACACGGCACAGGCCGCATCTTTATAGCTGCATACCTTTTCGAACAGCCAGTCGCCCTTATCGGGTTCCTTCTTCTCAGCCTTCTTCCTGCCTTCCGGATCTCTTGCCAGCTCGTCTATCTGCTTAAGCGTCGGACAGCTTGCTCTTACACGGTATCTCTTACTGCAGAACCCGTACTGATCACGGTCCGAGCAGCCGATTATCTCGCAAGCCCTGGAGTGATTAAACTGGTCCATGTACTGGCCGACGATCACGCCAATGTCGACGCCCTCCTTCCACATCTTCCACCTGTATAGAAATCTGCGTCCTCTGTCCCGCGTCCCGCCTGCGAAGCGTCTTTCCCGGATAAATCTTTCAATGCTCTCAAAGCTTAAATGGTCGCCGTTCTCCTCGATATAATCCTTGATCGTGCCTGCATCAGTAAGGCAGGCTGAATCGCAATGCGAGCACTCTCTGGCACGAAATATATACTCGTTTAAGTCAGCCCTCTGTACGTCTGTCATTATGTCCTCCTACCTTAGCCGCTACCCGCAGCAGTTCCACCGCGCAGGCCAGCACAGGTTCCTCTATCTCTATGCCCGGTTCTTCGTTAATAGTTTCGACTAACCACTCCGGAGTATTCATACCGCTCTTTTCTTCCAGGCGTTTCAGCAGGCCTTGTCTGCTTATCAGATCATTCATTCTTCTTTCCTCTCTGCATCAGCGCAGAACCAATCGTCTGGAGTAGTTCCGCACATTCTTGTAAGTCCGCATATCCTGCTTATCTTTTCGCCATTGTCATGCAGGAAGCTGTGCTTACACTCTCCGCACCTAATGATTTCTGGCTGTGCGGATGGCAAACGATTGATAGCCGATGCCATTTCAAATGGTAGTGCCTCATATCGTCCATATATGTTTGGGATATAGTCCGCAATAACATCATTAACCGCATCAATTGCCG
>Ga0310695_10006433_pt1 | contig 19399 bp, 1 predicted proteins | sample RumenRJG_04DNA_FD_203882 | JGI IMG/M metagenome (GOLD analysis project Ga0310695, IMG submission 203882) | Bovine rumen microbial communities from Lethbridge, Alberta, Canada - RJG_04 (v2) (version 2) | ecosystem: Host-associated > Mammals > Digestive system > Stomach > Rumen | place: Canada...
CCACGGCGAGCGCGGGCGGCGCGGGCGGCCGCGGCCTTTCGCTCACGGCTTCGGGCTTCAGCCGCGTCTATGCCTGGGGCGGCACGGGCGGCAATGCGACCGACCGCGAACAGGCGGCGGCCGGCGAAGACGGCACGGGCGCGGGCGGAAACGGCGGCGCGTACGGCTATATCAACAGCAAGGATACCGGTTTCGGCGGCGGCGCGGGCGGCAGCGGCATCGTGTTTGTGAGCTACGATCTGGCCGGCAGCACGGTGGATGTGCTGGACGACGGCTCCGTTCTCTATTCGTTTACAAATGGCGTCGATCAGCTCGTTCTGCCGAAATACGCCCTTGCGCGTGTCTTCCTGGTCGGCGGCGGCGGCGCAGGTGCAAGCGGGAGTACTGGTGCAACAGTTGGCGGCGCGGGCGGCGGCGGCGCGGGCGGTCTGGTTGATACAAACAATGTCCTGCTGGCGGGTGGCACGTATGGCATCTATGTGGGTGCGGGCGGCGCGCCGGCGGCGGTCGGTATCTATGCGGGCAACAATGGCCACGATTCGGCCATTACCAATCTGACGGCGGGAACGGAAATCTTCCGGGCGCTTGGCGGCGGCGGCGGCGGCGTTTCCAATCAGGCGGCGCATCCGGGCGGCAGCGGCGGCGGCGGTTCGCGTAACGGCTCCAACACGACATATGCGAGAGGCGGCCTCTCGACTCAGTTCAGCACCCTTGGTTATGGTATCGGTTTTGCAGGTGGCTATGGCGGTACCTCGACAGCGGCCAACCAGTCGGGTGCCGGCGGTGGCGGCGCGGGCGGAGTCGGTGGCAATGTTTCTGCATCTAATACGGGTGCGGCCGGTGGCGCCCCGGCCATGAGTGATATTACGGGTACTGCAAAATGGTATGCGGCTGGCGGTGGCGGCGGTTCTCGCGGACACTCTTCATCAGCCTCTACTGGCGGTGCGGGCGGCATGGGTGATGACAATGTTGAATACGGCGGACATGGTGGTTTTGGCACCTCTTCCGACAAGACGGTTCCCACGGCCGGTTTGGATGGTACAGGTTCGGGCGGCGGCGGTGGTTGCTATGGTTATGCCGGCGGCAAGGGCGGCGACGGTGTCGTGTACGTCCGCATTTTCCGCTATATGCCTGAGAAACCGATTGCGCGCAGCTTCGCCTATACGGGCGCGACGTTTACGGCCTTTACGGAAGATACGTACGCGGAAAAGGCGTATACGCTGACGGGCGATTACGCGGCGAGCGCGGTGGGCAATTACACGTTCACGGCCACGCCGAACGCGGGGTTCTGCTGGAGCGACGGTTCGACCGACACCGTGGAGGTGACGTGGTCGATCACGCCGCCCGCGCTCGTCATCACCTCGTTCACGCAGGAAGGGTGGCAGCTGACGGAAGCGGCGGCGGCGCCCGCGCCGGTGCTCGTTTCGACACCGACGGTGCAGGACGGCGAAGTCACCTATCTGTATTCGGCTTCGGAGAGCGACTGGTCGGCTGCGACGGCTGACAAGCCGACGGCGGTCGGCACGTGGTACGTGAAGCCGCAGTTCGACTCGGTCAACTTCACCTACAATAACGACAACGTGCCCGTCGCGTCGTTCACGCTGTGGGCCTGGGACGCGGACAAGTACACGACATGGGCGGCCTACCACGCGGATCTCACGGATACGCGCTATACGGGCACATCGACGCTCGCCGACTTCCCCGTGCTCGTGCGCGTGAACGCGACGTCGATCCCCGGCTTCTACGACCAGTGCCAGCCGGACGGCCGCGACGTGCGCTTCACCGATGCCGCGGGCAACGTCCTCCCCTTTGAGCTGAACGCGTGGGATCCGGAGGGGGAAAGCTCGTGGTGGGTGAAGGTGCCGGAATACAAGGCGAACAGCTACGTGGCGACGATCAACTGGGGCGTCACGCTCGATGAGGAGGGCAACGAGATCGAGATGCCCGAAAACGATCCGACGCAGGTGTGGAGCGAATACGCGGGCGTGTGGCACTTCGACGAGACGATTGTCGGCGACGCGGCGACGGCGGTCAGCGCCGACGCCACGGCGAACGGCTACGACGCCGTGCCGACGCTGGGCACGAATGCGGGCGGGGCGGGCATTCAGGCGCAGATGGTGTCGACGAACGGCGTCTTCGGGCTCGGGCGCGTCAACTCGACCGCCAGCTACACGGGCGGCAACCGCCTCGTGGCGGAAGGCTCGGAGGCGCTGGCGTTGAACGAAGTGCTGACGTTCTCGGGCTGGGTGAAGGTGGATGGCATCAGCGGGTCGAACCTGATCGTCTCGCGCAAGGAGACGGCAGCGGGGGCCGACGGCTGGCAGATCGGTCTGTGGGGCGCGAGCAGCACGGGCAGTCTGGCGATCTGGGGCTCCAGCAGCAGCGCCGGCGGCCCGACGGTCTCCGGGACGAGCCTCGCGGCGGTCGGCTACTTCTACGTGAACATCGTCTTCAACGGCGCGAACCGCACCGTCATCTTCAACGACTCCTATTACAACACGTATACAGGTCAGGCGGTGGCGTCGGACAACGCATACGCGCTGGCGTTCGGCGGCGGCGCGGGGACGGGCAGCCAGCTGTCGCTCTGGGGCGGCTACGATGAATTCCGTCTGCGGCCGGCCGCCTCCAGCCGCGACTGGGCGCTGGCCGAGTACCAGCAGGCGAATCTGACAGGCGAAGAGGCGACGGGGCTCACGTACGGGACGGTCGTGGTGACGCCGGATGTCACGCTGAAGAACGCGTGGCTGACGGTGCCGGCTTTCGGCGTCAGCGTCATCAACGTCGGCGAGGATCCGACGGGCGCGCTCAACCTCGGCACGGCGCTCTACGGCGAGCCGACGAGCGTCTGGAGCACGCTGGGCGACACGGTGATCGACGATATCACGCAGGCCCCGGCGGGCTCCTACAAGGTCAAGGTGTGGGTGCCGGCGGGCGCGGCGGGCACGCGGCGCTGGGACGCGCTCGAGGCCTACGAATTCCCGCTGACGGTGCTGGCGATCAGCCCGTACCGGAACCTGGTCGGCGACAGCGGCACGCTGACGCAGTCGGGCCGCGTTCTGACGGTGAACGACGATGACGGGTTCGATCCGGCGGTGGCGGATCAGAGCTACTGGCAGACGAATACGGCGGAAACGGCCTACACCACGTACTGGACGCATGAGGAGAATGTAGCCAGGACGCTGCGGTTGATGGAAGGAACGGTCCACACGCTTCAGACGACGGACGGCGTGGCGGCGCTCTGCGGCGCGACGCGGCTCTGGCGGCTGGAGGATATCCGTATCGGCAGCATCTATGCCGCCGCCAATCTGGACATGATGACGACGAAGAACTTCCTGCCGTATTCGCCGACGGCGAAGGCGATTTCAAGCCCGGACGGGGAAACGGGCGCGCCGGCGGAATCGGCGCATCTCGTCATGCGCAACGTCAGCGGAGCCGCCATCTACTCGCCCTGCTACACGAACGGCATCGGCACCATCTACTTCGACGCCGTCAACGGCTGGACGGCGGGCGCGGGCGAGTACTACAACATCGAGGTGCAGATCGCCACGAACTGCGTCGACGGCTACGGCACGCCGTACAACGAACTGCCGACGGACGACAAGGTCCAGGCGATCGTTTCGACGCCGATCACCGAGGAAGACGCGGAGGGCAACCCGGTCACGACCGGCTGGGACACCGTGACGAACCACTTCGCGTATGCGAACTGGCAGACGGTGGAGCTGACGCCGCTCGTGCGCGATTCGGCGACGTACGGCGACGACGCGTTCCACGCCCTTGACGCCACGAACACGCTCGCGCTCGCGATGACGCACGGCGGTACGCTGGACAACTTCTACCGCGTCTGCGCGAAGATCAACTACGACGGGCCGGTCCGCTTCCGCATTCTCCGCACCTCAACGAATCCGGATGCGCTGGCTGACGTCGCGGGCCATATCCTGATCGACAACGTGGTCGTGTCGTATCCGGCCGCGCGCGTGGATCTGTCGCCGTACTTCGCGGGGAACTTCGACGCGACGCGCACGGGCGCGCAGACGCTCGGCTGGGCGGGCGCGTTCGACGTGCCGTTCCCGGGCGCGGGCGTGGCGGTGAAGGGCCGCGCGGGCACGACGGTGAGCGGCACGCAGATCGCGGCGCTCACCGACCCGGATGCGGCGCTCGGCGCCGATCAGCTCGTCGTGTCGGCGACGATGCACTACCGCTGGCGCTACCTCGACCAGCGGTTCGACCCCGGCGCGGACGACTGGCGGACGGTCTCGCTCGATCCGACGGGCGATTTCCGCGCGACGACGCCGCTGGAACTGCCGGCGGGGCTCCCGGGCGACGTGGAATTCTGGTATTCGGCGATCCTGAACGCGCCGTACTACGACTACGTGGACTACACGGGCCGGAAGCTGGGCGTCGGCGGCTATTCGGAGGCGGTGATGTTCGTCACGAACCGTCTGGCGTCGGCGTCGGCGCTCGAATCGGGCGGTACGGACTGGTTTGTGCGCCTCAGGGACGGCGCGAGCGAATACGAGGACGTGACGCTCCAGATCGGCCTCTACGACGCGGACGGCGAGACGGTGACGGTCACGAACGAGTACGCGATGGCGGTGACGGGCAGCCACGTCTGGCGCGGCTACTACGCGACGCCGACGGACCATGCCGACGCGCTCGCCTTCCGCCTGGTGGCGAAGAACGAGCAGGAGACGTGGGCGAGCGAATGGGTGACGACGAACGCGACGTACTACGTGGAGAACGCGACGAATGCGGTGCCCGTCTCCAGCACGCTCCGTGAATGCGACCCGGACGACACGGACAACCCTGTGTGGACGAAGCTGGCGGTCGACAAGGCGACGGGCTATCTGATGTTCCAGTTCGACGACCAGACGAAGTCGATCGCCGTCGTCCACGCCGACTACCAGAACTTCAACGGCTGGAGCGATGCGGCGGGCACGGTCTTCGTGGGCACGACGAACGACTACACGTCGGCCAAGATGAGCGGCACGTCGGCGCAGAAGCGCACGGACATCGAGGATTTCGCCGGCTGGCAGGACATGGCGATGACGAACGTCAACTGGACGGTGCCGAGCAGCTCCTGGCTGGGCTTCGGCAGCTACGCGGGCGGCCGCACGGCGTATGCGTCGTTCAAGAGCGAGAAGACGGGGCTGTGGGATGTCGGCCCCGGCACGTGGGTCGCCAGGAACTACCGCGACGACACGACGACGGAGGGCGGAATCGCGCTGCTGATGGACGGCGCGGGCGACGGCTTCATCTCGCTCACCGACGCGAGCAGCGCGCCGCGCGGCGTCGAGCGCATCAGCTTCAACGCGCGCCTCGGCCAGTCGATCGACTTCACCGACTTCAGCTACTGCGACATCGACGGCAAGGCGGCGCTGACGAACTACACGTTCATCGCGCGCGGCGCGTTCGACACGAACAGCCACCGCGACTACCGCGGCAACGCGTCGCTGTCGCTCGCGGCGTACTACCGCCCGGGCGTCGGCTGCTACGAGTTCCGCGTCGAGCAGTACAAGGGCACCGACGCCGGCATCGACCGCAACAGCCACATCTTCTCGCTCTACCGCTGGCGCAAGTCGGGCAGCGCCTACAAGGCCGAGCGCCTGGGCTGCTACACGAACGGCGTGGCGCACACGACGTCGATTCCGTTCCCGGATACGAAGGGCGCCGCGGGCTACTATCTGCCGATGTACATTTCGGTCTCGAACGAGGTGAGCGGCGCGACGTGCATCATCGCGGGCGTCTACCACTCGTACTCGGGCCAGAACGCGCAGAACACCCGCAACGGCATCCTGCCGGGCGCGGTGATTCCTTCGGGTACGACGGCCTCGGAGTGCTACACCAAGTTCATCTTCCGCGATACGAACGCAAAGCGGCTGACGAGCGGCACGTACGGCGTCCTTTCGGCCAACTGCCCGGGCGTCTTCCTCAAGCCGGTCCGCTACGCGGGCACGGTGCCGATTGCGTGGAACGCCGCGGAGACGATCGGCGTCAACCAGTTCTACGCGAAGGACAGCACGACGAGCGGCTACAACCGCATCGTCTTTACAGGCGCGACGACGGACAGCGAAGGTCAGCTGACGGACAGCGCGGAGGACTGGGCCAACCTGTGGGGCACGGGCCGGATGCAGACGTTCAAGAGCGCGACCGACGCCAACCAGTACGGCCTCCGGGCCGTGGCGAACGAGACGCAGACGCTCATCCTCTCCACCGCGCCGGCGGGGAAGACGGACGCCGTCTGGACGGAGGCGGCGCGCGTCGCCGTGACGAACTTCGGCAAGGTGGGCCTGACGGCGAACTACACGATCGACCTCTACACGCCCGAGACGGTGGCGCTGCGGATGACGACGTCCGAGGACAGCGACGCGTCGGTCGTGATCGACTCCTTCGACGTGACGCAGTTCGCCGGCGACGACTACCAGGACCAGAGCGACGGCACGACGATCCCGAACTGGACGAGCCTCGGCGACTACCGCGCGCACACGAACTTCGTCTTCACCTCGGGCATCATCAAGGACGAGGCGATCCTGATGTCGGCCAAGCGCACGGCGGCGGGTGAAATCTGCTCGATCCGCTCGCCGATCTACGACGGCAGCTACGGGCGCGGCCTGGGCCTGGGCATGATCTCGTTCGAGTACAAGGATGCGCAGCCGAACGCGCGGCTCCTCGTGCAGGTGGCGACGAACGTCACGTACAGCGACGTCTCGACGACGATGCAGAAGGGCCTCGACCGCTGGGACACGGGCCTGTGGACCACGGTGACGAACTTCACGTTCCGCGGCGCGGACGTCGGCGAGCCGGCGTCGGGCGTCAAGAGCGTGTACACGGGCCTCCACGGCGTGCAGGGCGCGCTGCGCCTCATCCTGGATCCGACCGTCGTCACGTCCGTCGCGAACACGCAGAACACGGCGAACTTCGGCGAGATCACGATCACGAAGGTGACGGCGCGCGACGAGCCGGTGCTGGACGCGGGCTGCTGGTGGGGCTGGAACCTGCGCACGGTGGGCGACGACGGCGACACCGAGAAGCGGATGTACCTCAACGACGCGAAACGCGGCCTGAGCCTGGCGCTGAACGATGCGCGGGACCGCAACACCGTCGCGAGCGACGAGGCGGCGTACCGCGTGAACCAGCCGTTCGTCCAGACGCCGACCTTCACGGCGAACGTCGTCGGCGAGATCAGCTTCCGCGCGCGCATGTACGGCGCGGGCGCGAACGCGCGGAACGCGACGAACCAGTGGGCGAGCGTCCAGCTCTACGGCGCGACGGACGGGGCGCTGGAGGACAACGCGAGCTGGCGCAAGCTGGGCGAGCCGTTCGTCGTCAGCAACACGCTCTACACGAGCTACAGCTACAAGACGGCGCAGAAGGACGAGAACTACCGCGCGTTCCGCCTGGCGGTGACGGGCGTTTCCGGCCTCAACGAGACGGCGTACATGGACGGCGGCAAGCTCGTCCAGCCGGAGAACGCGCATTACGAGCTCGCCGACACGGCGGCCGTGCGCATCCTCCTCGACGAGATCGTGGTGAGCGAGGCGATCCGCGCGCGCGTGGGCTTCCGGAACGTCGGCTGCTTCGCGTCGCGCACGGACACGCAGACGGGGACGGTCTGGGCGAACATCAACGACTTCAACCCGGTCCTCGTGATCGACGACGCCAACCCGAACGCCGCGAAGGTCGTCCAGCCGCTCTGGAAGGAAGGCTGGGGCGTGCAGTGCGAAATCTTCAAGGAGCAGCTCCCCGACGAGATCGACTTCGACGCGATGGAGCCGGAAGTCTATCTGCACTGGTTCAAGGGCACGGAGCCGTGGGGCTACGCGAACTGGTCGACGAACGCGGGCGCGCACGTCGCGCGGCTCGCGCCGGCCGAGGGCACGAACCTCGTCTACCGCTCCAGCTACGCGTTCGAGGACGGCTCCAGCGTGGTGGAGCAGTCGGCGACGGCGGGCCAGGTGGTGCAGTACATGCTGGAGGTCCGCTACCTCCAGACCGGCGCGACGGAGGTGAGCCACGCATTCCTGCCGCAGGCGAGCTGGCGCCGGCCGGACTGGTTCGCGCCCGTGGACTACAACACGGCGGGGCCGGGCAACTTCGCGGCGTTCACCATCCTCGACTCGGTCGCGCCGGGCTGGGCGTGGATCAACGAGATCAACATCTTCGGCACCTACGGCAAGAGCTACAGCAACACCGAGACGGCCGAGCAGTTCGTCGAGGTGGCCGCGCCCGCGGACGCGGACATGAGCGGCTGGAAGCTCTACTTCCTCTGCGCGGAGGACGGCGGCGTGACGATCGTCACCAACCGCGTGGGCAACTTTGGCTCGTCCGCCTCGCTGCCGCGGTCGAAATCGCAGGGTCTGGAGGGCGGCATGGCGTTCTTCAGCCTCGCGAACCCGTTCTCGAAGGCGACGCTGGAGGCGAACTATCCCGCCGACGGCCAGGGCGGCATCGTGGACGGGTCGTGGAGCCGCTTCGACGCGACGGGGATGCGCACGGCCAACGCGTTCGCGGCGGACGGCTCGCTCGCGCACGAAGGGGCGTTCGGCATCGCGCTCGTGCGTCCGAACGGCATCGTGGAGCACGCGGTCGCGTGCGTCGGCACGAACTACTGGGGCCAGTACGAGAACTACGCGGCCACGGATTCGCCGACGGGCATCGTGGCGAGCCTGAGCAAGTCGGGCGTAGCCTTCATCTGGGCGGGCCAGGACAACGGCGGCGCGGCGAAGTCGCTCGGCGTCCTTGACGCGTTCGGCGAGGCGGAGGACCACTGGTCGACGGACGGCACGCCGACGCCGGGCCGCCTCAACGCGGGCCAGGTCCTCCCGGGCACGCCGCCGACGCCGAACGGCGAGACGCTGATCGTCTACGCGTCGGTCGACACGGCGCTCGGCCACATCGTCCAGACGGTGGGCGAGGCGGACCGGTCGAACCTGACGCAGATCCTCTACATCCGGCGCGGCGACACGACGAACATCACCTACACGGTCGACCGGTGGTACGAGCTCGGCAGCGTGACGACGAACGGCGCGGCGCTCGCGGGCCTGCCGGCGGGCACGCGCGTGTCGGAGGAGGGCGACGACAAGGGCAAGCTCGTCTACGTGGTGCCGGTGGGCGCGGACATCTCGAACAACTTCACGGTCGTCGGCACGGCGAAGGTGGCGGACCGCCTCCGGACCGGCTTCGGCCTCGGGCCGGAGAACGCGTACACGCCGGCGGTGATGGACTGGCTGCTGACGGGCCGCGACGCGCGGGGCAACGCGTGGGCGGATCCGGACGCGACGGAGCCGCTCCTGGCGGACTTCCTGCCGCTCAACAACCCGAACGCCGCCGGCACGCTGTCGCTGACGGAGATGTACTGGCTCGACATCGACCCGACGCTCGCGTGGACGGCCGATCCGACGAAGAACGCGCGCGCGCTCAAGGGCGGCATGAGCGCGCCGCCGACGACGGTCGTCAAGGGCGTCGACCAGAACGGCGACGAGGTGGACTACGGCGCGGACAACTTCGCGATGACGAACGTGCGCTTCGGCGTGAAGATGATGATCACCAACCGCAACGACAGCACGGCGGTGGCGCCGTACGTGCTGCGCGGCCTGGAGCCGGGGTCGACGAGCTGGGACTACACGGGCAACTGGACGAGCGCGACGTTCCAGGTGACGGGCTTCCTCGCGAACGGCCGCCGGGACTTCGCGCGCGACGACGACTGGCTGCCGCTGAGGTGGTTCGTCTTCGTCCCGACGAGCTTCGACGCGAACTTCGAGACGCAGATCGAGGTGAAGGATCCCTATTCGCGGTCCTCGCCGGGCTGGACCTACGGCTGGAAGGCCTGGGTCGACCAGTACGGCTACGCGCCCGTCTTCTTCAAGTGGGCGCTGCGCCAGCGCGGCAGCCTGATTGGAACTGAAACACTCAACCCGACGAATTACTATGAAAATGCCGATTGACAGATTTGCGGTGCTTGCCGCCGCCACCGTCCTCCTGACGGGATGTCCGAAAGCGGAGAAGGAGCCCGAGCCGGAAACGACCCGGATGCAGGATCCCGTGTATGTCCAGAAGCTGGAGGTCGAGCGGGGCGAGCAGAAGCGCATCCAGGGCGATCTGGAGGCGGTGCGCCAGGCGCTGGAGGCGCTGAAGGCCGAGGACCCCGAGCTGACGGGGGACAAGGCGAAGGAGCTGGCGGCGCGCCGCGACGCGCTCCTGGAGGAATTCGGCGAAAGCCGCAAACGCGCGGCCGCGACGGTGCGCGAGCGCGTGCTGAAGGATTTAAACAATGAGAAGCAGAAGGGAGAATAAGCCCATGAAGATGAAACTGATGAAAGCACTCGTCCTGACCTTCGCCCTGGCGGCGGGGACGGCGGCACGCGCCGCCGGCGACCTGATCGAGATTCTGCCGTGCGACGCGACGGGCCAGACGCTCGCCGTGCCGGTCAGCTCGGTCGCGGATCCGATCGACTGCACGGCGCACTACTTCAAGCTGCGTCTCGTCAACCGCATCGGGTATTCGGCGTCGCAGCCGTGGGTGATGGTGCCGAAGGTGACGGGCGCGACCGACCCGCTGAAGATGTACGTCTACATCTCGGGCGAGCTGCGCGAGGCGGCGTACACCGGCACGACCGTTCCCAACGGCCTGACGACCGATTTCGTCTTCAGCTTCACGCCGCGTGCGGGCGATCTGGCGCTGCCGGTCGTGCTCGCGACCACGGCGGGCCGCGCGGACGTCTCGGGCCTCACCGAGGGGAGCATCGTCTACCGCCTGGCCAACGACCATCTCTGGGGCATCTATCCGAACGGCGACACGACCCAGGACGAGGCCGTGCTCGTCATCAACCACGAAAACGCGGTCCACGCCTCCCGTCCCGAGGGCGGCGAGTGGACGGATGACTACTCGCTCGCGGGCGCGGGCTTCTACGTGAAGGAGGTCGACTTCGACGCCAACGCGTACAGCGACACGGTCTGGCGCTCGATCAACTCGAACGACACGACGTGCGTCAACACGGCGCTGCCGATGCTGAAGGTGAACAGCCCGGAGAACACGTCCTCGGCGTTCGTCTACGTGTGGACGAAGGATCCGGACGTGGTGGTCGTCGACGGCAACAGCGCGAGCATCGGCACCGAGTACGCGATCGACGGCACGGACGAGGACGGCCAGCCGCTCAAGACGAAGGGCCTCAAGATCCAGGTCGCGGCGAACAGCGACAGCAAGAGCTTCTACCTCAAGGCGCTGGGCGCGGTGGGCGCGACGACGACGCTCTTCATGGCGGACACGCCGACCAACATCTACTACAACTCGGGCTCGGTGATCCCGAACTTCGTCACGCGCACGGTCCGCGTGGACGTGCCGAACCCGCCGGCCGCGAAGCTCTACTTCAACGGCGAGACGAGCACGACGACGCTCGCGCTCGGCGCGGACGCGGACTACCAGACGACGAAGGCGACGGTGATGGTCGAGCTGAGCGAGGCGTACACCGCCGACGTCACGGTGACGCTCGGCGCGAAGTACACCGACGCGACGGACGTGGACCTGGCCGCCAACGACTACATTTCGCTCTCGACGACGGACGGCACGGCGAGCTGGAGCCAGCCGGCCGCCCAGGTGACGATCCCGGCGGGCAGCACGATGGCGACGCTGTATCTCCACGTGCTGGGCGGCAGCTCGCAGACGAAGGACGGCATCATCCTGTCGGTCGCGTCGATCGACGGCGCGGGCGACCACTATGCGACGGGCGCGCAGGCGACGCTGTCGATCAGCCCGACGACGCCGAAGATCGCGAACCCGGCGAACGGGGCCGCGTTCGAGGGCGCGCTCACGGGCGAATCGTTCCTCCTCGAGGATTTCCGCATCGACGATACGTACGCGAACCGCCTCAAGGGCATGACCGAGGGCTACACGGTCTTCTATAAGCGCACGTACGCGGCGGGCGGCGGCGACGCGAAGTTCCAGCAGGCGACGTTCACGAACGCGCTGGACGGCACGGCGAAGGACACGGCGAGCGTGCTCGGCCTCAAGCTCGCCAAGGCGGGCACGGCGACGGTGACGATGTACCTCCAGGCTCCGGACGGAACGAAGACGGCGACGGCGGACTACGTGACGTTCACGGTCGAGGTCACCCAGTCGCCGCAGGTGACGGCGCAGGTGACGAGCGGCCTCAACGATGACGAGACGGCGAGCGAGGGTGCGACGCTCCAGGTCAAGTTCTTCCTGAGCGACGCCAACTCGGCGGACGGCAACCTCTACGCGTTCCTCGTCCCGGCGGACGAGGCGACGTCGAACAACGTGGACGTCTGCACCGCGCTCGCGGACAGCGGCCGGACGGGCGTCGAGATCCTGAACGGCGCGTCGGGCTCCACGCTCTACGCGACGCTGAAGTTCAAGGACGGCTCGACGATCGGCGATCTGATGACGTTCAACATCTTCCTGAGCGAGGACAAGACGCTCGGCGCGCCGGACTATGCGACCTATCCCGACTACGGGTACAAGACGTACGACGGCTACGCGGACGGCTCGCTGATGATCTACGTCGTCAACGAGATTCCGAAGGTCGCGCTCGTGCAGCTTAACGGCGTCGACGGCACGTCGATCGACGGCGACATCGTCGAGGACGTCCAGACGTCGCAGGGCATCGAGTGCAAATTCGCGACGGTGGTGACCGAGCCGTCGGCGACGGACCTCACCGCGGCGGACGGCAAGGAATTCCTCGTGCAGTACACCTTCTACGACGGCACGTCGCTGCCGCAGGTGCGCACGGTCGCCGGCAACCCGAACGCGCTGACCGACGGCGTCTACTCGACGGTGACGAACTTCACCTTCCAGTCGGCGGGCACCAACAAGGTGACGGTCGCGCTGAAGGACAAGGACATGGACGCCTACGGCGACAAGTTCACGTTCTACGTCATCGTCAACGCGACGCCCGGCGTGGAGATCGCCTCGGGCCGCATCGACACCTCGGCGGTCTATCCCGAGGACGAGACCGGCGCGATCAACGCGCCCCTCTCCGTGAGGCTCACCGCGACGCCCAACGACGCGCTGGAGATCGGCCTCAAGGTCGATCACGCGGTCGCGAGCGACACCTTTGCGCTGCCGACGCTGAACCTGCCGGTCGAGAACCGCGAGATCACGCCCGGCGTCTTCGCGGACGTGTATGTGGTCACCTTCAACGCGGGCTACCGCAACCCGGCGCAGAACATCTACTTCACCGCGATCGACGGCACGGTCAACTCGGAGATCAACGGCGTGAAGATCACCCCGTACGTGCTGACCGACACCGAATCGCCGTACGCGGGCAAGACGTACCGGCAGCTCTACACCAACCTCGTGCCCTTCACGATGTATCCGCAGAACATCGACCCCGTCATCGTGACGCCGACGGAGGCGAGCGAGACGGTGACAAACAAGACGTCGATCGGCGTCGACAACATCGTCAACTGGGCGGTGCGCGACATCGCGGGCGACTTTGCGCCGAACGCGACGGTCGCGATCACGGTCGAGGGCGTGACGACGGTCATCTCCAACAACATCGACATCGCCGGCGGCAGCATCCGCGCGGTGAGCGGCACGTACAAGTTCCAGTTTGACTCGACGGGCGCGAAGACGGTTGTCCTGACGGTGACGGACAAGGACGGCGCGTCGGCCACGCGCACGATCTTCTACATGATCGATCCGTCGAAGAACGTCATCGTCTACCCGCACGGCGCGAACCGCTCGAACGTCTCGTCGATCTCCTCGCCCTACGTCAACGCGCAGGGCCTCGGCACCGGCTACGTGTGGCAGGACGGCACGCTCGTCGGCGACGCGACGAAGAAGTTCACGAACCGCCGCGCGCTGTCGTTCGGCGTGACGGCGACCTCGGCGACGTTCGCCGGCATGGGCGACATGACCGGCTGGCTCGGCAACGGCGCCGCGAGCACGCTCGCGTACGACAGCTACCTCTACGGCTGGATCGTGACGGCGGGCGGCGAGGCGACGTTCACCGGCTACAGCCCGCACTACGGCACGTACGCCAGCTACGCGGCGGCGTTCGCCGACGCGGACAACTACGCGGCGACGGTGACGCTGCCGAGCTCCGACGAGTTCGACGAGACGGCCAACGCCTACGCCGACCGCTTCCTCGAGGCGATCTTCTCGCGCGAATGGCGCGCGGCGGACAACATGGGCGACATCAACGCCGACGGCGTGCCGGACTTCTTTGCGATCGCGAAGAGCTACGCGAACGGCACGGTCCAGGAGGCGGACGGCACCGGCGCCGAGGCGCGCACGCAGATCGACACACTGAACGACGACCTCGACTTCCTGCCCGGGCGCATCGCCGTGCCGCTCGCACCCTCCACGTGGAGCGGCGACGACGGCAGTCCGTTCACCGCGCGGCTGGAGATCCGCGGTTTCCACAACGGCCTGAACTACGGCATGTTCAAGGCCGACAAGAAGGAGGCCGCCGACGGCTGGATCTCCGACCTCGACCTGAGCGTGGCCGAAAAGCTGTACCTGATCAGCCATGCGACGGACAACGCGGGCGCGGCGCTGGCCGACGCGCTTCTGGCGACGCTGCCGGCGGACTACACCGCGGACGATCTGGCGGACGGCTGGCTGACGCCGACCAACGCGACGGAGCAGGCGGCGGCGAAAGCCTACATCGACTGGACCTGGAGCGGCTACGAAGAGGGCGACGACCCGAGCAGGTGGGGCTTCACGGTCGAGAACCGCACCGATCCGACGACGGACGACACCGACGGCGACGGCCTGCCCGACGGCTATGAATACGCGCTGTGGTACGCGGCGACGGTCGGCAGTGTCAGCGACGGCGTGCGCACGACGATCACCGGCACGCGGTTCGACCTCTCCGACATCGAAAGCACCGACGACGTCATCACGTCCGCCGACATCGCCGCGATCTACAACCCGAACGCATACCGGAAGTCGGCCGAGCAGGACACGGACAACGACGGCCTCTTCGATCTCGAGGAAATGCTGATCGGCACGAGCCCGATCCACTGGGACACCGACGGCGACGGCCTGAGCGACCTCTACGAGGTGCTGTACAACCTCAATCCGCTGAAGGCGGCGACGGACGACAATACGCCCGACGGCGAGACCAACCACGACGGCGACTTCATGGCGCACTGCTACACGACGGCCGCCTACACGATCTTCGAGTCGGCGGCGGGCGACCTCTGGGCCGTCTCGACGTACGAGTACAGCGACGACGGCACGGTGGCAACCCTCACCGGCACCGGCTTCCCGGTCGCGCGGTTCCGGGGCGGCTACATCCCGAAGACGCTCTACGCCACCGAAGAGATGATGGCGCAGGCGGTGACGCTCACGTTCGAGACCGGCACGTCGGCGTACGAGCATGTCGTCACGACCACGATGATCGACCTCTACCACGCCCAGGTCTACTGGTACAAGGGCTTCGATCCGCGCACCGGCTGGTACGTGAACGGCAGCAACGGGTCGCTGTCCCCGACGAAGCGCTGGCTGAAGAACAACGCGCCGATTCCGGGCGGCACACCCGTCGACACCGCGGCCTACACCGCGCTGGACGAGTTCCTGCTCCTCAAGTTCCGCCAGATCACCGGCATGACGGTCCGCGCGGACCAGAAGCAGACGATCTACGGCTACGTGACGCTCAACTGCACCAACCCGAGCGCCGAGACGGAGGCGGGCGCGACGATCGGCGACGGCACCAAGGAGTACGGCGCGTGCGGCAACGGCGCGGACACCGATTCCGACGGCGTGCCGGACGGCTGGGAACTGTACATCGGCGTCGATCCGCAGATCGACTTCACGATCCCGAAGACGAGCAACGGGCACGACCCGCTCTACTGGGACGGGTACATGGATTCCTACGGAAACACGGTCGCGGCGATCGGTGACAATTCGGCCTACGATGACGGCCTGACGCTCGTGGGCGAATACGCCGGCACCGACTCGACGCTCGCGTACGCGGACTGCGACAGCATCTACGCGAACCATCCGTCGCAGGCGGGCAGCGTCCACGTCAACTGGTTCAACAAGTTCTTCCCGACCGATCCGCGCCAGATCGACACGGACGGCGACGGCATCAACGACGGCGCCGAGGGCGCCTCCTGGAGCGAACTCTTCACGCTGAACCGCTGGGGCCAGCGCGCGGCGACCAGCACGCTGGAGGCGAAGGAGATCACCCACAACTTCATCTACGGCTCGCCGTCCGACAACGGCTCGACCTGCATCCGCGGCGGCGGCCTGAACCCGACCTGCATCGATACGGACGGCGACGGCCTGCCCGACCCGTGGGAACGCCAGTACGCCGGCGCGCTCTTCAAGGGCACCAGCATCGTCGACAGCCAGTTCAAGGAGGGCGCGCCGGACACGTCGGTCTTCAACGACATCGCCGCCGCGCTCCTGGCCTACGGCAGCTCGACCAACGTCGCGGAAGGCGGCTACCACATCCTCATGGGCATGGACGGCACCTTCAATGACGCCGCGACCGAGCTCCAGCTGGGCTCGCCCGATCTCGACTGGGACGGCGACGGCCTCCAGAACTGGCAGGAGTACATGGTGCAGGCGATGCGCCACTTCCGCTACGACGACTTCCACACGCCGCTGATGGGCTTCGACGTACCGAAGTTCGATCTGGAGAGCGGCACCTATCTGCCGGGCGGCTGGTACGGCCGTGACGAGAACGGCGAGGGCCGGTTCCTCGAAATGAGCTACTCGACACGCTTCACGCCGGCGGAGCTGGCGACGCTGCAGGAGCTCGGCTACACGAACTTCGTCGATTTCGTGACCCGCTACGAGGCGGAGGACGAGACGCGCGACTACCTGCGCGACCTCGGCTATCTGGCCCCGCCGCCGCGCGCGTGGGACCATGCGCGCGTCGACCTCGGCAACAAGTACATGCTGCCGCCGAAGCTGATCCAGGAGAAGCTGCAGGTCTCGACGGCGCAGACCACGCACAACGGCTCCTACGTCTGGCAGTATGTCAACGGCCCGGAAGTTGATCTGACGGACGATACGACATACGCTCTGGGCTCCGTCCTGACCGGCGAGATCAGCTCGATATGGATCCCGCTCATCGGAACGTACTACTATACGGCTGACTATAAATTCGTCGAACCGGCCTACACGACGACCTCCAATGTCGTCTTCACGACGACGGACGCCGCCGGCTATGTCGGCACCGACCCGCGCCTGTGGGATACCGACGAGGACGGCATGGACGACTACTGGGAGCTCTTCCACGGCCTCAACCCGATCCTGGGCGATCCGGGCCAGCCGACCGAAACGGCCGTCACCGTCGTGTCGAACAACGTGACGTCCGTCGAGACGCTCACCACGTATGTCGGCGCGAAGGACGTCATCTACGACCAGTTCTACTCCGTCAGCGCGTGGAAGAACGGCTGGGTCGGCTTTGACCGCGTGTGGGATGCGGCGGACAAGACGCCGCCGCTCGACGCGATCCGCTATCCGTGGATGATGGGCGTGAGCATGTGCGACGCCGACGGCGACGGCCTGCGGAACGAGGAAGAGGCGCTGATGGCCAACCTCGCCTCGCCCGACGCCTACCATACCGATCCGTCGCCGCTGTGGATGACGGATTCCACCGTCGCCTCCTTCCAGGTGCCGGTGAAGGAAATCACCGAGGTGGATACGGCCCTGACAGATGCCGTCGGCAATGTGATTACGTACTATGACGGCACCCCTGTCTTGATCCACGCGGTCGTGACGAACGTCAGCTCCTACCTGACGTTCCGCCGCAGCCCGTCGTACACGGCGCTCTACTACAACGATGACGCACTGACCGCGTCGCCGTTCGGCACGGCGCAGTTCGCGTCGTACGAGATGCACGAAGGCTACGATACCGACGGCGACTTCCGCAGCGACAAGACCGAGATGGAGAAGGTGGTCGAGACGACGAGCGATCCGCTGGACTTCGACGACATCAGCCGCCGCCAGTCCATCCACTTCGGCGGCAAGGACGATCCGGGCGTCGCGCTGACGTTCGAGCCGATCCGTCGCAACGCCAACGGGCAGTCGCTCTTCCGCCAGTTCACGGTGGAGGCGTGGGTGCGGCCGGAAGCTCCGGCGGCCGGCGAACGCCAGTATGTCGTCACGCGCGGCATCAACTATCCCGCGTGGGATCTCCTCAACTCCAACACGGTCGTGCGCCTCAACTTCGCGCTCGGCATCGACGCGGACGGCCGTTCGCTGGCGCGCTTCGACAGCTCGACGGACGAGGGCTTCGTGAAGATCACCGGCTCGGCGCTCCCGGCCGACACATGGGTACACCTCGCGCTGACGTTCGACGGCGGGACGCTCCGGCTCTACGAGAACGCCAAGGAAGTCAAGTCGCAGCCGACGACGATGATCCCGGCCAACGGCGTCCACAACCAGATGCAGGATCCGCAGTACGTGCGCGGCTTCCCGTACAACACCTACAGCGCCTACCCGGCGGCGACCGCCCTCGGCGGCAGCCCGCGCGCGGCGGCGTTCGAGGCGGGCGCGGCGGCCGGCGCGGCGTGGGACACGCTTGCGGGCGATTTCTTCAAGGGCAGCGTCGATGAAGTGCGCATCTGGGACGGCGCGCGGACGGCCACCGAGATCGCCGCCGACTACAAGACGCGCTACACGGTGGACGAGGTGAAGGCGCTGCGCGAGACGATTGCCTACCAGCGTCGGCAGGGCTACACGCGCAACGACAACGACACGGCGGCGACGCTCGATCCCGAGCTCGTCCAGCACTACAACTTCACGGCGCTGCCGGGCGCGACGGAGCCGCAGTATGCCCAGAAGGTGCCCGCCGGTTTCGAAGCGAACGTGCTCGCGCTCGTGCGCGATCCGGACGACGCGGTGATGAGCGATCTCGTCAAGGTCGGCTGGTGGAACGACATCCTGACGAACGAGACGATCGCGGCGAACCAGGTCTACACCTCGCCGCACGTCGTGCCGTGGATTCCGAACACGGTCGCCCACCTGCCGCGCCTGAGCGGGACGGTCATGGACAGCGTGTACTGGAGCGCGAACTACGCGGGCTACACGCCGGCCACGTTCCACGGCCTCTCAACGTTCACGTTCCCGAACGCGATGAATCCCTACAACTTCACGTCGCTCAAGCTGGAGGAGGACTATGCGCTCAACAAGTTCCTCAAGCTTGGCGACCTGTACAGCACCTACTACTCCGACATCCGCTACGAGTTCACCGGCACGAGCGATCTCGTTCCGCTCGGCTCGGCCTACGCGCAGCGCCTGGCGGAAAGCTGGGACGGCAACGGGCCGGAAGATGTCTGGGCGATCACGACCGACGGCACGGCGCTTGACGGCGACCCGGACGGCACGGGCATCCCGCAGTGGGCGCGCGACGCCGGCTACACGACGGCGGAGGCGTACGCCCGCGCCCTGTCCCTGGGTGCGACGCCGGGCAACCCCTCT
>Ga0310695_10006434_pt1 | contig 19398 bp, 14 predicted proteins | sample RumenRJG_04DNA_FD_203882 | JGI IMG/M metagenome (GOLD analysis project Ga0310695, IMG submission 203882) | Bovine rumen microbial communities from Lethbridge, Alberta, Canada - RJG_04 (v2) (version 2) | ecosystem: Host-associated > Mammals > Digestive system > Stomach > Rumen | place: Canada...
TGTCAAGGTATTCTGGGCCACCTGTGACGGTCCCGAGAGAAAACACTTCCATGCTCCCGACAACCAGCAGGGCAGCAACGGTCATGACTTGAAGGGCAGTTTCAATGTCGATTGGTCGCTGTATCCCGGCAACTACCTGACGGACTTCATCAAGGGTAACACCTATAACTTCCACGCCATCGTGCGTTACACCAAGCCTCATCACGTCGCCATCGAGGATGGCGAGGAGCCCAGCGGCGCACCTCGCCGTGAGGGTGAAGAGGAAGTGCGCGAGGGCGACTACATGGTATTCCCGCTCGAGGGCGGTGAAGGGGCCATGACCGCCATCAACGAGGTAACGAGCGACTGCTTCCCTGTCGAGGTGACCTACGTCAACATGATGGGTATGACCTCGACCACGCCGTTTGAGGGCCTGAACATCGTTGTCACCCGCTACAGCAACGGCAGCAGCCTCGTGACCAAGGAGATGCGCTAGACCGAATCGACTTCCAACCGATAGACACACACGCACACACACATGCCTATTGGGGGTATTAATTTTGTATTTATAACATCACAAATCCTGCTGGGGAGCGTCCTGTTGTGGGGCGCTCCCTTGTTTGGGCGTTATAGGGGAAAAATGTCGGGAAAATGAAATATTTTTGGGATTTTGTGAAACTTTTTGGGGTGGTTGTGCGTCTATAGTGTAGAGAGAGAATAACAACAATGAAAAATAAGAAGAATATGAAGAAATGTTTTTTACTGGGGCTGATGGTCCTTGCAGCCATGACGATGACGTCATGCCTGAGTGTGAATCTGGGTAACGGTGATGTCGATACCACGCCAACCCAAGTGCCTAACCTGAACCAATCGACGACGATGCAGGCGTTTGACGAGTTGGAAATCGCCGGGGCGTTCAAGGTCATCTATGAGCAGGGCAAGAGCCACAGCGTGCGCATCGAGGCCAGCGAGCAGGCCCTGAAGGAGATGACGGTCTATGTCAAGGATGGTGAACTGCGCATCCGCAAGGCTGTCAACAAGCCCACGGTGTCGTTCAGTGACGTGAAACTCTATGTCACCTCGCCGACCATCGAGGGCATCGAGATTGCGGGCAGTGGCGCGTTCACCGCCAGCAAGCCCATCACGACCCGTGACCTGAAAACCGAGATTGCCGGATCGGGCAAAATCCTCCTGGTGGGCGTGACCGGTGTTGAGACCGACATGGAAATCGCGGGATCGGGCAATATCGAGATCGGCCAATTGGACACCGAGAGCGCCAAGGCCGAGATTGCCGGCAGTGGCGACGTCAACCTGGGCGTGCTCAACTGCAAGAAATTCAATATTGAGATTGCCGGCTCGGGCAACGTGAACTGTGAGCACATCGACGCCGATGATGTCCACACCGAGATTGCCGGCAGCGGCGACGTCAACCTCAAGGGCACCGTGCGCCACCAGAGCAAGGACATCGTTGGCAGCGGCAAGGTGAACATCAGTGAGAAGTGAGGAGTTAGGAGTTAGGAGTTTGATTCAGTTTCCTTCTCAATCCTTATTCCCAATTGAACTAGCATCTCGGCGGTGGTGCTGTGGCGCTTGCCGTTGAGGTCATTCAGATAGGCGTTGACATCGGTCGGCGCCATTTTTCGTGCATTGTTGAAGCGCTCGGGTCGGGTGATGCGCGTGAACACGACGCGCTGGATGTCTCTCTTGTGGCAACGGCCCATGCTATAGCCCATGTGCTCGGGATGCTTGCCGGGCCCGTTTGAAGACCAGTAGGTGACGGTGTCGCCCTGACAGCCCATGAAGATGACGCTGTGACCGGCTTCCTGGTCGGCAGTCTTGTCGTCATTGCAGCCGATGATGGCCCCGCTGTCGCTGCCGCGGGTCTCGTTGCGGTTCCAGAATATCTTCATCAGGTCGCCTGGCAGGGCGCGCTGCCAGATGTCGAGAGCGCACCATTCGCCATCTGACAGGTAGCGCTCATCGGGCGTCTCGCGGTTGCGCACGCTCTTGGCCCCGCGATAGGCCGTGAAACTGTAGCCGGCACCCAGTTCGCGCACCAGCACGCCCAGTCCGGGTCCATTGGCGTTGGCACGCCCCCAGAAGCCCACGCCATCGTCCTGTCCCACCCCCTCGGGGTTGAACTCATCGGCGATGCCCACGCGGGGCTTCATGTTGACCCACGCCTCGCGCTTGATCTTGCCCCTGGTGTCCCAGATGAGCAGCGCCTTGATGAGCACGCCATAGGTGGCGCTGGAACAGAAGGACGGTTGGGCCAGCATCGGGTCAAATCGGGGCCGCTCGTCGTCCACGCCCATCTGATAGGCATCGTGCAGGCCACGCCAGGTGGTCCGGGCAAACAACTCGTTGGGCCGGCTGCCCGTGTAGTAACCGCCATGCTCGGGAAATGAATCGATGGCGGCCAGCACGGCCCGCTGCCAGGCCTGGTTCACCTTGTCCTTGCCCTGGACGGCACCCGCCAGGCACAGCACGGCCAGGATTGCAATAATCGCGCGTTTCATCGGCTATTTCTCATCATAGCGTGCAGCCACCACGTCCCAGTCGATAATCTGCCACAAGGCAGCCAGGTGGTCGGGACGGCGGTTCTGGTAGTCGAGGTAGTATGCATGCTCCCACACGTCCATCGTCAACAGCGGGCGCAGGCCGTGCTGGATGGGGTTGGCGGCATTGGCCTCCTGGGTAATCTTCAGGTTGCCCTCCTTGTCGGCACTGAGCCATGCCCAGCCCGAGCCAAACAGCGTCGCGCCAGCCTTGGCAAAGATGTCCTTGAAGGCCTCAAACGAGCCAAACTCCTCGTTGATGGCTTGAGCCAGACGGCCCGTGGGCGCATTGTCGGCACGCGGAGCCCTGAACTGCGAGAAATACAGGTTGTGGTTCAGGATCTGGCCGGCATTGTTGAGCATTCCGCCCTGCGCGTTCAGGATAACCTCCTCCAGCGACTTGCCTTCCAGCCCGCTACCAGGCAGGGCGGCATTCAGGTTGTTCACATAGGCCGCCAGATGCTTTCCGTGGTGAAATCCCAGGGTCAAGGCGCTGATCACAGGCTCCAGAGCATCGTGGGCATAGGGCAGAGTCATCAACTCAAATTTTCCGTCAATCGGCATTGTCTCTTTCATGATTGATATCGTTTTAATGGTGAATAAAGGAATATTTAGGGCAAATATACTCAATCATACCGAAAAAACACGCATCCCGGGGCGCAAAAAATGAAAAGGTGCCATGTTGCTGCCCACGTTTAGCGTAAAAAGCACTACCTTTGCCGCCATTATGACGGAAAGGAATCATCAGGCCAGGACACTCTATGTGAGCGACATGGACGGGACGCTGCTGGGCGAGGACTCACGGCTGTCTGCCGCAACGGTCACCACGCTTAACCGCATCATCGGCGAGATGGGCGGCCTGTTCACCGTCGCCACGGCGCGCACGCCAGCCACCGTCGTGCCCCTGATGCAAGAGGTACGGGCCACGCTGCCGTTCATTGTCATCGGCGGTTCAGCCATGTGGGATCCTGTCAGGTCACGATTTGAGCACACGCGCGGCATCGACGACATGACCGTCAATGCGGTGGCCGACGTGTTTGACCGCCACGGGCTGCACCCCTTCATCTACCGCCGCCACGGCGACAACCTGCTGCACACCCACCACTACGGCCCCATGTCACCCCAGGAAGAGCGCTTCGTCAACGAGCGGCAGCACCTGCCGTTGAAGCGGTTCTTCCTTGATGACGCCGATTACCGCCACAGCGACGACGAGGCGCTGCTCATCTTCTCGATGAACAGGTTTGCCGTTCTCGAGGCCATCGCCAGCGACCTGCGCGCCATGGTGCCCACCTGCTCGGTAATGGTCTATCACGACATCTTTGACCCCCAAGAGGGCTACCTGGAAATCTTCACCGCCGGCACGAGCAAGGCAGGTGCCATCCGGCGCCTGGCGCGGCAAGTGGGAGCGTCGAGGGTGGTGGTCTTCGGCGACAACCGCAACGACATTGCCATGATGCAGGCCGCCGACCACAGTGTAGCCGTCTATAACGCCTTTACCGAAGTCAAGGCGGCCGCCAGCGAGGTCATCGGCCCCAACACCGCCGACAGCGTCGCGCACTGGATCGAGAGGGACCTCATCAATCACCCCTAGCGCTGAAAAACTTGAAACTATTAACAATCAACTGTTAACTGTTTACTAAAAAAATACTACCTTTGCATCGCATGGTAAACTTGCGTAACATATATGACTCGCGGCGCATCTGGAAGGTGGTCTTCATCGCCATCTCGCTGGTGCTGGTGGCGCTCTTCCTGTACATTTCTAACAACCTGGTCAAGGACCTGGCCGTGCAGGAGCGTGAGCGCATGGAAATCTGGGCCAATGCCACCCAGGAGTTAGCGACCATGGGCAGCAGCCCCGAGGAAGATGCCGAGGGGAACCCCATTCCAGCGAGCGCGACCGACGTCGATTTCCTGCTGAGCATCATCGAGGGCAACCACAACATTCCCGTGCTGCTCGTTGACGACAAGGACAACATCTTGCAGCACCGCAACTTCCAGTTGCCCGAGCCCGAGGACAACCCCATCGACATCTCACCCGCCAATCTGGAGTACCTCAACAAGAAACTGCGCCACCTCAAGAACAGCCAGAACAAGATCGACATCAAGATTGACAAGAACGACACCCAATACCTCTACTACGAGGACTCGACACTGCTGCGCCGCCTAGCCTACTTCCCTTACATCCAGTTGGCGGTGCTCATTCTCTTCTTTGCCATCGCCTATTTTGCCCTGATGAGCATCAAGAAGGCCGAGCAGAACAAGGTGTGGGTCGGCCTGTCCAAGGAGACCGCCCACCAGTTGGGCACCCCCATCTCCTCGCTCATGGCGTGGACCCAACTGCTCGAGTCGATGGGTGTGGACAAGAGCATCGTGACCGACATGGACAAGGACGTCAAGCGGCTCTCGACCATTGCCGACCGCTTCTCCAAGATCGGCTCCATGCCCGACAAGGAACTCGTCTCGATCAACGAGGCCGTCACCACGAGCCTGGAATACATGCGGGCCCGCATTCCCAAGCGCGTCAGCCTGCACATCCACACCAACGACCAGACCAACAACGGCGTGATGCTCAGCCAGACGCTCTTTGCCTGGGTGATGGAGAACCTGACCAAGAATGCCGTGGATGCCATGGATGGCGCCGGACAACTCGACATCACCGTCGAGGACAGCCCCAACAACGTCGTCATTCTGGTCAAGGACACCGGCAAGGGCATCGCGCGCAAGAACTTCAAGAACGTCTTCAATCCCGGCTTCACGACCAAGAAGCGCGGCTGGGGCCTCGGCCTGACGCTGGTCAAGCGCATTATCGAGGAATACCACAACGGACAGATCTACATCAAGGAATCGGAGGTGGGCAAGGGCACCACATTCGGCATCGAACTCCCCAAAGTCAAGTCTGAATCATGAGCATGAACCCTAACACCACAAGCAACAACAGCGCCTCGGTCACCATGCTGGGAACAGGAAACGCCATGTGTGTCAACTGCTACAACACGTGTTTCTACCTGCGCTCGCCACGGGGCGGCATGCTGGTGGACGGCGGCGGCGGCAACGGCATCTTCACCCAACTCATGGCGGCCAAGATCCCCTTTGAGAGCATCCGCCACATGTTTGTCACCCATTGTCACACCGACCACATCCTGGGAGCCATCTGGATGATGCGCAAGATCTCGCCCATGATTTTCAAGGGCAAGCACCGCGGCCCGTTCACCATCTACTGCAACGATGCCGTGCGCCACGCCCTCTACACTACGAGCCAACTCATGATACCCGAGAAGATTTTCAAGTCCATCGGCCAGACGATCATCCTGCGCGAGGTCGGCGACGGCGAGTCGGTCGAGATCGATGATATGAGGGTCACCTTCTTTGACATCGCGTCCAGCAAGGCCAAGCAATACGGCTTCGAGGCCAAGTTGCCCGACGGGCAGCGACTCGTGTGCCTGGGCGACGAGCCCTATGGCGTCCAGAGCGAGCCCTACGCCCGCGGCTGCGACTGGCTGATGTGTGAGGCCTTCTGCCTCTACAAGGACCAGGCCACCTTCAACCCCTACGAGAAAAATCACAGCACCGCCCTTGATGCCGGCATGCTAGCCCAGGAACTGGGTGTCAAGCACCTCGTGCTCTACCACACCGAGGACACCCACCTCGACACCCGCGCCGCTACCTACGCGGCCGAGGCCGCCCGCTACTACAAGGGCCCCATCCTCGTCCCCAACGACCTCGACACCTTCTCCCTCAAGTAACCAGATTTCACTGACCCAAAGCCGTTTTTTCTCAAACAACTGGAACAACTTTAAGACAACATAAACGACTTTCTAAATCTGAGTCCATGTTTAAATAATCTCTCAAGCAGGAGAGAGCCTGCGGCTTGGCGTGAGATTGAGGAACAGGCGGGTGTGAGATTGTGTTGAGGAAGGGGCTGGCAGACGCCGTCAGAAGACTCAGAATAATTGGTTGTTGAGAAAAACTTGAAACTATTAACTATCAACTGTTAACTGTTAACTAAAAAAAATGACTACCTTTGCAGTTCAGTTGTGATGAGAAACGATTGGATATACTGGTTGATGGCGGTTGCCGTGAGCGTGCTGCTCGTGGCTTGTGCCAGCATCGGGTCGCCGGAGGGCGGTCCGCGCGACTACACACCGCCCCAGGTGGTGAAATCATCGCCCGAGGCTGGGGCACTCAACTTCAAGGGGCAGAAGGTGGAGATCACCTTTGACGAAATCGTCAACCTCAAGGACCAGCAGAAGAAGGTCATCGTGTCGCCGGCGCCCAAGTCCATGCCCATGATCCGCACGGTGGGCAAGAAGGTCACCATCGAGTTCCGCGAGCCGCTGGAGGAGAACACGACCTATGTCATCGACTTCTCCAATGCCATCGAGGACAACAACGAGAGCAACCAGATGGACGGCTACACGTTTGCCTTCTCGACAGGCGACGTGATCGACACGCTGGCGGTCTCGGGCATCGTGCTGCGGGCCAACGACCTGGAGCCCATGCAGCATGTCATCGTCGGCCTGCACAGCAATCTGGACGACACCGCGTTCACCCATGTTCCGCTGGAGCGCGTGAGCCGCACCAACGACCGCGGCAAGTTCACGATCCGCAACCTCAAGCCCGGCAGTTACCACGTGTTTGCCCTGAGCGACGTGGACGGTGACTACCGCATGGCCCGCACCGAGGACATCGCCTTCCTGGACGAGATCATCGTGCCCTCGACCAGCCAGTACACCTCCCAGGACACAGTCTTCACCTATGACCACCGCATCGACACGGTGACCACCGGCACCCACACGATGTACCTGCCCAACGACCTGCTGCTGTGCATGTTCAACGAGGGTTACCGCTCGCACTACCTGAGGCAGACCAGCCGCCCTGCCGCCAACAGGCTGCATGTGCTCTTTGGCGCCCCCAACGACACGCTGCCGTCAATGGAGGTGCTGCGTCCCGCCGAGCACCAGCGCGACTGGTACCGCGTGGAGCGCACCGTGGACAACGACTCGCTGTTCTACTGGATCACCGACTCGGCCATGATCAAGACCGACACCATCATCGTGGCGATGACCTACCTGCGCACCGACACCGCCGACCAACTCGAGCAGGTGACAGACACCATCCGCTTTGGCTACCGCAAGCCCAATGCCCAGGTCAAGGAAGAGGAGAAGAAGGCCAAGGAGAAAGCCGAACGCGCCAAGCGCCTGGCCCAACTGCTCGAGAAGAAGGACAAAGCGGCCGCCCAGGGCAAGGAACTGGATGAAGGCGAACTCGACGAGATCAAGGAACTGCAACGCGTTGACCCCAACGACATACCCAAACTCAACATGGAACTGACCCGCAACGGCAACATCGACGTGGGCGACTCCATCGTGCTCAAGTTTGACACACCCATTGCCGGCATCGATGCCGGCGGCGTCCACCTGGAGATGAAGCGCGACACGCTGTGGGTGCCCTATCCCGGCACCATGCCCCGGTTCCGTCCTGTTGACGACTGCAACCCGATGCGCTACTGGCTCCCCGTGGCCCTGCAGCCCGACTCGACCTACCGCCTGACCATCGACAGCGCGGCAGTGACGTCGGTCTATGGCCTGCACAACGAACCGTTAAATAAGGAATTGAAGGTCAGGGGTTTGGAACAATATGCCAACGTCTATTTCAAGGTCAACGTCAAGGACAGCGCCTTTGTCGAACTGCTGGGCAGCGGCGAGAAGATGATGAGGACAGCCATGGTCAACGGCGGCGAGTTTGAATTCACCAACGTGCCTCCGGGCACCTACTACCTGCGGCTGACCATCGATGCCAACGGAAACGGCAAGTGGGACACCGGCAACTACAAGAGCCACCTGCAGCCCGAGGAGGTGTATTACTACCCCAAGAAATTGCGCCTGCGCGCCAACTGGGACCTGGACGAGTCCTGGAACATCTATCAGACCGCCCTCGACCTGCAGAAGCCCGAGGACATCAGGCGCAACAAGCCCGAGCAGGCCAAGAACAAGGTCGAGAAGAAGCAGGACAATAACGGCCAGCAGGACGAGGAGGAAGAAGATGAGTTCGGCACCGGCTTTAACAACACCTACACGGGCAACAAGTACAATGACATGAAAAACAGGCGCCTCACGAGATAACACGCGACGGCCCTGTGAATGATTACGGCCCACCCCGATAATGACAGAAGTCTGTCGTGAGGTCGATGGCCTTGAATCGCACTCGCCCCTGAGGAGGGGGGTGAGGTGGTCGGTGCCGGGTAGCGGCCAGACGTCGATCGTGTCATGAGAATCGTCCACCTGGACCGGCGGCACCACTGCCGACGGGCTCCAGATGGACGATCGCCCCTATCAATCACTTTTTTATTCGCCCAAGGCCGAGGCCATCACCGCCAGACGAAAACCGCCACCAATCCAACCCTGGTTAAATGAGTCCTCGACATGAATCCAAAGGGTCTCACAATAGTTGGCGTCAGTTTTGGTACTGCCGCCCATCTTGTAATGGCCATCTTCGTATCCTATGAGTTCTTCTCCAACGCCAGGCATACCATATACCCATTCATTCACATTGCCGCTCATGTCATACAACCCTAACTCATTGGGCTTTTTCAGGCCAACGGGAAGCGTAATAGAATGAATGTATAAACTCCAATTGAATATTTCAGGCCAGTTGCCTTCATACCATGCGACCTCTTCAATATCGTCGCTGCCAGCGTAGGTATAACCTTGACTCAGACGGCCTCCAAGCGCGGCATACTGCCACTGATCGTAGGTGGGCATGCGGAACTCTATGCCGGTCAACTCACTTAGTTTCACAATGAAATCTTGGCACTCCTGCCATGTGGTGTGAGTTACCGGATCGGTGGGGCCTGGTTCATACACTATAGCCGAATTCTGCTCTTCGCCCATCACGGCCTTCCACAGTTCGTGGGTCACTTCGGTCTGACCAATATAGAAATCATGCAATTCATGACTTAGTAATGCTCCTCCATTAGCAGCATACCAGCCGCCTTCAACCGGCATCATCGCGAACGACACGCCGTTGACCGTGAACACTCGGGCGTTCTCCGGAACGGGCGGGACTTGGCGAATCCACTCGTGCTCGCCTGTCAGCACAAAGTCGACCAAGGACGTCACGTCGCTGATGTCCACCTTCAGGTCACCGTTCACGTCGCAATTTATCCTGCCGCCGCTAGGGCTATTCAACAAGGTATCCACTAGGTTTGTCACATCAGTGATGTTAATGTACGCGTCAACATACACATTACCTCGCAGAATGATTGACGAACCGCTGAACGGGAACAGCAGCATGAGCAACAGCGGCATCACAATCACCTTTAATAAAGTCTTCTTTTCCATAATCTTTCTCTTCTCTTAATGGCGATTATATAGATGTTGGCCCGAACCCTGCGGGGCTAATGCGAATTTCACGAATTAGTTTTATATGTTTTTCGTGAAATACGTTTTTCTTAGCGAAATTAGCATTAAAAAACTTTTCAGGGTCAACTGCTTTATCGTTACCATTGTTTTTATTGTTAATAAATGCGATTATATCGGTATCTGATCCCCGACCTATCGGGAAAAATGTCCGTTGAAATCGGGGTTTTTCGGTTTTTTAGTAGGTGTCGAAGTAGCCCTCGTAGGTGTTGCCCAGGGGCGTGTCGATGGTGATGAGGTAGTCATCGGCCACAAGCGACGAGATGTCGATGGTATCATAGGAGCCGCCCACCTGCGTCGTCAGCACCGTTGCCCACGTGCTCATGGACGTGATCTCCACATCATAATAACTCACAAACCCCATGCCGTCAATGATAATCTCCTGAGTTTCATTGTCATAATACACCTCAGGCTCATCAGCCGGAACAGGGATGTCGATGCGATCATCGACAACACCTCCATTGTGAACTACAATGTGTCTTCTGGTTGCAAATGCCATGCTCGAGAAGACGATAAAGCAAATAAGTAATAGCAATTGTTTCTTCATAAAATACTAGGTTAAAAAATTTGCTACAAAATTAACATTAGTAATTATTGTCAACAAATTTTTTAACTTATACATCATCATCGTAATTATCTGAAAATCAATTAGATCGGATTTTTTAACTTATACATGTATTCTTGTGTGTTATTTCAAGCATAGTGTAATCGTGGCGGGATTGAGAATCGCATTATTTGGAGACGTATGTTGCGATATACTGCGCTAGAGTTCCATCCCAGCCAATCTTTTTGGCTAAACGTTGTTTGATTATTCCAACGCTGGACGGATTTGAGTATCCCATAATCATTACAATCTGTATGCATGAGAAATTCAATGTGGATAATGCCAATAACAAAATATCTTTATCTTTCAAATCCGGGTTCCTCTTCACAGTGTCAGACAATATATTATTATATCTCATGTCGATGTAATCATATAGTTTTTCCCATTTTTCCTTATTCTCTTCTTGATTCTGCAAGATTTCATTGAATTTGTGTGCCAGTTTATGGCTTGGTGCACGATAGCAGCCTTCAATGACATTGCGCATGAGCCACATATGGGAATCGAGATAATCTTTAAGTTTTTTATCTCTAATATTCAGTTCATTGATGGTGGCTCTTAATGAATCGAGTTCACAGATGTGGGTATCCGCTGTATTCCTCAGTTCATTGATGAGAACGCTATATCGGTGTTTCTTGGTGTAATATTGATAGGATAAAAGGCTTAGGGCAATGACCGACAGAATAATAACCGTGAGTAACCAGGTGTTGTGACGCCGCTGGTGTTCTCGCTTATGCTGAGCGATGAGCCTGTCGTGAGCCGACTCAGCCTTCATGATTACTGACGAGGCATTGAGCAACAACAGGGAATCATCAAGACGCTTGGTTTCATCATCCATCTGATTAAATGTTGAGGAGTCGCCCCTGGCTAGCGCAATTTCGCCAAGGCTTTCCAGATACATCATTCTGTCGATGACATCAGAGAGATCCCGATTATTTGTTGAGTTAAGCAAGAGTTCAGCCGAGTCGGGCATCCCAAGTCTGGAATACACGTCTGCCGAGATAGCGCAGAACTCAAAGTTGTTTGTTCCCCGACGCATGGCCAGCACTTCCCGAATCATCTGCTGTGCGGGCAGGTATTTCTCCTGAGTATAATAAGTCTGAACAAGCGCCTGAAGGGCTTTACTGTAACTAGACGTATCACCTATTTGCCTAGCATAATCCCTAGCAGACAAGAGCATGGATTCGCTCTTTTGGGGCATTTTCAACCGGTATAATGAGCCCAGATTAATCATGCAGGCGAGTTGATAGTGCTGGTCATCGGTGTGCTTCAGATGGTCAAGTGCTATTTCATATTTTTCAATATCCTTGCCATCCATGGCATAATGGTCACGATAGAGTGCGCCCATTCTCAGATTGGCGTAGCCCAGGTTGAAGTAGTCGTCGGGGGCGGCGGTGGCCTCGGCGGTCTTGTAGTAGAACATCGCGCTGTCCACCTGGCCCAGTTCCTCCATGACGGTGCCCTTGTAGAGGTGGCAGCGGGTGAGTTTCTCGCGCTCGCCGTCGTGGGCGCGGTAATAGGCCAGCGCGCGGTTGATGGCGCTGTCGCTGGTGGCCGGGATATAGCAGCGGTAGCGCGCCTGGGTCAGCAGCAGGTCACGGTAGGCCCGGTCGCCGTCGGTCGTGAGGCTGCCCGCATCGATGGCCTCGACCAGCGCCAGGGCGCTGTCCGCGTCGTCGTGCATCAGGCTGTCGGCCGCCTCGAGCCGCCCATCATAGCGGTGCATGCCATCACAGCCCGTGACCACCGCCACGAGCCCCACCGTCAACACTATGATCCACAAGAGCCACTTCATTGCCCGCAAAGGTAACACTTTTTCCCGAAAACGCCCCTCGCCAGACCCTGATTCTCACGAGGCCGTGTCATAAATGGCGACTGGAACTTTTCATCGCGCTACGCGCGAGAAATCAAGCAAAATTTAAATAAAATTGAAGTGAAAATTCATTTTTTTGATTTCTCGGCCGCAAGGCCGATTTAAAACAAGCCAGTGAATTAATGGCGACTGGAACTGTCCATCGCGCTTCGCGCGAGAAATCAATCAAAATTTTAAATATAATTGAAGTGAAAATTTATTTTTTTGATTTCTCGGCCGTAAGGCCGATTTAAAACAAGCGAATGGATGATGACACTGCCCCGACGACGTCGCCAATTGGTCGGGCCTTTACGAAGCCCGTCTGCACCATTAACCGCCCGGGAGGGGGGTGAGGCGGCATCTATATTCATTGCCTTTTTTCTCTCTTGCTCCAGTTGATTGAGTTCACTGGTTGTCCATGGGGATGGCCTTGATGGTACCCAGTTTGCGCACGGTGACCTTTGAGGGGCTGCCCTTGTAATAGACCTTCCCGGTGCCGCTGCCGCTCACCTTGAGGTCACCGCCATTGACCTTGCAGCCGATGGTTCCAGTTCCCATGATGCGGCACGAGACATCTGTAGCCTCCACCTTGTCGGCCTGGATTTCTCCCGTCCCGACCAGCCTCAACGCCAAGTCGTCACACGAGCCGTCACAGATGATCTTGCCCTTTCCGCTCAGGATCTGCAATTCGAGCCGTGAGGCACGCACGGCATTGAGGATAATCTTGCCATTGTCGGTGAGGCGCGCCTTGAAGGCCTTCAATGGCGGCAACCCGATGACCCGCAACGTGTTCTTGCCGTCATTCTCCACCTCGTCGAGCGTTGAGGAATAGACGGTGAGGGTGGAGGGCAGGTCTTGGGGATGATTATATTCATCGGCAATCTGGATGCTCAGTCGTCCCTTGCTCGAGATGCTGAACATCAAGTGACTGGCCGCCTCCTGTGAGCAAGTGAACGTCACCATTCCAGCCGAATCGGCATTACAGCGATACACCACATCAATGTCATCAATCAGCGACAAGTGGGTAAAGTCACCCACCTTCAACTCGTGACGGGTAACCTGGGCTTTGGCGGCCATGAACACGGCAGCCAGCATCACAATGCTAATCAATGCTTTTTTCATCATCTGTTTCTTGGATTGGATTGTCTATATTGGGAAGTATATCTTTCTCGATATGGTCCAGGATAGCATCAAGTGAGGCCCGCGTGTCGGCCTGGAGCATGGCGATGCGCAGTGGGCGGAAGTTGCGTATGCCCTTGAAGAGCGGCGTCACGGCCAGATGGCGGCGGATGTGGAGGATACCGCGGTACTCGTCGATGCGGTCGATACTCTCGTCGATCTGCCGGCGGATGAGGGCCATCTTCTCGCTGACGTCGATGGCGGGCACCTCGCCCGTGAGGAGGTACTGCTTCATCTCGCGGAAAATCCACGGTGCGCCGATGCTTGCACGGCCCACCATGACGCCGTCCACGCCGTAGCGGTCAAAGCACTCCTTCAAGCGCTGCGGGGTCGTCACGTCACCGTTGCCGATGATGGGAATCTTCATCCTGGGATTATTCTTCACCTCACCGATGAGTGTCCAGTCGGCCTCGCCGCTGTAGATCTGTGATCGCGTGCGGCCGTGTATGGTCAGGGCGGCAATGCCGCAGTCCTGCAACTGCTCGGCCAGGTCAACGATAATCTTGTTGTCATGGTCCCAGCCCAGGCGGGTCTTCACCGTGACGGGGATGTCCACGGCCTGGACGATGGCGCGGGTGATCTCGAGCAGCAGCGGCACGTTGCGCAGCATGCCCGCCCCCGAGCCCTTGCCGGCGATTTTCTTGACCGGGCAGCCCCAGTTGATGTCGATGATGTCGGGGTGGGCTGTGGCGGCAATGCGTGCGGCCTCGACCATCGAGTCCACGTCGCGTCCGTAGATCTGGATGGCGGCAGGGCGCTCACCGGGGGCAATCGACATCTTCTGTATCGATCGCTCGATGTTGCGAATCAGCGCATCGGCGCTGACAAACTCGGTATAGACCATGTCGGCACCCTGTTCACGGCAGATGAGCCTGAACGACTGATCGGTGACATCCTCCATCGGTGCCAGCATCACTGGGCGCTCGCCCAAATCTATTTGCCCTATTTTCATCGTGAGTGTTGTGCTCTGGATTTGTTTTAATCGTGCGAAATTACACTATTTTACCCATCTGGCCAAACCATTAACGCATTTTAGGACAATAATAGGGAAAATGCAGCCATTCGGCGAAAACGCCTGCTACCAAATCCCATGCCTGGGCACCAAGCCGCAAAGCATTTAATATCGCAGTTGGCCCTGCGTTGAAACGCCTCGACATTAAACCGTGCTAACGCACGGGAAATCTTCAATTTTTTAAATTATATTTAATTTCCCGCTTGCAGGGCGGTTAAAACTGCAGTTTATGAATTATGACACACCATCATAGCACCGATGGACCGAGGGATATATCACTGCCCGCAAAAAAAATATGGCCACAACCCGTTGCAGGTCGCGGCCATAGGTCACATGGACCGGGTCTGATGGTTATGAATTGATGGCGACCTTGATGGTCGAGACGTGGCTGCCGCTGCGGCCCTGCAGGATGTAGATGCCGCGGGGCAGGTGCTGGAGGCCCACGGCGTCCTTTCCGGTGGCTACACGCTGTCCGCCCATGTTATAGACGGTGATGGCGCCAGGATAGGTCGCCACCTTGTCACGCACCGCGATCATCGGGCCCTCGTCAACAACATTCTCGACAACCGTTGCCTGATCGACGGTCACGCCGTCGGCCGTGATGACGAAGAAGTAGTCGCGGTCGGCCGTGATGTCATAGTCGGGCAACTGCAGGCCATTGTTCCAGTTGTTGAAGATGAGGTGGTAGTTGCCGCTGTTGGCATCGAGCAGGAACACCTTGTAGTTGGTGCCATTGACGATGGAATCGCCCACGCTGGCCTCGCCAGGCCATGCTCCGAAGAGTTCGCTGTCGCCCCAAGCATACAGTCCCAGGGCATCCCAGCCGGTCTGGTCGTTGACAAAGATGTAGTGCTGTGACGCGGGAATGCGGGGCAACTCGCCACTGATGGCAAACTCGTCGATAGCCAGCGCCATGGCGCCCTGGGCAGCGGTGCCGCTGGCCACACTGATGTTCCAGGCCAGATAGAGGTCACAGCCACGCGAGATGCTGGTGCCCAGCATGGCGTTCACGGGAACGGTCTCGCCAGGGACGGTCTCATAGCCGGCCGTCTGGCTGTCGGGGGCGAAGTAGGTGTAGAAGTCGCTGCCGGCGCTGGTCCAGTTGCGGCCGTCGATGGAGTAGTACAACTGCACGGCAAATCCTGCACTGTTGTTGCCCTGGCGGTACTTCTCCACGTTGTAGGAGATGTTGACGTTCTCAATGTCCTTCTTGCCCGTGTTGAGCAGGTGGGCATACACGTTGACACACCTCGTGCCGCCATCGACACCTGTCGAGATGCCGCCCGGCGCGCGGTCGCTACCGTCGTTGTCGCCAAAGTTCCACGTGCCGTTCTTGGCATTGCTGGGCAGGCTGACGCCACCGCTGTACATCGTGTGGTCATCGGCCATGTCAAAGCGGCCCACCGTGCGCGGCGCGGTGAGTATGCGGTCGATGCGCCATGCGTCGGGCAGTGCCGCAGTGGCCTCATCGCCCATGATGTCAAACGACTCGCTGGCGCTCAGGACGCCTTCGTTCAGTTCGATGGCGGGATAGGTCACGACCTCGGTCTGGGCCGTAGCAACCTTGACGGTAGCCGTCTGGGAGAAGTCGCCCGTCGTGGCCGTCACGGTATATTCACCGTTCTCGCCATTGCTGGTGAACACCTGGTCGGCGTCAATGTCGCCACCAGCGCTCAGAGTCATCACCACAGGCTCGGGAGCCTCGATTTCCATGCCGAACTGGTCGCGCACGGTCACCTTGTAGTGGACTTGACCGGCGGTGTGGTCAACACAGTTGGTGAAGCCGTTCAAGGCGTTGCTGGCATACTGGCGCATGGAGGCGGCCTCGGCGGCGGTGATTCCGCTGGGGGCCCAGGTGATCGTCAAGGGATCGACGCCATAGATCAAGCCATACTCCATCGCTGCCGCCATATAGGTGGCCTTGAGGGTCGGATGGCGGTCATCGAGGAACCACGACAACGTGCCCTCGTTGCCCTCTTGCTCATAGACGGCCTCATAGGCCAGACCCACGGGGCACAAGGTCACGCCCAGGTCGAGAGCCACCTCCTGGCAGTTCTTGACAAAGGTGGCATTGAAAGCGCTATAGTTCTCCCAGTCACCGCTGTAGGCCCAGTTGATGGGCACGATGATCACGGCATTGGGATTGGGGCAATAGTCACGGATGTAGTCCACCCAGCGCTTCACGTTGGCGCGGAAGGTCTCGATGTCGGTGCGGGGCAGGCTGCTCTGCTCTTGCAGGATGATGTGGCTCCAGGCCTCGCTGCGCACGAGCATCTTGGCGCCGGGATTGCCATCCTCGGCCACACCGTCGCCCTCGTCCCAGTGGGTCTTGAGCGACTTGCCCAGCAGCGTGTGCTTGGTCCAGTGGGCATCCACGCCCATCGCCTCGGCGATATTGTTGAACACGGCGTCCTGGTCGTTGTAATAGATCAGGCTGTTGTTGAGCGAGAGCACCTTGACCTGCTCGGGCAACTGCGGCACGAGCACGACATCGGCGGGCTGCAGCGTCATCGTGGTGGGCGTGGAGGCTGCCAGCACCAGTTCATATTCACCAGTGGCGAGGTTGAAAGTCACGTCATAGGTACCCGGCGCGGTGGAGACGCGGCCAGTGGCGCCCTTGACGAGCGTGCCGCTGGTATTGTCGCCGGTGAGGTCGCCCTCGGCACCCCACACGCCGCCCATGCCCAGGCGCTGATAGATGCGCCAGTGGCTGTAGCCGTCACCCACGGCGGGCATGGTCACCTGGCCCTTGAAGATCTTGTCCTCGACCAGGTCCAACTTGCCCGTGGCGTCCATGTAGTTCCAGCCATTGTTGTCGCCGATGACATAGACCGCGGTCAGGCCCGTGTCGTCATCATCGCTCTCGAGCAGCAGGGTAGCCGCGCCATTGGCGATATTGAGCACAATGCGCTTGCACACATAGGAGTTGCCACCGCAGGAGATATTGTCGTTGGTGCCCAGCACGAGGCTATAGGGCACACCCATCTGGATGCTGGTGCCGTTGCTGCCATAGTTGCAGGCACTGGTCCAACCCGAGTCGGCGACCTTGAAAGCGCCGCTCAGCGCTTTGTCATAGAGCACATAGGTGCCATTGCCCTCGTCGCTGAACTCCCACTCGGCAGTAGCACCCCAACTGTTCACTTCGCCACGCAGGTAGATGCCCGAAGCGACAAACGGGGGCCTCGACGGGTCCACATAGCCGTCATAGTTCTCGGGGTCGGTAATCTCGGTCACGGCATCACCGGTGAGGCACAGGTAGTGGTCACGGTCGGCTGTGACAACAGCGTTCAGGGTGTTGCCGGTGCCGTCGGTAAAGGCGAGCGCATGCTCGGTGCCGTCCATATCGAGCGACCAGACCTTGTAGGTCACACCATTGACCACAGCAGTGCTCGTGGCAGCCTGGGCCTCGCCACCGTTATCGGCCATATACATGGCGCTCCACTTGGTCACATCCTCGACATAGATGTAACAAGCCTGGTCCTGGGAGGCAAACGTGGCGTCGATGACCACATTGTCGATCGACAGACCCATGGCCTTGTTGGGGCTGGTGCCGCTGGCCACACTAATGTTCCAGGCCAGGTACAGGTCACCGCCGGCGGGCAGGTTGACCATGAGTTGCTTGCCGGTTACCGCCGTGGTGCTGATGGGCACGACTGCGGCGCCCGCAGTGGCAGCATCGGGAGCAAAGTAGTTGTAGAAATCGTCTCCCGCATTGTTCCACGTGACACCATCGGTCGAGACGTACAACTGGACGGCAAAGCCCGCGGGATTGTCACCGTCGCGGTACTTCTCGATGTCATAGTTCAGGGTCAGCCTGCTGACGGGCTCATCGGCCGCATTGCGCAGGCATGTCATCACGTTGATGCAGCGGGTACCATTGCTCACGGTAGTGGACAAGCCGCCCACCGAGCAGTCACCAGCAACGCTGCTTGACATGAAGTTCCAGGTGCCGTTTGAGGCATTGCTGGCCAGGCTGGTGCCACCGGCATACATCACAGTGGCCGATGCCGAGGCAAAGTTGCCCACCGTGCGCGGAGCATCCATCTGCCTCTCCACACGCCAGCCCTCGGGCATGGCCAGGGTGGCAGCCTGGGCATCGCTGTCCCACATGCTGTCAAAATTCTGGGTCACCTGCGGCGCCGCGGCCGTGAATTGCGGTGCGCCTTGTGCCCATGAATTGCCACCCATCGCAGTGCTGAAAAGCAGTAGGGCGGCAGTTTTTAGAAAAGACGAAAATTTCTTCATAGTGCAATGAATATTAATAATACTTGTGATTTGGTTTTTCCACAAATTTACGGTTATCAACCTTAATCTAAAACACCCTCATGAAAAAATCAAACTTCATTAAAATTTCATTACACTATTAATCAGGTATTTACGATAATCGATGATGAGAAAAAAACAAAGTCTTCATCAAGCCCTTTTCCCTATTAAATTCGACAGTTTACGTCGCCACTGGAAGCGAATATCCCCGGTTTCGGGGTCGAAACCGGGGATACTCATGTGTCCTGTGGGAAATGGCTCTAGGCCATTAGCCTGGATCAGTTCTTCTTGGCAGCAGCCTTTGCCTTGCAGTCGGGGCACTGCTGGTCGGCGGGCTTGTTGCAGGCCTGGCCGTCCTTGTGGTCCTTGCACTCGTGCTTCATGCCGGCGGCCTTGTCACACTGCTTGCCCTCGGCCTTCTTGCAATCATGCTTCATGCCAGCGGCCTTGTCACACTGCTTGCCCTCGGCCTTCTTGCAATCCTGCTTCATGCCAGCGGCCTTGTCACACTGCTTGCCCTCGGCCTTCTTGCACTC